>Ga0081455_10000452_pt1 | contig 54059 bp, 93 predicted proteins | sample TabmetS3T2R1_FD_70207 | JGI IMG/M metagenome (GOLD analysis project Ga0081455, IMG submission 70207) | Tabebuia heterophylla rhizosphere microbial communities from the University of Puerto Rico - S3T2R1 | ecosystem: Host-associated > Plants > Roots > Rhizosphere ...
GCCTCCGCCCGGTTCCTGCTTTCGAGTCCTTCACCCGTATTATCGGCTACATGCGGCAAGCAGTCAAGCAGCTTGATCCCTCGAATGCCCCGCCAGTTCTGGCAACAGCCGGAACCGGCAAACTGGCACCGGCCCTAGCCTTGCCGCACCTAGCCGCGGGGCAAACCGGCCGGGCAAATGCCCGCCGGTCTTGCCCATGTCGCCCGGGCCGGCAACACCTGGGCGCACCTAGCGGGGCAAAACTCGCCTGCCCCTGCCCACCCCCACGCCGCCCGCCGCGGCCCGGTCTTCCCCGCGATTTTTTTGGTGTTCTGCGTACCGTTATGACGGCACTGTGCATGACGTGTGAATGACGTCGTGGTACAATGTCAGTAGTGAGGCAGATCATGGTTCAGATCAGGATGTCCGACGAGGAACGCGACCGGATCGCCCGGGCCGCCGAACTTGACGGACGCTCGATGTCCGCCTGGGCGCGGATGGTGCTGCTCGACCACGCCGTCGGCCCAGGAGAGGGTTTGCCCCCCGATCGTGTCGAGAGACGCACTGTGGGTGAGGGGAACAGCTTGGCCTCGGAGGGTTCCACCGTTCTGCAACAGCCCCGGGCTGCTTCCGCGGGTGAGCCGTCCGCTGCAACCGAATCTCCGAGGCCGGGGTCTTGCCCGATGGATGTGCCGGTCGGGGTGAAGTGCAAGGTTTGCGGCAAGGTTCACCGGCCCCGGGTTCGGGTCGCGTAAAAGCTGTCGGGGAGCCCCCATTGCGGCGGGGGCTTTCCGGCACCATCGAAGGGAGAGACAATGGGAAGGCCACACACCTTCACCGTCACGGTGGAGACGGAACGCACGACCGGCAAGTTCGTGTCCCGGGAGGCCCTGACGGACGAAATCCGCACGGCGATCGAAGACGCGAACCCGGGCTCGTTGTACGTCGAGGAGTCCGAGTACGAAGTCATCCAGTTCGACGTGGAAGGGGGAGACTGAATGCCCGTAGCAACCAAGAGACAGGACGGGGCGGCCGAGGGCCGGATCACGCTCGCCTGGAAAGAGCAACTGCTGCTCCAGGACGACCAGGTGGAGATGCTGTCCGACCTGGCCGACGAGTACGCCCGGGCGCTCGGCGATGCCGACCGGATCGACGGGCTCCAGGCGATCGACGAAGCCGTCCGGGAGACGATCAAGACCCGCCTCGCCTACCGGGCCGAGTGCGTGATCAACTTCGGCCATGACCGACCCTGAGTGGATTTTCAGGGACGCCCCCCGCGGCGAACACATGCCGATCGACTGCGCGTACACGTACAGCCGCGGCGAGGCGATCTGGGACCGGGATGACCTACCCGAAGGCTGGGGGATCAACCTGATCCCCAACGACGACGAACGGGTGGCCGCCTTCCCCTGCGCGAACATGCCGCAGATGGTCGTCGGGGGCCGGGAAGTCCTCATGGCCTTCCTGGTCAACCCGGCCGGGGAGGCGGTCGCCACCTGGGACGAGGGCCGCTGGTGGACACCGCAGGAGTCGGCCGCCTTCACGCTGATGCTGCAAACTCCCGCCACCTACGTCATGGCCGAAGGGCTCCGGCAAGCCTCGATGCCGCGCTGGTGGCGGCGGAAGCAGAAGCGGAGGCGGCGGTGATCGAGCCCGGCTTCCAGCCCTACCCGGAACCGGCCCCCTGGCACGGGGCCGACGTCCACGTCCAGGTGCAGATGGAGATGTTCGCGATGCCGCTCGACTACATGATCGAGTGGACGAACACCGGCCACGCCCGGATCGTCCTCACCGGCCACTGCTCGAACCTGGAGCCGTTCGTCATGGCGATCCGCGACCTGATGGAACGTGACCCCGATGATCACTGACGAGTTCCGCCAGAAGGTGCGGCACCTACGCGACGTCGAGGGGCTGTCCTGGCCGAAGCTCGCGAAGGTGGCCGGGCGTCCACAGCGCACCTGCCAGCGGGCCTACAAAGAACCCGACCAGCCCTGCGCCCACCGCGACTGCGACGAGCCCCGGCTGACCTCCGGCATCTACTGCACCGTCCACGCTCGGTTGCGGATGCGCAACAAGCCCGGCCAGGGCGAACAACAGCAGAAGGTGATGCGGGTGATGCGACGGCTCGGGCACGCAACCTCGGAGGAACTGCGGACCGCGACCGGGCTCGACCCGTCGAACCTGGGGCAGATCATGGGCCGTCTTGTCCAACTCGGGCTGGTCGAGCGCCCGATGAAGGGCCACTACACGATGCCCCGCCCCGACGAGTGGAAGCCGGACGTGCCGATCACGCCCGCGCCCGACCGGATCGGACTCCACCGCGGATGAACCAGGAGCAGCACCAGCTTCACCTTCGAGTGGTCGAGCTACGCGGCCAGGGCATGAAGTGGCGGGAGATAGCCGAGGCAACCGGCCGAAGCATCTCCCACGTTAGGGCGGTGTTCAGCGAAGAAACGTGGGCCGCGCGGCAGGCAGCAAACCAAAGACAGGTGGCTCGGCGAGCCGGGCAGGGCACCTGCGTGGACTGCGGCGGAAACACCGCCTACAACAGCACTCGGGGTCGGGTCGGCGAGCGTTGCCACGGCTGCCACGTTGCCTTCATGTCTGCCCGGAAACATCTCGATCCGACCAGGCTGAACGGGGGCCGCAAAGTGCGAGAGAAGCAAAAGCTGCTGTTCGAGTTCCTTGCCACTGGGCCGAAGCTCGTCGAGGAAATCGCTGACTACCTGGGTACGTCCAACTCGACCTCGGTGATCCTTGCCTACTACGTCAGGACTGGCCGGATCGAACACCCAGCCTTCGGCATCTACCGACTGCCCCGGGTATAACGCGGGCGTGCCCACACTGGTACACAACAGGGCACAGGTGTGGTACACTGGAAGTAGTGGTGATCGACGAAGGGAGAGAAGGGAGTCATCTTGCTCACGGAAGTGATCAAGGTGCGATGCACCCCCGAGGAGAAGGCTGCGATCCAACAGTCGGCCTCGAAAGAGCAGCGCACCATGTCGGACTGGGCCAGGCTCAGGCTGCGCACCGCCGCCGGGCTGAACGGCCCCGTCCCGAAGTCGAAAGACGAGCGTGTCGATCCAGTGGGGGTATAAGGATCAGTGGACCTGCTGGCATCGAAGGAAGGGAGAGCAGATGGAACCGTCCACTAACGGTTCTCGGCCGATGCTGACCGCGGGGCAGAAGGCCCTGCACGGCTACCGGCTGCACAAGCAGGACGGCATCTCGCAGGCCGCTGCCGCCCGGCTCGCCGGGACAACCGAACGGCAGATTCAGTCGGTCGCGGCGACCCTCGCCCGAGTGCCGGAGATGGAGGCCCGGCTGGAGTCAGGAGAAGTCACCCTGAACGCAGCCCAGGTCGCGGCCGGATACCGGCAGCACAAGCCGGTCGCCGGGCGGGCGTTCGGCAAGGGCGACAAGTGGCTGGAAGTGGCCAACGCCGTCATGCAGTACCTCTCGGGCTGGCGTGCCCGGGACTACAAGTTCACGCACGTCCCGCCGGTCGAGGCGGAGAAGCGCGTGAAGGTGATCGACGAGATGATCGAGGAACTTCAGCACGTCCGCGCCGACCTGGTTCAGCGCTCCGTGCGGGCAACCTCGGCGCTCCGCAACAAGTAGGGAAGGGAGAGACATGCAGGAGTTTTCCGGCACGTTCGAGATGGTCGATCCGCACACGATCCTGATCGACCACCTGTACCAGCGCGGCGAGAAGTCCACGCTGGTCGATGCGATCGCCTCCAACCCGCGCTGGGAGGCGTTCGGTGTGATCACCTGCTTCGTCCGCGAGCGGGAAGTGAACGGGCGCAAGCAGCGGGCCTTCTACGCGGTGGACGGCCAGCAGCGCATCCGCGGCGTCCTGAAGTCCGAGTCCCCGCCGAAGCTGGTGCCGGTCGTCTGGTACGCGCTCGCCGGGATCGCCGACGAGGCCGCGATCTTCGTCCGGATCAACGAGTACCGCAAGGCCCTCTCGGCGCTGGAGAAGCACAAGGGCAAGATCGTCGCCAAGGACCCGGCGGCGACCGCGATCGAGCGGGCCGTCGAACTGGCCGGGTTCACGATCGGGGCGGAAACCTCTCGCGGCGAGAACGCCCGCACCGTCCACGCGATCGCCTCGCTGAACTGGATTTACAACCTGATCGGTGAGGAAGGTGTCACCCAGGTTCTCGTCCAGGTGCGGGACGCCTGGCCGGACGACAAGACCGGCACCGACTCGATGATGCTGAAGGCGATCGCCTCCGTGATCGCTGAGCAGCAGGGAGCGACCGGCAAGAACGGCGGCTACAACCGGCAGGCTCTCACCCGCAAGCTCCAGTCCACCACCCCGTCGGCGCTGATGCGCAAGGCGGAGGGGCTGCGCTTCGACATGGGCGGCTCGCGGGCCGTCAACCTGCGACGTGCGCTGAAGCAACTGGCGAAGGTCTAGTGCGCGTCAGCCGGGAACAGGAGCAGCAGATCAGGACGGCGATCAAGCTGCTCGAACCGATGGGCGAGATGATCGAGACGATGCACAAGGTCATCCTCGCCCATCACCCGGCTCTCGTTCAGGCCGGGGAGTGCCCGGTCTGCGAGTCGTTCCAGGACGAGCTAGCTCCGATCCTCGATCGGTGGATGAACCTGCGAGCGCAGGCGGCCGAATGGCTCGGGTAAGAAAGCCCTTCTGCGCCGACTGCGGGTCGGCCCGCTGCCACGTCGTCAGCCGCGAAGGCGGGGCGATGATCTGGCTGTGCGGTTCCTGCGAGACGTTACGTAACGACCCGGAGGCGAAGCGGACAGAACATCCGCCGGGCCTGCCGCAGACCTGGCCGAAGGGTCGGGGCAAGCCGCAGAAGGAAACGCTGTTCTGAAAGGGAGAGATGCTGAACCGTTGCGTGAACATGACCGAGCGAACCGACCCTGCCGCCGAGTGGGCGACCCGGGCCGAGTTCAAGCTGCGTCGGACCTGGTGGCGGCGGGTGCGCTTCAGCCCGGCGATCAACGGCGTGCTGGCGATGACCGAGGCGTTCAAAGACCTGGGCCGCGTCCTCTCTCGGCCCGACTTCGATCCTCGCATCGACTACCCGGAGCGCTACACCGAGGGGCCGGTCTGATGGGCAAGCAGCCGACGACGATGCCCATCTGCCGCCGCACCGGCAAGCGTTCGTACCGAACCCGGGAGGGGGCGCTGGCCTCCATCTTCACCGCCCCCGACCTCCACGTCTACAAGTGCCCGCACTGTCCGCACTGGCACCTGACCAGCCAACCAAGGGAGCGTTACTGATGGAGGAAGGGAAGCTCAGCGACGAGACGATCGACGAAATCCTGACCGACATGATCCTGCTCGGCCACGTTGAAATCTCCGGCATGCGCGAGAACGGGGAAGTGACCTACCGGCTGACCGAGCAGGGCGAGCGCTACGTCGAGGAAACAATCGGCCTGGTCAGGAAGCACTGATGGACTGGTACTACTGGCTGCTGATCCCGCTGCTCGTCATCGGCCTGATCTGGGCGCTCGCCCCCGCTCTCGACGGATGGAGGCGGCGACGTGGCTGAGTGTTCATCCTGCGGGGCCTCGATCACCTGGGCAAAGACGATCAAGGGACGCCCGATCCCGCTCGACGAGCAGCCGTCCCCCCGCGGCAACGTCGTGCTGTCGGAGGAAGGAACGGCGCTCGTCTACCGCGACCCGTCCGCGATTGCCCCTCGCTACGCGGACGAGCCTCACTACCTTTCCCACTTTGCCACCTGCCCGAACGCCGACCAGCATCGCAAGCCATGAGAGTGATCGTCACCGGATCGAGAAGCTGGTCGAATCGTGGGCAGATCGCCGACCGCCTTGCCCTGCTGCCCGGCGAGGACGACACCGTGGTTGTCCACGGCGATGCTCGCGGTGTCGATCGGATCGCGCATCAGGAAGCTGAGAAGCTGGGGCTGCTGGTCGAGCCCCACCCTGTCTCGAACGAGGAATGGCGGCTGAGCCGTCAGGCCGGGTTCAAGCGCAACGAGCGCATGGCGGCGATCGGGGCCGACCTGTGCATCGCCTTCTGGGACGGTCGTTCGCACGGGACACTCGACATGATCACCCGGGCGGTCGCGCACGGCATCCCCGTGGACGTGGTGATGAAAGCCTGAACCTTCGGTCACTTGAACGACGACGGCCCCTCCTGCCAGAATACGAGGGGCCGTTGTCGTTTGGAAGGGAGGGGAGAGGATGCACGTCGTCGCCAGCAATCACCGGGAACCCGTGGACTGGATATGGGCAGCCGCCTGGGTCGCGATCCTCGCGCTCTGCGCGGGCTTCTGGTTCGGAGTCGGCTACGGGCTGAACGTCGGCTGGCACGCGATCTGGCCGAACCCGAAGCCTGACCCGCCGCCCGCCGTCCACCAGCCGAAGCCTGATCGGGTGGGCGTCGTCTGCAACGAGTCGTATCCTCCGTTGCCGCAGATCGGCACCGCGATCGTCTGCTTCCGCGCGTGAGCGAGCCCTACCCCGACACGCAGAAGCCGAAGCCGCCCGACCCGCCGCTGCTCGCGCAACTGTCGCAGGGCTTCGCGATCACGATGTTCACCGAGTTCCTGGTCTGGTACGACCCGGGCCGGTTCGACCCGGGTGACACCGGGCAGATCGCCCAGGCGAAAGAGGTCGCGACCAAGTACGTGTCCGAGCGCAACCCGGACGGGATGCCCTGAAAGAGAAGGACGTTCTGCGGGTCGTTGGCGACCTTCTGTCGTTGAACGGCTGGGAGTGGTGGCACGTCCCGATGCCGGTCGTGGCCGAACGCTCTGGCCGCGGCTTTCGGCCGTACAAGCGGGCCGGGGGCCTGCCCGACATCTTCGCCCTCCACCGCGACCCGCCGCGGATGCTGATCCTCGAACTGAAGGGCACAGGCGGCAAGCTCTCCGACGACCAGCGCCGGTTCCTGACTCTGGCCCGCGCTGTCGGCGAGGAACACTTCAAGCTCTGCGAGTCGATCGAGCCGAAGCGGATCGGCACCTACGTTGTCGAGCCGGAGACAATCGAGGCGATCAGCCAGGTCATCCGGAGCAAGGTGCTAACTTGACGGCCGAGCGTCCGGCGGCGTAGACCCCCGGGCAAGGGAGTTGGACTCTCCCTTCGCCCTTCCCGGTTTTCGGTCTGCTTCCCGCCGGACGCCTCTTTATCCTGTGCGGCGTGGAAGACTGGGACGACGAGGGCCTGGACGACGAGCCGGAGAGCAAGCCGCTGCTGCTCGCGCACGCGATCACGCCTGGGGACAAGGCCGAGTACGTCGCGCTGATCGCGGGCGGGCTCGACCCCGGCTCCGCCGCTCGCGAGCTTGGCTCGACCGGCTCCCAGTTCCGCAAGCACCGCTCCCCGAACTCGCAGTATTACGACCCGGCTTTCGCCGACCAGGTGGAGGCGGCGAAGAACTCCGACCAGCGCCGGGCGAACGAACTGGAGATGCTGGAGGAAGCGTTCTGGGCGAAGGTCGCCGACGGCCACTGGCCCGCGATCGAGAAGGGTCTGTACGCGAAGCATCCCGACTGGGAGAAGATGCGGCACACGAACCTGCGCGTGTCCGGCGAAATCGTCCACGCCGCCAAAGTCCTGCTGCCGCACCTGTCGAAAGAGGAAATCCAGGCGAGGCTCGCCGACATCGAGCAGAAGGAAGGCATCCGCCTGCTCGAACCGCCGAAAGAGGACGCGGCCTGAACCAGCGCCCGCGCACCTGGGAGGACATCGAGCGGATCGCGGGCATAAAGCGTACGCATCCGCCCACCCGCACCATGCGAGACGTTGACCGGCTGACCGAGCAGCGACTTCGGCGCTGGCCAGCGTGGCGGAAGAAACTGCGTGGCCTCCGCTGAAGTCGAAATCCCGAAGGAACTTCTCCTAGCCGAGCTTCAACGGCGAGAGTTCCGCGAGGACGCCGCCAGGCTGTCCGGCGACCTCCGTGCCTTCGGCCTGGAAGCCTGGAAGGTGCTGAAGCCGGGCGAGCAGATGAAGTCGAACTGGCACATCGACGCGATCTGCGAACACCTGGAGGCCGTCTCCGCCGGGGAGATACGCAAGCTGCAAATCTGGATTCCCCGGGGGATGATGAAGTCGCTGAACGTGTCCGTCTTCTGGCCCGCCTGGGAGTGGACAACCAAGCCGCACCTGCGCTATTGGACGGCCGTGTACGAACTGGGGCTGTCCGGCCGCCTGGCCGCGCTCAGCCGCTCGATCATCGTCTCCGAGTGGTACCGGGAACGCTGGGGCCACATCTTCCAGTTGACCCGTGACGGCGAGCGCTACTTCGCCAACGACCAGGGCGGCACTCGCCTGGCGACCGCCCCGCAGGGAACGGCCCTCGGCGAGCATGGCCACCGGATCATCATCGACGACCCGATCAACGCGGTCGCCGCCGACGCGACCTCGCGGGTTCGCCTCGACGCGACGAACGAGTGGTACGACGCGAGCGTTCAGGGCTCGAAGGCCGACCCCTCGACGGCGGCCGAAGTGATCATCATGCAGCGGCTCCACGAAAACGACCTGGCGCAGCACGCCTACGAGCAGTCGCCCGGCGAGTGGACGATCCTCTGCCTGCCCGAGCGGCATGAGGCCGACCACCCGTTCCGCTACCGGGGCGACCCCCGCGGCGACGGCGACCTTCTCTGGCCCGACTATCGGAGCGCGGCCGAGTCCGACCAAATGGCCGCCACGCTGGGGCCGTACCGCCGGGCCGGGCAGATGCAGCAGCGTCCGTCCGCCCGCGAGGGCGACATGCTGAAGCGGTACTGGTGGCGGTTCTACCACCCCGACCTGTTCACCGACCCGAGGCTCGCGAACCGCAGGCCGAAGTTCACCCGCCTGCTGATCAGCGTGGACACGCCGCTGAAAGACAAGCAGTCGAACGACATGGTGGCGATCCAGGCGTGGGGCGTGACCAAGGCCGACCGTTACCTGCTCGAACTGCGCAAAGACCACATGAGCAAAGGCAAGGCGTTCCGGGCGATCGTGGAGATGTCGAACCACGTCCGGCCGATGTTCCGGGGGGCCGTCTTCAACGTCCTGATCGAGAACGCGGGCTACGGCCCCGAGTTGATCGAGGAGTTGAAAAGGGTCGTGCCGGGCGTGCTGAAGATCAGCCGGGCGCATGAGGGCGACAAGGAACTGCGGGCCGAGGCGGCCGCGGCCAGCTTGGAGTCGGGCAACTGCTTCCTGCCCGGGTTCCGGCGGGGCAACGACGAGATGAGTTTGCCCAGGGATGACCTCAACGCCGCCGACATCACCAACTTCATCGACTCCTGCGCCGGGTTCCCGAACGCCCGCTACGACGACGACGTGGACGCCTGGTCGCAGGCGATGAACTGGCTCTCGACGAAGACGATCCGACCGGCTAGGGTCTACTCCAGCTTCGCGTAAGGGAAGGGAGAGATGGAAATCAACTTCAGCGGGCTCATCTGGGCGGGCGTGCTTTTTGCGTTCCTGCCGTTCGTCGGCCTCGGCCTCTTGATCGGCTGGGCGGTCTGGGGATGAAGCTGACCACGATGATCTACTGCGGCAGCCACCACGTCGCCGCCTACTTCAACGCCGTCAAGGGCTACTGGGTCTGCTCGCGTTGCGGGGCGAAGGTCAAGGTCGTGACGTGATCGACCAGACCCGCCGCGGACGCTGGATGCGGCTGATCGACACCGAGACGGGGGACGCCTTTTACTTCTTCCGTCTCGGCCACTGGTGGCGGACTCCCTGGATTGCGTGGGCGATGTTTTCGTGATCGAACTGCTGATCCCCGTTCTCGGCCGCCCACAGAACGCACAGCCGCTTGTGGACTCGATCACGGCGGCCACGAAGGTGCCGCACCGGATCACCTTCCTGGTCAACAAGGAAGGGGACGAAGACGAGTATTACGCCTGCCTGCGAACCGGCGCGAACGTGATCCGCTCACCGGACGAGCGCTACGCCCCGAAGATCAACCTGGGCGCTTCGCTCTCGACTGCCGAGTTCTTCTTCCTCGGGGCAGATGACCTCGCGTTTCGTCCCGACTGGGACCGGGCGGCGATCGACCGCTTCTACGAAACGGAGAAGCCGGTTGTCGGCACGAACGACCTCGGCAACGCGACGGTCATGCAGGGAAAGCACGCGACCCACTCACTCGTCCACCGCAGCTACCTCGAACTGGGGACGATTGACGAGCCCGGCAAGCTGCTCCATGAGGGCTACCAGCACAACTGGGTGGACACCGAGTTCATCGCCACCGCCATGAAGCGGGACGCCTTCACCTTCTGCCGCGAGTCCGAGGTCGAACACCTGCATCCGTTCTGGCACAAGGGGCCGGACGACGCGATCTACGAAAAGGGTAGACAGACCTACCCGCTGGATCGTAGGCTGTACCTGAAGCGCCGACGCTTCTGGCGCTGAACAGAAGGGAGAGACAACCGATGAAGGTCAAGACGTATCTGGTCCTCGGCCAGCACTCCTCAACCGGCAAAGTGTCCGTCCGCCGGGCGGTCACGCGCTACCCGGCGCTCGACTGGAACGAGGCCGTGCTGGAACTCGAACTGGACATCCCCGACGACACCTTCGAGGCCCCGCTGTTCACGGTGGACGTAGATAAGAGGCATATCCAGGTCGCCGTTGAGCCGGTGGAGGTCGAGCAGTGAGAGTCACCGAGATTCAGAACGCGACCCTGGGCATCGTGCATCTGCCCGGCCAGCGCAAGCCGTGGCGGCTGACCATTCAGGATCGCGAGTACGGCGAAGTCCTCTGGGTGGACATGACCGACGAGGTTGCGCAGCAGATCGTGGCGAAGCTCTCCGGAGGGATCGTGGTCGCGAGGGGAATGCCCCAGTGAGGCACACGCCGTACCTCGATTCGGTCGGGGTCACGTTCAAGCCGGACGTGTCCGACCACGCGGTGAACATCATCGACACCCTGCTCGAACTCGCGAACAAGGACATCGACTGGGGCACCGATGCGAAGGGCCGCAAGCGCAAGCCCTGCCCGGAGCAGCCGCTTCTGCTCACCGGCCAGCCGATCGGCCAGTACCACTGTCCCGTCTGCCTGGAGATGCAGATCGCCGGGATGAAGCACCTGTCGCCGGACGAGGACTACGAGCGGATGACCGGCCAGGAGTGGCCCGCCGGGTACGAGGAATGAGCGCGATCCTGTTCGCCCCGCACGCCGACGACGAGAGCCTGTTCGCCTTCTACCAGTTGATCCGCACTCAGGCCGACGTGCTGCTCGTTCTCGACCCCGGTGATCAGCGCCGAGCCGAGTTCGCCGCGGCGATGGGGATCGCCGGGGTGCCGCCGGAGCGCTGGACGTGGAACAACGTCGATCCGACCGATCGGTTCTGGGCGGAGGCTGCGGCCGAGTTGTGCCGTCTCGCCTTCCTGCGCGGCTACGACACGATCATCGCCCCCGCCTACGAGGACGGCGGCCACGAACACCACAACGCTGTCGCGAAGGTCGCCGAGGCTCTGGCCCCCCCGCGGCTGATTCGCTACCTCACCTACCGGCGCGGGTATGGGCGCTCGCGCGGCGTCGAGGTCATCGCCGACAAAGCCGAGCGCGACCTGAAGCTCGCCGCCTTGCAGTGCTACCAGTCGCAGTGGGAAGACCCGAAGACCGCGCCCTGGTTCCCCGGCGGGAGCTACGGCACCTACCAGGAGTGGGTCGCGTGATCGTCGTGGACATCGGCTGCCAGCCCCAGGGCCATGAGGAGTCGATCGTCAAACTCTGCAAGGCGTACAAGCCGACGATTCTCTACGGCTTCGACCCGCACCCTGCATTGGAACCTGGGATCGACTGGTTCGATCATCGGATTCCAACGCGGCGACGGGAACGGTGGGAGCAGACGATCATCGTCCGCTCTCGCCTCGCCGCCTGGGTCAACGACGGCTTCATCTCCTACCGTGAGTCGGGCATAACGTCAGGGGTCGTGCCCGAGGGCATGTCGGCGTCGGCGGTGCCGTGCTTCGAGTTGGTGGCATGGCTGCGGACACTGCCCATGCCCGACGTGCCTGTCGTCCTGAAGATCGACGCGGAAGGGGCGGAGTACCGCCTGCTCTGGGCGATCTACCACAACGGCCTCGACCTGTTGATCCAGGAGATTCTGGTCGAGTGGCACCCGCCGGAGACGGCGAACGGCTGGTGGGTCGAGGAACGTCCGAAGCTCCGCTGCCCCGTCGATGACTGGGATGCCAACTGGTGATCTGGCGAGGGGACACGCCGAAGGGTGCGGAGTACCAGATGGACTGCCGGGACGGCACCAGCGACGAGAACATCTGTCGGCTCGTCTCGAACAAGGACGAGTACGGCCTGGGCGGCTTCGACTTCCGCGGGGCGGCGATCGACGTCGGCGCTCACATCGGCACCGTCACCGTGCCGCTGCTGCTCGACAACCCCGAGCTTCAGGTCTTCGCCGTCGAGCCCGTCTTCGAGAACGTGATGATGCTGCGTCGGAACCTGGCGCTGAACCGGGTCGATGACCGAGCAACCGTGATGCCGGTCGCCGCCGGGATAGACGGCACCGTTCCGATCAGCCACGGCTACAAGGGCCGCCACCGGCACATCGGCAACATCGGCGAGGGCGAGCCGGAACACACCGACCAGATCGCCTCTATGTCCTTCTCCACTATCCGGGCAGGCATAGGGGCGGAGATGGTCGCCCTGCTGAAGCTCGACTGCGAAGGCTGCGAGTGGGACGTCCTCGACGACCCGGACATCTGGCGGGCCGAGATGATCGTCGGCGAGTTCCACTACCGGCGGAAGCCTGACGGGGCCTGCCGGGTCGAAGACCTCCTGGCTGACTCGCATCGGGTGACGTTCCACGACTGGACGTTCCAGGCGGTGCTGAAGTGAGCGCCCACATCGAGGTCGCCGATCCGAAGGGCAAGCTCGCGAAGTGGCTCGACCTGAAGCCGGGGCCGCTGCGCGGCAACGAGAAGCTGACCGTTGAGGTCGAGGGCTCGCCGAAGCAGATTCAGAAGCTCGCCGAAGACCTCGCCGAAATCGCCGGGGCCGACGAAGTGTCCGTGACGTGGACGTGATCCAGCACGCCCACTTCATCTGGCTCGGCGGCGAGTGGCGGTGGCAGCACGACCGGGCGATCGAGACGGCGCACGTCCACAGCCCCTTCGTCACCGTCCACCACATCCGGCCGCCGGACTGGCTTCGCGATCACCCGATTCGACTCGCGAACGTGAAGGACTACTACGCCTATCGCATCCTGCGGGCCTACGGCGGCATCTACCTCGACTTCGACACGATCAGCCTGCGCCCGGCCTGGGACCTGCTGACCGCCGACGTCTGCATGTCCACCGAGTTCCCCGAGGGACAGGAAGCGGGCGAGCCGTACAACACGGCGGTGATGCTCGCGCAGAAGGACGCGCCGATCCTGCTCGAACTGGAGATGGAGGCGTATCGCCTCCTGACCGAAGGCTGCGATACCTGGGGGGCCCTCGGGCCGCATCTGATCAGCCGCTTCTACCGGGCAAATCCGGAGCCGTTTAGCCCCGCCCCGTATCGCGCTCTGAACGGCTGGAGCTACCACAGCATCCAGGACTACTACGACGATCCGCGCGATCCCGGCCTCGACGTCCGCGTGATCCACCTTTACTCGTCCAGCTACCTCACCCAGTACGAGAACGACCGATGGACACCTTCGCCGACGACGTAACAGCCGTGATCGTCACCCGGGGCGACTGCGACATCGAGCCGATCCTGGCTTCGCTGATCTTCGACAACGTGTGCATCTGGAACAACAAGGTCGCGCCCGACATGGGGGCATACGGTCGCTACCAGGCGATCCTCGATCACGTCTACACCGACATCGTGTACGTCCAGGACGACGACTGCATCGTCAAGCCCGAAGACCAGTGGCGGCTGCTCGACGCCTACGAGCCCGGAACCCTAACCGCGCTCATGCCCCCAGAACGAATCGACTATCGCGATACCGTCCTGGTCGGATGGGGCTCGATCTTCGACCGCTCCATGCCCGAAGCCGCGTTCCAGCGCTGGATCGAGACAGGCCATGAAACCGAGTCGAGAGAGTTCCGGGTCGTAGGCGCGGACTTCATCTTCCCGATCCTGTCGAAGTGGAAGCGCCTGGACGGATACCACACCGATTTGCCCCATGCGCATGCCGACAACCGGACGTGGGCGAGCTTTCTCGACTACGCGAACGTCAAAGAGGCGTTCCTGAAGGAAGGGAGACGGATACGTGACGGAGGCTGACACTGTTGATCTGCTCGTTGATCTGCTCGAAGCACATGAGCCGTTTCTGCACGTCCGCTTCGGCGACGGCGATGTGATGTTCGCGACCGGCGTCGGATCGAAGATCACGGGGGACGGAGAGGAATGGTCGCACGACCTTCAGCAGAAGATGATCAGCGCTTGGTTCATGCTCGCGAAGGCGAAGGTCAACCTGCTCGTCGGCGACATTGAAAGCTACGACGTGTCCGACGGAATCGAGGCCGAGTGGCGGGTGCTGCTCCAGGCCGGGCAGTGGGTGCGCGGGGCCGAAATCCAGACCGTCCACATCGAAGCGCTGCGCTGCTCCCGTCCGTATGCACCCCTAGCGTACAGCGCGATTCGCAAAGACACCCGGCGCAAGGTGTACGTTGCGCCGGAACGGCTAGAGCCGGTCGCGGACTGGCTCGGGGCCGACATTCTGCCGGTGCCGCTCCATGTCGCTCACGAACAGGCGAGCCTGATCATGTCGCAACTGCTGATGGTGCAGCCGGAGGTTCTGCTGCTCTCCGCCGGGCGCGGCGGCAAGCTGATCCAGTCCTACGTGGCTATGGCCATGCCGACGGTCACGCAGATCGACATCGGCTCCGGGCTCGATCTGCTGATCCCGGACGGGGTACGCCGTGGGACCGATCTGAAGGTGAATAGGCCGAAGGTCCTAGCCGAGTTCCGGGAACTGGGGTGGGCCTGATGGAGCCGATGGACGAAGTGGAAATCCTGGCGACGATGCGTAGCATCGCGAAAATGGCTCGCACGCTCTACGACGAGTTGACCGAGCAGGGCTTCACGGACGATCAGGCGATGAAGCTCGTCGGCAAATACCTACACGGGGCGGCCGGAGGAAAGACGGAGTAATGGGCATAGACGTCCTGTATTTGACCTGGAATCGGCGCGACTTCACTCGCTTCAGTTTGCAAATGTTGCTGAACAATACGGATTGGTCGAAAGTCGATCGGCTGATCGTCCACGACGACGGCTCCGACAAGTCGGAGGGCACCGTCGCGCTCGTCCGGGACATGCTCCACGACCAGAAGCCGAAGACCGAGGTCATCGTCCATGAGCGGCCGTGGGGCGTCCGCTTTGGCTCGCCCCCGGCGGTGATGAACTGGTACATCGAGACGTTCGGGGACTCGGAGCGGTTCGCGAAGATCGACTCCGACATCGTGGTTCCTCCCGGCTGGCTCGACGCTCTGCTCGGCGTGGTCGAGCGCCAGCCCCACATCGAACTGCTCGGTTTCGAGGCTGGCCGGATGGGGCCGCCGGGGCACAACGGGACACCGTGGGACTGGGATCGCCCGACCGAGGGCTACTCCTGGGAGAAGGCTCGGCACATCGGCGGGGTCGGTCTGATGAAGACGGAGAGCTTCCAGATCAGGCCGAGACTCCAGGCGGGCCAGGGCCGCTTCGGCTTCACCGAGTGGCAGCACGAATACGAGCCGGTGCGTGGCTGGATCACGCCGGACTTGCTTGTCTCCGAGTTGACCCGCATCCCCTTCGAGCCCTGGGTCAGTCTGTCCGCCTCCTACATCGAGCGCGACTGGGAACGCGAGTGGCCGAAGTACCACGAACGATGGGACTACTGGTGGTCGTGGTGGCCAAAGTGACCGTTCACCGCTGCGAGCGCTTCCACCCGCCTCACCGCGGGCAGAAGCGTTGCCGCTACTGCAACCGGGTCTGGTACCTGATGCCGGACAAGACCTGGCGGCCCTCGATGACGCTCGCCCAGTTCGGCAACAAGTGGCTGCCCGCCGTCTCTGGCACCGAGCCGATCGACCTGATGCGCGTGGATGTCGCCTTCCCCTTCGAGTGGAACTGCTACGAGTCCTGGAACATCGTCTACCGGGTCACGTTCGACGAGCGGGCCGGTCTGCTCGCAACCCGCACCGACGTGATGAAGGGCTGGCGGTCGCGCTACCACGAAGACTTCAGCCGGATCGACTTCGAGGCCGAGCAGGAGTACGCGGAGCGCACCGGCCGCAAGTACGACATCGGCGACAACACCTACGAGGAAATGAGGCGGGTGATCCAGTCGTGAACATCGACGGCATCGACCTGGCGACCACGGCCGAGGGCACCGGGGACGATCCTGTCCTCTGCCACCTGTGCGGCCAGGATTTCAGTGTGGCCACGATCACCGACCACCTGGTGCGCGACCACGACATCGACCCCGACGACATCGCCAACGCACCGACCAGGGACAACACATGAAGCTCGTCTGCGGGATGATCGTCAAGAACGAACTGGGCCGCTACCTGCCGGAAGTGATCGGGCACCTGCTGGAGTTCTGCGACCAGATCGTCGTCCTCGACGACGGCTCGACCGATCGCACCGGAGAATGGCTGGACGACAACTCGACCCTCTGGGATCGGATCGTCGTCCACCATGTCGATCCCGAGGACGGGTTCTTCGCCGGGCACGAAGGGCGCAAGCGCCAGCAGCTTCTCGTCCACACGCTGAACCAGCAGCCGGACTGGGTGCTGAACATCGACGCCGACGAGTTCGTCACCGACGGCAAGCTGGTGCGCGACTACATCGAGGCGGAGCCCCAGGCCCGGCCGGTCGGCACGCTCGACATGGAGGAGGTCTGGAAGGCCGACAAGAACTGGATTCAGATCAGGATGGACGGCGGCTGGCGGCCGCATCCGGTGCCGTGTCTCTGGTCGGCGAAGCTCTCCGGGATGCGCGGCCGGGCGCTCCGGATCGCGGACAAGGCACTGGCCTGCGGCCGGGAGCCCGAGGTCGTTCGGCGCTACTTCGGCCGGGCTCGGCCGACGGGCGCGTCGATCCTTCACTTCGGCTGGGCAAATGAGGCCGGACGACGCCCACGGTACGAGCGTTACGTAACGGCGGACGGCGGCAAGTTCCACCGCAACGCCCACCTGGAGTCGATCATGTTCCCAGACGAGGAAGTGATGCTGGAACAGCACACCTGGCCGAAGCCTCTGGCCCGGTTCAAGCCCCTGATCCTGGAGACAGCGAATGCAGATTCCGAACTGGTATGAGCTAGCCCTGCTCGGCCTCGCCGCCTTCCGCACCTGGAAGCTGATCGGCGACGACACAATCCTCGACCGGCCCCGCAACTGGTCGATGCTCGGGGCGTACAAACTCGGCGGAGCGAAGGGCAAGCTCTACTGGGAAACGCTGATCGAGTGCCCCTGGTGCGCGGGCTTCTGGATCAGCCTCGCCTGGTGGGGAGCCTGGGAAGCATGGCCGCACACGACCCTGGTCGTGACCGTCCCGCTCGTCATCTCGGCGATCGTCGGCTTCCTCGGAACGATCTTCCACACGCTCGCCGACTAGATTTCGTCCGATCAGTCCCGCACAATGCTGCGGACCACCTCTAACCCGGAGGCGACATTGGGCTGTGGATGTAAGCAACGACGCGAGCAGCGTGCGGCCGCTCGGCAGGCACGTCTCGAAGCAGAACAGGCTCAGGCTCAGGCACAGGCCGAGCAGCAGCAGGCCGACGAGGCCGAGAAGAAGTAGTGAGACTCTTTCGACGCGCCCCTCGCGCGTTGGTCGGCTCGGCGTCGAAGCTGCCCGGCCTGGGTAGCGTCGAGGCCGCCGCAACGACCCGTGAGGAAGGCTGGCAGTGGCGGGCGCTGCGCATCTACGACACGGTGGGCGAAGTGTCGTACTGCGCGAAGTTCTACGCGCGGATGCTCGCCCGGATCGAAATCTTCCCGGCGAAGATTCAGCCGGACGGCTCGATCGAGCGCTCGGACGAATCGTCGGCCCAGGACATCCTCAGTCGCATTCAGGACCCGGGCGGCGGACGCGAACGTCTCCAGTACGACTACGGCCGCCTGATGATGATCACCGGGGAGGGAGCCCTGTTCGTGAACATCGAGGGGCCGGAGCGCTGGCGCTTCCTCTGGAAAGGCGAACTGATCAAAGAGGACAACGAGGACGTCACCTGGCGGAAGAACGCCGCCGGAGAGAAGATCGAGGCGGGCACCGCCTGGCGGATGTGGACGCCGCACCCGCGGCACTCCGACCTGGCCGACTCGCCGCTTCGTCCCGTCCTCGACATCGCCGACGAGCTTGTCGTGCTGACCGCAGCGGTCAATGCGACCGCGACCACGCGCATCCTGAACGGGATGCTGCTGATCCCGACCCAGGTGTCTCCGCCTCCGCCGGAAGGCCCGGACGAAGACCCGGAGCAGTCGCCCTTCCTCCAGATGTTCACCGACCACATTCGGGCGACGATGGAGAACGCCGGGTCGGCTGAAGCGAAGGCACCGTTCGTCCTCGAAGCCGACTACGACTATCTCGACCAGGTGCGCTGGATGCAGATGCACGACCCGACGTCCGACTACCTGGAGAAAGACCTTCGCATCGAGGCGATCAAGCGGCTCGGGCTCGGGCTGGACATGCCGCCGGAGGCCCTGGAGGGCTTCTCGAACACGAACCACTGGGCGGCCCAGCAGATTCTCTGGGATATGTGGCGGTCACACGGCGTGCCGGTCGCAGACCAGTGGGTCGGCGACCTGGCCTCCGTTTACCTGCGGCCCTCGCTGATCGAAGACGGCATGTCCGCCGACGAGGCTCGCACCTGGACGGTCGGCTACGACGACTCGAAGGTTGTCCTGCCCCCGGACATGAGCGCGATCGCCGACGAGGCGATGGATCGGGTCGCGATCAGCTTCCCCGGCTACCGCAAGCTGAAGGGCATCCCGGAGGAGTTTGCGCCGTCCGAGAAGGAAAAGGACTTCGTGTTCGGCCTGAAGACCCGGAACGCCGACGTGGCTGGGTTGACCGACGGCATGCCTTCCGCTCGGGGGCCGACCGCCCCGCCGGACGTGTCCGCGACCGGCCAGTCGAATGTTCCGCCGCAGCCGAACGGCGGCCGGGTCGTGTCCCGGCAGGAGGCTCGCACGGCCTCGATCCTCGGCGCGGCCTACCACGCGCTCGCGTCCTGCCGCTCCCGGGCTGGTGCCCGTATCCAGTCGCAGGTGAAGCGGCCCGGCGCGAACGGAGTCCATTGCCCCGAGTGCCAGCAGACGATCGCAGACATCCCGAAAGGACTGATCGCGTCTGCACTCGGGGCAGAAATGATCTACGAGCTAGGGGCTCGGGACCCGATCGCTCTCGTCGCGGGCGGCACCGCCGACTTCCGGATCATCCTCACCGAGTGGGGCATCTCCGGGCCGGATGCGGCCGTCCTCTGCGAGCGCATCGAGGCACATGCGGCCAAGACCCTGTTCGACGAGACGACACCTGATCTTCCTCCGGGTTTCGCCGCTCACGTCGAGCATGCCCTGGAGATGACCGAAAGGGCGGTGGCCTGATGCCGTGGACGATCGAGAAGCGAGGCGACGAATACTGCGTCGTCAAGGAAGGGACGAACCAGGTCGTGAACGGCGGGTGCCACGGCTCCCGGGCCGACGCGATCAAGCAGCAGCGGGCGCTGTACGCGAACGAGCCCGCGCTGACGGCGTCGGCCGCGCTCGCCCCGATCGCCCCGCCCGGCGAGTGGTTCAACCAGCCGGAGCCGAGTCATCCCGAGCCTCTGACGATCGAGGCCGACGGTCGAGTCCACGGACACCTTGCGCTGTGGGACGCCTGCCATGTGGGCATTCTCAACGGCGATATGGCCAACTGCGTGAAGCCACCGCGGTCGGCGAACGACTACCAGTCCTTCCATCTCGGGAACCTGGAGACGGAGGACGGGACGATCATCCCGGTCGGGAAGGTCGTCTACGATGGTTCGCACGCCGCGCTCACTTCCGATCTGGTCAGTGCAACCCGACACTACGACCAGACCGGCAAGGTCGCGGCGTTCGTTCGGGCACGGGACGGTAGGCACGGCATCTATCTGTCGGGCGCAGTTCGCTCGGACCTCTCCCCCGAGGGACTACGTGACTTGCGGGCGAACCCGCCGTCGGGAGACTGGCGCAGCCTGCGGGGTCGGCTGGAGATGATCGCCGCGCTCGCCGTCCCCGTGCCCGGGTACCAGACACCCCAGGTCGCGCTCACGGCATCCGGCGAGGTCACTACGCTCGTCCTGCCGGGCTTCTGCGAGGAGTGCGTCGAAGACACCGACACCGAGGCGGTGGTGATCGAGATGAACAAGACGAAGGGCTACATCAGGAAGCGCAAGCAGATCACCGCGTCGATCGCGACCAAGGAACCGATCACGGCCGCGGTGCTGACCTCGAAGCGTCGGTCGAAGCTCGCGACCTCCACGTTCGCGATTCCGGAGGAACGGAAGTTCCCGATCCACGACGAGTCCCACGCGCGGAACGCGCTGGCCCGCTCGTCCGGCACGAAGTACGAGTCCCGCGTCCGGCGGGCGGTCTGCAAGCGATACCCGAACATGGGTGAGTGCGGGGAGAAGGAATGAACCTGAAGGTCGGACTCGCGGAAGTTCTCCTGGGCCTGATCCTTCTGGCCTGGGTCGTGTACCTGATCCACATCTGGGACTGAGATGACAGACCTGGTGCGGGTCAAGCGGGGTCGCCACCCCTGGGTCACTGAGCCCGAAAGCGGCGGCGGGGGCGGCGGCAGCGAAGACCTCGCGACCGTCCTGGCGAACGGCAACGACGGCGGCGGCCAGCAGATCACGAACATCGCTGACGGCGTAGCCGACCAGGACGCCTTCACCGTCGCCCAGTTCTACGTTCTCGTCACGCTGGCGAACCTGCTCTCGAACGGGAACGACGGCGCGGGTCAGCAGGTGAAGAACATCGGCGACGGCACGGACGTGAAGGACGCCGTGAACCTCCAGCAGTTGCAGGCATACGTGCCCACGCTTGCCGCGATTCTCGCCGGGAGCGAGAGCGCCGGAGGTCACAATGTCCAGGACGTCGCCGACCTGAACGCCGACACGCTCAACGTCACCGGAGGCGACGACTCAGGCCCGGTCGCGAAGATCACGCCGCCGCCGAACGCGACGAACAGCGTGGCCGAGATAGGACCTCAGAACCTCGGGCTGATCGTCGGGCCGGACGGCTCGGTTCAGAACCGCGCTGACGACTCGGAGGCTGGTTCTTTAGTCGGACTTCAGCGTGGCTCGGTAGCGGTCTACATCGACGCCGAGGGCGTCCACATGGTCGGCCTACCGCTTACCGACCCTCACATCGTGGGCGTGCTGTGGCAAGACGTAGACGTGGTGAAGGTCAGCCTCGGGCCTTGATCCGGGCCAGGGTGCAGCATCACCCGTCCCGGGCTCACCTTCTCCCGCGGCTGCTCGAATCGCTCTCGCCGCTTCCGACGGAAGTGATCGAACACTCGTCGGAGCCACCGTCGCCGTGGGCTGGCTACGTGAAGTGCATGACCGACCCGCCCGACTGCGATCATCTGCTGATCGTCCAGGACGACGCCGTGATCATGGACGGGGCCGTCGATGTCCTGGGCAAAGTCGCACGCGAAGTGCCCGTCTGCCTGTTCCTCGCGCGATTCCCTCGGGACACGAAGCCGCGGGTCGAGCAGGCGATGAAGATGGGGCGGCGATACATCCGTCTTTCCCAGCGATCGTTCATGCCAGTCGTCGCCGTTCTCTGGCCGATGCCGAAGCTGGTCGAGTTCCGCGAGTGGGTCAAAGAGCATCCGCATTTGCCCGGCCAGCGCGAGCCCCGCAGTGACGACGCCGTGGCCGGGCGCTGGAAGATGATCACCCGGCAGGAAGTCCTCTGCACCGTGCCGAGCTTGGTCGATCACCCCGACAAGGAACCCTCGACGATCGGGATGACGGCGATGTGGGGCAAGGACAGGGGCCGCTGTGCCCAGTTCCTCGCCGGGAACGCGAACGAGTACGACTGGTCGATGCCCTAGACTCCGCCGGGACGAGACGGATTACGGCTCTGGGCGGAGCCACACTTCTCTGGACTAGCGGCGGGGACACCTAGCCCCGCCGTGCCTGGTAGTCTCTTGCGGCTGGATCATGTAAGGCCGCTCTGTGGTGGAGCAACGGCCCCGGTCGCCGCCGGGGGTAGCCGAGCCGATGGGAGTACGCCAGGCGCGCTGAGCGGAAACCGGCTGGTAAGGGATGGGTCCAGGGGAGCGCCTTCGGGCGCTCTCGGCCTTTCTGGGCTTGTTGTCGTCCGCCCAACGTGTTACAACCACCTGCGACGACGGCAGCAAACAGCGAAGGCAGCGCCGTCGAGGCCGATCCGTAGGGTGAAGCCGCGTTACGTAACGCGACTGAAAGGAACCCAATGGACGGGCTCTTTCCAGATTTGCCGAAAGACCTGACCAAGCTCACAGACGAGGAGCTGGTCGCGCTCCTGGCCGAGCATGAACAGGCCGCAGCGTTGATCGAGAAGGACGATCCGGAGTTCCTGGAGGGCATGGACGCGACGGACGTCCTGGAGCAGTTCAAGTCCGGGGCCTTGCAGATCATGGCGATCCGTGAGGAACTGGAGAAGCGCGAGCAGGCCGTCGAGGACTACAAGTCGTCGATCGCCGAGGTCGCCGATTCGATCAAGCCCACCGAGGTCAAGGCCGAGTCCACCGAGGGCGACGGCGAGGGCGACGGTGACGGCGACGAGGACGGCGACGGGGACGAGGGCGACGGCGAAGGCACCGAGGCCGAGGCCAAGGGCGACGGCGAGGAAGTGAAGGCCGAGTCCGGTGACGGCGATGCCGACGACGGCGGCGAGGGAGACGGAGAGGGTTCCGGCTCTGAGGAGAAGGAAGCCGTGCTGGTCGCCGACGCGGGCGAGGAGAAGGTCGAGGAGACGAAGCCCCGGCTTCGCCGCCTGCCGACTCCCAGCCGTGAGCGGATCGTGGTCGGGGAGGAGAAGGACGCCCTGGCGTTCATCGCCTCCGGCTACGTCGCGAACCAGCCGCCCGGCTCGAAGCTCCGCACCCGGAAGCAGATCGGCGAGGCGATGCACGCGGTCGCCAAGTCGCTCGGCCGCCCGGCGAAGCGGGCCGACGGCCGGGAGGAGCGCTACCTGGTCGCCTCGCTCGACTTCATCGACAACTTCCCGGAGGCCCGTCGGCTCGACGGCGACCTGGAGAAGAACAGCGACAAGATCGCCGCGATCGGCAGCCCGTACATGGGCCTGCCGGGCATCGAGGCCCTGGTTGCGTCGGGCGGCTTCTGCGCCCCGCTCCAGCCGATCTACACGATGCCGAACCTCGCTTCGACCGCGCGGCCGGTGCGCGATGCGCTCCCGTCGTTCCGGGCGGAGCGCGGCGGGATCAACGTCCCGGCCCCGACCACGGTCGCGGACGCCGCCGGGGCGATCACCGTGATCACGGCGGACGACGACGAACTCGGGGGCACCTTCGCGACGAAGGCGTGCCTCGACCTCGACTGCCCCGCCTACACGGAGACGGCGGTCACGATCATCTCCCACTGCCGCGAGTTCGGGAACCTCAACGCATTCGCGTGGCCGGAGAAGATCGCGCATGAGAACGAAATCACAATGGCCGAGCATGCTCGGGTCGCCGAGTCGTACCTGCTGACTCGGATCAAGGCCCAGTCGGTCGCTGTGACCTCGGGCGCGACGACGCTCGGGATGCTGATCTACCTGGTGGACGCGCTGGAGAAGGCGAAGTTCGGAATCCGCGGACGGCTCCGGATGCCGAACGACGCCCGCTTCACCTTCCTCGCCCCGATCGTCCTGCGGGACATGCTCGAACTCGACACGGTGTCCACCCAGTTCGACCGCTACCGCAACGGCGGAGACGTCGAGGCGTACCTGCGCTCCATCGGGATCGACGTCGCCTGGTACATGGACACGGCCTCGCCTCGGCCGGGCGTGTCCGACGGCACGTCGCAGCTTCCCGACGCCTCCCAGACCGCGGCGGCCCTGGACGGGTTCCCCTCGGTCATCGAGGCGGCGTTCTTCCCGACCGGCACGTTCCTGCATCTGGACATGGCGGAACTGAACCTGGGCATCGTCCGGGACTCGACGCTGAACTCGACCAACGACTTCCAGATTTTCGGGGAGTCGTTCGAGAACGTCGCCCGGATCGGCCCGGCACAGGCCGCCTACTGGATGACACTCGACATCTGCCCGACCGGCGTCTTCCCGGCGCTCGGAACGGCACGCTCCTGCGAGTAACGGATGACGACTAGGAAGGGGGCCGCAAAGTGAGTGTCATGGCAATCGCAGGGCCAAGACTCGATCTGCGCGGCCCCCTCCCAGTCGCACCCCGCCATTCGCTGTTGAACACCCCCGGGGTTGTTGTCGCCGAAGACGACGGCCGCTGGCTGAACGGCGTCAACCTGATCGGGTATCCGGATTCCGTGCCTCTGACATGGAACGCCTGCACCGGATCAGACACCGCCCTGGGGATCAAGTCGGAGGGCGAGCCCGGCCCGCAGGCCCAGTTCGATCCCTTCGTCTGCTACCTGCCGGTGACGTGTTCGGCGCTCTCCTACCCGTACATCCGAGAGTGGTCGGAGACGGTGCTGGAGGCGACGTACTCGTTCGCGGTCGAGCGAGCCCTGGTCGGTCTTGACCAGGCGGGGCTCGGGCCGAACCCGGCGCTCGGGGACGGCAACGTCGATGTCCTCGCGGGCGGTGTTGGGAAGTCGCCGATCGTCGCACTCTCCTACCTGGAGAACGCGATCGGCCTGACCGCTCGCGAGGGGATGATCCACGCGACCCCGGCGACGATCACGCAGTTGAACACGGACACGTTCCTCGATCCCGAGACGTTGCTGACGACGAACGGGAACCGGGTCGTGTCCGGGGACGGCTACATCGGAGCCACAGCGAATGGGCTCACAGTGGGTGCGGGGCAGGACTGGATGTTCGCGTCCGGCCCTGTCGAAGTGCGCATCTCGCCCCTGGTGATCACTGACCTCCGGGAGTCCCTGGATCGGTCGGACAACGTGATCACCTTCCGGGCGGAGCGCTGGGTTCTCGTCACCTGGGACACATCCCTCCAGGCGGCGGTGAAAGTGGACTGGGATGTCTAGCGACCTTCTGAGAGGAGGGAGCACGTAATGGCCAATCTCTGCGGAGTGTCCTTCGGTGTCTGCACCGTCCGTCTCACGAAGGTCGATTGCGACGGGAACGTGATCGCGGGGAACAACAGCTACGTGACGGACAAGCCGCTGTCCGTGGCGGTCAACCCCAACATCGAAACCGGCAACACCTTCTCGGTTCGGAACGGCTGCGGCTGCTCGATCAGCCGCTTCAAGGCACCGGACACTTTCAACTGGTTCGAGTTCGTCTTCACGCAGGCGGCCCTCGAACCGACCATGCTCGCGTTCCTGCTCGGCCAGGACACGATCACCGATCCCGACCTCTCGGGCACCCCGGTCGTCGGGCTCAACTTCTCCTCGGAGACGGACTGCGACGACTGCGAGCCCGCGGTGGCGTTCGAGTTCTGGACGCAGCACATCGTCGGGTCGGCTCAGGATGCGAACACCCCGTGGATTCACTGGGTCTTCCCCCGGGTCATCTGGCAGATCGGCGACAACACGTTCGAGGAGGGCATCGCACAGCCGGTCGTCAACGGCTTCAGCCGGACGAACGACCTCTGGGGCCACGGCCCCTACGGTGACGGCCCGCCCGACAACCAGGAGGTCACGGAGTGGGCCTTCTGGAAGACGGACGTGGAGCCGCCCACGGCCGAGTGCGCTGCACAGGCGGTGACGGCTACCTCGTAGCCCTCTCCAAGTCGGAGCGCGGTCTTCGCATGGGGCCGCGCTCCGACCCCCCCGTCAGACTGGAGGCCGGATGACGCTCTGTACCGACTGGATCACGGGGGCCGACGTAGCGACGTGCTGCGATGCCGACGCCTCGGACACGTCGGTCTTCGACGCCGCTGCTGAGCAGGCCCAGGAGCTTCTGTTCGAGATTTCCGGCCGCCGCTTCAACGGCATCTGCGAGTCCACCGTGCGGCCGTGCTGGTCGGGTTGCGGCTGCGGCTGGCAGGTTCTCTCCCGCGGCTACGTCGTCTGGAATCCGAACTTCGCCTGGGGTGGCCCCTTCTTCGGCGGCTGGGCGTGCGACGACTCGTCGTGCGGCTGCATGCCTGTCTCGAAGGTGCCGCTGGCCGGGTACGTCCAGGAAATCGTCCAGGTGAAGATCGGCGACGAAGTGGTAGACCCGAGCCGGTATCGGGTTGATCGCCACCGCTGGCTGGTGCGCATTCAGCATCCGGACGACGAGAACGACTGGGCGTGGCCGGGCTGTCAGAACATGGCCCTCGCGCTTGACCAGCCGGGCACCTGGTCGGTGACGTACCTCTGGGGCGAGGACGTGCCCGCCGCCGGGGTCGCGGCCGCGATCCAGCTTGCTTGCGAGATATACAAGGCGTGCGCCGGTCAGGAATGCGCGTTGCCCGCGGGCACGCAGCGGGTGAACCGGCAGGGCCTCACGATCGAGAAGGTGCCGTTCACGAACTGGGGCTGGACGACCGGGAAGCGGGCCGGACAGATCAAGGGCTGGAACACCGGCATGGCTGCTGTCGATGCCTTCCTGAATGCCTACAACCCAGGCGGCCTTCCCCGCGTGCCGGTGATCTGGTCGCCGAACTCCCGCCTGCGCTTCCCGACGCCGGTCGTTCTGCCCGGAACCTAATGGCCCGGACAGTCACCGTTCGGGTCTACCAGAAGGCGGTCGAGGAGCTTGCCGACGACCCGAACGACCCGATCAACGAAGTCCTCGACGGGCTGGCGGAAGAAGTGCGCAAGCTCGCGCTCCAGAACGCACGCAAGATTCTGCCCCAGCTTCCCGAAGACTTCCTGACCGTGACGACCGGCAAGGACACGAAGGGGATTTTCTTCAGGGTCGAGCCCGACGGCTCCGGGTCGGGCAGATGGTCGTCGTATTTGACCTGGAAAGAGTTTCGCGAGCATGCCTGGTTGCAGCCTGCGATCGCGGCTGTGATCGGGGCCGGGGGCCTGCGCACGGCTAGCGGCCGGGCGGCCCGGAACTTCCCGCGGGGAGCGGGCTTCACGATATGAGCAACCTCCCGACCGACCTGTTCACCGCTGCCCAGGAACTCCTCGACGGCTCGATCCTCGTCCTGGACGACATCCCCGACGCCGACCCGTCGCTGCTCGGCGCACCCGACCGCGCGTTCGTCGCGCACGGTGCGCCGGTTCTCGACTGCTGCGACCAGTTGTCGGTCTGGGTGCCGCAGATCGGCGATGCCCCACTCGCGCCGGGCGGGCTTTCCGCCGGTCGGAAGATCGCCGCCAGGATCAACCACGTCTTCCTGACCGTGACCATCTCCCGGTGCTACCCCGTGCCGGACGACAAGGGCAATCCGCCTCCGGTCGCGGACATCGTGGCCGCCTCGCAGCAGTTGGACGCCGACGCCTGGGCGCTCTGGAACGGGCTCTACTGCTTGTGGACATCCGGCGACCTCTTTACTGTCTGCGACGAAGTGTTCTGGGATTCCCTTCGGCCCCTCGGGCCACAAGGCGGCTGCGCGGGCTGGGACCTGGGAATCCACATCAGTCTCGACGGCTACACCTGCGATGTACCGGCGAGCTAGCCGTTTTCACGGGGAAAGGTAGGAACCCATGCGGAGCTTCGACATCACGGAGGACATGACCTTCGAGGTCTGCGGCGAGAAGTTCACCGTCAAGACCGTGCGCCCGGAAGTGCTGGCGCTCTGGGAGGACGAAACCGACCCGGAGACGGCGGTCGCTGCCCTGGAGGTTGTGGACAAGCGCATCCTGGCCTTCCTCGACAACGGCAACGGTCAGCACGACCGCTGGAAGGCGATGCGCGAGCGCGAAGACAACAGCCCCTCGATGGGTCAGATTCGCGGCATCCTCGAATGGATGATCGAGGTTCAGACCGCCCGCCCTACGAACCCGCCCTCGTCCTCGGGGCGTGGGCGTGGAGCGCCCGCAGCTACATCGCAGGCCGGGTAGCCCTTCAGGGAGGCGACCCTGACCAACTCAGCCTCCGCCACTTTCTCGACGTCGCCTACACGCTGCTCGTCGAGCAGTACGTCCACATCGGCGACGGCCGTGTGCCCCTCAACCTCGCAGCGAAAGCCGCCGACGAACTGCTCACCACGAACGACTGGGGCGAGAACGGGTCGATCCCAGACCTGGCGGAGACGGACGGCTCGGCGGCCGAAAACGACGCTGCGTTGGCCGATCTGATGTCGAGAATGGGCGGCATCCGTGGCTGACACCCCCGTCGGCACCGCGTTCGTCGAAATCCGTCCCGACCTCCGCGGCTTCGAGGCGGAACTTCAGGCTGCGCTCAGGACGGCCGTCCGCAACATTGTCCCGCCGACGGCCGGGCTGACGAAGGGGGCGGCGGCCCAGGGAGCGCTCGGGGCCGCCACCCGCGGAACGACGAAGGCGTTGTCGGAGCAGGCGATCGTCATGCAGGTGAACTCGACGGAGCTTGCCCGCTTCTCCCGCGGTATCGCTGCGACCACGCTCGCCCAGTTCGGCCTGCGTGGGGCCACTCTGGCCTCGACCTCCTCATTCCTGGCCGGTGCGGCGGCGATCACCGCACTCGCGAAGGCCGTCGGCCTGGCGACCAGCTTCAACTCGCAGCTTGCCGTCTTCGCCGCGACCACTGGGGCCACCGCTTCGGAGATGGAGCAGGTGTCGGAAGCCGCGAAGGCTCTCGGCCGCGACCTGACCCTGCCCGGCGTGACCGCGACCGACGCCGCCGTCGCGATGACCGAACTGGCGAAGGCGGGCCTGTCCGTCCAGGACGCGATCGACGGTGCCCGCGGTGTCCTTCAGCTTGCCGGGGCCGCTGGCATCGACTTCGCCCAGGCAACCGAAATCGCCGCCTCGGCGATCAACGCCTTCGGGCTCGCCGGGCGGGACGCGGGCAAAGTCGCGGACGTTTTGGCCAACGCGGCGAATGCTGCGCAGGGCTCGATCGTGGACATCGGGATCGCCTTCCAGCAGGCGGCGGCGGTCGGCCACCAGGTCGGCCTCTCGTTCTCCGACGTAACGCTGTTCCTGACGCAAATGGCGAAGGCCGGTCTGTCCGGTTCCGACGCCGGTACGTCGCTGCGCACTGCCCTGATCCGCCTGGTCAACCCGACGAAGAAGGCTCAGGAAATCTTCAAGCGGCTGGGCCTGGAAGTCCGGGACGCGCAGGGGAATCTGCGGCCGGAGTTCTTCACGAACCTGGGTACAGCGATCGCGAATATGTCCGCGAAGCAGCGGGACGCGACCCTGGCGGTGATCGGCGGTCAGGACGCGATCCGCGCCCTCTCGATTCTGTCCCGGACGAACATCAAGGACCTGATCGCGCAGCGGGACAACTTGGACAAGGTGGGCACCGCGGCGAAGGTGAACGAGGCCCGCATGACCGGCCTGAAAGGCGCAACCGCCGGTCTGTCGAACACCGTCGAAACGCTCGCGCTGTCGCTCGGGCAGAAGGCTACTCCGGCGCTGATCGGGGCCACGACCGGGCTGACCGCGTTCATCACTGCGGCCGCCCACTCCGATGTCGTCGCCTTGCTCGGGGAGACGTTGCACGTCGTCTCCGAGGGCGTGAAGGGAATCGGTGAGGCGGTCGGCACGGTTGCACCGATCCTCGGCGAGTTCCTGGGGCTGGCGACCGGACTCGCGGGGGCGATCGGCCCGGCCGCGATCCTGTCGTCGGTCGCGGCCTTCGTGACCCTGAACCGGGTGCTGTCCATCTCGACGGTCGGCCTGCGTCTGTTCGCGGCGGAACTGGCGACCTCGATTGCGCTCGGCGGCGGGCTCCGCGCGGCCCTCGCCTTGATGACGGAAAGCATGCTGGCCTTCGCGACCTCGACGGCCGGAGTCACGCTGGGGCTGACGCTGCTGGTCGGCGGTCTGGTCTTCCTGCTCACCCGCGAGTCGGAAGCGGAGAAGGCGACGAAGGCCCTGAAGACGGCGACGGACGACCTCGCTGCCGCGATGGGCAACGCCGCAGCGGCCACGGACACGCTGGCCCGCTCCCAGGCGAACCTGAAGACCGACAAGATCGCGCAGCAGACCGCCAAGCTCGCGCTGGCGGAGGCCCGGCGTGCCCTCGCCCAGTCGAAGGCCGCGGAGGGCTCGCTGGAGCGCGAGCAGTTGGAGAACCGAGTGGCGATCGCCCTCGACAACCTCCACCGCGCCGAGCGGCAGGTGGCCCAGGATCAGAAAGAGGTCGCGCAGAACACGAAGGACGCGGCCACCCAGTCCCAGAACCGGATCGACGCGGCCCACGCCGAAGCGGAGGCCCTGCACCGGGTGACGGAGGCGGCCCAGCAGCAGGCCCGCTTCAGCATCGCGAAGGGGCTGCCGAAGGACGAGGCAGACACGAACCGGCGGATCGTCGAGGGGATCAACGACCGGATCGCCGCCCTGAAGAAACTGCCGGGCGCGGAGAACGCCGCCCTGGCCGCCCGCCTGAACGCGATCAAGCAGTTGGTCGGCAAGACGAAAGACCTCGACACGGTGATCGGGATCACGCTCGACGCGAAGACACTCGACCAGGGGCTCGCCCAGGTCGAAGACCTGTTCCGCCGCCAGGGCAACGAGTCCGGTCGGGCGTTCGTGGAGCAGATGCGGCTAACGCTGAATCCGGCCGCGATAGGCAAATCACTGGGCGATTTGCCCGGCGTGTTCGACCAGCTTGGCAAGTCCTCCGGCGCGAACTTCGCAAAGGGCCTGATCGACGCAGTGAACAACGCGCTCGCCCTGGTCAACCGTCTGATCATCCAGGGCGCGACCGCGTTGACGATCCGCCTGTCGAACCAGGTGGACACGCTGCTCTCGAACGTCCAGCGGATCGACCTTCAGGGCGGGTCGCTCGACCAGCAGCTTTCGGCGGCGAAAGAAGCCCGGGCTCGGGCGGAGCGCGAACTGGCCGCGGCCGACGCTGCGGTGCAGGCCACGCACGGCCGCTCGCAGGCGGCGAAGGAACGGCAGAAGAAAGCTCTCCAGGACCTCGCCTCCGCCCAGTCCGATGTCGATCGGATCGCCGGGGAAATCGCCTCGAAGGCGAAAGAGGCCGCGGATGCTCGCAAGCAGAAGGCCGAGGACGCGAAGAAAGCTCGGGACGACGCCGACTCGGCGTTCCAGCAGGCACTCGGCGAGGCTCAGGCCCCGCTCGACCTGGCGCTGACGAAGGCCGATCTGACGAAGGGCCTCCAGGACAACATCGACGCCCAGCTTGCCCTCCAGGCGTTCTTCAAGCGCGAAATCGCCGCTGCGCTGAAGTCGATCAGCGACATCCACACGCGCATCCAGGTCGTGAACCAGTTGCGCCAGGCTCTCCTCCAGTCGCAGATCGCGACGAAGGCTTTGATCGAGGAGCAGAAGCAGAACGCCCGCCAGGCGATCATCGACAAGCGCGATCGGCAGCAGGAGTCCCTGGAGTTGAACGTCCAGATCGCGCAGACCCAGAAGAATCGGGCGGCCGAGCTAAAGGCCCACCAGGCCCTCTTGAAGTTCCTGATCGAGCGGCAGAAGCACACGACCCAGGGCACGGTCGAGTGGCGGCGGCTCCAGCTTCAGATCGAGCAGGAGCGGGCCGCGATCAAGGAAGCCCAGAAAGCCCAGAAGGGACGGGCGGACGCTCTGAAGGGGCTGGAGTTCGAGTTCCTCCAGACGCAGGCGGGCTTCGCTGCGAACCTGCTCGGGAATCTGCTCCCGGTCGGGTCGGTCGCGGGCACCGTCGGTGGCGGCGTCGTCACTCCGGCGGGACAGCCGACCTCGGTCGCCGTCGGCGGGCACACGGTCGCGGCTGGTGTGGCGGCGGACGCCCAGAAGGCAACGACGCCCGGCCCGTCGCACGGCCAGTTGTCCACTCTGATCCAGATCGCCCGAGCGCAACTCCTGGTGCTTCAGAAGGGACGGGCGGCGGGAACGAAGCTCGGGCATCCCGAGGCGGCCGTTCAGCGTGCAGCGCAGCACGCGGCGATGGACACTCTGCCGTGGTGAGTCATGGCTGACATCGGCTGTCCGTACACCCTGACCACGCCGGGCGGGACGATCTTCTTCAACGACGGCTCGATCGACCAGTTCTACATCCAGGGCATAACCGGACTGGGAACGCCCCCGATCCGTGCTCCGATCGACGACGTGCCCTACGGCAACGGCTCGATCGGGCACAACTTCTGGACGGCTGGACGGCACGTCGTTTTCGAGGGCGTCTTCCTGGTTACGTCCGTGGACTGCGGCCCGACTCAGGTCGGAGCCTGGAACGACATGGAGGACAGCCTGCGGGTCGCGCTGGAGTCGATCGCCGGGCTGACCACCGCGACCGGCACGCTCGTCTGGACGCCGACCGGCGACGTAGCAACGCGGACGCTGGTCGTCCGCCACGATCAGCCGATGGAGTGTCCACCGGATCAGAACTTCACGATCAGGAACTTCAGCTTCGGTCTTTTCGCCGCCGACCCAACGTGGGTCTAAATGGGCTACTTCGCCCAGGTCGTCCTTGACGGGATCGACATCACCGAGTTCGCGATCGAGGGCTCGGTTACAACCAGGCTGAACCGCGTCGGCCAGGCGTCGGTCAAGGTTCACATGACGGACGCCTTCCAGTCGTTCGGAACGATGTTCCCCGGCCCCGGCTCGTATCTGAAGGTCTATTTCTACGGCGACAACCTGGGGACGACGCCCGTCCTCTGGCATCACGGCCGGGTGATCAACTGCGAGACGACCGCCGACGAGAACGTCGGCTACACCGTCTTCAACTCGTTCGACCCGCTGGAGCTTTGGGAGCATCGGCCCGTGCGGAACCCGCCCGGCTCCGACCCGGGGAACTTCGCGAACCCGAACATCATCCAGTCGCTCGTCTACGGCCCGGCGATCGTCGAGGGGATGATGGACGGCTCCGAGTTGAACACGATCCCGCAGGACTCGGAGGGGCCACTGCGGCTGGAGCGCGGCACCTTCGCCGCCGGGTCTGTTGATCTGACCGGCGCTCCGGCGGACTGGCCGATGACGATGATGCAGCTTGCGAACCTGCTGATTTCGACCGGCGTGGTGGACATCGTGATCACGCCGATCGAGTTCCAGGGGGCGAACGACAACTACGGCCTGATCGACGTTTACAACGGCGACTACGGCCAGGACTTGACCGGCTCGGTCACGCTCTCCTACGGCATGGGCGACCGCAACATCCGGGCGCTGCGCTGGAACGAGGACATGACCCAGATGTGCAACAAGCTCTGGTACTACCTCGGCCCGAAGTGCGACGAGGAACACTGGCGGGCGAACATCACGGGCGACGATCCCGGCCTCGCCTACCCGCCCGGCGGAGCAATCGTTCCGCCGAACTCACCGACGAACAACCAGATCGGCCTCCGCGACGGCATCTCCCGTGCGAACTACGACGTGCGCATGGACATAAAAATCTTCGACGCGGTGGGAGACGATTCCGACTGCTCGGAAGCCGTGGTGATCGGACATGAGTTGTACCGGCGGCTCTGGCAGATCGAGCAGTTCCTTCGCGCCTACCCGATGACGCTCGTCCACGTCACCCCGATCCGTGACTTCGGTATCGGCCTGTTCTCGATCGGCGACCTGATCACCGTCGAGGCGACCGCCGACGTGAAGGGCGGATTCTCGGGCGCTCAGCGCATCTACGAATACACGATCGACTGGGACGAGGAGTCGGTGCCCGCGATCGGCGAGCTTCAGGTGTCCTCCGACAACGAAGGCGTATGAGCCGTCCGATCTACGAGCAGCAGGGGCAAAACAAGAGGCTCGCTGCCCTCGGCTTCGACAAGGACCAGCTTCAGCGCCGACCGGCGATCGGCGGCGGCGGCGGGGCAGGCTGCGGCGACTACACCGCGGTCACGGCGTTCTCGGGTTCGTGGGCAAATGTGGGCGGAAACTGGACAACCCTCCAGTACCGCTTCTGCGACGACGACGTTCATATCAAGGGCTTCATCTCGGGTGGCACCGACGGCACCGCGGTCTTCACCCTGCCGGTCGGATCACGCCCGGCGAAGGACACGATCATCCCCGGGATCGACACGATCGGGAACCTGGTCGAGTTCCAGGTGATCGCATCGACCGGGGTCGTCTCCTACGGGATCGCCTCCGCGAACGTCGGCGCGACCGGCTCGGCGGGTGCGACCGGCCCGACCGGCCCTTCCGGCCAGCAAGGCCCGACTGGTCCTACTGGCCCGACTGGGCCGACTGGCCCCTCCGGCCCCACAGGCCCCACGGGTCCGACTGGCCCAACTGGACCCACTGGTCCGACTGGTGCTGGTGGCTCGGACTGGACGTGGATTCACAAGACGTCGGACGAGACGGTGACGTCGAGCGCAACCCTCCAGGACGACAACGAGCTTTTCTTCACGCCGACCGCGAACAAGTCGTATCTGATCGAGGTCTGCTTCATCTACGGCTCCGTCTCGTCGGGCGCGAACGGCGACTTCAAGGCGACGAACGGCTCGGACAGCACCTACCGGGGCACGTACTACTTCGGCGCGATCAACACGGCCGGGTCGGGGATCAACTCCGGCTTCACCGGCTACCAGTTGAACGCCTCCCAGTCGTTCGACAACGAAGGCAACGGCCTGAAGCGGACGCTGTTCTTCTCGGGCGCGTACACCGCCGATGGGTCGGCCACGCAGTTCAAGGTGCAGTGGGCGCAGAACGCTTCCAACGGCAACGGGACAACGGTCTACGCCGGATCGTTCCTCCGGTACTACTGCCTCGACTGCTAGATGCCGTTCGACTTTGACAGCAGCGGGATCGCTGCTTTCTGCGAGCTAGGCGACGGCTCCTCGCACGACCCGCAGATCAAGTTCACCGCGCCGGACAAGTCGTGCGTCTGGAACGGCTACCCGGTCGAGATTCACTGCAACCCGTTCGCCGGGTGCGGCACTCCCTCCGATCCTAATCCGACGCATCAGCTTGCGGGCTACTCGACGCCGTTCGGCGCAGGCCCATTCACACCGGCCGATTCCGTGTGGCCGTTCATCCATCTCTACGGCATTCTCAACCCGATCCTCTGCGGCTACACCCTCGAATACCGAATCAGCGGCGGTGTGACCTTCGGAACGATGCAAATCGGCGTAGCGAACCCGCTTACTGGATGCGGAGGGTGCTCGGATGCGACCTACTACGGCGGCAACTTCGATACCGGCTGGCAGGACGCAGGAGGTCCGGACTGTGCCCAAGCTGCGACCGCCACCGACGGCCACACGTACTTCACGGTCGTCATACGTCCGTTCAGCCCGATCGCCGGGGCAGGCATCGTCGGTGGCCTGATGCAGATTCGATGGGTAGGTGGCGGCGGAGGCGGCCCGTCCTACGACCCGTTCCAGCCCTACCAGGTGTTCTTCTCCGCGCCGGGAGCCCCGGAACTCGGCGTGAAGAACCTGTCCTTCGGCGATGCGTCGGCGACCTCGCCGCCGGACGACGACTGGACGAACTCGATCGTCGTCGGCGACAACGGCATGGAGACGGTCGCGAGCGGCTACGGCGTCAAGTCGGTCAGCGGCCACGGGTCGATGTGGTGGAACCGAAATATGTTCGAGGCCCAGCAAGCGCAGGAGGTCTTCGTCATTCCGAAGCCGGGGGGCGCGAACGCCGTCTACCTGTTCTTACGACTGACGAACCCCGGCACGGCGAACGTGTGCGGCTACTACCTGAAAGGGACGAACGCGAGCGCCGAGATTTACCGGCTCGACAACGGGGCCTCGACGCTGCTCGCCACCATACCGTTGCCCTACCCAATGGCGGCGGCGATGGGCTACCGCTTCTGGGCGACCGGGAATCTGCTCGGCGTCCAGGGGAACATCGCGCTGCCTCCGCCGTGGTCCACATCGTCGCTGCCGTTCCTCGGATCGACCACCGACTCGACCTATTCCGCCCCCGGCTTCGTCGGGCTCGGCATGGACGGCACGACCGGCGTGATCGTGAGCGACTGGGCCACGAACGGGAATGGCAATGCGGCCGTGTTCCCCGGCCTGCACATCTGGCTTCCGACCGACTCATGCGGGAATCTGTCGAAGACCTACAGCCAGATCAAGTCCACGCTCGACTCGATGAACATCGCGCACACCTGTCCGATCCTTGCGACGATCAACCACAACGGCGGGGACATCGCATTGCCGGACGCCGCGGCGATGATCGGTGCGCACTGCACCGGGGGGACGTACTGGAGAGAGGGGATGGAGACACCATGAGCGAGAAGAAAGCACGGGCGGCGAGGGAGAACCCGCTGCCGCTGCTCGGACTGGTGATGGTCGTGAAGAACGAAGCGGCTCAGATCGAGCGCTGCCTGGAATCGGTCAGGCCGTTCATCGACACCTGGACTGTCTGCGATACCGGCTCGACCGACAACACGCGGAAGCTGGTCAGGGACACGCTCGACGGCGTGCCGGGCCGTCTGCTCCGGCACAAGTGGGGCAACTTCGGCCACAATCTGACCATCGCGCACCGCGCGGCGAAGAACCGCTCGCGCTGGATCGTGTGGTTGCACGCCGACATGACGGCGACGGGCGACCCGCGCATCTTCCTGAAGTGGCTGCGCAGGCAGAAGACGAAGCTCGACGCGCTCTCCGTCCGGGTGGACGACGAGCATCGCACCTACCGGCTCCCTCTGATCATGCGCGGAGACATCGACTGGCGGTACGTCGGCGCAACGCACGAATACCTTGACCGCGCGGACGGCAAGCCGGTGAAGAAGCAGCCGCTCAACGGCTTCTTCGTCTACCACCACGCGGACGGGTCGAACCGGCCGGAGAAGGCTGAGCGCGACCTGGAACTGCTGAAGCCGGGCCTGATCGCGGGCGACCCCCGGGACACCTTCTACACCGCGGAGACTCACCGCTACATCGGCAACCTCGAAGCGGCCGTCCACGTCTACACGATGCGGCTGGCGCTCAACGGCTTCGAGGAGGAGCGCTGGTACTCGAAGCTCCAGATCGCGGCGATTCGCGAGGACATGGAGGGCTTGTTCGAGTGCTGGCGGGAGCGGCCCTGGCGGCATGAGCCGTTGACGTTCGCGGCGAAGCTGGTCGCGATGCACAACCCGACCGCGGGCGGTGACGTCCTGTTCCTGGAGCGGCCGCCGCTATGAGGCCGCGGCTGCTCGACCTGTTCTGTGGAGTCGGCGGGGCCGGGTGGGGCTACTACCTGGCCGGGTTCGACGTCGTGGGCGTGGACGTGGAGAAGCAGAAGCGCTACCCGTTCGACTTCATCCACGCCGACGTCTTCGACGTGATCGAAGACCTCGCCCCCGAGTTCGACGCGATCCACGCGAGCCCGCCCTGCCTCGCCTACGTGGACGAGGGCCACCGCTACCGGACGAACCATCCCGACCTGATCCCGCAGACCCGGGAGGCCCTGCAATCGCTCGGCAAGCCGTGGGTGATCGAGAACGTGGACACGGCCCCGCTCAGGAACCCGATGATGCTGTGCGGCACCATGTTCCCCGGGGTCAGGGTGATCCGGCACCGGATGTTCGAGTCGTCCTTCTACATGGAGGGGCCACAGCATCGCGGAAAGCACCCGCCGGTCTTCTCCTACGACAAGCGCCGGGATCGCAGTGGGCTCAGCGAGTGGGACGACTACGTGACCGTGACCGGCGGCGGCAACTGCGGTATCGACGCGGCCCGCGATGCGATGGGGATCAGGTGGGCGACGATCCGCGAGTTGAATCAGGCGATCCCGCCTGCGTACACGAACTACGTCGGCAAGCGGCTGCTCATGGCTGTTGACAGCCGAGCGGCGGCGTAAGCTCAGCGGCGAAGTGGCTGCGCCGAATCCGCCGTTCGTTCGGCCGCTCTATCCCCCGACCAGCCCGAACAAGTCCGAGGGCGGTCTGGACGTGATCGGCCACAAGCGCGGGGTGTCCCGGGCTGGCTTCTGGCCGTGGCAGCCGTTCGATGACGTCTACAACGTTGCCTTCTCGCAGGCGGTCGCGAAGATGAAGGCCGCCCACAGCGTGAAGCCTGCGTCCGGCGTCTGGACGGAGGCCACCCAGAACCTTCTGGAGAAGCTGAAGGCGGAGGATCATCCGACCGAGTGGGCCTACGACGCGACCGCGGTCGTACTGATCGAGCGCGAGTACGAGAAGCGGTCGATCAGCGACGAACAGAAAACCGCGGAGGCGATGCTGGCCTACTGCAAGCAGTTCGATGACGGCTACTGCTACGGCGGCGAACACGACGGCACCTTCCTCGACGACGACCCGCACGACTGCTACGACTGCTCGTCCTCCTGCTCGTCGGTGCTGGCGAAGTTCGGCCTGCTCGGCTACCCGACGGCGATCGTCTCCGGCACCTTCATGCACTGGGGGGTTGCGGGCCGCGGGAAGTTCGTCACCATCCACGCGGCACTCGATCATGTCTGGATCGAGTTCACCATCCCGGGCAAGCCCTGGTGCCGGTTCGACACTTCGCCGCACAACTGCGGCCCGCGCGGTGCCCGCGTGCGCACCTGCCTGCGCGATACGTCCCGGTTCGTGTCTCGGCATCCGGCAGGGCTGTGAAGCGTGAACGCCGCAGGCTGGGGTGCTTTCCTCTCGGGGGTGGCGGCAGTGATCGGCTCGATCGGTGCGCTGCGCCGTGTTCGCAAGCACGAAAGGACTGAATGCGACCGCCGCGTGAAAGAGGTTCTAGCGACGATGCGAGAGGGCATCAGGATAGGACACGCCCACGGCAAATCGTGAAGCTGGCAATCGTGATGACGGCGGGAAGCCTCCTGCTCGCGGGGGGAGCGGGGTTCTTCGCTGCACACGCGCTCGGCGTCGGCGATGCGACGAGGACAGTGACGATCAACGTGGCCACCGGACCGCGAGGACCAGCAGGGCCACCAGGACCAGCAGGGCCACGCGGCGTTCAAGGTGAGAAAGGTGAGCAAGGACCAGCAGGCTCCAAAGGTGACAAGGGAGACATCGGGCCGCAAGGGCCGAAGGGCGAGCCGGGCTCAGCGTCGTGCCCTGGCGGCTACGAGGCTGGCACGCTGGTTATCAACCATCCGGGGGGGCAGACCTCGATCTGGACGTGCCTGAAGGGCGGCTGAGCGTCCGATCTACGATCCATGATCTACGAATCATGGATCATCTGCACGATCACATCTGGGCGATCCTGATCGCGTTCCTCGCCTCGCTCGGCGGCTTCATCGCGCTCGCGGCGATCGGGTCGGACACGACTCCGACCGGGAAGCTCGGCGATGTCGTCGTTGCGCTCGCGGGGGTGATCGGGGGGTACGCCTATCGGAGCGGACAGGAGAAGAAAGCGGATGTCGAAGACGAGACGAGCAGCTAGGTCGGCGAAGACGGGCCGGTGGGTCAGCTTCAAGTACGCGCTCCGGCATCCGTGGACTACCGTGATCGAGACGTTCGGCCGCTCGACTCACTCGTCGTAGCGACTGACGTTCGGAAGGGAGCCGTGGTCGGCATCGCATTCGACGCACACCCACAGGAAGTTCTCCTCAATGTCGTCGCCGCCGCGCGATCGGAACTTGACGTGGTGGACATGCGCTCCCGGGCGAAGCTCGCAGACCTCGCAGGGCTCCCCGAGATGGTCGAGCCGAAACCGCTTGATCGCGGCCGGGTCCACAACGCGACCCGCCGGGCGTGGGTCAGGGTCGGACACGCTGGAGGGCGCGGAGCGCATCCTGTGGGGCAAAATACGCAGGAGGACGCCCAGCAGGATTGCGCAGCCACTCCGGTCGTCTGAGTTCGTGGCCGTACAGCCACCCGCCGAGATGGTAGGTGTTCCCTTCACCGACGACCAGCACCCACGGGTCTTCGAGATGTCCTTCGTTCGGCCGGTGGAGCAAGCACCCGTTGCGGTGCTTGGTCACTCTCACCTGGATATTGCCCACGTCTGACTCGTCGTGGTAGTCCACCCCGGCCCCTGACCAGTAGCGATTCAGGGCCTTGGCGACGATGCACTCGCCGCGGCAGCCCTCGATGCAGATGCCGAGGCCGTCGCCGTCGAATCCGTACTTGTGTTCGTCCGCGCCCGCGTTCACCCCGGCGGCATAGCGCTGCCTGCCGACGAACTCGGTCAGGGCCATTTCCAGGGGGGTCAGGACAATGGGCGGTGACAGCACCGGCACACCTGTGGCCCTTCTGGGGGAGCCCCGTCGCGGATCGCTTCTCGAAGCTCATGGTGGCTCATACCGCGGTCGGAAGCGGCTTTCAACCACTTGCGCTGTTCCTTCGGTGGCTTCGAGGCTACGGCCCTGTGGTGGCTCCAGGAGAGGTCTTTCCGGCGCACACTGCGGGGCACCTGCTGGGCGACCCGCACGTACTCCAGACGGCCCTTCTCGGACAGCCCGATCGACTCGATCGCCTGATACGCGCGTTCGCGGTACAGGTGTTCGCCGAGGATGATCGCGTCCCCGATCGCGAACCTGACCGCTTCGTGCATTTTGCCGAGGAGAACGCACAGGGCCTCGAACTGTTCGTAGGGCAGATTCGGGTCGGAGAGCCGGAGGCCGGTGACGGACAGGGCACCAGCCTCCTCCAGATCGGCCAAAAGGGCCAGGGATTTGCCCCCGCCGGGCTCCTCGACGATTTGCCCCGTCTGCCCCGCCAAACCGTTAGGAAAGTGTTAGGCGGGTCTGTGTCTCGACGGCGACCTTGACCGGGTTCCAGGAGCGCTGCGGAACCGCGTAGAACACGCCGCCCTTGTCGCCGATCCCGTTCTTTTTCGCGTAGGTACGGATCGCGTCCTGGGCAGATCGGGCCTTGATCTGCTCACGCTCGACCCAGTAGTAGTTAGCCTGGCGCTCGGCGGCCTCGTCCGGTGACTGGGACTCGCGCTGTTCCAACACGACGTAGACCGTCGTCTGCTTCTCAGCCGTGGAGGCTTCCATGTGTCTCCCTTCTCGAAGATGGAGGGGCGGCCGGTGCCGACCGCCCCGCGCTGGTTACAGCAGCCCGCAGGCGCGGGCCGTGTTCGGCCACTGAGCGAAGCTGCCTCCGCTCTCGGCCCATGCGTTCTCCGCGATCCACATCTGTTCGAGCGGAGAAGCAAGGTCGGCACGACTCGCATAGCGCTGGCCGCCGTTCCGGTCCCAGGTACCCTGGGCGAACTGCAAGCCGCCGTAGTAGCCGTTGCCGGTGTTGCTTGTCCAAGCGCCTTCCCCGCCGTGGATGCACAGCCACTCGTTGTAGTGGGGAGGGCGTGTCGGCTGCGCCTTGAACCGCCGCTGCATCGCGAGCAGTTGCCGGACGCGGATGCCGAGTCGTTTCTGGAGCCAGTTGCGATCGACGAGCCGTCGCTGCGCGATCGCGTACCACTCTTTCGCCGTGTGGCCTCTGTGGGTCTGCACGACCCGAATGACCTTCACGGAGGGCAGCCGCGGTGGCGACTGTGCTGGTGAAGCGATGGTGACGGTCAAGGCTACGACCACGCCGACCGCCCCCACCAGGAGTGGCAGTTTGAACACTGAGGGGACCTCCTAACGGACGGATCGCCCCGAACGGGAGCCGGGCAATCCTCGTTGTTGGTTCCTCGTAGTCTGTCACGATTTGCGGGCGGTTTTCAACAGGAACCGCCCCGGCAGAAGGTTCTTTCCGCAGCGAACGCAGTGGGTCGCCGTGGGCAGATTGAGTTCCGCGCATGCGGGGGCTGGGCATGTACGCATGGCATCTGCCCCGCCTAGAGAACGAGGCGATCGCGGAGGCGGATGATGCGCTCGACCGCGACGGCGGTCATGTGAACCTGCTGGTCGATGTCGGCCAGCAACGCCGGGTCCTTCGGCGTGTCGGCCGCGACAAGCGGAGACTCCGGCTTCAGTACCGGCTGGAGCCTCTGGGCCAGAAGCTCGATCTGGTGGTGCAGCCGGTCGTTCTGGTCGCGGAGTTGATCGACCGCACCCGGGCCGCGATCCTCCTGCGGGTACTCGGCCTGGGTGGCATAGCCCTCGTCCATCAGTCTCTCCCTTCGTCCAGTGGGATCAGAACCTCCGTTGACCCGTTGTCCCGGATCAGCCGGAGATGAACGGGGGCCGGTGACGTCCGCCCCCCTGAGAGTTTGGAATCGAGATGGGAATCAGCCGATGCAGTCCCCCCTTTCGGTGTGTGGGCTCCGGTGAAGTCGAGCATGCCGCCCTGGCGGCACTCGCGCTCGGTCAGCTTCCAGACCACGCAGACGAAGAACCCGCCGAAGACGACCCCGGCCGCGAACACCATCGCGAGGGTCACGGCAGGGCCTTGTAGTCGGCCACCGTCATTCCGGGGCCGTAGGCGGAGTCACGACGGGCGACGTACAGCCCGGCGCGGAGATAGTCGGTGACGGGCATCCGGTGGCAGGCACCTTCCTCGTAGACGGCGATGCAGTTGCCGCCGATGCCAGCGTTCAGGTTCATCCAGTCCGGCCAGCCCGGGTCCATGTTCCCGGAGCAGTTCCGGTACGCCTCGATCGTGACCAGGACTTCGCGGTTCGCGATTCGAGCCCGCTGGGTGGGCGTAAGCACGTCGGGTTTGCCCACCATCACGCGCGGCTTCACTTCGGCGTTCATCGCGTTATCGAAGGCGTCGGGCCGCTCGAACTCGCCCATCCAGAACGGAGCGCCGATCTGGCGCATGAACGCGATCGCGATGTCGGGGCCGGTGCCCTCGCCCGGGTGGTAGCCGGACGGCACCTTGCAGTCGCACCAGGGCACGATCACGCGCCCGGCGGCCGCGGTGAAGAACGCCTGGTCGTACCAGTGCCGGTAGCTCTCGTCGGCGGTGATCGCGAGCTTGTAGTAGCTCTGCGAGTTCAGCGCGTCCATCGGCGACTGCCCGAGGATCAGCCAGGACTGCGCGAGCGAGTTGTCCACAGCCGGGGGCGGGTTCGGATTCGGGGCCGGGGAGGCCACGCCGACGACCGAGCCGACGTCGCCGGTCATCAGCAGGCGGACGCCGTACTTGTGGCTCTTTCCGTCCCGAACCTTGCCGATCTTGACCGAGGTCTTCGTCGTGGACTTGCCGATGTGCCGCTTCCCGTCGGTGAGGATTTCGCTGCCGTCGATCATCGGCACGTAGCCCCACTGGCCGATCTGCCGGGGCCAGCCGATCGTGATCGCGGTCGGGTCTTCGGCGATCTTGCGGACACTCAGGTTGGCCAAATCTCTCCCTTCACTGCCCCGTATTCTAGGCGGGCCACCGGACGTTACGTAACGCGCGGGCAGTCAGCGGAGTGCGTTCCGCCACCGACTCCGCACTCGGGACAGGGCGGCGAAATCTGCTTCGGCCGGAAACGGGGGAAGTGGGTCGCGAGCGCCATGTCGGTGCAGCAGGCCCCGGGGAAAGCGGCGTTGAACGAGTGCAGCGCGCGAGGCAGTTCCGAGGGCTCAGCGCCCATCAGCTTCAGGTCCTTGACGGCCTTGTTCCGTTTCTTGTGCGCGTTCGTTCCGGAGACGACGCGGCCGAACAGCACTTCCATCTGATCCCAGACCTGATCGCGAGGTCGAAGCTGTCGCACGTTTTCTGGGTGAGCTTCGCTCATTCCCTACCTCCTGGTTCTGTAGTTCTCTTGCGAGCGAACAGCGAGCGCCCGGGTCCCGCCCACCGGGTTAGGCCGGTTCCAGGTCGCTGCTCGCACGACCGCCCCCACGTTCGCCGACGCAACGCTGGCCTCGTATGGACGGCCCATTACTTGTCCCGGCGCTGCAACTTCGCCCAGTTGATCGACGCGGGCGAGGCTGGGGTGGGAACGGCGGCAATCGGCCTGCCGCCCTTTTTGATCCGTCGCCCGCCCCGCCGCTTCGGTGGCAGCGTGACGACGGTGAACTCTTGGCCGTCGATCGTCTCGACGCCCTTGACCTTCGCCTTCGAGAGTGCGCGAGCGCCCGTCGCTGCCCGCCGCTTCTCGGCTTTGACCAGGCGGCAGCTAGGGCACAGGCCCCGGTAGAACCGAATCTCAGGATCGAGCGCGTAGTCCCTGCGGCAACGCCCACAGATACGCGAGCCTTTTTTCCTCCGACTCATCGGAGGTTGCCAGCCGGGGGAACGGGTACGCTGTGATTCTTCATCTGGCGATGGAGAGTCTTGCGCTTTCGGGCGGAAGATTCAAGAGGGGGACCTATCGGTCCCCCTCGCTCTTTGCGGTAACTTTCTGCGGAACGCAAAAAGGCCCCCTGCGCTTGGAGCAGCGCAGGGGGCCTTTAGCGTTAGAGGGAGAGGACGGAGCGCTTCATCGTCCGACGGCGAAGGTGGGCCTGACCCGGAGGGCGGCCTGGCCGCTCGACTACCAGGCGAGCAGCCTGTACCGCGGGACTTCGTTGGCCTCGCGAACGCCCCAGCCTGATCCGCGCACTAGCGGCGGGGGCCGGAAAGTGGCAGTGCGGCAACACCGTGATCCACTGACGCCGGTACTCCGCTTGCGTAGGAAGCTCGCCCGTTGTCGTCGCCTCCCCCTTCTAATCCTTCGGAACGTCTGGAGCCAGCGCAGCCTCCGCCGCCTGGGCCTCTCGCTCGCGCTCGGCGTCCGCGTCGGCCTCGGGGTCGGGAGCCTGTGGCGGCTCGTAGTCGGGAATCTCCAGCGCTGTCCCTTGCAGGACGTGCGCCCACGCCTTGCGGGTCAGGTCTTCGTCGTGGAAGGTGAACGGCCCGTCCGGCGGTGCGTTGTCCACCAGCCACACGGACGCGCCCTGGGCCTTCTGCCCGAGGGTGCCCCACTGCTTCGCGTCGAGCAGCGGCCCGTCCGTCTCCGGGTCGTTCACCAGCACGCCGAACAGGTGGTAGGCCGCGGCCCGGCGGAAGGCGACGAACAGCGCCCACGCTTCCTCCGGGTTGTCGCAGGAGCGCACGTAAGCCTCTATCTCCTGCCAGTTCTTCGGCAGCGGTGTCGGCTCGCGATCGACCCGGCGCGGCTCGCCCTGTGGCTGTTTGGACTCCGATTTAGCGCCCCCGTCCTCGGCGTCCTGGGTGAACACGTCGGACGCCGCAGTGCCGTTCAGCACCGCCGCGACCAGCGCCCGCTTGTCGGCCATTTTCAGGACGGTGTTCCAGGTGTCGGGCAAATCGGGGTTCTCAATGACCCCTTCCTCCTGGTCGGTGATCGCCGGGTCGTTGAAGGCGAAGTTCTGCCCGCAGCCGCCCTCTTTCTTCCAGCAGTACCAGCCGGGTTGCTGCTCGCCCTCCAGGCCCTCCACGTAGTCGTCCTGCCCGGCCTTCGGCGGGTACTTCGAGCGGCGAATCTGTGGCTCTCCGCACGCAGGGCACACGCGCATCGCCTTGCGCTTGCCGTACTTTGACTCGCGCGTCGAACACATGCCCTCGCCGGACGCGATCGTCAGCCCCGTGGGAATGTGCCGCAGCACGCACTTCGAGATGACCGTTAGGTGGTCGCCCGGCCCCCAGACCTTCTCCGACTCGTAGTCCGGCGCGAGCCTGAGCGCGACGTTGATCGCCTCCGCGCCCGGCTTCAGCAGCGTCGGCTTGTTGACGCCAGGAATCTTGCCGTAGTGCTTGTCCACGACCATGACCCGGTTCATCAGGTCTTCGATCTTCGCCTTCTGCGCGACCATCTCGTCCACCGAGATTTCGCCCCGGGCGATGATCGCTTCGTGTTCCATCACGGCGGGCAGATTACGGGCCGATTCGGCCGCCTCGTCAACGACCTCACCCTCGATCGCAGGGTCAGACATGGACTCTCCCTTCGCTGTGGCTGTGGGCGTACAGACTCAGATTTTACCCCTCGCCCCGGTCGCCGCCGCCCCGGTCGCCGAGGTCGTCGAGGTACCCGATCGGGTTCACCCCGGGCAAACCGTGATCCCATCTGACCATCTTCGCGCAGCGCCCGTGGATCAGCCCCAGACCCGGATGCTCGACGGCTTCCGGGTCTTCGGGCTTCACCAGCGTCCAGCACCAACGGCACTGGAACTCGGTCAAAAGCGGGTTGACTGTGCCCACCTACGCGGCCTCGTCGTCCTCGGTGATCCCGGTGAGGTCGTAGACGTGGCCGACGAAATCGCCGCCGACCAGCATGAACGAGCCGACGTACTTCGCCACCGTCAGGTCAGCCGTCACTTCGTGCCCGGTGCCGTAGATCGCGATCGTGCGCGGCATCGTCGGCTTGTCCGGGTCCACCAGCGCCCACAGGCAGGGCACGCCGCCCTGCACCATCACGGTCAGGATCGACACGCCGGACGGCATGTCGATTTCCTGCGTGTCGGTCACATCCAGCGGGAACTTCCAGATCGTCGGCATGGTCATTCCGTCCTTTCTTTTGCCCGGTCACGCACCAGATCGGCAGCGTCGGCCATGCGGTCGTAGTAGCCGGGCGACTTCGGGTCGGTCAGGTCGTAGCCGACTTCGGCCACCAGGTCTTCCTCGTCCCGAACGATCCGCTCCATGTCGCGGCCATGCTCGTCGGCCAGCCGCCGACCCTCGGTCAGCCAGCCGCCGATTTCCTTCGCGACTGCATCGGCCAGCGCCGGGGCCACGCCGTGAATGTTCAGGCGGAGCCAGTCGTCCTCGTCCTCGATCAGCAGGTGAAGCTCCCAGCCGTCTTCGTCCGAGTCGATCCTGAAGTCCTCGACGCGCTTCATTCCTCTCCCTTCACTCGCGAGTCGTACCAGCCTTCCAGAAACGTCCAGATGCCTCCCTCGTCGTCGCCTCCGCGGATCAGGGCCTCGAAGGCGTCGTCGGCCAGGAAGGTGCCGTCTCCGTAAGCAGGGGCCTCCGCCGATCCACTCGCAGTCGTCAGCGCCCGTCTCGTAGTCGTGCCGGGGTTCGGGCAGGTGATAGGACACCTGCGCGGGCATCGGATAGGAGCCCCGCTCGACCAGCGCCTTGCCGTAGCGCCAGCCGCCCAGGGGTTCCCCGGCGTCGGGCGTGCCGACCGTCTCCGGCAGCAGCCAGCCGGTGTAGAGAACGAACGTGACCGCCCCGTCCGGGCCGCGCAGGCCGAAATGAATTTCGACGCCGTGGACGCCGTAGTCCTTCGCCGGATCGGGATCGCGCCGAGAGAACGCGGGCCGGAATCGAACGATGCGCTCGAACTCGGTCATCGGAACTCGACACCGGCCAGGTCGCACAGGCCGCGGATGATCCCCAGGATCGAACGGGCGTCGTCCTTGCCGACCAGGTTGTAGAGGAACGCCTCCGAGAAAAAGGGCGCGAACTCATCGCCCTCGTCATACATGCCGTAGCGGCCTCCGTCCGGCTTCGTGTCGTGCGCGATGAACTGCTCCCGAAAGAACGTCGTGCCCTCGACCTTGAACTCGCGCAGCCGCCGAACCACGTCGTCCACATCTTCCTGCCGCTCGCGCATCGCGGCGACGACGCGCTCGACGGTCTGCTCCGGTGTCTCGCCCGGCCGGGGCCTCAGTGACGTCTCGTCAGGCATCGGTCATCACCACCGGATCGCGACCGATCGAGACTTGCCAGCCGCGGGACTGGAACTCCAGTTCTAGCTCGTCCGCGATCCCGCGAAGCTCCCAGTCGTCTGTGGCCTCGACGGAAACGACAAGGCCGCGAATCCAGCCGATGCCGCGCACCGCCTCCATCATCTCCTGGTCGAGTGCTGGGTCGCCGCCGCCGTCCGTCGTGTTCACGAACAGCAGCCGGTTCTCCGGTCGCTTGCCCTTAGCCATTCGGCTTCTCTCCCTTCGACTTCGCCAGCACCCTTGCGGCGTCGGCGACATTGCGGGGCGACGGCAGCCACGGCTTGACCAGCCACGACCCGCCGTCTTCGAGGATGCCGATCGGGCAGTCCTCGAACTCGCCTTCCTCGGCCAGCGTGCAGATCGCCACGCCCACGCCCTGTGGGTCTGCGGCGGTGGATACGAGGTCTAGCCCCGACCCCTCGCCGCGGCACTCGGGGCAGCGCGGCTTCCGGGCGCGATGCTCGGCCACCGTTGCTGTTGCGGGCAGCTTCGCCGGGTTTTTGCCCGTGCCGCCGCACGCCCCGCAAGGGCACAGCCGGTAGATGCGGAAACGCTGTTGAGGGTCGCCCCGACCTGTGACAGAATCAGGCTCCGGCGTGCCGAAGGTGATCGGCACAAGCTCGGGGCCGATCGGGACATGCGGCTTCGCTAGGTGACGGCCGGTGCCCTTGCGGGGCACGTTACGTAACGTCTTGCCCATCGTTCTCTCCCTTCTCACCTGAACCGCATGGACTTGTGGGCGGCGATCCCGATCGGGCCTTCGTGCAACTCCTCGACCTCGGGGCATTCCGCCGCCCAGGATGCCCGCTCGTCCGCCTCGGCGGCTTCCTCGACCAGCCGACCATACTCGGCGTCGGTCACGAACGGGTCGTCGTGCAGGGCCTCGCGCACCTTGTCAGCTTCGCGGGTCACATCGCCGCCCGGATGCGCACGATGGCTTCCTCGGCCGCCCGGATCGCATCCTCGGGATCGGGGTTGCGCTCGTCCAGGTAGTCGATCGCGTCGTTCAGGAAGTTCACGGCCTCGCCGTAGTGCGAGCGGCCAGGGTAGGGCTCGTCAGGCGGCCGCTTGTACGACTCGATCGCGTCGATCGCTTCGCGCTCAGACTGCTCCATCGTCTCTCCCTTCGGGCGGCCCTAGCTCTCTTTCGAGATGGGCCGCTAGCTCGGCGTGAAGCTCCCCGATCGTTTTGTGCGGAGAGCGCCTTACTACTTGCAGTATACCACGCGCGTCCGGACGGAGGATCGCGACGTTGACCCATTCGTCCGGATCACTTGTGGGCGTATCCGTGTAGAGAACGACCCACGTCTCGCCGCCCTCGGGTCGCCCGGCCGACATGATCGAGTCGGTCGTCACACCCAACGCCTCCGCGACATGGGCAAAGTCCGTGCGGTTTCGCCACTCCACGCGCGTCATCCCCTTTCCGCCCGCGCCTGCCGTCGCCGCTCGTTCAGGTTCTCCACCAGGTAGCGGACGTGCGTTACCGACATGCCGGACGCTGTGGCTAGCTGTGGCCAGGACATTCCAGACTTGCGACCGGCCCGCAGCGCCTTGCGGAACTCCCGCTCGGCGGTGTCCCGACCTTCGCGGGCCAGCGAGATTTTCTCCTGCACAGTGGGCATTCCTCACCCCTTTCTGTCCGTCGTTTTGCTCTTTGCGCAAAGCGCAACCACCGGGAGCGCCCCCGTGTGATAGGGGGCGTATCCGCTAGCTGCCTGCCCGCGCTCGGCGCTTCTGCTTTTTGTCCAGCCTGCGCACCATCTCGACCGCCTCGGGCGTCGGGGCCTCGATTTTGCCCTTCCCGAACTCCGCTGCTTCTGTCCCCGTCGCGTGCAGCGGGACCGGCGAGCGGTAGTCGATCGTCTCGTCAGCCGCGGCGGGCGTCATCGCCCCGCACGCGACCGCGAACCGCAGTCCGAACGAGTCCGGGTCGCCGTGGACGTGCGCCCAGCCCGCGCAGACTCGCCCGTCCTGTTGGTGACAGAGGAAGACGGACGGCGGCTGCTCCCAGGTTTCGCCGTCGTAGGCGGGGAGCTTGTCGTACTCGTCCGCCGACCACACCCCGGAGGGCGTGTCGAGCCTGTACGGGCACGAACCGCAGGGGGCCGGGGCCGGGGGCCGAATCGTGTCGTCACTCATCGGACGCGGCCGCCAGATCGGCCATTGCTCGATCGGCGGTCGCCTCCCCGTACCCCTGCGCGTAGGCCAGATCGCGGGCGACGTTGACCAGCTTTTGCACATGCTCGTCGTCCCAGATCGCCTCGGGCACATCGGGGCAAAGTTCGCCCAGCTTCTCCCACCAGGCTTCCTCGGCCAAATCCTCGGGCCGGTTGCCCGGAATGTCGTTGACCGACACCCCGGGTGGCAGGTTGAATCCGGTCACACCGCCACCCCTTCCCAGTCGTGCATCGTGAACTCGGTGTCTTCGCCCTCGCCCGTTGGCGGGCCGACCAGGACGGCATCCCCGGCGAGCGGGTCGTCCCAGGTGCGGTAGCGGTTCGCGAGCCGGTTCGCCCGCGCGTTGAACGGAAGACCGTTGATCTTCCCTTCCTCGTTGACGTACATCGTGAAGGGTGAGCCGGGCGTCGGCGCAATCTCGATCCAGCCGCCGACCAGTTTCCCCAGGTCCCGCCAGTCCTCGACCTCGACCTCGGTCGGGTCGCCCTCGACGGGCAGTAGCACTGCCTTCATTTTTTTGGCCTCCCCCGGTAGTGGTGATGCCAGATGTATCGGCCCAGCAGAACGACGATCACGGCGTCTAGGACTGCCATGCTTCGACCGCCGCTAGGAACTGCTCCCAGCCCGCCTCCGATGCGTCAAGCGGTCGCCCGGCCGCGTCCCAGGCCACGAACGCATCGGCCCACTTCCACGGCTTTTCGAGGAAGTAGACGAACTCCCCCATGTCGCCGCGGACGTCGGTTTCGAGTAGGTCGCCCTCGACCAGTGCCCGGATGAACTGCAAGAACTCGTCCGCCGGGGCATGCGCTTGCAGAATCCGCCCAGCCTGCTCGGAATCCATCGCCTCTCCCTTCACTCGCACCCGTCGGGCGGGTGGTCGTCGTAGTAGTCGTCCCGGTCGTAGACCGCCTGCTTGATTTCGTCGTCGGTCATGTCGGCCAGGGGCGAATCGAAGTCGTTTTCGGCCGCCCACACGATCGGCGCTTCCTCGTTCCAGTGCGCGTAGTCGGGAATGGGCATCAGTCCTCGTCCCACCTTTCGCCCGCGTAGAGGGGATCGAAGTCGTGCGGCTGCATGACGGGGTAGCGCTCGTTGATCCGCTCCTGCTCGTCCAGCCGCTCCTGCCAGTGGCGATCGCACCGCGGGAACTGCCGCCCGGAGGGAGACAGCGCGAAGCGGTATTCGACCGGGCCGGAACAGGTGCCCTCGCCGTGGTCATCCAGGCATTCGAGCGGGGCATTCACGCTGCATCCCCGCCCACGAACGGCACGCCGGGGAACTCGCCTTCGACCGTGATCGTCTCGCGCGGCGGTTCCTTCCCGCAGGGGTACTTCGCGACCTCATGCCAGGTCTTCGCGCAGCAGCGCGAACACTCCGGAACTTCCTCCGGGTCGTAGGTGATCCAGTCGTGGGTGAAGTAGTTGCGCCGGGCTTCCTCGGGCGTGCCCGGGAAGCGCACCGGCCTGTTGACGGTGTAGCTCATGCCGCCACCGTGACGACGGGATCGGCTCCGTCCATCTCGACCTTGAACTGTCGAGTGAGCCGGAAGACGGGCGAGCCGTCCTCGATCCGAATGGTGCCCAGGTGCCGCCGCGAAATGGCGGCGTTCGATCCCCCGGACAGGTAGACGTCGAACACGTCATCGTCGCCGTCCGCGCGACCTGACGCGACGACGCCGACGTTCCAGCCGCGGGCCTCCGCCGTGATGCCGGAGCGGGGCGATCCCAGGCGGGACGCCTGACCGGACTGGCCTTGCACGTACCCGATGAAGCGGGCCACGTCTCTCCCTTCGTTGCAGGTATGACCCTACTACTTGCAGCATACCACAAACGGCCGCATGTGGTATGGGCAAGGGGGGCAAAAATGCGCCCGGAATGCTCTCTTATTACGCGCGTGCGCGCGAGGGGGGGCACCGGCCTTCACCTAGCGGCAAAAGCCGTCCAGCAAAAGCCGTGGGGACCGGACAAAAAAGCATGCTTTACACCCGGGGCCGGAAGCGTCCTTGTTCTAGGTATGGACAGAGAACAGATCGAAGAAGCAGCCTTCTTCGACTACATGGAAGCTCGCGAGCGGGCGCTAGAGGCTGCCATAGGGACGTTCACCGTCTGCAACGTGCCGACCCCCTACCTGCGGCACATGGTGGAGCAGGGCACGTCCCGCGACCTGATCGTGTTCGCCGCGCAAATCGTGCTGCACTCCCGGGGCGAGAACTGGCGGGCCTGTGGGCCTGTGGGTTCAGAAGCTCAGAAGTAGCCAGCCAGGGGAGAAGGTCAGCCGGGGGCGGGCAGTTCGCCGATGTCGATGCCCGCCCCAGATGTCGAGGAACGGGCTCGCCGAGAGCCCCAGCCGTGGCAGATCGTGCCGCTCCCTGCCCAGATTCCCGGATGTGGCACATTCGCAGATCGGTGGGTGCTCCTCCGGGGCGGTCAAAACCTGTGGCTCCCTGCCCAGGTTCCGTGCTCGACGAGTGCTCCAACCCAGATCGACGAGATGCGCGAGGCAAATCCGGACCGGCGCTGCCCGACCTGTGGGTGTACGAACTCCGAAACTTGCCGACGGCCGCCGACCCTGTGGGCCTGTGGGTACAGAAAGACAGATAATGCCCCGCCGCGGGCCGCCTCCCTCGACCGGGGTACCCCGCCCCGCGATCTGCCCAATCCCTCGAACGGGGTACCCCCCCGATCGGGGTACCCCGCCCGGGTCAATCCCTCGATCGAGTGATTCGGCGCGGGCATAACCGATCGAGGGATGCCCGCCCGCTAGGTGTTGCCGGCACGGGCCAGGTGCCCGCCGGCCGTCCGTCCGGGGCAGAACCGCCGCGGTCTTGCCCGCCCCGCGGCGGAAGCTCGAACCGCTCGAACCGCGGCGGGCATCGGCGGCCGCGATCCGCCCGGCTTCCGTCTCCCTCGTTCGGCGGCCGCGATCGGGGCAAGCTCCGCCCCGATCCGCCCCGGTCCGGCTACAGCCAAGCGGCGGAGTAGAACCACTGCCCGCCGATCTGACGCATGCCCGGCCGGACGTCTTCCGCGGCAAGCTCGCCCGCCGCGGCCGCGGGCACGTCCCGCGGATCGCCCGGCTTCCGGATCGGAACCGGAACCGGATCGGCGGCAAGCTCCGCGATCCGGACCGTCACGGCATCGGCCGCGCGATCGTAGACCGTGGCGACAAGCGCCAGGTATGCCTCCGTCTCGTTGCGCGGAGTCTCCATCGTTGCACCTTCCTTCCGTCTTGCATCGGCGGGATGCCGACACACGGACCGGGGCAAGACCGGATCGGCCTTGCCCCGCACCGTCTAGCGGTACTCCCGCATTGCCTCGATCAGTTCCGCGCAAGTGTCAACGCGGCGGATCGAGTGTTTCATCGCGAGCTTGGCGGCATCCCGGACGGAATCCCCGGAGACACCGAACGCTAGCCCGTCCGATACCCAAAACCGCGGGCCAGGGAATCGGGCGATCCATTCCAGCGCGGGACCGTCAACAGTGTTCCCGCTTGCCGCTAGATGGACGTCCGAGTCATTGACGCGCTTCCCGTTCATCGCCAGGACCCGCAAGGTGCCGGTCCGAGCCTCGCCCGCGTAGGTTGCAACGATCGCGGCCGGTGCGGCCGAAACGATCGCGAGAACATCCGCGGCCGATAGGGACATTGAACCGGACTGGTCGATCAGGACCGCCCCGCCCGGCAACCGCTTTGCCTTGCGCGAGAAGACCGCTCCGTCAACCGGCAACCGATGCCAGTTCCGCGGGAACGATCCTTCCGGCAGTGCCCGCCTCGTCCGTCTCCGGATTCGGGCGGGCAGGGAAAGCGGCCGCGGCGGAGTCTCCACCGTCATCGTTCCCCAAATCGTCTCACCCGGTCCCCGGCGGCCGTCGTCATAGTTCGGCAACTGCCCTAGCGGGTCCTCCATCGCTTCGAGGATTTCCGGATCGGGCGGAGTCTTGAACCAGTCTTCCAGCGCTTTGCCCGCCTCGATCGTTTTCGGGAATGCCGGACGGCGCTTGCCGAATGCTTGCCGCCAAACGTCCCGAGTGATTTCGATGATGGACGGACCGCCTTCCATCGTCTCGATCAGTTCCCGGATGCCCGGTTCGTCTCCCGTGCCGATGGACGCCATGAGTAGCCGTGCAGCGTCCAGCGGTTCGAGCAGCCCGTTCCCGAAGTGCTCCGCCAGCTTGCCCATATCGTCCGGCGTCAACGCGCGGCCGATCGGGAAACCGGCATCCCTGAGCTTCCGGTGAATCCGGGCATCCTCGCAAGCGTTTGCCGTGAGCGGTTCGATACCTTCCGCCGCGGCGGTCTTGCCGGAGTTGACCGGCGTCCAGCGAGCATGCGCCATTTCATGCAGCCGAATCCAAGCGGATTCGGGCGTTTCCGTGACCGGAATGGCCATGCTGTATGTCCCTAGGTCAACGTGCGGAGTCTCATGCTCGCCCGCCTCCCGGACCTTCCATGCCTTGCCCCCGGAGACTGCCTCCGGAAGCGGATAGATGCGGACCGGCTTCCGCCGATACCCGCGATGCTTCCTTGCCAT
>Ga0081455_10000453_pt1 | contig 53921 bp, 47 predicted proteins | sample TabmetS3T2R1_FD_70207 | JGI IMG/M metagenome (GOLD analysis project Ga0081455, IMG submission 70207) | Tabebuia heterophylla rhizosphere microbial communities from the University of Puerto Rico - S3T2R1 | ecosystem: Host-associated > Plants > Roots > Rhizosphere ...
CCTTGATGTCGAAGATCAGGCGGGCGGCGACGCTCCCCGGTCCGGGAACTTCGCGCGCGAGCACGAGGCGCAGGCCGGGCAGTCTCTTGGCCTCTTCAACGCTGATAAAGTTTGGCGCTTTCATTTGCGGGCCCCGAACAGCATTTCGCGCTCTTCGTCGGTGAAGGTGGGTGGCAGCGGTGCGACATAGCCGCCGAGAATACGATTGACCGCGGGCCGCGCCTCGACGGCCTTGAACCAACGGTTGACGTTCGGGAAGGCCTCGAGCTCCACGCCGTGATGGATGCGGAACAGGATCCACGGCCAGCAGGCGATGTCCGCGATCGAATAGTCGCCTGCCACGAACTCTTTGCCGGCCAATTGTCTGTCGAGCACGCCGTAAAGACGCTTGGCCTCGTTGGTGTAACGGTCGATCCCGTAAGGAATCTTCTCGGGTGCGTAGTTGCGGAAATGTCCGGCCTGGCCGACCATCGGGCCCTGGCCCGCCATCTGCCACATCAGCCATTGGAACACGTTGGCGCGGCCGCGCGTGTCCCCGGGGAGAAGCTTGCCTTCCTTCTCCGCGAGATAAAGCAGGATGGCGCCGGACTCGAACACCGAAAGGGGGCCGCCACCGTCGGCGGGCGCGTGGTCGATCATCGCCGGTACGCGGTTGTTGGGGCTGATGGCTAGGAATTCTGGCTTGAACTGCTCGCCCTTCATGATGTCGACCGGCACGCGCTTATAGGCAAGCCCCAGCTCTTCCAGCGCGATGAGCGGCTTGAACACATTTGGCGTCTCGCCGCCGAAAAGCTCGATCATCTCGTCCTCCACGTTTTATTGCCTGGGAGGCGCAACTATAGCCCGGCGGGCCGAAAGGGGAACCCGTCAGATCGGCTTGTGCAGCAGAGGACACCTTGCGGCGTCGGCCCGAGCCAGGCGCCGAGCCTCAGAACTCGACGCCGAAGCGGAACCGCAGGCTCAAGCGCGGCTCTTCATGGGCGAAGCCGTTGACCGTCTGATTTTCTTCGCCGTTGAGATTGGCCGCCGTCGGAAGCTGGAATTGCGAGGAGACGGTCACCCACCAGTCCTTGTGCGTGTAATGAAGCGTGGGTCCGAGAAAGAAAGAATCCGCGGCGGCGACGGCCTCTGTTCCGAAGATGTGCCCGTCGAACTCGCGTTTGAACATGAACTCGGCGCCGGCGAACCAGTTCGGCGCAAAGCGATAGGCCAAACCGGCAAGCGCTTTGATCTCGGTGTTGTGTCCCCACGCCTCCTCGCCCTTGTCGCGCGACCACTCGTATTCGAGAACGCCGTTGACCACCAACACCAGGCGGTCGTCGAGAAAGTTTTTCTGGAGAAGCGCTTTCACTTCGATCTCGCGCTTGTCCTTGCCGATCAAGGGCTCGAGATAAAGCGCAAAGCCCACAGGATGCGTGTAGGGATCGGTGATGCGGTAGATGACTTCTCCCGACACGCCTGTGAACCGCACAAAGTCCTCGGGCCCCGTGTCGGCTTCGTCGCTGTGCGGTGTGTTCTTGTACCAGTCGTAATTGGCGTAGAGAGAAACCTGCAGCCTGTCGGTGACGCCGTATTCGATCTCCGTCCGTCCGGCAAGGTGATTGAACGTCTCGAAAGGCCGGCCGTGCTCATAGGTGAGCCACTGCTCGATCTCCTTGCCGCCCTTCGGCAGGGTATCGGTGGTGTAGATGTCCCCGAACGGCGACTCGTCCGCAAACGCAAAGGTGGCGGCAGGCACGATCACGGCCACAAGACCGCACACTCTCTTCCAGCGCACTGACATGAAGGTCCCCCGATAGCGCGGCGTCCACTTACACACGGCGCGGGGACCTGTCAATGAGAATGAGTTTCAGTCTTGTCTAGGGGCGCAGAGGCTTGAACGTCTGGCCGGCCAATGGCAGACGCCGAACCCGCTGACCCGTTGCCGCGAAGATGGCATTGGCCACGGCCGGCGCGACGGGGGGAACGCCAGGCTCGCCGAGCCCGCCGAAGACATTTTCTCTGGCGATGAATTTGACGTCGATGACGGGTGCGTCCGCCATGCGCACCACGGGATAGTCGGTGAAGTTCGATTGTTGCACACGGCCCTGGTCGATCGTGATCTCGCCGTAGAGAGCGGCCGACAGAGCGAAGAGAATGCCGCCTTCGACCTGCGCGGTTGCGCAGTCCGGATGCACCACGGTGCCGCAATCGACGAGGCATACGATGCGATCGACTTTCACGGTGCCCGCAGCATCGATCGTGATGTCCGCCACTTGCGCGGCCACCGTGCCCCAGCCTTGAACGATGGCAATGCCGCGACCGCGACGCGGTCCCAGTGGCGCTCCCCAATCCGCGTGCCTGGCACAGGTCTCGAGTACCGTGCGCGCGCGCCCGCCGAGCAGGTCGCGGCGAAATATGAAGGGATCCTGGCCCGCCGCGGTCGCGAGCTCGTCAATGAAGCATTCGGTGAAGAAAATGTGCTGCGAGTAGGCAACGGAGCGCCATGGCCCGGTCCGGACATGGCTGCTCACGTCCGCGAAGCGAATGTCCTGGTGCGGAATGTCGTAGATCGGGCTTGCCGCAGGATGCTGCGTTTTCCGGTGCGTGTAACGATGCACCCAGGCAATGGGTTTGCCGCTCTGATCGAGCCCACCCTTGAGGCGCGATACGACGGCAGGCCGATAATAATCGCGCTGGATGTCTTCTTCGCGGCTCCAGATGAGCTTCACCGGATTGGGCGACGCAGCCTTGGCGACGAGAACACCTTGCGTGATGAAGTCGAGGCATTCGCCAAGGCGTCGCCCGAAGCCGCCGCCGAGCGGCAGCGTGTGAACCGTCACATCTCGTGGATCGATATGGAGAGCGTCTGCCGCGGTCGCGCGCGCGTGCAGCGGGTCTTGGGTTCCGGCCCACAGCTCGCATTTTCCGTTTCTGACCATCGCCGTGCAGCTGAGCGGCTCCATTGCGGCGTGGGCGAGGAAAGGTACCTGATATTCGGCTTCGATGACTTTTGCAGCGGAGGCGAGCGCGGCACGGCCGCGTCCCTTGGTGTCGTCCACCTCAAGCGAGGCATCGTTGTCGAGCGCGTTGCCGAGGGCGGCGAAGATCGAGGCGCTTGTCGAGCTGCTTTTGCCACCGTCGCTGAACACCGGTTGAAGGGCTTCGAGCGCTGTCTTGGCGCGCCAGTATTTGTCTGCGATGACCGCCACCGCGTCGTCCAGCTTCACGACGGCTTTCACGCCCTGCTTTGCGTTGGCGGGCGCGGGATCGACGGATTTCAGTTTTCCGCCATGGACGGGGGCCGCTTTGATTGCTGCAAAAAGAAGGCCTGGCAACGTTATGTCGATGCCGTAGACCGCGGTGCCGTCGACTTTCGACGGAATGTCGGCGCGCGGCGGCGACCGGCCGATCAGGGTGAATTTGGACTTCATCGCCGGCCGGCCGGGAATGGGAAGCTGTGCCGCGTCCGTCGCGAGCTCGCCATAGCTGAATCTGCGGCCGGTCGACATGTCCCAGATGATGGAATTGCGCGTCGCGCATCGTTCCGGCGCGATGTTCCAGCGTTGTGCGGCCGCGGCGATCAACATCGCTTTCGCGGCGGCGCCCGCAACACGCAAGCCGTAATTGCCGGTGATCGAGACGCTTCCGCTGGCCCCTGTGACCTGCAGGTTCCAGGCTTTCGCCTGGGTGATCGCCTGGGGATCGGTATAGAACGGCCAATCGTCGAAATCGAAATTCCAGCGCAGCATGTAGCCGTTGGCGTAGTCGGACGTTGCGGGCGCTTCGCTCACGTGCACAAGCGACCAATCGGCATCGAGCTCCTCTGCGCACATCATCGCGCAGGCCGTCTGCGCGCCCTGTCCCATCTCGCAATGAGGCACGAGAATGGTGACGCTGTTGTCGGGCGCGACACGGAGCCAGACGGGAAACTTATCCGTTTGCGATGCTGCGACCGCACGGGGTGCGACGCCGAGAACGAGCGCGCCGCCGGCCAAACCGCCTGTCACCAACAGATCGCGACGCGAGACTGTCTTCATCGTCGCGTCACGCTTTGGCGAGGGCGTGAATGGCGCGCCTGATGCGCGGCAACGTTCCGCACCGGCAAATGTTCTGAAGCTGCGCATCGATGTCCGCATCGGTCGGCTGCGGCTTCTTCGCGAGAAGCGCCGCCACGGCCATGATCATTCCTGATTGGCAATAGCCGCATTGCGGAACCTGATGTTCGATCCATGCGGCCTGGATTCGATGGCGCTTGCCGTCGCCGCCCGCGAGGCCTTCGATCGTCACGATCTTGCGCCCTTCGGCTTGCGAAACCGGCAGGACGCAGGAGCGCCGCGCTTCGCCGTCGACATGAACGGTGCAGGCGCCACAGGCTGCAACACCGCAGCCATATTTTGTCCCCGTGAGCCCGACGTCATCGCGCAGCACCCAGAGGAGCGGCGTGTCCGCCTCGACATCGACGCTCACGGTTTTGCCGTTCACATTCAGCGTGTAGGGCATCAAGCCTTCCTAATCTCGCTTCCGCGCCACGGCTCCGCTGCGCGCGTACGTTGAGAAACCCTCATCGAAGGTTGTGGCAGCAATTTGTTCATGCGGTGTAGGCTATTGAAAACATGTAAAAATTTAGCGTTCTCGCCCAATCCACAGCCCCTCGAAGATATTGGGGGGAAACGATATGTCAGTCAGCTCCCGTTCACCGGTTCGTGATAGGTAAGCCGCAACTATAGAGACAATGCGGCCCCTGCGTCTCGGGGGTGAGGAGTCGGGCGTGGAGCCATTGACGAAAGTTCTCGTGATTGGCGCGGACTCGGCCGACCCGGAGCTGATCGATCTGTGGGGCGCCGCGGGAGATCTTCCGAACCTGATGACGCTCAGGGCGCGCGCGGCGCGCGGCGTCGTCAAGAATCCCTACGCAATCGAATCGAGCAGCGTATGGCCCACGTTTCATACCGGCCTGCTGCCGGGGCATCAGCCCAATTTTGACGGCCCGACCGTCTACAACCCCGCAACCTACGATTTCGAGCTGCCGCCGCCCGCGGATGTGCCCCCGCCGATTTGGATCCGATTGTCGCGGGCCGGCAAGCGCTGCGCCGTTATTGATCCGCCTTATGTCCAGCTCGATTCCACCATCAACGGCCTTTCCGTTGTCGATTGGAGCCCGCATGTCCCGGCCGATGGCACGGAATTCGCGACGTTCCGCACTTATCCGGAAAATCTCGCGGAAGAAGTTCTCGACATTGTCGGGCCGGATCCCGCCGATGGATTCAGCTGCGAGCACCGGAGGTTCTGGACGGTCGAGGACTACAAGGACTTCATTGCCGAGACGCTTCTGCGGATCGAGAAGCGTGCTCGGCTTACGCGCCATATGCTCGCCAAAGGCCACTGGGACTATTTTCAGGTCGTCTTCATGGAGCTGCATTGTGCCGGCCATCATCTCTGGCATCTGAACGACGAGAGCCATCCGTCCTTCGATCCGAAGCTCAAGGCGGTGCTCGGAAATCCATTGCGCGACTGCTACAAAGCGGTCGATGCGGCGATCGGCAAAATTCTCGCTGATGTCGACGACACGCGCACCGCCGTCATTTTCTTTGCGAGCCACGGCATGGGACCGTTGCGGACGGCGACGGGCATTCTCGATCGCGCGCTGCTCAGGATCGAGGGTATGGCCGACACCAACATGCGCGAACACTTCCGCAGAACGTTCCGTCCTCTATGGCGCAGTCTGCCGATACGCCTGCGCGAAGCGCTGTTGCCGGCGAAGATGCGCGCGCTGCCGGCCGAGAGGTCCGCGTCGCTCGCGGGAAGCCGACAGCACCGCAAGTTCTTCGAGATCCTCGCGCACAACGGAACAGGCGCGGTTCGCCTCAATGTCGCGGGACGCGATCCAAAAGGCGTCGTTGCGCCCGAGGACTACAATCGCGTTGTCGACGGGATCATGCGTGCCCTTCGCACCTTCATCAATGTCGAAACCGGCGAGCCTCTTGTCGAAGACATCGTCAGGACGACCGATCGGTACGCGGGAGAATTCGTCTCGCGCATGCCCGATCTCCTCGTCACCTGGAACCGCTCGGCGCCTATCCGCGTCGTGCGGTCGCCGCTCTACGGGACGATCCGGCAGGATTTCTATACGAACAGAACGGGAGATCACAGGCCTGAGGGCCTGTTCTATGCCGCAGGACCAGGCATCATCTCGCAGACAATCAATCAGGCGGTTTCGCCGGCCGATTTCCTGCCGACCATCCAGGCGCTGCTCGGCGTTCCCAAGGCGGTCTTTGCGTCAGGTGCGGGCGGCAGGCCGATTCTGGCGATCTACCCGGCCACGCGCGCGGCGTCCTAGGCCCGCATCGCGTCAGGTTCCCGCGTTGGCACACCTTGCCGGCACATGAACGCGGGGTTCAGATCGAGTTCAACGCGGTCCGCTAGAGTCTCGTCCGTCGGCTGGGAGCCGATTTTTGAGAGGACGGACTTCAGTGAAAAAGCTTCCCCTTCTTGCGGTTGGCGCCGCGGCGCTTGCGGTCGCGGGATTTAGCCCGGCGTTCGCCGGCGACGGACGTGGTCACGTCTCGGTGGGATTCTTCTTCGGCGCGCCTGTTGCCGTCGAACCGCCTCCGGTCTTTGGTCCGCGAGTCGCGTATGCGCCTGCGTATTACGATGACGATGGCGCCTACTGGGCCCATCGCCGGTGGGTCGCCCACAAGCGTTGGGAAGCCTATCGACGCTGGCAGGCGGGGGAAAACTGCGATGAGGATCGCGGCCGCCATGCCTATCACGGCGGCTGGCGCCGCGACGACGACTAGACCTGTTCCCGACGCGCTTCTTATCCGAAAGCCGCGCAACACCTTTCGAGAAGCGCTCAAAGGCATCGTCCGATGAGTTTCAGGGGCCTGGCAGGAAAACCTGCCGGGCCCTTTCGTTTCACGAATTCAGAAACGCATGGAGATCCCGCCGGACAGGGTGAACCCGTCTCCGGGGTAGAAGACGGCTTTGTTCACCGACGGGTTGCGCGCGTCCGTCACCGCGCCGAACTCAGGTACGTAACGTTTGTGCGTGAGGTTGCGCGCGTCGGCGAACACGGTGATCCCGTTCGCGAAGTCCCAGCCCGCGCTCACCGACAGAATGGCATAGCCTGGAGCTTTCATCGTGTTCGCATAGTCGACCCATACGTCACCTGGACGCCACTCGATGAAGGGCGCGACGAACCAGCCGGAGGGGTGCCGGTATTTGAGCTCGGCGTGATATTGATGCTTGGGGATGACCGGTAGACGGTTGCGGCCATAGACGGGATCGCCCTCGAAGGTGAAATCGCTGAACGTGTAGCTTTGCCTGAGCGTGAGGCTGCCCGTCACGCGCCAGTCGAGCGCTGCTTCGATGCCTTGATGAATAGTCTCACCCGCATTGAACACCGCCGCGGGAATGCCAGGTTGAACCAGGAAGTTCAGCAGCTCGCTCTCGACATGCGAGCGGTAGAGGGCGAGATCCCAGGTCAGCGGGCCACGCTTTCCGCGCGTGCCGATTTCGCCCGTCCACGCGTTCTGCGATTTCACCGGCACGAAGGCGGGAAACGGGGATTGCACAAGCGCGCCATAGGTCGGCGGCTCGACGGAGCGCGTGAGATTGGCGTAGACCTGCGTGCCGTCTTTCGCCTGCCAAAGAAGGCCTAGCCGCGGCGAAAGCCAATGATAATCCTGCCCGGCGTTGTTCGCGCCGTTCAGGCGATCGACATAGTCGCGTGTGGCAAGACCATAGGAGCCGCCGGCCACAACCGCGAGCGGCTTCAAGACGAAGAAGCGGCCTTCCGCAAAGACATCCAGGCCCGAGGCTTCCTGATTTCCGTCGCCGAACTTGGCACCACGCTCTCCGCCGATGTTTCGGAACAGCTTGCTCTTGAGGCGGCCCTGGCGATAGGAGACGCCGGCATAAAGATCGGCGGCGTGGCCTGCGAGCTCGCCCGTCCAGTCGAGGCGGCCGAATGCGCCATGGCTGTGGGTCTCCTGGTCGATGACGATCGAGATCGGGTGGTAGAGGCTTTTCACCGATCCATACACTCCGCCTTCAAAAACGAAAGCGTCGTTGAACCGCCAGCGCGTCTGCACGCTGGTGCGGAAGGCGGAAGCGTCGCGCGCCCAGCGATTGGCGACGGCGCCCGCGCCCGCGAGCTTGGGCGAGGACAGTGCATCGGTGAGCGCAATCGCGCTCGGCACATCCTGCTGGATGTCCGCGCCGCTCATGATCACCCGGATGACGCGATCCTCGCCGAAGCTCATGCCGAGATTGACCGAGCCGCGCGCCTGGCGCTGGCCGGAGTTCTGGCGGACGCCGCTCGCCGTTAACGCGCTGCCCGATGCGTAGAGATCGAAGGGCCCCGCCACGCGTGCGACTGCCGCCTGACCGCGCAACAGGCCATAGGATCCTCCTTCCAGTCGAAACAGGTTCGGCGATTCCGCAGTCCGGCCCGTCGGCGTGATGAGGTTGATCGCGCCGCCGAGCTGCGCGCCGCCGAAGCGGAGCGCATTGCCGCCCCGATAGACTTCGATATAGCGCGCGCCCAGAGGATCGATCTGCTGGAAATCCGAGAACCCGTCGCCATCGGCAAAAGGCACGCCGTCCTGTGCGAACAGAACGCCGCGCTGATGAAAGGACTGGCCGATTCCCGAGCCGCGGATCGACAGACGGGATTCCTCGCCATAGCGCTTCTGCGCGATCACGCCGGGAACATCGCGCAACAAATCCGGAAAGCCCTGAACCGAGCGCTTTTCATAGGTCTCCGCCGCCACCACGGCGACGGCTCCCGGCGTCCGCGACAAGCGCTTGCGTGTTTCGGCAACGACGGGCGGATCCTCGGGATTTCTTGTCGCCGTCACAATGATGGTTTCGGCGCTGGCAAGCTGCTGTTCGGGCGCCGCGGCCGCAGCCGGCGAGGCTGCGAGGCCCGCAACAAGGCCCAGATGAATGGACTTCATGGATTTCCCCTGCACGGCAATGCGCGGATGCTCGCTCGAGGCGAGACCTCACAGCCGATCGATCACGGACAGGCGTCGCGCACCGAAGGCACGCAACGCCGGTGATGTCAGGCGAAGGGAGCCGGCGGGGCGCGGGGACCGGCGGCGCCGGCAAGGCGGGACAAAGGACGCGCAGGTTCCTGCACGGCAAGGGTCGGAACGTCCGCATAGACCGGCGGCACAATCATGGCCGGCGCAGAAGTGCCTTCGGCCAAAGGCCCTGCTCCTGCGAACGGGCAGATATTGTGGTGCGCAGGTTTTGCGGGGATGGGCGCGTGCCCGCCGGAGTCGGGATAAACGGTCTGCACGCCCGAGGCCGTGCAGATCACGAGCGGAGCCCCGTGCGCCGCGTGATCGGAGCCGGGCATCCAGCCAACGGGGATGAGCGCGCGCAACGCGATCGCCGTCAGCGCGAGCCAGACGGCGGCATATCTGATCGCCCGGGGGCGATGATTGCGGGGCTGCCCCTCCCTCATGGTGGAGACATTATCGCAAAGCCTGCGCCGGGTGATGTGGTGGGATGTCGCGAGCGGCCGGCGACGGCACCGCGTTCGATGTCAGTTGGCGCTCGCCTTCGATTGCGGCGACCGGGCGATGACCACCCTGTTGCGCCCCCCCTTCTTCGCGTCGTAGAGCGCTGCGTCCGCCCGGCTGATCAAGGACGCCAGCGCTTCGCCGGGCTCGAACAGAGCCGCGCCGATGGAGACGGTGATGTTGCCGATCTCCTTGCCGGATTTGCGCTCGACGAGCCGCTTGCTTTCAAACGCCTTGCGAATGCGTTCGGCGGTGGCCAAGGCCTGGGAAGCGGTTGACCCTGGCAGAATGCCGGCGAACTCCTCGCCGCCGTAGCGCGCGGGCGTATCGCACTCGCGCAAGCCTGCGGCCAGGATCTTGGCGACGAGCTTCAGCACCTCGTCGCCCGTCTGGTGCCCCCATGTGTCGTTGAATTTCTTGAAATGATCGATGTCGATCAGCAGCAGAGCCAGATCGTCGCCGCTCTCCATGACCTGCATGGCGGCGTCGCGAAGCGCCTGGTCAAAATGCTTGCGGTTGGCGATTCCCGTGAGCGCATCCGTGAGGGCGGAGCGCTGAACATCTTCGAGGTTCTTGCGCAGCTGCTCGATGGTCGTCGAGGATGTGGCGAGCCGCTGTTGCAAAAGCTGGTTCTGCTGCTCGATCATTTTCGTTTCGGTCATCAGGGTGTTCAGCACCTCGGTGATCGGCTTACCGGAAGTTGCTTCGACGGACAATGCGCGCAACGCGCCGCCATAGGCGCTCGCTTCGGAGCTGGCCGTGCTGATCGCGCGGATCAGCATGTCGAGCGTGGCGGTGACCCTCTCCGTGGTTTCCCGAATGACCTGATGTTCGCGCGCCGTCCCAAGAAAGCGTTCGAAAAGCTCCTCATTGATCTCGTCGGTGAATTCCCGGCGATTGGTAAGAAGGATATCGATGGCGCGATTGAGATCGGGATGCGCGCCGGAGTGATAGGTGTGCCAGATCCAGAAATTTTGCGGCGTGTCCGGAATGCCGTGCTCGGCCATGGACAGCCGTGCCTGCTGTGCACACAGCTCGGCCTTTGTTTGGCTGGAGGTTCTGTCCATTGGTTTAATCATTAGCCGAACGAGTGTGGACCCGAACTACTCAACCAGTTGGACGTGAGAATCCGGTTAAGCCTCTGCCCTGTCGGGACATAACATTTTGTTTAGAGATGTCCGCGAGGCGGAGAACCTCTTAGCGCAAATACTGCATCCCTAAGATTGTATCATTTTGTTTATACAACCAGATTGACACTCCGGCCGGTCCCGAACACGCGGTTCCGGAGCGGATGGCATGGCGTTTCGCACGATCGATAATCTCAAGACGGCTTGGCTCCTTTGCCGGATCGGGGGCCATTTGTGCGGATTGCCGCTCGATCACGTCATCGAGACCTTGCGGCCGCTCCCCATCGCTCCTTTGACCGATGCGCCGCCGACCGTGCTCGGCGTGTCGATCCTGCGCGGCGAGCCCGTCGTTGTCGTTGATCTCGGCCGTCTGCTCGACGCTCCTGTCGTTCAGCCGGAACGCCTTGTCCTGATGCAGACAGGGCCGCGCCGTGTCGCGCTTGCCTGTGAACGTGTGATCGGCGCCCGCATCTTCGGGGCGGAATCCTCCCGGGAGCTTCCCCCGCTCCTGCAAAAGGCGGTCGGTGACATCGTCTCCGCGGTCGGAACACTTGATGCCGAGCTGCTGCTTTTCCTGCGCACCGCGCGCCTCGTTCCCGAGGACGTGCTTGATCGCCTGAACGTTCTGGAGCGCGCGTCATGACGACGGACGTTTGCGATGTGGTGCGCTTCCGCGCCATCGTGCTGCAGCGGTTCGGGCTTCAGTTCGACGACGGCAAGCTCGCCTTTCTGAGCGAAGTTCTGCACCGGCGCCTGGATGTCAGCCGGCGCGCGCCCGACGCCTATCTCCATATGTTGGAGCAGGGCGGATCGCGCGAAGACCAGGACGCGCTGGCCCAGGAGCTCACGGTTCCCGAAACCTATTTCTTTCGCAACATCGAGCAGTTCCGCGTGCTGAGCGAGGTGGCTCTGCCGGAGCGCCTGCGCGCGCGTGAGAAGGGCGGGACGCTGCGTCTTTTGTCGGCCGGCTGCGCGTCGGGAGAGGAGGCCTATTCGATTGCGATCGCGACCGACGAAATCGCGAGCAATCCCGCATGGTCGGTTCACATTCGGGCCGTCGACATCAATCCTGCGGTTCTCGCAAAGGCGGCGCAGGGCCGCTACCCCGCTTGGGCGCTTCGCGAGACGCCCCCCGAGCTACGGCACCGTTGGTTTCGAGCCGAGGGCCGCGATGTCGTTCTCGACCCGGCGTTGCGCGCCAAGGTGAGCTTCGAGGTGGGGAATCTGGCCGTGGACGACCCGGGTCTTTGGGCTCCCGAGACCTATGACGTCATCTTTTTTCGCAACGTCATGATGTATTTCTCGCCGGCGCACATGAAGGCGGCGGTCACCCGTGCGGCGAAGGCGTTGGCGCCGGGCGGCTATTTGTTTGTGGGACATGCCGAAACGCTCAGAGGCCTTTCGAGCGAGTTTCATCTCTGCCACACCCACGATACGTTCTATTACCGCCGCAAGGAAAGCACGGGCCGAGTCATCCCGCTGCCTGTGCGCACGGGATCCTGGTCCCAGCCGCCTGCTCCCCACGCGCCCGCGGACGGTTGGGTTGAAGCGATCAGAGGATCGTCCGAACGCGTCGCGGCGCTGATCCCCGCGCCCATGACCCAATGCGCGGTGGAGGTTCTCCCGCAGGCCGAATGGAATTCGGCGCGCGTGCTCGATCTCATGGTCAGGGAGCGTTTCGCGGATGCCCTTGCCGACATCCGCGCCCAAATGCCGGAGGCTTTCGACAACACGGATCTCGTTCTGCTCGAGGCGGTTCTGCTCGCGAACTTAGGCGAGCTCGACGCCGCGGAGAGCGCCTGCAAGCGCATTCTTACCGCGGACGAGCTGAACGCGGGCGCCCGCTATCTTCTCGCGCTGTGCCGCGAGCAACGCGGCGATCGTGAGACGGCGTTGGAGCACAACCGCATCGCCACCCATCTCGACCCGTCCTTCGCCATGCCGCGCCTGCATTTGGGCCTTCTGGAACGCCGCGCAGGCGATCGGGAGGGCGCCCGCCGCGATCTGAACCAGGCGCTGGTTCTTCTCAAGCGCGAAGATGCATCTCGTCTCCTGATGTTTGGCGGCGGTTTTCAGCGCGAGGCCCTGATCGCGCTTTGTGAATCGGCGCTCCGCGAGTGCGGGGGGCGACCATGAGCGAACCACGTTCGCGCTTGTCGGAACGGGCGCGGGACTTGAAGCACGCGTTCGACCATGCGTTTGCCGCGCCCATTCTCACCGATACGGACGCGACCGAGGATCTGATCGAGATCGGCGCGGGTGGCTCCGCCTATTGTCTGCGCCTGTCCGAGATCACGGGTCTCCACAACGACAAGGCGATCACACCCTTGCCCGGGAGTCCGCCAGCACTGCTCGGAATCGCGGGGTTCCGGGGCACGATCGTGCCGATCTACAGCCTTGCGGCGCTTCTTGGAGGCGCACGGGGTGAAACGCCGCGCTGGCTCGCGCTGGTGGACCGTCCCCGCGTGGCTTTGGCGTTCGACGCGTTTGAGGCGCATCTCTGCATTCCCGCGGAAGCGCTCATTCCCTGCACCGTCGAGGACACATATCGGCATGTTCGCGCCATGGTGCGTGCCGGCGAAAGCCTGAAGCCGGTTCTCGATCTTCCGTCAGTCCTGGAAGCGATCAAGGCTCGAGCTCATGAGCCGCTCTCGAAGAGGAACGCGCCGCATGTTCAGTAAATGGACGTTTGGAAAACAGCTCGCCGCGGGGTTCGGTCTCGCCACCGTTGTTCTGCTTGCCGTGGTGGTTCTGACCTACAGCAACACCCAGAAGCTGGTCGAAAACGAAAAATGGGTGGCCCACACGGAGACGGTGCGGTTCACCATCGCCGATCTCCTTGCGGGTCTGCTGCAAGCTGAAAGCGCCGCCCGCGGCTATGTCATCACCGGCGACGAGGCCTATGTCGCGTCTCATAAATCCACGCTCGACTCCATCAAAAGGAACTTTGGCGAGTTGCGCACGCTCACGCTCGACAATCCGCGCCAGCAGCAGCGTTGGGTTGCTCTCGAGCGCCTGATCGACGCCAAGATCGCGCGGCTTGACGAGACGATCGACATCAGGAAGGGGTCCGGCTTCGAGAGCGCTCAGAGGACGGTTGCATCCAATGTCGGCACCGGCCTCATGGACCAGATCCAGGCGTTGATCGCTGAAGCGGATGACGACGAGCAGACGCTTCTCACAAAGCGCTCCGAGGAGGCCCATGCGAGCGCCTATCTCATGACGAACTTCATCGTCTGGGGCGGGCTTTTGGGCATGGCGGCCGTGGCCGGCATCGGCTGGTTCATCACGGCGGCGTTGACACGGCAGATCGGCACGGCGGTCGGGCAGGTGCAAAGCTCGTCGGCCGAGCTTCAGGCCGCCGCCAACCAGCAGGCGACGGGCGCCAAGGAACAGGCCACCGCGATGAACGAGATCAGCACGACGATCAACGAGCTGCTCGCAACCTCGCGCCAGATCGCGGAAAGCGTGCGCCGCGTTGCCGAGACCGCCGAGCAGACGGCGGTCGCCGCGCGCTCCGGGCATGGCGCGGTCGACACCACGCATGAGTCCATCGCCGGAATCCGCCGTCAGGTCGATCAGGTCGTGACCCACATGCTCGAGCTCGGGAAGAAGTCGCAGGAGATCGGGTCGGTGCTCGACATTGTCTCGGAGCTTGCGGAGCAGACGAACATTCTCGCCATCAACGCGACGATTGAAGCCGTCGGTGCGGGCGAGACAGGCAAGCGGTTTGCCGTGGTGGCCGACGAAATCAGGAAGCTCGCCGATCGCGTCGGCGGATCGACGAAGGAGATCCGTGCCCTGATCGACGATGTCCGCAGCGCGGTCAATACGACCGTCATGGCGACGGAAACGGGCTCAAAAGCCGTCGACACGGGGTCGCGCCAGTTCGGCGACGTGGCTTCCGTGTTCAAACAGATTTCCAACCTGGTTCTCACCGCCACCGAAGCGGCGCGCGAGATCGAGCTGTCGACCAAGCAGCAGACGGTCGCGGTTGAGCAGGTCAACGTCGCAATCGCCAACGTGGCCCAGGCCTCCAAGGAGTCGGAATCGAGCGCCGGGCAGACCTTCCAAACCGTGTCGCAGCTCGCAACGCTCTCGACGAGCCTGTTGCGAATCGTCCGGCCCCAGATCGCGGCGTAGCGGATGGCGCAGGATCCTTACAAATATTTCCGTCAGGAAGCCCGTGATCTGATCGATCAGCTCGCCAAGGGCGTCCTCGATCTGGAGCAGGGTGGCGAACAGGCGCCGCTCGTGCGACAGCTCTTGCGCATCGCGCATACGCTGAAAGGCGCCGCGCGCGTCGTCAAGCAACAGGGCATCGCCAATCACGCCCACGCCATCGAGGATACGCTGGTGCCGTTGCGCGAAGGTAGCGAACGCCTTCGGCGTGAACAGATCGACGCGATCCTGAAGCAGGTCGACCAAATCAATGCGAGCCTCAAGGAGCTCTCTCCCGTGCAACAGGACGCGCGGGCAGTGCTGCCTGAGGAATCTGTGCGCGACGTGCGGTCCGATCTCGCTGAAGTGGATGTTCTGCTCGACGGCATCGCCGAGACGCACGCGCTCATCGGCCGCCTGCGCACCGCGTTTCACGATATGGAACGCGTCCAGATAATGGCCGATCTTCTTTCAGCGCAGCTTACGCCTCAGCCCCGCGCGCCGTCGCCCGGCGCGGAGCGGCTCTTTCCGCTGGCCGAGGAGCTTGGCAAGCGGTTAGGCGGCCTCCGTGACAGTTCTGGAACCGCGGTCGACCAGATGGGCCGGGAGCTTCATCAACTGCGCGATGCGGCGGAGCAGCTTCGGCTGACACCGGCAGCGGGGCTCTTCACCTCGCTTGAGCGCACCGCGCGTGATACGGCGCGAGCCCTGTCGAAGGAGATCGCCTTTCAGGCCGGCGGTGGCGATCTCCGGCTGGATTTGCAGATCATCGGGACCGTGCGCGGCGCACTGGTGCAGCTCGTGCGCAATGCGGTCGCTCACGGGATCGAGTTGCCTCAGGAACGTCGTGCGGCTGGAAAGGCCGAAGCCGGGCTCGTGCGCATTTCCGTGCTTCCGCGCGGGCGGCAAGTCGTCTTCGAGTGCCATGATGACGGCCGGGGTCTTGACCTCGAAGCGGTTCAAAGAGAAGCCGTTCGCCGCGGGCTGGCGAGCCCGCAAGTGGAGCGGAACAACGCGGGCGACGTGTTGCGCCTTCTCATGCGGGGCGGGATCAGCACGTCGAGTGCCATCACCGAGATGTCTGGCCGCGGTGTGGGCCTCGACATTGTGCGCGAGGCGATGGAGCGGCTCGGCGGCGAGGTGACGGTGACCGGCGAAACGGGAACCGGGACGACGTTTCAGCTCATCGTCCCACGGTCTCTGTCGTCGATCGAAGCGCTGAGCGTCGAGGTTTCCGGGGCGACGACCGTCATTCCTCTCGATGCCGTGCGGCAGGCGACGCGGCTTCGCAATGACGATATCTTGCGCACGGGAACGGGCGCTTCGATCAGCTACGAGGACAAGGCCATTCCCTTTCTGCCGTTGTCGAGCATTCTCGGCCGGTCTCGCCAGACGAACGGACGGAGCGTCACCGCTGTCGTCATCGCCGGCGCCGGAGGCTTGGCAGCACTGGGGGTAGATCGTCTGCTCGGGACCAGCCGGGTGGTGGTCCATCCGCTTCCCGACCATGCGCCTTCCAGCGCGGTCGCGAGCGGTGCCGTGCTCGATGCTGAAGGGCGCCCGCAGCTCGTGCTCGATGCGGACGGCTTGTGCGCCGAGGTCGTCCGCGGCAGCGCAGACGAGACCGAGGCCGCCACGCAAAAAGCCTCCATTCTCGTCATCGACGACTCGCTGACGACGCGCATGCTGGAGCAGAGCATTCTCGAATCGGCGGGGTATGACGTCGATGTCGCCACCTCGGGCGAGGAAGCGCTCGAACGCGCGCGCGTTAAGCGTTATGCACTGTTTCTGGTCGACGTCGAGATGCCGGGCATCAGCGGCTTTCAATTCATCGAGCACATCCGCGCCGATTCCCTCCTGCGCGATACGCCGGCGGTCCTGGTCACGTCGCTCGATGCCCCGGAAGACCGGCAGCGCGGCCGCGATGCCGGCGCGCAGGGCTACGTCGTCAAAAGTGAATTCGATCAGGCCGAGCTTCTCACGCTGATCAAGGACTTGGTTCGATAGCGATGCCCAGGACACGCGTACTTGTCGTCGAGGACTCGCCTACGGTGCGACGGCGCATCTGCGACATCCTGCAAGCCGATTCCGGGATCGATCTGATCGGGGAGGCGGCGGACGGTTTGCAGGCGATCGAGCTCTGCGAGGCGGCAAAGCCCGACGTCGTCACCATGGACATGATGCTGCCGAAGCTCACCGGGCTTCAGGCGACCGAGCACATCATGGCACGGTGTCCGACGCCCATCCTCATCGTGTCCGCATCGGTCAATCGCGGCGAGCTGTTCCGCACCTATGACGCGCTGGCGGCCGGTGCCGTGGACGTGCTTGAGAAACCGACCGGAACCGAGCCGGACGGTGCCTGGGAGCGGAAGCTCGTTTCGATGGTGAAGCTCGTCGGACGAATCCAGGTCGTCACCCGCCACGTCGCGCGCTCCAATCGCTTGGTCGTTGCTGCGACGGAGCGCCTGACGCGCCGCATCTCCGGGCCCGCGTGCGAGATCGTTGCGATCGGCGCGTCGACCGGCGGACCGGCCGCGATCGTGGAGATTCTGCGCGGGCTTCCTCCTTCATTTCGATTGCCGATCGTTTTTGTCCTTCATCTGAACGAGGTATTCGGCGCCGCGTTTCCGGATTGGCTCGGCGCGCAGACAGGTCGCGTGGTCACCTTCGCGCGAGATGGCGAGCCTGTGGTTGCCGCCTCAGGCCGCGTGATCATGGCGCCCGCGGGCGAGCATGTCGTTGTTCGCAGCGGGCGCCTTCATCGAACACGCGGGCCCGAACGCCACTCCTGTCGGCCCTCGATCGATGTCCTGTTCGACTCCGTGGCCGAAGACTATGGGCCTAGGGCCGCGGCTTGCCTCCTCACGGGCATGGGGAGGGATGGCGCGCAGGGGCTGCTCGCTGTGCGTGGGGGCGGCGGTTTCACAATCGCCCAGGACGAAGCGAGCTCGGTCATCTATGGGATGCCGCGTGAAGCATCCTTGCTCGGCGCGGCCGAAAGAGTTCTGCCTCTCGACGAGATTGCGCCCGCGCTTCTAGCGCTTGAGGCCATGGCAGAGACGGCACGATGACCGAGCCCGTTCTCATCGTCGACGACAGCCTCACGGTTCGCATGAACCTCGCGGAGATCCTCGAGGCCGAGGGGCTGGCGACAGTGCTCTGCGCGACCGGAGCGGAGGCGAGACAGGCGCTCGCCGCCAAGCAATTCTCCCTTCTGATCCTTGATGTCCTCCTGCCCGATGCGGATGGCGTCGAGCTTCTCGCGGAAATCCATGCGATGCCAGCGGCGAAGGATACGGCGGTCATGCTGCTGTCCACCGAGGCCGAAGTGCGTCACCGCATTCGCGGACTGAAGACCGGGGCTGATGAATATATCGGCAAGCCCTATGAGCCGCAGTATCTCGTCGCCCGTGCGCGCGAGCTGGTCCGGCGCCGGCAGACAGTCGCCGTGACGCAGCAGGAGACGGTGCTTCTCGTCGAGGACAGCGCGACCTTTCGCGAGGCCCTGAAGAGTGCCTTGGAAACGGCTTCCTACGCGGTGCTGACCGCGTCATCCGGCGAGGAAGGCTTGCGCATCGCGGCGGAGCAACGTCCGAACGCGATCATCGTGGATTGCGTTCTGCCGGGCATCGATGGCCCGACCGTCATCCGGCGCATTCGCCTGGACGCGGCGCTCCGGCGGTTGCCGTGCCTCCTTCTGACCGCGTCCGAGGACCAGGCCGAAGAGCTGCGTGCGCTCGATGCCGGCGCGGATTCGTTCGTTCGAAAGGAGCAGGAGCTTGCGGTCATCGTGGCCAGGGTTTCGGCTCTGCTACGAAGCGCCGGCGCGTCGGACGGTGATCGCGACACCGAAAGCCTTCTCGGGCCGAAGAAAGTGCTCGCTGTCGACGACAGCGAGACCTTTCTTCAGGAGCTGGCGCGTGCGTTGCGCGGCGACGGTTATGAGGTCGTGCTCGCGCGCTCCGGCGAGGAGGCGCTCGATCTTCTCGCGGTTCAGTCCGTCGAGTGCATTCTGCTCGACGTGCTCATGCCCGGTATCGGCGGCGAGGAGACATGCCGGCGGCTCAAGGACCAGCCGGTCGTGCGCAACATCCCCGTATTGATGCTTACGGCGCTCGAGGATCGGAACGCGATGATCCAGGGCTTGAGTGCCGGCGCCGACGACTACATCGCAAAGTCGAGCGATTTTTCCGTGTTGCGCGCGCGCGTTCTCGCCCAGATCCGCAGGAAGCAGTTCGAGGACGAGAACCGGCGGATTCGCGATCAGCTGCTGCGCAAGGAGATCGAGGCCATGGAGGCCCGTGCCGCTCAGAAAGGCGCCGAGGAGAGGGCCGCCCTTGTCGAGGAGCTCGAGTTCAAAAACAAGGAGCTCGAAGCCTTCAGCTATTCCGTCGCCCATGATCTGCGCGCCCCGCTGCGCGGGATCGATGGCTTCAGCCTGCTTCTCCTCGACGAGTATGCGCATCGTCTGGATGCCGCGGGCCGAGAGCATCTCGAGGCGGTCAGGGCTTGCGCGCAGCAGATGGGGCAGCTCATCAACGATCTTCTGAACCTGTCGCGCGTCACACGCAGCGAGTTTCAGCGCGCCGATGTCGACCTGTCGGCAATCGCGCGCGTAACGGGCGAGCGTTTGCACGCGCGAGACAAGGCCCGCCGCGTCGCTTTCGTTGTCGAAGACGGTATACGTGCCAAAGGTGATGAGCGCCTGATCACGATCGCTTACGAAAACCTTCTCGGAAACGCCTGGAAGTTCACGGGCAAGCGCGCGGACGCGAGAATCGTCGCGGGCTCTTTCGAAAGGGACGGATGCACCGTCTATTTTGTCCGCGACAACGGCGCGGGCTTCGACATGGCGTATGCGTCAAAGCTTTTTGGCGTGTTTCAAAGGCTGCACTCCGCCGATGAGTTCGAGGGCACAGGCATTGGCCTTGCAATCGTTCAGCGCGTGATCAAGCGCCATGGCGGACGCATCTGGGCCGAAGGCGCAGTGGGGAAGGGTGCCACCTTCTTCTTCACGCTGGAGAACGAGCTTTCGTGAGGCTTGGGCATCGGATGCGCAGGTGCGATCCACGCCCCGGACGAAAACACTCTCCGTGTCATGCCCGGGCCTGACCCGGGCATCCAGGCGGACTCGGCACAAGCTCTCAGTCAGTCTGGATTGCCGGGTCAAGCCCGGCAATGACGCAGAGTTTGGGCATGCTCCCGTGCGGTTCCACTTGAAGGCATGCTGATCTAAGGCTCAGTAGGAGCGCGCCATGCCGAGATCGTGCTGGGCGATGTAGTTCAGGACCATTTCTTCGGAGACGGGCGCGAATTTGAACAGCCGCGCGTCACGCCACAGACGCTCGACATGGGACTCCGTCGCAAAGCCCATGCCGCCCATGGTCTGCATGGCGCGATCGGTCGCAAGCGCTGCGGCGCGCGATGCCAGCCATTTTGCCGTGTTGGCCTCGCTGCCATAGGCCTGGCCGCTGTCATGAAGGGCGGCGGCTTTGTAGTTCATGAGGCGCGCGCATTGATATTGCGCGAAGGACTCCGCGAGCGGGAATTGCAGGCCTTGATAGCTGGCGATCGGCTTGCCGCCGAAGACCGTGCGGCCGTTCGCGTAATCGACGGCGAGCTTCGTCGCAAGCTCTGCGGTTCCGACGAGGCCGGAGGTGGTCACGATCCGCTCGGTGTTGAGCACCTCGAGGAGCTGGCGCCAGCCCGAATGAAGCTCCCCGATGAGCTCGTGCGGCTCGACGCGGACGTTGTCGAAAAAGACGCTGCTCGAGGGCAGAGTCTTCGTGCCGACCTTGTCGATCGCGGTGTGGGTCAGGCCCTCGCGCGCGACGTCGACAAGGAAAAGGCTGATGCCGTCGGTCTTGCGCGTGACGTCGTCAAGTTTCTTCGTCCGCGCGACGAGAAGCATCTTGCTCGCCTGAGGCACACAGGTGATCCAGATCTTCTGTCCGCTGACGCGCCAGCCATCGCCGTCCGCGGCTGCGAACGTGCGCATCGCAAGCGTGTTGCTGCCGGCATCCGGCTCGGTCAGTGCCATGCAGAACATGGCGTCGCCCTTCAGCATCTTGGGCAGGAGATCTGCCTTCATGTCGGGCGTGCCGAACTTCGACAACGTGATGCCGCCAAAGATAGGGTTCAGCATGAAGAGCTGGCTCAAGGTCGAGCCGCCGCCCGCCGCGCACAACGTTTCCACGACCATGGCCATTTCGAGCATGCCGAGACCGGCGCCGCCATAGGCTTCATCGATCGCGACGCCGCACAAACCGGATTCGCAGATCTCGCGCCACAACGCGCTTGGAAACTCCTTGGCACCGTCGCGCGCGCGCCAATAGTCGAGGCCGAAGCGCTCACCCACATGGCGGGCCGTGTCGATGATCAATTTCTGTTCGTCGGTGAGATCAAAATTCACGCGGGGTTATCCCTGTGTTGTCGGATCTGGGGTCCGCAGAAACTGGGCAGGATTGCTCATGAGATCTCGGAGGGCGGCGAGAAACTTCATTACCCGGACGCCGTCGCTGACTCGGTGGTCGGCCGCGACGACCAGATTGAGCTCGTCGCGCAGGACCGGAGCGCCCGCGCTGTCGGGCCGGAACACGCCGCGTGGTGCCGCCACGCCCAGAATGGCGGACTGACCGGGATTGATGATCGGAAACAGCATCGCGCCGCCATGCATGCCCACATTGGACACCGTGATCGCGCCGCCCGACACATCCTCGGCGCCGAGCGTTCCGGCCCTCGCGCGCTCGATAAGCTCCTTCGACGTCCCGGCGATCTGATCGAGCGTCAGATGCCCGGCCTTTTTGACCACGGGAACCAGCAGTCCACGCGGCGTATCGACGGCGATGCCGACATCGCCCTCGCCCAGGGTGACGATGTCGCCGTCGTCCCAGACCGTGTCGATCTCGGGCATCGCAAGCAGCGCGCGTCCCAAGGCCGCGACGATGATGTGCGTGAGGCTGATCGGCTGGGGATGGTTGTCCTTCTTGAGCCGCGCGCGAAAAGTCTGCGCCGCGGTGACGTCGATTTCCGCCATCGCATAGAAATGCGGAATGGTCTGCTTCGCCTGGGTCAGGCGCTTCGCTATGACGGCTTCAACGGAGGTCGCCTTGCGTCGGCGCGGCGCGGCCGGCCGCGCTTCGATGTCGCGGGCGCGAATCCGCCCGTTGCGTCCGGTTCCCGTAAGGGCTTTGAGGTCGACGTGCCGTTCGCGCGCCAGACGCCGGGCGAGCGGCGTTGCGATGATCCTACCGGACGTGGAGGAGGGCGAGAGAGCCGGTGCTACGGCACTTGCCTGTGGTGGTGCGCTCTGAGTTCGTGGCGCGGAAGCGTGCTCTGTCCTTCCGTTGATGGCGCCCTCGTCCGGCCGCCCCTCGTCCGGCCGCCATGTCGCGAGCACCGCGCCGACCTTGAACACGTCGCCGATGGCCGCGTCGACGGTTTCAATCCGCCCGGCGCTGGGAGCTTCGATCTCATTGGCGATCTTGTCGGTCTCGACCACGAACAGAATGTCGCCCTTGGCAACCGCGTCGCCCGGCTGGACGCGCCATTCGGTCAGCGTCCCCTCCGTCATGGTGAGGCCGAGCTTGGGCATGATGATCGGCGTCGCCGTCATCCCTCATTCTCCTTTGAACGCGGCGGGCCGCTTGTCGAGAAACGCCTGGCAGCCTTCATGGGCATCGGCGCTATCGAGCACGAGGCTGATCATCGCCTGTTCGTGGCGCAGCGCCGCGCGCAACGGCATTTCGTCGCCGTCGGCCAGTGCCCGCTTCAGGAGCTTCAGGACGAGCGGAGATTTCTGCGCGATGGTGCGCGCAAGCGCGAGCGTCTCGTTCAAAAGCTCGGCGTCGGGAACGATGCGATTGACGAGGCCGAAACGCTCGGCATCCGCGGCGCTGATCCGCTCGCCCGTGAACATGAGCTGCTTGGCGACGCACTGGGGGATCTGGCGCATCAGGCGTTGCGATCCGCCCGCGCCCGGGAAGAGGCCGAGCGTGATTTCCGGCAAGCCGAAGCGGGCCGATTGTGCGGCGAGCCGGATGTCGATGCAGAGAAGAAGCTCGGTGCCTCCTCCCAACGCCCAGCCGTTGACGGCTGCTATCGTCGGCTTGTCGCACATCTCGATGCGGCGAAACACGCTGTGAAGGCGTTCGCCGAGCTCCAGATAATGAGCAAGGCCCTGGCGCGAATTGAGATCCGCGATGTCGCCGCCGGCGACGAACGCGCGCTCGCCTGCGCCGGTGAATACGAGGACGCGCACAAGCTCGTCCTGCTCGGCACGCGCGACCGCGGCGTCGAGCGCCGCCAACGTCTCCATGTCGAGCGCATTCATCGCGGCGGGGCGATTGATGGTGATCAGCGCGATCGCATCTTTCATCTCATAGCTTACGAGATCGCTCATTCCAGTCTCCTTCACTCAAGGGTCCGCCGGACGGCCGTCACGATTGCATCGGCGCCGGGCAGATAGCCGGCTTCGAGCGTTTTGGAAAACGGCACCGGCGTGAACGGCGCGCCGACGCGAACGATCGGGCCGTCAAGCTCGTCGAATCCCACGTCGGCCATGCGCGCCGCGATCTCCGCGCCGACGCCGAACGCTTCCACGGCTTCATGCGCGACGATGAGGCGATGCGTGCGCCGCAGGGAGGCGAGCACGGCCTGCTCGTCCCAAGGCTGGAGGCTGCGGAGATCGAGCACCTCGGCTTCGATGCCGTCGCGGGCGAGCGCCGACGCGGCGCTGAGGGCCGTGTGAACCGCAGCGCCATAGGTGACGATGGTTGCGTCACGACCGGCGCGCGCAACGGAAGCTTTGCCCAAGGGCAGGATGTCGAGCGTCTCCGGCACGTCCGCCTTGCGCCCGTAAAGTGATTTGTTCTCGATGAAGATCACCGGATCCGGATCGTCGATCGCGGCGCGCAGAAGGCCATAGGCGCTCGCGGCATCGGACGGGCACACGACCTTGAGCCCAGGAATATGCGCGAACCAGGCTTCCAGGCATTGCGAATGCTGGGGGCCCGCATTCACGCCGCCGCCATGCGGCGTGCGCAGGACCATCGGCACCGAGGTCTGGCCGCCGAACATGAACCGCGCCTTGGCGGCCTGATTGACCAGCGCGTCCATGGCGAGCGTGACGAAGTCCATGAACATGATCTCGACGACAGGCTTCAGGCCGCTCATCGCCGCACCAACGGCGGCGCCTACGATCGCCGCTTCCGAGATTGGCGTGTCGAGAACGCGCTCCGCACCGAAGCGCTCGCGCAAGGACCTCGTCGCGCCGAAGGAGCCGCCGGCTTCGCCGACATCCTCGCCGAGCACGATCACGGAGGGATCGGCCGCCATCGCGTCGCTGAGCGCCCGGTTGACCGCATGTCCGAAGCGAAGCTCTGGCATCAGGAACGCGCCTCCCGCGTGTAGACTTCACGCCTCGCGGTTTCGAACGCGGCTTCCGCGCCGGTCCTGGCTTTTTCCACGGCCGTGTCGAGTGTGCGCTCGACCTCGTCATTGATGGCCGAAAGCTCGGCCTCTGAGCTCCCCTGCTTTGTTAGGGCGAGCGCCGCCAACTGAACGGCATCTCGCTCCGCCAGCGCCTTGATCTCGTCGGGGGCGCGATATTTCTGGGCGTCGCCTTCATAATGCCCGCGGACGCGCGTGGTACGGCATTCGAGGATGCGTGGGCCTTCGCCCGCGCGAATCCGTCCGACGGCGCGATGAGCACTCTCCGCGACCGCGAAAACATTGTTGCCGTCGACATCGTCATGAGGCAGGCCGTAGGCCGCCGCGAGGTCGGCGAGCTTGAACGAGATCTGTTTCGAGGTCGGCAGGAATTCCCCCCACCCATTGTTTTCGCACACGAAGAGCAACGGCAGCCGCCAAAGCTTCGCGAGGTTGAACGTCTCGTGCACGACCCCTTCGGCCAGGGCGCCGTCACCGAAAAAAACGGCGGCAATCGCCTCGCGCTTGAGCGTCTTGTGCGCGAGCGCGCTTCCCATGGCGATGGACAGGCCGGCGGCGACAATTCCGTTCGCGCCCAACATGCCGACCGACATGTCGGCGACATGCATCGATCCGCCGCGTCCGCGACAAAGGCCATCTTCCTTGCCGAGCAGCTCGGCGAAAAATCCCGGCAGCGAAAGTCCCTTCGCAATCGCATGGCCATGGCCGCGATGTGTCGAAGCGATCGTGTCTTGCGGGGTGAGCGCGCTCATGACACCCGCGGAAATCGCTTCCTGGCCGATACTGAGATGGATGAAGCCGGGCACCTCGCCCGCGGCGAACAGATCTTTCAGGCGCTCCTCGGTGCGCCTGATGAGACGCACGGTCCGGTACAGTTCGGCGGGCTCCGCACGGTTCGCGCCCCGGTCGGCGCCGCGGCCCGGATGCCGCTCTGTGTCCTCGTGCATGATACCCTCTCCGGCCTCAGGTGTCCCCGAGGGCCAGCCTCCATTCTCTGCCATCTCCAGCTCAGCGTCACTATAGCAAGAACTGACTAGCGGTTCATAAATTTTTTGCCGTCCGGTTGCTACATGGGATTTGCCCCTATCGGTCTACCACGCTTGACCGTAAACTTTCACACAGATAGCGTTTGAATGACCGTTCATGCTTCCAAATTGGCCGATGATAGGTCATGTCATCATTTACTGTCGGACCGGCCTGCGGAAGGGAGGGCAATGATCAATCTCTCCAGCTTCATCAGATATCACGCGCTGCGAGAGCCGGCGCGGACGGCGCTCATCTATGACGGGCGGACGGTTTCCTATGCCGCGCTGATGGCGCGGATCGAGACGACGGCGGGGTGGCTCGTCGCGCGCGGTGTTCGTCCCGGCGATGTCGTCGCCGTTCTCATGAAGAACAGCAGCGCTTTTGTCGAGGTAAGCTTCGCGGCAAGCCATATCGGCGCCGTGTTCCTGCCGATCAATTTTCGCTTGTCGGCGGACGAGGTCGCCTATATCTGCGACAACGCGGGCGCGAAGCTGCTCTTGGTCGATGACGAGCTGACGGGTGGTGCGGCCCATGTGCAGAACGTCGTGTGCGTCGATCGCGCGGCGCAAGCCGACAGCACGATGCTGGCAAAGGGAGCGGAGCCTGCGCCGATGGTTCGATGCATGCCGGGCGATCTGTTTCGTCTCATGTACACCTCGGGAACGACGGACCGCCCGAAAGGCGTCATGCACACCTACGAAAATTTTTACTGGAAGTCGTCCGATCACGTGATCGCGCTGCAGCTGACCCGCGCAACGCGTCTTCTGGTGGCGGGCCCGCTCTATCATGTCGGTGCCTATGATCTGCCCGGTATGGCGGTGCTGTGGGCGGGCGGCATGATTTCGATCGAGCGCGATTTCGATCCCTTGCGCGTGCTCGAGTCCATCGCGACCTACAAGCTGGACAGCGGCTGGCTCGCGCCTGTGATGGCCGGAGGCCTCCTTCTGGAAGCTGAGCGGACTTCGCTCGACACGTCGAGCTTCAAATGGCTGATCGCCGGCGGCGAGCGCACGCCGGAGCCGCGCATCCGCAAATTCGGCGATTGCTTTCCGTCGGCGCGCTTCATCGACGCCTACGGCCTCACGGAGACCTGCAGCGGTGACACCTTGATGGAGCCGGGCCGCGAGATCGAGAAGATCGGCTCGACGGGCCCCGCCATCGCCCACGTCGAGATCTCGATCCGCGACGACGAGGGCGCCGTGCTGGCGTCCGGCGAGGCAGGCGAGATCTGTTTGCGCGGCCCGAAGGTCACCAAAGGTTATTGGAAGGATCCCGTGAAGACAGCTGCCGCCTTTGTCGATGGCTGGTTCAAGACCGGCGATGTCGGCTATCTCGACAAGGACGGGTTTCTCTATCTCACCGACCGCAAGAAGGACATGATCCTGTCCGGCGGAGAAAACATCGCTTCGTCGGAAGTCGAGCGGGTTCTCTATGAGATGCCTGAGATCGCGGAGGCCGCGGTCATCGGCGTGCCCGACGAGAAATGGGGCGAGCGTCCGGTCGCCGTCGTCGTGCTGGCCAAGGGTGCGTCGCTCGATTATGCGAAGCTCGCCGGTCACTGCCGGTCGCGGCTCGCCGGCTTCAAAGTTCCCAAAGAGCTCGAGCTGCGGGACGCCTTGCCGCGCAATCCGTCCGGCAAAGTCCTGAAGCGCGTCCTGCGCGACGACCTCCTCACGCGGCAGAAGGTGTCGTAAGTCAGCTCTCTGCGGCGATGCTTCGTATCGCCTGCTCGAAGGTCTCGGGCGGCTGTCCGCCTGAAATCAGATAACGTTCGTTGATCACGATTGCCGGCACCGCCTCGATCCCGCGGGATTGCCAAAGGTCCTCCGCATCGCGGACTTCGTCGGCGTAGGTGTTGGACGCCAAAATCTCCCGCGCGCGCTCGCCGTCAAGTCCGACGGCTGAAGCGACGCGGATCAGCACGTCATGGTTGGAGGGGTCTTGCCCGTCCGTGAAGTAGGCCTTGAACAGGGCGGTTTTCAACGCCGCCTGCTTGCCCTCCGATTTTGCCCAGTGCAACAGCCGGTGAGCATCGAAGGTGTTGTAGATGCGGCTCCGGTCCGACATGGCCATGGTGAAGCCGACCGCTTGTGCCCGTTCGCGGATCATCTCGCGCGTCGCCGCCGACTGCTCAGGCGACGAGCCGTACTTCTGCGCGACATGTTGGAGAATGTTCTGGCCGCCCGGCGGCATTTGCGGGTTGAGCTCGAAAGGCTGGAACGCGATCGTTGCCTCGACCACATCGCGCGTCCGCTCCAGTGCTTCCTCCAGGCCGCGCAGTCCGATAACGCACCATGGGCAGGAGATATCCGAGACGAAATCGATTTTCAGGGGTTTGGTCATGATCTTTCCTCGCGAGGGTTCGGAGGTCATATAGTCATCGCGTCGACGATCCCCAATCTTACGGAGACTATCCATGACCTGTCATCCCGCTATCGTGAGCGGCCGCGTGGCCGTCATCACCGGCGCCGCCAGCGGCATTGGCTTGGCCGCGGCGCGATCGCTGGGGGCAGCCGGCATGAAAGTCGTGCTGGTGGACATTGCGGCCGACGCGTTGGAGCGTGCCGCGGGCGATCTGCGGTCCGCCGGCATCAATGCCACGGTTGTGCCGGCCGACGTCTCAAATGCGGCAGATCTCGCCCGTGTCAAAGCGCGGGCCGAACAGGTCGGAGAGATCTCGTTCGTCATGAACAACGCTGCGCGGGAAGGCACGCGGGGCATTTTCGACGATCTCGCGCGCTGGCGTGCGACGCTGGACGTGAATTTCGGCGGCGTCCTGAACGGTGTTCAAGCCTTTGTGCCGGCGATGATCGCGGCGGACTGGCCATGCGCGGTCGTCAACACGGGCTCCAAGCAGGGGATCACGCTTCCGCCCGGCGACACGGCCTACAACGTCAGCAAGGCCGCGGTTCGGGCCCTCACAGAGTCGCTCGCGCATGAGCTGCTGAAGACGAACGGACGCGTAACGGCCCATCTTCTGATTCCGGGCTTCGCGTATACCGGCTTCGCCAAGGCGCGCGGCGTAACCGAAAAGCCGGCCAGCGCCTGGACGGCCGAGCAGGTTGTGGAGTTCATGCTACCGGCGATCGCACGCGGTGATTTCTATGTTCTTTGTCCTGACAACGACGTCACCCGCGAGATGGACGAGAAGCGGATTCGCTGGCACGCCGACGACATCATCCTGAACCGCCCGGCCTTGTCCCGTTGGAATCCGCAATATGCCGAGGCGTTCAAGCGCTTCATGGCCGACTGACGCGCGGGACTGCAGCGTGCGCTCAATTGGAATCACAACGGCGCGTGCTCAAACTCCGTGTCATTGCCGGGCTTGACCCGGCAATCCAGGGCCGTTCGCTCAGAGGCCCGTTGCTCCGGACCCCCAGGTCGAGCCCGGGGGTGACACAGTGCGGGTGCTGGATCTACTTGAACATCCGACGCGCTAGCTCAACACCTTCTTGGGCGTGGCCTTCTTCCGCGCGGTGCTGTCGCTGAACGGCCCCATCGTGATGAGCTTGTGATAGGCCGTGAACAGATAATCCGGCGGCGTTTGAACCTGGCTGTCGACATAGGCGTAATGGTGGCTCAGATAGCTGCGTGCGCCCAGCAGGATGAAGATGACGACTTCGAGCTCCTTGGGAGTGAACTGGCCTTCGCCCACTTGCCCGCGCGTCAGCGCACGCATGTAGTTCTCGGAGATCACTTCGATGTGCTTCTGGTAGCCGATTGGTGCAAAGACGATCGCCTCGTTGAGGATGCGCATAAATTCCGGGGTTTCGGTCAGGAACGCGAAAAAGGCCTTGAACCGCGCGAGCTCCTTGTCAGCCTCGCCGGCCGCGGGATCGACCCGCTTCTTGATGAAGGCCAGCATGTCCTTGCCGACGGTCGGCAGCAGCTGATCGAGCAGTTCCTGACGGTTGGCAAAGTGGTTGTAGAAGGTGCCCTGGGCGACGTTGGCGAGCTTGGTAATGCGGGCGACCGAGGCATCCGCATAGCCGTATTTCCCGACGACTTTGACCGCTGCACCAAACAGGCGCTGCCGTACGAGGTCGTTCTTCTCCGCGCGGGTGAGCTTCACGCCCCTCCGTTTCGCGCGCGGGTTCCGCTTGACTGCCAATGGCAATACTCCTCGGCCAGGAATGGGTTCGGCTTGTTTTCGCGGCATCAGCTGGTGGCCGTCCCGCCACGTCAACCCGGCACAGGGTTCTAAATTTCCGGCGCGCGCTCCGCAAGGGGCGCCGACGCGCGTTTGAGGTTCGTCACGAGCTCAGAATCGTGGGACGGGTGCAGCGTGCCCATCAGCCTGTCCCAGAGCGTGAAGTGAATGGCATAGTTGCACAAAAAGTACCGGTGATGCTGATCGTGATTGGTGGTGGAGGCGAGCGGCGAGGGCGGCACGAGGAAAAAGCCGCCGAATTCGTAGCCGGAATGGCCGATGATCCCGGTCACCTGGTCGTAGAGCTTGTGCAGCAGCAAAGGCGCCCAGCCGATGGGAAAAAGAAAATGGGCGACCAGCCAATAGGACTGCATGAAGAGATTGTCCAGGAACGTCTCATGATTGGTCGACCACACGGTCGGCGTAATGGACATGTGGTGGCGGCGATGCATGCGCACGAACAGCGGCTTCCAATGGAGGAGCCGGTGCGTCCAGTAGAACCAGGTGTCGTAAAGCAGCATCGAAACGACGAAGGAGAGCGCCCCGTGCCAGAACGAGGGGTGCTTGACCTGGAATCCGAGGCCGAGCGTTCCGTTGAGCCACCAGCCTCCGGCGAACAGCGCCGAAATATAGGCCATGCAGAACAGGCTTTGCGTTATGTCACGGCGGACTTCTTCGGGGCGTGCCTCGCGCTTCTGGATCTTGAGATCCGGCCGAGCCTTGCCCCAGGCCAGCATTAAAAATGCCGTCGCGAAATAGACCGCGAGCGAGAGCGCGTAGACGGTGAGAAACTCGGTCAGAAAAACCATCAGGCACTCTTTTGGGGCGCCTTAAGCGGGGGCGCGGCGGGCAAGGTAAATTCTGCGCCGCAGGGCTGTCAACGCGGCTCCAAGAGCCCGTTAACCATGACGCGTCTAGTGTAGGCCCAGAGAACTGGCTGGTCTGGCCTGACAGGGTCACCTAGGGGACGCGATGTCGACATTCAAGAGCTTATCCGCAAGCCGCGCGACCCTCATCGACCGGCGCTCCGGCGTCGGCCCTCATCATTTGGCGATCGGCAAGACCCGCAAGCTGGTGTCCTCGCCAGGCATCGTCCATGCGTTGTTCTCGTCCGGCTTTGAGATCAGTCACGCTCGGCTGTCTCGGGACTCGATGAATCTGATTGATGTCACGCCGCTGGACGTGCCTGTGGCCTTCGGAGGCGGTGCTTTCTGCGTCGACGTCGATGAGGATGGGACGGTGACGGCAGTTTTTGTTCACCGCAACCGCCATGAGCTCTGCGCGCTTCGGGGCCGGCTGGTCGGTGATGTGCTTCAGTGGAATGGCTGGCGCACGCTTGTGCGCGCCGATAGCCCGATGGCGGCACCCTGGATCGAATTCGGCTCAGGCGGCAAGGCATGGGCCAGCGTGCTGACGCGTGCCGGGGATTTTCGGATCGTGCGGATCGACCGCGATGGCCGCTCGCGGAGCACTACGCTGTTTGAGCCGAACGAGCGGCTCTGGCATCACTCCTGTGTTCAGACCATTCCTGTCGGTCCTGAGGAAATTCTGGCCGTCGGTTTTCGCGGTCAATTTCCAATCGCAACGGAACTCGTCGCGAAGAGAATGAGCGAGGGGCTCGAGTTCGGTCCGGCTTTCACGGTTGCGCCCTGCAATGTGAATGATCAGCTCACCTTTCATTTTCAGGCGGTCGGCGATCCGCTGCGCGGTCGCGGTCACATCGTCTATCTCGACAAAGGCCTGAGCGTCTCTCATGCCCTCTACGCGAAGGGCGCGTGGACCGCGACGCAGAACATCCTGCCCTGTGCCGCCTATGCGCCGCAGATCTGTCTCCGGAGCGACGGGGCGCTGGCGTTTATGGCGGTCGACTATGATGGCCGCGTCTGGACGGCCGGGTGGCACGAGAGCGAGGGCTGGAGCGCGCCGCGCATTGTCGAAGGGTTGCCGCTTCAGACCCTGTCGCCCGCCTTCGGTCAAACGGGCTATGGCACGGGGGGTCTTATCACGGCAGCGCGCAGTGCCGATGGCAATGTTCCGTTCCTCATGGGCGTGATCACTGACGACCGCACGGCAACAGCGGACCTCTACGCGTCCTCTTTGGGTGTCGAGGATGCGCTCACCTTGGTGCCGGAAGCTCCATTGAATGTGGCCGCGACGCGGGGAGGCTTGCGGGCGGAGATTCGCCTGCGCGGGCTGCGTCCCGATCACTTGAGGGAGGAAGGCCGCTGCTGGCTCGTCACCGTGCCGCTCGCCGATGGCGCCGCCTTGAAGATTGCGACGCTCTGGAGCAACGGCCGGTTGTCGGCACGGGCCTCGATTATGGAAGGGGACGGCGCGACGCGGCCGATGCCCGGCCCTGTCGAGGTTGTTCCTCGCTGGCATGATGCTTTTCGGCCCGCGTCGGAGGGTCATGCGACCCTGTCCGTGATGTTGGAAGAGCTCGAAGGGACACCGCGTTGTGATGCGGCCACCGTCGAGATCTATGCGCGTGGCTGGCAACCCGACGGCGGCCAGGGCGTGCTTGCCGATCTCGGCCCGTTCGTGCCGGAAGCCGCAGCTGTGACGGCACGCGATCCGTCGATCATTCCCGCGCTCTTCAAACGCATCGTCTGACCGACGGACCTCGCGGGTTGTCGGTCAGTGCCAAAGGTTCGGCAGGCCGCCGCTCGGGACGTTCTGCTTGAGCTGGTCGAGAAAACCGCCGCCGCCACTTTCCTTTGCGGTGCTACTCGTAGCTTCGATTCCGGCTGCGTTATTGCATTGTTCCGCGAGCGCCGGATTGCCCATCCCATTGCATTGCTGAGCGAGCTGCATCGCTTTCCCCGTGTCGCCCTTGCCGCGATAGACGGTGATGCGGGTGACGATGAACTGGGCGGGATCCTTGATTTTCGCTTCGCCGCGGTCGAGCGTCGCAATGGCCTTGTCGGCCTGGCCGTCGTCGAGTTGAAGGACGGCGAGCTGGCGATAGACCACCGCGATCGCCTCGGGCTTCTTCGCCGCGGCGTCGAAATAGGTGATCGCCTGCTTGGTGTCGCCGGTGCCCTTGGCGGCGGTGCCTGCGCCGACCAGAAACTGCATGGATTGTCCCGCCGGCGTGTGCTCGTTCTGGCGCACCAGTGCCATCGCTTCCTGGAAGCGGCCCTGGGCATTCAGATCGACGATCTGATCGGCCGCGCTCGCGGTCATCTCCTTGTTCGAGAATTTGGAGAAGGCGTCGGTGCCGCCGAAGGCCGCAAGATCGGCGGAGCTGTCGGCGATCTGGCCGGGGTAGAACTTGTCGCTATAGGCGCGGATCGCGCGCACCCGCTCGTCGGCGCTATAATAGAGGTGGACATTCTCCTTGTTGCCGCGCGCCTTGACCATACCGTTCATCCAGCCGATCAGCTGGCCGGTCATGTAGCCTTTGATCTGGCTCTCCATGCTCCCGCCATACACAGCCGATTGTAGCAGGCCCGGCGCGCATTGCCCGAGCTGCTTCATCGAGCCTTCCATCGCGGTGCCCACGGTCTTGATCTGGCCTTCGAGCCGTTTGCGAAGGGTATCGTCGTAGCTCTGAAAAAGATCTTCGATCGGCCGGGAGCCCGCGACCGGGTTCATCTTCGCCTTGACGAGCAGATCGACGGCGAAGAAGTCGGCACGTGTCTCCGCTTCGCGGGAGAACGGTCCGTAAGAGGCGCGGTAGAGCTCCGATTTCAGCCAGTCGCCGGTCATGGCCTGGCCGGCGAGCGCATTGAGCGGGCTTTGGCTCGGCGCGCCGCAACCGCTCGCGGCACCCGCGCCATAGCGGCTCGCGCCCGCGAGCTGGGCGGCAAGGCTCACCGAATCGCCGACGCCTTCGAGGCTTTTCGCGTGCTCGACCTGGCTTGCGGGATCGTTGAACAGCGAGTGGCCGTATTCATGGGCCAGAATGAAAGCAAGCGCGTCGTTCTTTTCCTCGCGCGTCCGCAGTGCGCGCAACAGCCCGTCATTGACCACGATGTTGCCGCCATCGAGAGTGTGGGCGTTGGGCCGCGGGTCGGAGATGATGTGCACGGAGATGGGCGCATTGGGCGTGGGCGAGTTCGAACGCAGAACGCCCATGAGCTTGTTGACCTCGGCCGAGGTGGCCGCGTCGTCGCTCTGCACGATGTCTTGACGTGCAAGGTCCGTCGCCGACATGCCGAAGTGAGAGGCGCCGCCGCTTGCGCCGGTCGCTGCACTGCCGGTCCCCACCGTCTCGATCACCGGCCGATCAGGTAGGGATGCGCGCCCGGCTTCGGCGGGGGCCGCAAATCCCCAGGACAACAGCGAGAGCGCGAGAGCGGCCGACCCGGCGCGCCTATATTCGACATCCCATGCCATGATCTTCCCCTTTGAACTCCACCTTAGCGGCACTGCTCGGGTGCGCACTCCTTGAGCTTGCCCGCGCCCGGCGCGCCGATCACCGTGTTCTGCGCGCTGTGCGGGCAGATACAATCGCTGTCGCTCGCCTCTTTTCGAAGATCCGAGCGCCGGAACAGCAGGCGCTCCTTCTCGGGCGTCTCGATCATGAGATAGGCGGCGACGTTGCAGTCCGTGGCTTCGAACGGCTTGCAGATGTCCTCGCTCTTGACCGATTTGTTGAGGACCGCCTTGCCGCCGTCGATCTTGTAGAGATCGAGAAAGGCCTTTGCGATGCCCGCGACCGGCACTTTCGTGCATCCGTTGATGGTCGGCGCAGCAAGTGCCGTGCATGAGGCGGCCTCGGCGGGTGCCGCGATCAGGCTGAGCGTGAGCGCCAGGTAGATCGTCGAACGAACCATTCAAACCTCCTTCGCGGCGGCTGAACCGCCCGTACCTTCCAATTCGCCTCTCAGATCGTGCGCCAGCAGGAACAGCGACCACACACCCATCCCCGCGATCGACAAAACATTGACGACGGGCCAGCAGAAGATGCGCGACATCCAGAAGCCGAGCCCGATGGGAACGAGAATGACGACGGCGGCTTGAGTCGACCACCAGGTCAGCGCCGACGGCCCTTCGGGTCCCGACATCTTCTTGAGCGTCTCATGGGCCGCGACCATAAGGGCCAGCCCCAGCATCACGAGCACAAGCTCCAGAAGATCGCGGTAACTCATGTTCATCAGGAAATTGCCGGCGTAGCGGGCCGTTTTCTCGCCGGACTGGAGCAGGTTGTCCAAAGCCATCGCAGTCGCCATGACGCCGGGGACGGAGCCGAGGAGCGGCGCGTCCACGAAATCGGCGAGAAAGTTCAGATCCGCCCCGATCAACACGGCGCGGTCTTTGAGGAAGGGCGTCGGGTCGAAGCCTTGCGGCGGGTGCTGCAGCCAGTCGATTGGAAATGCGTCCACATAAGAGCAGCGGGCATAATGAAGATTACGGCCGTTCTGCACATTGCCGAGCGATGGCGCGAGCGCGATGAGTCCGACCGCGGCCGACGATTTCAGGCGCTGCCAGAGCGAGCCGCCGCGGCATTCGGGCGGCACGATCTCGGCCATCTCGTCGCTCGCGCCGAAGCCCCACTGGATCGCGAGGTTGCGTCCCTTGAGCGCGGGCTCGACGTCCGAGCAGGACGCGCGCACCTTGGGGCACATCACCTGATAAAGCGCGAAGGCGGCCTGCAGGCGCCCCTCGGAATCCCGCGCAGGATAGGCGTCGCGCGGCAGCACATAGCGTTCGATGCCCGCCTGCTGACCGCCGGCGAGCGGCGCGAGATTGGGATCGGCTCCGCTCACCGGTCCGGTGAACAGCGGAATACCGGACTCCCGAATGCGGTTGAGGCGGTTCGCGAGGTCGGTAATCCCTTCGACATCGATGACCGGCGTCGCGGACCCGGAAGCTCCCGAGGTGAACGCATCGAGCGCAGGGGCCGCGGCCGGCGCACGGCGTGCGTGGGAGAAGTAGAAGTCCATGAAGATGGCAGCCGGATGATAGGCGGCGGCCCATTCGGCGAAATCGGCTTCGGCGCTGTAATCGGGGGGCCAGCGGTCGGTCTCGAGATTTTCGAGGGTCTGGCGATTGATCAGGAGAACGGTGACGTTCTTTTGGCCGACGCGATGGTTAAGCCCGTAAAGCGGACCGTAGATCCCGCCCAGAAGCTCGACCGAAATTGCGTCCATCCGGTCGGTGATCTGGAAGCTGCCGAGCAGATCGAACGCGAGCGACAAAAGGATTGTAAAAACAAGGATCGCCCGCCCCTTGCTTTCAAACAAGAAATAGAGGGTCCGCATGGCCCTTCCCCCCGGCCTCACGGGCGGCACTCTAGCTTGGCCGGAAGTGGGCCGCAAATCGGCGGAAAGACACCCGTGCGCGGGTTAAGGCTTGGCTTTTTCGATCGGCAAAAGGTGAACCGAAACGACGCCTTGCTCCTTGCCGGGCAATGGAGCGAGACCGGGCGGGGGCTCGGCCGCAGTGTAGTTCTCCGCGATTTGCGCGGCGACCTCACCGATCAGGTGGATGAAATGAACGCCGGCGGCACCGGCCAGCAAAAGCAGATAGGCCAGTCCAACTCCGACGACGAGCGCCAATACTCGGAAGGGCCAGGGAGGTCTATGAGGGTCGGACAAAAATTTCACGTGCCCAGCGTAGCACGCGGTGACCCGTCTTCCGCAAGAGGGCTTGATTCGAGCGCTCTGCGACGCAACGGCGCGGGGACAGCTTGTCCGTCTACGGAGCAATCCGCCGAGCAAGCCGTCCCCGCAAAAGGTCTATCGCACGCGAACGCCTAAAGAGAACCCGGCGGGCGGCGGCGGGGGTGGCGCATAATATTCGCGCTCGTAATAGCCGCGATAGTGAGGTCCGCCATACGGTCCACTCATGCGGTAGCAGTCGCCATCCCAATCACACCGGTACAGCCGGCAATGATCGCCCCAGCGATTGCAGCGCTCGACAACGCGATCGTCGCGATGCCAGCGGTCATGGGCTTGAGCCGCGGGGGCCAGGATACCAAGCGCGCCCGCACCGACCGCGGCGATGAGGGCCGTACGTGACAAGAGTGTCGACATGCGTCTCATGCGTCGTCTCCCTTCATGGCGGCCTGGCATGGCTCAACGCCCGCCCCGCCGTATGCCCAAGTCAACGGCGGAGGGAGAACTCTCGTTCCGTGCCCAACAAGGCATTGTGGTGGCGAAAAAGCGGCGGATATGAACAGATGTTCAGGTCCAGCGCCGCGCTACCATGTTCAGCGCGGCGACAAGCAGGACCGCTGCGACAAGGAACAAAAGCCCGCGGCTGAATAGGGGCGAAGGATCCGCAAGCGCACCCGTGGGCTCCGGCGCAGCACCGGAAACCGGACATGTGATGCCCTTCTTGGCATTCGACACGCACGCGCCCTGATCGGCGATCCGTTCCGGCGCGGCGGCCGGTGGCGGGGAGGGCTCGGCTGTAACGACGGGAGGCGCGCTTTGCAGGGGCTTAAGACGAGGCTCGGGAGCTTGCGTCTTAACCGGAGGTGTTTGATCCCTGAGCGCGATCCGAACGGAGTTGGACTTGCGTGCGGCAGGGGAGGCGGTGTGGCGCTCCACGTTCGGCGCAGGTGCAGGAGCGGGCAATTGCGCGGCCTCAACCGGTGCCGTGCTGGGAATTTCCCGTGTCTGGGGCTCGCTCCAGGCAACAGGCGACGACATTGTATCGGCCTGCCGGGCGCACGCCGCCAAAAGCACCGCCAGGCCAACGACATAGATGAAAGTGCAACGGCTGGGCAGTTGGGTGATGACGTAACCCTCCCATTACCCCCCGACCATCATGTGGTGACCAAGCCGGAAAACGTTAAGGGCTGAGTCGCCTGAGATCAGTCTAACGCATTCTGAGGCCTTGGGTTTTGTGCCACCTTGTGGTCCCAATTCCGAGGCAGGATGATGTGGTCAAGCCTCTTCTCCCACCTGCAAGGCAAAACGACGATGGTGTCGAAGTTCCGATTGAACCTGATGCTCTGTGTGCTGACGTCCGCGCTGATGCTGTCGTCGCTGGCGGCCTGCAAGAAGAAGGAGTCCGAGGAAGCTGCAAAGCCCGCAGCCTCGAGCGCTCTGGTCCCCACCACGGTGCCGTCCGTCTCGGGTCCGACGCCGACTCTTGCCCCGATGCTCGAGCGCGCCTCTCCGGGCGTCGTCAACGTTTCGGTCGAAGCCACTGTCACGGCGCAGGTCAATCCGTTCTTCCAGGACCCGTTGTTCCGCCGGTTCTTCAATGTGCCCGAGCAAGCGCCGACGCAGCATGTGCAGGCCGTGGGCTCGGGCGTGGTCTATGACGCGAGCCACGGCTATATCATCACCAACACGCATGTGGTCGAGAACGCGGACAAGATCCTGATCACCTTCGCCGATCGGCGGGAGGTGACGGCGAAGCTCGTCGGCACCGATCCGCAGACCGATCTCGCCGTGCTCCAGGTGGATGCGGACAAACTCACCGCGCTCCCGCTGGGTGATTCCGGCAAGCTCCGCGTCGGCGATTACGTCGTCGCGATCGGCAATCCGTTTGGCGTCGGGCAAACCGCGACGATGGGCATCGTGAGCGCACTCGAACGCAGCGGCCTCGGCATCGAAGGCTATGAAGATTTCATTCAGACCGACGCGTCGATCAATCCCGGCAATTCGGGTGGGGCGCTGCTCGATCTCAACGGCAATCTGATCGGAATCAACACGGCGATTCTGAGCCGCAGCGGCGGCAATGTCGGCATCGGATTTGCGATCCCAATCAACATGGTCAAAGGCGTCGTGGCGCAGCTGATCGCCACCGGCAAGGTCGCCCGCGGCGAGCTCGGCGTCGTCATTCAGGATGTGACGCCGCCTATAGCCGAAGCGATGGGGATCAATCCGGCGGGCGGTGCCGTCATCTCCAAGGTCACGCCCGGCTCACCCGCCGAGAAGGCTGGGCTTCAAACGGGCGACGTCATCGTGGCGCTCGACGGCGATGCCGTGCGCACCTCGTCCCAGCTCCGCAATGTCATCGGTTCGCGCCAGCCCGGCAGCAAGCTCAATCTGACCGTGCTGCGGAAGGGCAACAAGGTCGAGCTGACGGCGGTGCTCGATCCGATCAAGGAAGCCAAGGAGCAAAGCGCGCCGGATGATTCCCTGCTGGCCGGCGTCAAGCTCGGGCCCATTCCGGCCGACACGCCAGGCGCCGACAAGATCGCCGGCGTCTATGTCGTCGGCGTCAAGGACGGCAGCGCGGCCGACCAGGCGGATCTGCAGACGGGAGACATCATTCTCTCGGTCAATCAACAGCCCGTCGCGGCGCCGAAAGATGTGGTGGAGATTCTGAAGACCGCCAAAGGCAAGCCCCTGCTGCTCAACATTCAGCGGGGCGACGCCGGCCTCTTCATCGTCATCCGATGAACGTGTGATCGGCTATTCGGCAACCGCATCCGCAACGTCACGGCGAAGCGGATGATCAACGGCGAGCGGTGCCCCGCCCCACAGCAAGCGTCCGATCACGCGTGCCAGAATGTCGGGGCGAAGAAGATGCGAGACCGGACGCCGCAAGTGGTGGACGTCGGCCCAGAGCTTGAGCACGGTCGGATCATAGCTGGCCAGGTCCATGATTTGCCCGACATACCAGAAGAAGAGCTTGAGGCCGGGCGGGCGACGGCCCTCGGTCTTCGGATAGATAAGATCGGCGCCGGCCGCGACGGTCCATGCGATGTTGGTGTGGCGGGCGGCCCGGCGGAAGAATGTTCGGGCCAGGGCAGGGCTCCTGGCTGCCGTCTTGCCGAGATCCGCGAAGGTCTTCTGCAGCTCCAAAGCGCTGAGGGCGGAGACACTCATGCCCTGACCGTACACGGGGTTGAAGCTGCACACCGCGTCTCCCAACACGATATAAGCGCGCGGAAAGCGCGTCAGACGTTCGTAGTGCCGCCAAACGCTGACGGGAAAGCGGTGCAGCACCACTTCCGAAAGCGGCTCGGCATCGCGAATGACATCATAGATCGCGCGGGTCTCGAGAAGACCGACGAAATTGAGGAAGCCTTGCGGATCGCCGGGCGGCTGCTCATGGAAATGACCGGCCACGGTGACCTGAAGCTGGTCCTTGCCGATGCGGAACGCGATGCCGTGACGAAGTCCCTCGGGCGGCGTGCCTTGGCTTCCCAGGACGATCCATGACCGGCCAAGCGTGGGGGGCGCTCGAAAAAACCGGGTGGCGTAACCGACATCGGCGGCAATCTTTTCCATCGGAGGACCGGCGTATCCGGCGGCTTCCAACCAAGTGGAGCTTTTGCTCCCGCGCCCGGAACAGTCCGCGACAAAGTCGGCGGCAAGCGCTTCCTCCGCGCCATCGGGCGTCAACAGGCGGACGCCGATCACCGTCTCCCGCGTATCGTCGAAGATGAGATCGGTAACGCTCGTAGCGAAACGTTGCCGCACATTCGGAATGGCTGCAACGCGCCGGCGCACATGCATCTCGAGAAACGGCCGCGTCTGGACATAGAAATAGGCGCCGGTGGGAATCTGGAGCCGCCAGGTGCCGTTATTGAAGATGGCGCTGTCGTTTGCGATGTCGGCCTTGTTCGAGCCGCCCTCGATCATCTCATCGTAGAGGCCGGGGAACAGCTTGCCGATCGCTTCCGCTCCAGCGGACAGCAACGCGTGAACATGACGGCCCTGGGGAACACCCTTACGTGGATCCGCCGTATCGGGGGGCGTGTCCCTGTCGATGATCACGACCTCATCGAAGACGTCCGAGAGAGCCCGGGCGCACAAGAGACCCGCTATGCTGCCACCGATCACGATCGCACGCATAGGCCTCCCTCCAAGGTGAACATCCGCGAGCGCGGACCGAAAGGCGTTGTGACATGCGTGGCACAAAGGGGTCAAGGCGCGAAGGTCTCGCGCCCCTCGTGAGGGGAGTGGCGTGCTCATGCGCGGCCCGATCTCGCTCAGGGTTCAAACGATAGCCCATGACAAACGCGCCGGACCGCCAGCGCCGAGACAAGATTACAAGTATTCGGCTCTTTCTAAGCACGAAATGTGTTGTTAAGTTCCCTTTATAACTTGTTAATATGTAGAACAATATCCATTCAATACATGGATTTACGTAGACTATCCCCATCCTCATGGATTTTTAAGCCTAATCCCGCAGATTTTACTTGAACCATCCGAGGTCCGGATGGAGCCGGGAGGGTGGCTATGCCGGAAATTCTTCAAACCAGCGCGGGGCGTCTGCTCGGTGCGAGCATCATCGCGCTCGGGCTCGCCGGACCTGCAGTTGCGGCTTCGACACAAGGTGACGATGCCTATGAAGAGATTATCGTGACCGCGCGCAAGCGCGAGGAGCCCATCCTTTTGGTGCCCGTCGCGGTGAACGCTTTCAGCGGCGCTCAGCTCAACCAATCGAATGTCAGGAACGTGAATGACCTTCAAGTCATCGCGCCCAGCCTGTTCGTCGACACGACGACGGGCGAGATGTCCGACGCGGTCATCCGCATCCGCGGTGTCGGCACCGCGGGCAACAATCCTGGTCTCGAAGGTGCGGTCGGTGTCTTCATCGACGGCGTTTACCGCAATCGCAGCGGTCTTGCTCTCGGCGACTTTTTCGATGTCTCTCGCGTCGAGGTCTTGCGCGGTCCGCAAACCACGCTGTTCGGCAAGAACACATCGGCCGGGGCCATCAGCATCATCACCAACAAGCCCACCGACACGTTCTCCGGCTATGCCGAAGGCACGATCGGAAATCTGAACGCCGGCAAGTTCAACGGCTGGGTGAACGTTCCCGTGGTCAAAGGCGTTCTGTCGACGCGCTTCTCGGGCGGGATCGCCCGGCGCAGCGGTTTCATCACGGAGCTCAACACCGGCACCACGATCAACAACGAGGATCGCTGGTATCTGCGGGGTCAGGCGCTTTATACGCCGACGCCGGAGATCGAGCTGCGCATCATCGGCGACTATACGCATGGCAATGAGCGGCCGGGGACGGCGATCCGCCTCATCAACGGCCCGACCGCGCCCGCAATCGCGTTTCTCGCGGCGCAGGGCGGCCGCGCGTTCGTCGCAAATCCCGATCGGAACGACCGCGTCATCTCGCTCGACGGGCCGCCCTTCGATCTCGACTCCGACGACTGGGGGATATCCGGCGAGCTCAATTGGCAGCTCACCGACAACATCAAGCTGACCAACATCGCGGGATGGCGTGATTTCCGCAGCCACAGCAACGCGGACATCGACTACACGGCCGCCGCCATTCTCAATCGCGAGCAGTCGTTCAAGAACCAGGTGCTGACCGAGGAATTTCGGTTGAGCGGAACGTCGACCGCGCTGCCGGCGATCAAATCCGTCGACTGGATGGCCGGCTTCTACTACACGAACGAAAAAATCGAATTCGGCGACAACCTGACGATGCAATCGCAGGCCGGCCTTTATTATTGTCTGCTCGTCCCGGCGCTCTGTCCGTTTGCCGGGTTGTGGGTCCCGGGCTCCGGCGATTTCGGGACCTTCGGAACCACGACCAAGAGCTATGCGGGCTTTGGCGCGCTCACCTTCAATGTGACCGACAAGCTCTCGATCTCTGGCGGCGCGCGCTACAACAGCGACAAGAAGACCGGCTTCGGAAACACCTTCAACACCAACAATGCCATTGCGCAGGCTTTGGTGCCAGGCTTCCTCGGGCCGGTCCGCGACTATCAGGCGTCGCTCAGCAACAAAGCCTGGACGGGCTCGGCGTCGGTTCAGTATGCATGGACGCCCGGCCTCATGACCTATGCGAGCTATGCGCATGGCTACAAGGCCGGCGGCATCAATCTGGACCGGACGGCCGCGGGAATCATCCCGGTTGACCCGGTCGCGCTCGATCCGACGTTCCGGCCTGAAACGGTTGATTCCTACGAGGCCGGCTTCAAATCGAAATGGTTCGACAACCGATTGACCCTGAACGTGACCGCGTTCACGGCCAAGTACCGCGACTTCCAGCTCCTCAGCTTCGATGGGTTCACATTCGCCATCACCAATGCGAGCGGCGCGCGGACACGCGGCGTCGAGGTCGAAGCTGTTGTCAGCCCGGTCAAGGGCCTGACGCTCAACGGCGGTGTGACCTACGCCGACACGCGGTTCAATGACGGCGTGACCCAGAAGCAGCGCGATATCGTGACCGGCATGCTCGCCGCGCCCATCGAGCTTGGCGGCAAGCATTTGCCGAGCGCGCCCCTGTGGAATTTGGTGGGAGGTGCCACCTACGAATTCCCGATCGTTGCCGATGTCATCGACGGGTTCCTCCACGGCGACATCTATTACGGCAGCAGCCGCGGCGCCGGCGCCAACATGACTCCGGAGGAACGCCAGGACGGCTACGCGCTCATCAACGGCCGTGCCGGGCTGCGTTTCGACGGCGGCAAGTATGAGGCTGCCATCTGGTGCCGCAATTGCACGGATAGGACGATCTATACCATCGTCTTCAATTCGGTGGCTCAGCCCGGAAGCAATGACACCTTTATCGGGGCCGGCCGCGAGTTCGGCGGCACGTTCAGCGTGAAGTTCTGACGGCGACGGTCTCCGCCGGCATGTCGGCGAGCAATGCTTCGGGCGTGTCCGTGTTGTCGCGCTGGGTCGTCAGGTTGCGCTTCGCGCGACCCACGCGCTCGGGCTGATAGACGTAGCACGCCCCGACCGGACCCTTGGTCGCGTCTTTCCAATGCTCGACGCTGAAATCGCGCGAGCGCGAAATGGCGATGGCGCGGCGGAGAATGAAGACCGCCTCGAAGTCGTCGAGATCCTTGAGCTCCTCGCGGGCCCAGACCAGGAGACGGGTGAGATTCTGGCCGGCGAATGGCGCGGGCGAGAGAACCGTTGTGGCGTTCGCCGTCCACTGCAAGATCATCTCGCCATCGCGCTTCAGAACGGCGTCGCGCGGACCGTCAATGGTCTCGACATGGACCGTCGCGTCGTATTGACGGAACCTGGTGCCGCGCGCCGCGTGAGCGAGCGCCAGGGTCGCCGTGTCGAACATGTGGGTGCATTGGAGCCGTGAATTGACGATGCGGCCCGGCGCCAGAATGTCCGGATCGAGCGACAGCCCGACGAGATCATCGAGAGCACCGGTGGCCTCGGTGCAGATATCCCAGGGAATGCGCAAAGGCTCGGCTTCGACCGCCGTGACCGTCTTGCCGTCGTGCCGGATCACGACGCCATAGCGGTGCGGATCATCCTCCAGGTCGCCCCGCGCCCAGCCGGGGCCCGTGATCACTCGCAGCCGCCTGCGATAAAGACCGGGCTTGAAGACGCGTGCACTCATAGGGATCCCTGAGGATTGCGAGGTCTGGGAACGCTGACACGGAAATGTGCGGATTGCAAAGCGGCCTAGGGTGACCTCCGGTTGTGCTATGCTCCCCGGCAGGAAGCAGGGAGGTCACCCATGGTCGCCGAAACGGACGGAGCGGTCGATCGCCCGGCTGTGCCGCCGCCGTTGCATCCCGCGGTCGTTCGCATCACGCACTGGATCAACGCCTTCGCACTCATCTGCATGATCCTGAGCGGCTGGCGCATCTACAACGCGGCGCCGTTCTTCGATTTCACCTTTCCCAATGGGTGGACCTTGGGCGGCTGGCTCGGCGGCGCGCTGGCCTGGCATTTCGCCATCATGTGGCTGCTTGTGGTGAACGGCCTCGTCTATCTCACCTACGGCCTCATAACCGGCCATTTCCGCTTCCATTTCCTGCCGGTCACGGTCCGTGCGCTCTGGTCGGATCTCCGCGCCGCGCTGAGCTTCCGGCTCGTGCACAGTCCCGGCCTCTACAACGCCGTGCAGCGCTTGCTCTATCTCGGCGTGATCGCGCTTGGCGTGTTCATCGTCCTGTCGGGTGTCGCTATCTGGAAGCCGGTCCAATTCCAGTGGCTCACGGCGCTGTTCGGGGGCTATGAAGGCGCGCGCCGTGTGCACTTCCTGTGCATGGCGGGCTTCGTCGCTTTCCTCGTCGTCCACATCGCGCTGGTCGTCATCGTTCCGCGCACGCTCGTCTCCATGATCACCGGCAAGGATCACCTTTCACTTCCAAAGTTGGGAAGGAAAGCGCGGCCATGAAACCGAAGCCCAAGACGCCGAGCCTCAGCCTCGACGACATCCGTCCGGAGCTGAAGCGCATCGAGCGCCGGCTCTTTCTGCGCGGCGGCCTTTCGCTGGGTGCGCTCACCATGCTCACGGGCTGCAATCTGGCTGACAAGGACGCGGTGGATCGCGTGCTGTTCGCCATGTCGCGCTGGAACGACCGCGTTCAGGCCACGCTGTTCAGCAAGACGCGGCTCGCGCCCACCTACACGGAGAGCCGCATCACCAAGCCGTTTCCGTTCAACGCCTATTATCGCGAAAGCGCCGTGCGCGTGATTGACGGCGCGACCTACAAGCTCGAACTGTCAGGCCTGATTGCCGACAAGCGGTCCTGGACCCTTGAAGACCTGCGCAAGCTGCCGCAGGAAGCTCAGATCACGCGGCATGTCTGCGTGGAGGGCTGGAGCGCCATCGGCCAATGGAGCGGGGTGCCGTTCAAGACATTTCTCGAGCGCGTCGGCGCCGACACGAAGGCGCGCTATGTCGGGTTCCGCTGTGCCGACGATTATTATTCCAGCATCGACATGCCGACCGCGCTGCATCCGCAGACGATCCTGGCGCTCGACTACGGCACGGATCCGCTGCCGCCGAAATACGGCTATCCCATGAAGCTGCGCGTGCCGACCAAGCTCGGCTTCAAGAACCCCAAGCACATCGCCGCCATCTTCGTGACCAACGATTATCCCGGCGGCTATTGGGAAGACAAAGGCTACAACTGGTTCAGCGGGCTGTAGCGCCGGATCCGTTGAGCCATTAGCCAAAGAGATCCTGGCCCATGCTTCGAGATGCCCGCTGTCGCGGGCTCCTCAGCATGAGCTCGTCGCTTGTTGAGAACTTTCGGACCTCATCCCGAGGAGCGGCTGAAGGCCGCGTCTCGAAGGATGGGCCCCGCGCACCGCCGAAAAACAACAGGCGCGAAGCCTCGCGGCTTCGCGCCTGTGTGGGCCGGGAGGCTCGAGGGGAAGCGCCCGGCGCAAAAAACGCTATCGGTGAGACGAGTCCGCCATCGCCAGGTTCTGGGCCTGACGGCGGCTGTCGGCGACCAGGGTGTCTTCGGCTCCTGCCAGGACGCGATCGAGACCGGAATCGATGGTGCCCAAGTCAACCACACGCTCCTCAGCCGTGCCCGGGCGGGTGATGATGACGGTGCGCGCGGAGACGCGCGTTCCTCTGGAGACTTCCTCCAGCGTCATCGTCACGCGGGCGCGGGGCAAATGCCCCGGCGTTCCGCCGAGCTTCGGATAAAGCGCGACATTGTCGACCGGCCGGTCGAATTGCAGCGTGTGGTCGTCTTTCGCCGTCAGAGTGTACTGGCGATCGGTCATTTCCTCGATCAGGGTGGCGGTCACGGCGTCGGGCTTGCCCGGCATGACGGCCACGGCCTTCGAAGCGGCCCAGGCACCGCTCATGCCGAAGCCGAGCGTCAGTGTGGCAACCAGGGCCAGACTCTGCAGGTTTGAGCGCATCGCGGACACCTCACATGAACCCCGCTTTGAGCGGGCTTTGATGTCAGCTTACGAAGCGCCGTTTGCTTCCCCGTTAAGCGATTGAGTTAACAGCAAGTAAATTTGCGAGAATTGAAAGCGCGCGATCGTCGCGGTGTTAATCGATGTCCGCGGCACTTGCGCCGCGACGAAGCTTCACGCCGGCTTGGCGCAGGCGCTGCACGATATCTTCACCATGCTGAGCATCGCGCGTTTCGATGCTGAAGCCGATATCGGCGTCCTTGGCGGGCAGGGCGGTGAAGAGGCGGCTGTGGGTGACGTCGATGATGTTGCCGCCGGCGTCTCCAATGATGGTCGTGAGGCGGCCGAGAAAGCCCGGCCTGTCCTGCGCTTCCACGCGAAGCGTCAGAAGGCGTCCCTCACGGGCCAGCTCGCGCAGAATGACATAGGCCAGAAGACGGGCGTCGATGTTCCCGCCGCTGAGCACGAGCCCGACCTTGCGCCCTTTGAACAAGGCGGGCGATCCGAGCAGTGCGGCGAGCGAGGCGGCGCCGGCGCCTTCGGCCACGGTTTTTTCGACATTCAGAAGAAGCGAGATGGCGTGCTCCATATCGGCTTCCGAGGCGAGCAGGATTTGCGTCACATGCTCGCGTATCAAGGGAAGCGTCAGCGTGCCCGGCGATTTGACGGCGATGCCTTCGGCGATGGTGTCGCCGCCGCTCGGACGCGCTTCGCCGGACACCGCAGCGAACATCGCGGGATAAAGCGCAGCTTCGACGCCATAGAGCGCAAGCTTCGGATTGAGCGCGTGCGCAGCCACCGCCATGCCGGCGATGAGGCCGCCACCGCCGATCGGAACGATCAGCGCCTCGAGATCGGGAACCGCCGCGCACATTTCGAGAGCGACTGTGCCTTGGCCGGCAATGACCAGCGGATCGTCGTAAGGATGAACAAAGACGAGCTTGCGCGCCTTTGCAATGTCGTTGGCGCGCGCTGCTGCGTCGTTGAGCGTTTCGCCCGCAAGCACAACTTCCGCGCCGAAATCGCGGACATGCTTGACCTTCACGAACGGAGTCGTCTCGGGCATGACGATCACCGCGGCGACCCCGAGACGTTTGGCGTGATAGGCGACCGCCTGTCCATGGTTGCCCGCCGACATCGCGATGACGCCGCGCTTGCGCTCCGCGGCGCTGAGCCGCGCGAGCTTGGAAATCGCGCCCCGTTCCTTGAAGGCCGCGGTGAATTGAAAGTTCTCGAACTTGATCCAGACTTCGGCGCCGGAGATCTCGGAAAGCGTTCGCGACCGCGTCATGGGCGTGGCCACGATGCCGTCCTTTATGATCTCGGCGGCACGGCGAATGTCTTCGATCGCGACGGACATCGGTCAGTCCGCCCTGATGCTTTTGAGATAGGCCGTCAGCGCATCGATCTGGAATTTGGTGAAGACGACGCCTTGAATGCGCGGATGAGGATCGTGCTGCCAGGATCGCATCCAGCCTGTCTCGTATTGATTTGTCTTCGCCATCATCTGAAACGACGAGGCCACGCCGTTGGCGGGATCCTCCGAGTCGACCTGATGGCAGCTCGCGCACCAGCGTCGCGCAACGGCATGACCGGCTTCGGCGTCGGGACCGGCGGCGCGCGCAGATGGACTCGACAGAACGGAAAAAACGAGGCCGGCAACGGCGCACCAACTCAAGGCCCGCGCCATGGGGGTCTGAGCCTCACGCCTTCAGAGCGCGCTGCAAGGCCGGACGGTCCTTGAGGCGAGAGAGATAGGCGCCGATGTTCGCCTGACTCGTGGTGAGGAGCTTGGCGAATTCAGCGAGCAAAAGCGTTTGGCCCAGCATGATGTCGGCGGCCGTGAAGGCGGAGCCTACGACATAATCATGGTCCGCCAACGCTTCGTCGAGAATGGTCAAGATCTGGTGCGACCGGCCTTTGGCGTCGTCGACCATGGCGGAAATGCGCAGTGGCTCGGGCCGTCCGAAACTGTGCTGAACGAAATCCGAGAAGGCCGGCATCGCGGTGGCTTCCGCGAAAAAGAACCATTGCAGATAGCGCGGCCAGTCCGGGCTCTCCGTTGCCGGCACGAGACGTCCTTCGCCAAAGCGGCCGAGAAGATATTGAACGATGGCGCCCGACTCGATCATCACGAGATCGCCGTCCAGCAAGGCCGGCAGCCGACCCGCGGGACTGATCCGGCGAAACTCGGGGGATTGCAGAACATCCGGGCGGAACTTGATGCGCTCGACCGCGTAAGCGAGGCCGAGCTCTTCCAAGGTCCATACGACGCGAAGCGAACGCGTCATCGGTGCATGATAGACGGTCAGCATCCTTGTCCCTCCCCTAGGGGTGGTGAAAGGATGACCGTTGCCCGCGTCTTGGTCAAGACAAAGCGGATTTGATTAGTCGATGTGCACGACGATCTTGCCGAAGACATCGCGCGATGCGAGGCGTGCGAGACCGGCTTCGAACTCCGTCATCGGATATTCCGAGTCAATCACGGGCAAGAGTCCGTTGCTCATCTTGGCAAGGCCGTCTGCGACGTTGCGCAAGCTCGCTCCGAACGAGCCGAAGATTTTCAGCTGCTGTTGATAGACCGAATAGAGATTGGTTTCCGCTGAAACGCCTGTGGTCGAGCCGCAGGTGACGAGGCGGCCGCCGCGGGCCAGCGCAAAGATGCTGCCGGGCCAAGTGCTGGGTCCCGTGTGCTCGAACACGACGTCGACGCCGCGCTTTCCCGTGCCGCGACGGACCACCGTTTCGAAGCGCTGGGTCGTGTAATTGATGACGTGATCGGCGCCGAGCGCCTTGGCTTTCGCGAGCTTCTCGTCCGTGCTTGCGGTCGCGAAGACCTCGCAGCCCGTTTGCTTCGCCATCAGAATGGCGGTCGAGCCGATGCCCGATCCTGCCGCGTGAATGAGAATGGTCTCGCCCGCTTCGAGCTTCGCGTTGTCGTAGAGCATGTGCTCGACGGTCGAGAAGGTGATCGATGCGCAGGCGCCGTTGGTCCACGACAAGCTGTCGGGGAACGGCAGGCAGAAGCGCGCGGGTATGTTGAGCCACTGGGCGGCCATGCCATCGATGTGAAAGCCCATCACGCCGGCGACGTTCTCGCACAGATTGTCACGGCCCTGCAGGCAACGCTTGCAGGTGCCGCAGGTGCGCCCGCCATAGAGCGCGACACGCGTTCCGACCTTGAGCGACGTAACGCCGGGGCCGAGCGCTTCCACTTCGCCCACGCCTTCCGCACCGACAACAATCGGAAGATTGCGTTTGGCGAACGCCATGCCGCGATAGCCCCACACATCGATGTGGTTGAGCGCGACCGCGCGCATGCGCAGGCACACCTCGCCCGGACCGGGCGGCGGCGGCTCCGGCACGTTGTCGAGCTTGAGCACGCGTTCTTCGAGAAGGCGAAGCGCTTTCATGGTCAACGGTCTTTATCTCTGGATGTTGAGCGAGGCGTTCAGGCCGCCATCGATCACAAGGGTGGAGCCGGTGATGTAGCCGGCTTCGGGAGAAACGAGGAACATCACCGCGGCGGCGATGTCGTCCGGCGTGCCGAAGCGGCCGGCGGGAATCTGCTTTTCCATCGTCGCGCGCATGGCGGCGTAGGGCGCCATCATATCGGTGTCGACAAAGCCGGGTGCCACGTAATTCACCGTGACGCCGCGACGCGCGAGCTCGAGCGACAACGTCGTGACGTAGCCCTTGAGCGCAGCTTTGCTTGCGGCATAGACGCTGTTGCCCTGCGACGCGCGTTCGGCAGTCACGGAGCCGACAACAACGATGCGCCCTGCGCGCGCGTGCGTCATGGAGCGGGCGAGGCCTTTAACGAGCGCCATGAACGAATAGAAGTTCACCTGCATGAGCCGCTGCGTCTTGGCGGGATCCGCCATGACGGCCAGCGTGTCGTAGCTCGTGCCGGCGTTGTGGATGAGCCCCCATAAAGGTCCGCCGGACTCGAGTGTGCCGATCAGTGCTTCGACCGCGCTCGGATCGGCAAAGTCACAGGCCTGTGCAGTGACAGACGGGCCGAGCTCGTCTGCCAGCGCCTGGGCGCGATCTGCGGAGGCGGAATAGGTGAAGGTGACCTCATAACCTGCTTGCGCAGCGCGCCGCACGATGGATTCGCCCATGCCCCGCGCGCCACCGGTCACCAGGATGCGTTTGCGGCCAGGCTCGGACATCACTGGGGCTCCGATGACAGGACGAGGCAGACGTTCTGCCCGCCGAACCCGAAGGAATTCGACAGCACGTGTCTGACCTTCCCGGGCCGCGCGGCGTTCGGCACCACGTCGAGCGCGATGGTGGGATCGGGCACGTCGTGGTTGATCGTCGGCGGCAGAACCTGGTTCGCGATGGTGAGCAGCGAGATCGCCGCTTCGACGGCGCCCGCCGCCGTCAACGAATGACCGATCATCGATTTGTTGGAGCTGACCGGAATGCTGCGCGCGCGATCGCCGAACACGCGCTCGATGCCGAACGCTTCCATCTTGTCGTTCTCGGGCGTGCCGGTGCCATGGGCGTTGATGTAGTCAATATCTTCCGGCGTGAGCCCCGCATCCTCGATCGCGGCTTTCATGGCGCGAACGATCGCTTCGCCGTTGGGATTGCTGCGCGTCCGGTGGAATGTGTCGGCGGCTTCGCCGCAGCCGCGCACATAGCCGAGGATCCGGGCACCCCGCGCGCGCGCGGCGGCTGCATCTTCGAGAACGAGCGCGGCCGCACCTTCCGCCATGACGAAGCCGTCGCGATCTTTCGAGAAGGGCTTCGCCGCTTTTTCCGGCTCTTCGTTGTCGGTCGAGAGCGCCGACAGGAGGGAAAAGCGAATGACCGATTCCGGATGGATCGAGCCGTCGGTCGCGACGCACAGCGCCGTGCGGCAGCTGCCGCGCCGAATGGCTTCGACGCCCAATTGAATGGCGCTGGCACCCGAGGCGCAGGCGGTCGTGAGCGAGATCGGCGAGCCCTCGGGACCGAACTCCCGTTTCAACCGTTCGGCGGCGGTGCCGTATTGGAAATCTTCGTGAATGTCCTCGCAGCCGGGCTCGTCCAGCGCCAGCATGCCGAGAAAGCTCGTAAAACCGTCCGGCATCCGCGCGGCGAGACGGTCGCGTTGCGGCCATTCGAGCTCGACGGGCGGCGTCGCCATGAAAAGCTTGCCGGGAAACACGCCCGGCGTGCCGATACCGCTTTCTTCCAAGGCTTCCTGAACGGCAATGCGCGCCATCGCGTGGGTGAGGTTGGGCGCGTTGAAAACATCGAGCTCGATGAAATCGACCGATCCGCCGATCGTGGTCTTCAGGCCGGCCACGGAGAAGCGCGTGAGCGTGTGGATGCCCGAACGGCCCGCCGTCAGCTTTTCCCAGTTCTCGCGCTTGCCGGTGCCGAGGCAGGTGAGCAGTCCGATACCGGTGACGGCGATCGCGCGGTTCTTGTCTCCGAAGGCGGTCATGCGATCCGAGCCCTTTCTCAGCTCACGGCGTCGACGAGCGCCATCGCTTCGCCGCGCTGATGCCCCCATTGGGTAATGAGCACTTGGCTAACGGCTGCGTCGAGCGGCGCCTCCGCAACACGATCCTCGCTCAGCGGGGCGAACAAATGTCCACGCCGCGCAACGGTGGCGGCGAGCGTAAGGTTTAACAGGAATGCGCATTCAAGTCCGTGTCCCGCGGCGGCCGCGGTCGCGCGCACGGCATGGGGATGCTCGATGCTCGCGAGGAACTGGCGCTCTTCTTGCGTCGGCGCGCGCACGCCGGTCGCGCCGCTCAGAATCGCCAACGGGTCGGGCTTGAGCCCCGGCCGGATGGCGTTCCACTGCCCAAGCGCCGCGAAGGTTGCGGCTCCCGGCGCGCGGTCGGTTCGCTCTGTCGCGATCGCCGATAACCGTGCAACGGGCGTTGCGCCGCGCGCTTCCGCATGCGCGCGTGATTCCAGAACGACGAACGCGCCCATCGAGCCCATGGTCATGCCGTTGCGCTCCGGTGACCAGAGCGGCGGAACGGCGCCACGACACATGTAGCCGCCGGGACCGAACGTCGCGAACTCGTCCAGGCGTTCCGTGTTGAACGCGCTGCCGACGAGGAAGAGATCGCCTTGACCCGCCGTGATGCGCTCGAAGGCGATGAGCACGGCATCGGCGCCGCACATCTCCTCACCCATGAAGGTGCGGCTCGAACCGGTGACGCCGTGAACGATCGAGATGTTGCCGGCAAAGAGATTTGGCAGCTGGGCCAGGAACAGGGTCGGGCGTAGCTCGGTCTGCAGCGTCTCGTTCAGCGCCGCGCCTTGATCGGCGGCTGTCGGACGCTTGCGCAGGATCATTTCATCGACGGCCCAGTCGCGCTCACCGCCACCGCAACCGACGATCAGATGCGTATGGCTGAGCAGGTCCTGCTTGCCGGTCAGCCCGGCATCCTCGAGGGCCATACCGGCAGCATAGACGCCGTAATGCATCAGCGGGCCCATGGCACGCTGGTCGCCTTTCTTCGGAATGTACCGGTTGAGATCCAGGCCTCGAATCGGATGGATCGTGAACGGCGCGAGCGCCGTCTGATCAATCCATGCAGGATTGAGGGCACCTTCCGACAGGGCTGCCCAATGGGCAGCTTCGCCTTCCCCGAGGGCCGAGACGCATCCCGTGCCGGTGATCCAAACTTCGCGTGACACCATTGTCCTCTCGCCCGAAAGCGTCTCGCCCGAAAGGTCTTATCCTCCCCCGCAAGGGCTTTCGCTCGCGCTTTTTTGACCGAAACGCGTTTTGGTGCCTAGCTCGTCGCCGGCACCCTCACCCCGAGGCGGCGGACCAAGTCTAGCATCGTCGCCTTCATCGCGTCATTGGGGAAGGCCATCGTGGCGAATCGAATCTCCGCCTCCGCCACCTTTTTGCCTTCGCAGGTGACGTCCGCCCGCGTGCCCGCATAAGCCGAGCCGAGATGCTCCAGGTGCGCCGTCACGGTAATCTTGCTGCCCGGCGCCACGAACTGGCGGAGCTTTGCATTCCGCACACCCGCGAGAAACGGCATGGCACTGTAGTTGTTGGCCGCGAGAATGATGTGGCCGGAGGTCTGCGCCATGCTCTCGATCAGGAGCACGCCCGGCATGATGGGGTGACCGGGAAAATGGCCCTCAAAAATCGTGCAATCGGTGGGAATATTGCCTGTTGCCCGGATTGTTCCGCTGGTCAGGTCAAGCTCCTCGACGCGCGAAATGAGCTCGAAATATTCAATGCGCATAAGCGGATATCCTGGCCCGGTCTCGTCTAGCGGGTCTCAAACCGGTCAGGCAGTCTTGGCCTTCACAAGCTCGTCGATGCGCGCGCTGAGATTCTTCATGATGAAATATTGCTCGGCAGGCACCGTGCCCTCATTGACTTCCTGGGTCCACTTCTCGACCGGCATCTTGATCCCGAATTGCTTGTCGATCGCAAAGGTCACGTCCAGAAAGTCGAGACTATCGATCCCCAAATCGCTGATGACGTGGGTGTCGGGCGCGATTTTGTCACGCTCAATATTACACACGTCCGCTATGATATCGGCGATCGTGTCGTAAGTGCTCGTCATCCGCTCAAGCCCTTGATTTTGCGTCGTTCCGGCCGGACTGTATGCGGGACCCCGCAAAATGGCAAGTTGATTGGCGGCGGGCAGGAAGTAAGTTTGGGGGACCAACGCATGCCCTTGGATTGCGCGTTTTGCTCCTTGGGGGGCTCGGGTGCAACACCCGGGTCGTGGCGGGGAGCCCGTGGTGCGTCAGAGGGTTAGCGGAATGGCAGCCGATCAGGGTGTGGGTGGAAGTTCAGGCCGCCCGAAAGTCTTCATCGTGGGCACCGGTCGGTGTGGGTCAACACTCCTGTCGACGATCGTGCGCCTGCACCCCGATCTCTTGAGCGTTTCGGAGTTCTTCAGCTCGATCATCACGCGCAACTTCGTCGCCCGGGCCCTGGACGGCGAGGCGTTCTGGCAGCTCATCACCCATGTGTCGCCAACGGTCAAAATCGCCGCCACCAAGGAAAATCTTCCGCGCGAGTTCCTCTATG
>Ga0081455_10000454_pt1 | contig 53871 bp, 56 predicted proteins | sample TabmetS3T2R1_FD_70207 | JGI IMG/M metagenome (GOLD analysis project Ga0081455, IMG submission 70207) | Tabebuia heterophylla rhizosphere microbial communities from the University of Puerto Rico - S3T2R1 | ecosystem: Host-associated > Plants > Roots > Rhizosphere ...
GACACCGCCGAACACAACCTGAATACTCGAGGCCCCGGTGTGAGAACCTTCGGATTCTCCCGGGGCCTCGAGCCATTTCATGCAGCCGGTCAGATGGAGCGGACAGTACCGGTCCGATCAGGCGAGCAGCGCGTCGACATCGCGGCGCAGCGCTGTCATCGTCGCCGTCGCATCCGCTCTCACGCCGGCCAGCGCGGACGCGCCGGGTACGGGCCGCGTCACCTGCAGGTAGCACTTCAGCTTCGGCTCCGTACCGGACGGTCGGATCACCACGCGCACACCACCACCGGAAATCCGCAACGCATCTGTCTCCGGCAGCAGATCTTCCAAATCCACACCCACACCGCCCAGCTCGACGGGCGGAGACTTCCGCAGCCGTGCCATGAGCTGTCCGCGCACTGAAAGATCCGTCACCCGCAACGAGATCTGGTCCGTGACGTACACCCCGTGGGCAAGGGCAAGCCGGTCCAGCTCGTCGAGCAGCGTGTGCCCGTCGGCCTTGAGCTTCGCGGCCAGATCGCAGACCAGCGTCGCCGCGGCGATACCGTCCTTGTCCCGGACGAAGTCCGGGTTGACGCACAGACCCAGCGCCTCCTCATAAGCGAACACCAGGCCGTCACCGGAGCGGGTCAGCCACTTGAACCCGGTCGGCGTCTCCGCGTACCGGGAACCGTGAGCCCGCGCGATATCCCCGAGCATGGACGCGGACACGATCGTCGTCGCGACCAGCGGGTCGGGATTGCTCGTGGTGGACAGGATGTAGTCGCCCAGCAGGACTCCGGTTTCGTCCCCGCGGAGCATCCGCCACTTCCCCGAGGCGTCCGGCACACCGACGGCGCAGCGATCGGCGTCCGGGTCCAGCGCGATCGCGAGGTCGGCGTGCACGTCGGCGGCCAGCGCGAGCAGGAGATCGGTCGCACCCGGCTCTTCCGGATTGGGGAACGACACCGTCGGGAAGCTCGGGTCCGGTTCGGACTGTTCGGCCACCAGGTGCACGTTGGTGAACCCGGCCCGGGACAGCGCCTCACGCAGCACTGAGGCGCCGACCCCGTGCAGCGCGGTCGCGGCGACGCACACGCCGCGCGCCGCGGACCGGGGAACCTGCGAGACCCGATACAGGTACTCGTCGAGGATGTCCTCGCCGAGCACCGTCGCACCAGGTGTGCGCGGGACGCTGATCGCTCCCGGCGCGGCGGCGACGGCGGCTTCGATCTCAGTGTCGGCCGGCGGCACGATCTGAATGGCGCTGTGGTCGTACAGCTTGTAGCCGTTGTCGACGGGCGGGTTGTGCGATGCGGTGATCTGGATGCCCGCGGCCGCGCCGAGGTGCTTGGTCGCGAAGGCGACCAGCGGCGTCGGCAGCGGCCGGGGCAGGACCCGCACGTCGAAGCCGGCGGCGTTCAGCACCTCGGCGGCCGCGGTCGCGAACTCCGCAGAGCCCCGCCGGGCATCCCGGCCGACGACCACGATCTGCCCCGCCTTGCCGTGCGCGGTGAGCCAGTTCGCCACGCCGGTCGTCGTGCGGACGACAACGGCGGTGTTCATGCCGTTCGGTCCGGCCCGTACCGGTCCACGCAGACCGGCGGTGCCGAACTCGAGCGAACCGGCCATCCGGTCGGCGAGGTCGGCCACCGCGTCCCCGGCGCCGTTCAGCGCTGCGGCGAGCACGGCTTGCAGCTCCCGCCGCGTGACCGGGTCGAGGTCGTCGGCGATCCAGCGGATCGCGCGATCCCGGAGGGCGGGCGTCAGCCGGGCGTCGGTCATGCGCGTGCCACGAGCGCGCGCAGCAGGGTTCCCATCTTCTCGGCCGACGCGCGTCCGGCTTCGAGGACTTCCTGGTGGCTCAGCGGTTCACCGGTCATGCCCGCCGCCAGGTTCGTGACCAGGGACAACCCGAAGACCTCGACCCCGGCGGCCCGGGCGGCGATCGCCTCCAGGACGGTCGACATGCCCACGAGGTCGGCGCCGAGCGTGCGGAGCATGCGAATCTCGGCGGGGGTTTCGAAGTGGGGGCCGGGCAGGCCCGCGTACACGCCCTCGGTGAGGGCGGGATCGATCTCGCGGGCGAGGTCGCGCAGGCGGTGCGAGTAGAGATCGACCAGGTCGACGAAGTTCGCGCCGGTGATGGGGGAGGTCGCGGTCATGTTGAGGTGGTCGCAGATCAGCACGGGCTGGCCGACCTCGTACTCCTTGCGCAGCCCGCCGGCGGCGTTGGTGAGCAGCACGGACTTCACGCCCGCGGCGGCGGCGGTGCGCACGTTGTGCACGACCCGGCCCACGCCCTTGCCCTCGTAGAGGTGGGTTCGGCCGAGGAGCACCAGGGCGCGCTTGCCGTCGACGTCCACGGACCGGACGGTCCCACCATGCCCGACCGCGGTCGGCGTTTCGAAGCCAGGCAGCTCGCCGAGCGGGATCTCCGCCTCGGGCTCACCGATCACGTCCGCCGCGGGACGCCACCCGGACCCGAGGACCACCGCGATGTCGTGCTTGGCGAATCCGGTGCGCTCGGCAATGGTGGCCGCGGCGGCGGCCGCCACATGTTTTTCGGTCATGGCGACCATCTTCCCAGCGACCCGCCACCTCTCCTCAACGGAGCCGGGACGACCGCGCGGCGCAGGCGGCTGAGCTAGCCGGCCACCTGGAAGGTCGGCAGGATCCGGTCGTACAGCGCGGTTTTCGCGGTTTCCTCCTGCTCGGTCGGGACCGTGACGCTGACCACCCAAAGGGCCGTGCCCTGCCGGAACACCTTCGCGTACGTCGTGCGGCTCACCGAGCCCGCCGGGGCACGGTCGATGGTCCGGTACATCATCGTCACGCCGTCCTGCTCCGCCAGTTTCGCCTGGTGGACCAGGGTGAACTCGCCGTTCGAGCGGCTCCTCCCGAGCGCCTTGACGTAGTCGTCGATGGTGTTGCCGGGGAAGTACTTCGGGAAGTGGTTGACCGCGAGCATCTGCGAACCGTCCGCCGACACGAACTGCACCAGCGTGGACAACGGCAGATCATCGCCCGCCTGGGAACTCGTGAACCGCGCCCAGTCGGCCGGCACGTCGACCGCGAACATCCCGCCCGGGGCGCCTTTCACGCTCGACGCGTCGCCGGTACGCCGCTCGAACACGGTTGGCTGGGGTGCGGACGGCCCATGCTGCTGCTCCGCGGACGGGGGCGCCACCGGCTGGGCGCCGATCACCCGCGCGGCCACGAAACCGCCGAACGCGGCGGCCAAAAAGATCACGATCGACGTCGCGACGAGCACCACCGTCGCGGTCATGCCGCGGCCCGCTGCCGTGGGGCGCGCCGGTCCGGATCCGGCCGTGAGCGTTCCGCCGGGCCGGGCCGGGCTGGCCGGCTTCAGCCCCGACACCTCGCCGCTCGCCTCGGGACGCAGGAACGGCAGGGGACCGGGATCGGCCGCCAATGCACCGCTCGACTCCGCCTGGACGTCGTCCAGCGGCGGGCTCGCGGAGATTTCCCGCGTGTCGGTGGCCTCCTCACGCTGACCACTCGCCGCGGCGAACATCTCCGGTCCGAACAGGACCCGCGGAGCCTTCTCCAGGATCGGGTACAACTGCCGGCGCACCTGCGTCAGCGGCATCCGGTCCCGCGGTTCCTTGGCCATCAGCGCGGTGATCAGGGGCGCGAGCGGTCCCGGCGAAGGCCGCGGCACCTCGCCCTTGACGACCTTCCCGATCGTCTCCAGCGGGTCCCCGTCCGCGTCGTAGGGCGGGTGGCCCTCGACGGCGCAGAACAGCGTCGCCCCCAGGCCCCACAGGTCCGCGGCCGGCGTCACGGTCTTGCCGGACGCCACCTCCGGGGCGATGTACGCCGGCGAACCCAGCGTCATGCCGGTGCGGGTCATCGACGCGTCGGACACGTTGCGCGCGATGCCGAAGTCGGTGAGCTTGATCCGGCCGTCCTCGGCGACCAGCACGTTCCCCGGCTTGACGTCACGGTGCGTGATACCCGCGTTGTGCGCGGCCCCGAGCGCGGCGGCCACCGCGTCACCGACCGCGGCGGCCTGCTCGACCGACAGCGGCCCGTGGTCGTGGATCAGCTCGGACAGGCTGTGCGAGGGCAGCAGTTCCATCACGACGAACGGCTCGCCGTCCTGACGTGCAACGTCGTGGAGGGTGATCACGTTCGGGTGGGACAGCACCGCGATCGCACGCGCCTCGCGCAACGTCCGCTCGCGCAGCTCGTCGGCCTGGCCGGCGGTGACCCCGGGCGGCAGCAGGATCTCCTTGACCGCGACCGGCCGGTGCAGGAACTCGTCGTAGGCAGACCATACGGTGCCCATCGAGCCGGAACCCAGCACGGAGCGTAGCCGGTACCGCCCGGCTATCACCCTGGTCTCCTCGCTCGTCACGGCACCATTGTTGCGGATGCGCGCTCGATGACCGCGGGCGCTGCCAGGCCGCGAGCAGCGTCACAATTGTGCCTCTTGCCCGCCCCCTACCATCGGAACCATGACTCAGGCTGGGACGACGGCGCCCACCCCGGATTCGCCGGACGAGCTGGCCCTCGCCGCCGAGTTCGAGACGCCGCGGCGGGAGGACTGGCAACGCCTTGTCACCGGGGTGCTGACGAAGAGCGGAGTGCTGCCGGAGGGCTTTGACGGCGCCCCGGAAAGCCTCCTGACCAGCAAGACCTACGACGGCATCGAGATCCAGCCGCTCTACACCGCGGACAGTATGAACACTGCGGCGGCTTCGTCCGGCTACCCGGGCCTGCCCCCGTACGCGCGGGGTGCGCGGGCCGAGGGCAGCGTCGACACGGGCTGGGACGTGCGCGCGCTGCACGGCCAGGCCGATCCGGCCGCCACCAACAAGGCCATCCTGGCGGACCTGGAGAACGGCGCCTCGTCGGTGTGGTTGCGCGTCGGTGGCGACGCACTGCCACTGGAGTCCCTGGCCGACGCGCTCAACGAGGTCTACCTCGATCTCGCCCCGGTCGTACTGGACCCGGGCGCGGACTACGAGGCGGCCGCCACGGCGTTCCTGGCCCTCCTCGCCGAGCGGAACATCCCGGACAGCGAGGTCACCGGCACCATCGGCGCCGACCCGATCGCCCTGCGTGCCCGCACCGGCCGTCCGCACGACATCACGCCCGCCGCCGCGCTCGCCGCGCGCCTGTCCGGCAAGCACCCGAAGCTGCGCACGCTGGTCGTCAACGCGCTGCCGTACCACGAGGCGGGCGGTTCGGACTCGCAGGAGCTCGGCGCCGCCATCGCGGCCGGTGTGGCCTACCTGCGTGCCCTCACCGGCGCCGGGCTGAGCGTGGATGCGGCCGCCGAGCAGCTCGAGTTCCGCTTCGCCGCGACCGCGGACCAGTTCCTCACCATCGCGAAGCTGCGCGCGGCCCGCCGCCTGTGGGCGCGGGTGTGCGAGGTGTCCGGCGCGATCGCCGGGCGCGGCATGCGCCAGCACGCGGTCACCTCGCCCGCCATGTTCACCCGCCGCGACCCGTGGGTGAACCTGCTCCGCAGCACGGTCGCCTGCTTCGCCGCCGGTGTCGGTGGCGCGGACGCGGTGACCGTCCTGCCGTTCGACTTCGCGATCGGCCTGCCGGAGGCGTTCTCCCGCCGGATCGCTCGCAACACCCAGTCGATCCTGATCGAGGAGTCCAAACTGTCCGGTGTCATCGACCCGGCCGGCGGCTCCTGGTATGTCGAGAACCTCACCGACGCACTGGCCAACGCGGCCTGGCGCGAGTTCACCGAGATCGAGCGCGCGGGCGGTATCGAGGCGGTGCTGGACTCCGGTGCGCTCGCCGCCCGGCTGGCGGAGACCTGGGAGGCGCGGCGCAAGCGCCTCGCCACGCGCACGGATCCGATCACCGGGGTCAGCGAGTTCCCGGACCTGCACGAGAAACCCGTCGAGCGCACGCCCGCTCCGTCCGTTGTGGACGAAGGCGGGCTGCCGCGCGTGCGGTACGCCCAGGATTACGAGGTCCTGCGAGACCGCTCCGACGCCTACCTCGCGGAGACCGGGGAGCGGCCGAAGGTGTTCCTGGCGACGCTGGGGCCGGTCGCCGCGCACACCGCGCGCGCCACCTTCGCGGCGAACCTCTTCCAGGCCGGCGGGATCGAGCCGGTCAACCCGGGGGCGGCCGACGATGTCCTGGCCGCCTTCCGGGACAGCGGCGCGAAGGTCGCGTGCCTGTGCGGGACCGACAAGCTCTACGCCGAGCACGCCGCGGAGACCGCGAAACGGCTCAAGGAGGCCGGCGCCATCCGGGTGATCCTCGCCGGCAAGGCGGAGTCCCCGGACGTCGACGCGTACGTGCACGCCGGCTGCGACGCCCTCGCGGCCCTGACCAGCATCCTCGACACGCTGGGAGTCAAGTGATGGCCATCCCGGATTTCTCCCACGTCGAGCTGGGCATCCCCGACCCGGGCAGCCAGGCGGACTGGGCCGAGGCGCTGCACTCGAGCACCGGCAAGGGCCCCGACGCCCTGACCTGGGAGACGCCCGAGGGCATCGGCATCAAGCCGCTCTACACCGCCGAGGACACCGCGGACCTGGACTTCCTGCGGACCTACCCGGGCATCGCGCCGTTCCTGCGCGGCCCGTACCCGACGATGTACGTGAACCAGCCGTGGACGATCCGCCAGTACGCCGGCTTCTCCACGGCGTCGGAGTCCAATGCCTTCTACCGGCGCAACCTCGCGGCCGGCCAGAAGGGCCTGTCGGTGGCCTTCGACCTGGCCACCCACCGCGGCTACGACTCCGACCACCCGCGCGTGGGCGGTGACGTCGGCATGGCGGGCGTCGCGATCGACTCGATCTACGACATGCGCCAGCTGTTCGACGGCATCCCGCTGGACAAGATGAGCGTGTCGATGACCATGAACGGCGCGGTGCTGCCCGTCATGGCGCTCTACATCGTGGCGGCCGAGGAGCAGGGTGTGCGGCCCGAGCAGCTGGCCGGGACCATCCAGAACGACATCCTCAAGGAGTTCATGGTCCGCAACACCTACATCTACCCGCCGCAGCCGTCGATGCGGATCATCTCCGACATCTTCGCCTTCACCTCGCAGCGGATGCCGCGGTTCAACTCGATCTCCATCTCCGGCTACCACATGCAGGAGGCCGGGGCGACCGCGGACCTGGAGCTGGCGTACACGCTGGCCGACGGCGTCGAGTACATCCGCGCCGGGCTGGACGCGGGCCTGGAGGTCGACAAGTTCGCCCCGCGCCTGTCGTTCTTCTGGGCGATCGGCATGAACTTCTTCATGGAGGTCGCCAAGATGCGGGCGGCCCGGCTGTTGTGGGCGAAGCTGGTCAAGCAGTTCTCGCCCAGCTCCGAGAAGTCCCTGTCGCTGCGCACGCACAGCCAGACCTCCGGCTGGTCGCTGACCGCCCAGGACGTGTTCAACAACGTCATCCGCACCTGCGTGGAGGCGATGGCCGCGACCCAGGGGCACACCCAGTCGCTGCACACCAACGCCCTCGACGAGGCGCTCGCCCTGCCGACCGACTTCTCCGCGCGGATCGCCCGCAACACCCAGCTGCTGCTGCAGCAGGAGTCCGGCACCGGCCGCGTGATCGACCCGTGGGGCGGCAGCGCCTTCGTGGAACGGCTGACCTACGACCTGGCACGCAAGGCGTGGGGCCACATCAGCGAGGTCGAGACGGCGGGCGGCATGGCCCGCGCGATCGACGCCGGCATCCCCAAGCTGCGCATCGAGGAAGCGGCAGCCCGCACCCAGGCGCGCATCGACTCGGGCCGCCAGCCGGTGATCGGCATCAACAAGTACCAGGTGGTCGACGACCAGCAGATCGACGTGCTCAAGGTCGACAACGCCGGTGTCCGCGCCCAGCAGCTGGAGAAGCTCGCACGGCTGCGCGAGGAACGCGACGAGGACGCCACCCAGGACGCGCTGCGGCGCCTCACCGCGGCGGCCGAGGGCGAAGGCAACCTGCTGGAGCTGGCCGTCGACGCGGCCCGCGCGAAGGCGACCGTCGGGGAGATCTCCGACGCGCTGGAGAAGGTGTGGGGCCGCCATTCCGGACAGATTCGTACGATCTCCGGCGTGTACCGCGACGAGGTCGGGAAATCCGAGAACGTGGACAACGCACGGGCGCGGGTCGAGGCGTTCGCCGAGGCCGAGGGGCGCCGTCCGCGCATCCTGGTCGCCAAGATGGGTCAGGACGGACACGACCGCGGCCAGAAGGTGATCGCCACGGCCTTCGCCGACCTCGGGTTCGACGTCGACGTGGGTCCGCTGTTCTCCACCCCCGCCGAGGTCGCGCGCCAGGCGATCGAGGCGGACGTGCACGTCGTCGGGGTGTCGTCGCTGGCCGCCGGGCACCTGTCGCTGGTCCCCGCGCTGCGCGAGGAGCTGGCCCGGCTGGGCCGCGCGGACATCATGATCGTGTGCGGTGGCGTCATCCCGCCCCAGGACTACGACGAGCTGCGCGCCGCCGGGGCGGCGGCGATCTTCGGGCCGGGCACGGTCATCGCGGACGCCGCGCTGGACCTGCTCGACCAGCTCGAGCGCCGGGAGTCCTAGCCCTTGCCGCGCCAGATCGACATCGGTGCCTACGCCAAGGGCGTGCTCGCGGGCGACCGCGGCACGCTTTCCCGCGCGATCACGCTGGTCGAGTCCAACCGGCCGGACCACCGGCAGCTGGCCCAGGAACTGCTGGTCGAGCTGCTGCCGCACGCCGGTGGCGCGCGGCGGGTCGGGATCACCGGAGTGCCCGGTGTCGGCAAGTCGACTTTCATCGACCAGCTGGGCACCGACCTGACCGAGGCCGGTCACCGGGTCGCGGTGCTGGCCGTGGACCCGTCGTCCACCCGGACCGGTGGCAGCATCCTCGGCGACAAGACCCGGATGGCGCGGCTGGCGAACGACCCGGCCGCGTTCATCCGGCCGTCGCCGACGTCCGGCACGCTCGGCGGCGTCGCACGTGCGACCCGCGAGACGATCGTGCTGATGGAGGCCGGCGGGTACGACGTCGTGCTGGTCGAGACCGTCGGCGTCGGGCAGTCCGAGGTGACGGTCGCCAACATGGTCGACTGCTTCCTGTTCCTCACGCTCGCCCGTACCGGCGACCAGCTGCAGGGCATCAAGAAGGGCGTGCTGGAGCTGGCCGACGTGATCGCGGTGAACAAGGCCGACGGTGACCACGAGCGTGACGCCAAGCGGGCGGCGCGGGAACTCGCCGGGGCGCTGCGGATGATCTACGGGCCGGACGCCGCGTGGACGCCACCGGTGCTGACCTGCAGCGGACTCACCGACGTCGGTCTGGACACCGTGTGGCAGCAGGTCGAGCGTCACCGGGAGACGCTCACCACCTCCGGCGAACTCGACCGCAAGCGCAAGCAGCAGCAGGTGGACTGGACGTGGGCGATGGTGCGCGAGCAGCTGCAGGCCCGCCTCGCCGAGCACCCGGGCGTCAAGGCGCTGGTCCCGGAGGTCGAGGAGGACGTCCGGGAGGGCCGGCTCACCGCCACGCTGGCGGCGCAGCGGATTCTCGACGCCTTCACCGCGTGAGTCTGCTTGTTGGCGAGTAACCGAACGGGCACACTGGGCTCCATGGTCAAGGTGCGTGTGCTGCTGGCGGGTCTGATGCTGTCCACACTCGTGACGCTCGCCGCGCCCGCCGTGCCCGCGCTGGCCGCTCCGGTCGCCGTGCACGTCACCGCCGCGGACGTCGTCGCCGAGCAGACCACCGACCCTGGTCCGCGCATCGATCCGCAGCAGAACAGCAGGGCCAACCAGGAGAAGACGAAGAACAAGATCATCGTCGGGGCACTCGCCGCGGTGCTCGCGGTGATCGTCCTCTGGGGACGGAGCGTGCGGAAGAAGAAGCGCAAGGCTTCCAGCTGAGGCACTCGCGGAGTATTCGGTTACGCCGATTTTCCTAGTGCCGCTCGCCGCAGATCCGCTACCGGCCATCGCCCAGCGTGAGGTCTCGCCGGGGATTGCTCCTTGCATGGTGCAGGATTGCGTCAAATGGGTTACGAAGCTGTCGGTGTGCATGGAGGTGCGGCGTGACCGTGCTGGACTCCCGCCCGGAGGTGCCCGGCGATCACGGTGGTCGCCCTACCTCGTTCGAAGCGTCGGACGCGCTGATCACGGCGGACGGCGTCAGCATGGCTCCCGTGACGGATCTGGGCGAGGGCCGCGGCCCTTTCTGGCTGGACAAGTGGCTCGAGCGCGGCGGTACCGACCTGGTCGCCTGGCGCCGGCACATCCACGCCCACCCGGAACTGGCCCGTCACGAGTTCGGGACGACCGAGCTGATCTGCGGCATCCTGCGCTCGGCCGGGCTGAGCCCGAAGGTCCTGCCCGGCGGCACCGGCGTCGTGTGCGACGTCGGATCCGGTGACCACTGCGTCGCGCTGCGGGCCGACATCGACGCGCTGCCGCTCACCGAGGCGACCGGCCTGCCGTACTCGTCGAACGTCGACGGCGCCGCGCACGCCTGCGGCCACGACGCGCACACCGCGATCCTGCTCGGCGCGGCCAAGGCCCTCGCGTCGGCGCCCGAATTGCCCGGTCGCGTGCGGCTGATCTTCCAGCCCGCCGAGGAGGTCATGCCCGGCGGCGCGCTCGACGTGATCACCGCGGGCGGCCTCGACGGCGTCGACCGGATCTTCGGCCTGCACTGCGACCCGCGGCTCGAGGTCGGCAAGATCGGCACCCGCGTGGGCGCGCTGACGTCGGCCGCCGACCTCATCGAGCTGCGGCTGACCTCGCCCGGCGGGCACACCTCCCGGCCGCATCTGACGGCCGACCTGGTGCACGCGCTGGGCGTGGTGATCACCTCGCTACCGTCTCTGCTGTCCCGGCGGGTCGACCCGCGCTCCGGCACCGTGCTGGTGTGGGGCGCGGTGCACGCGGGGCAAGCCGCCAACGCGGTGCCCGAGGAGGGCGTGCTGCGCGGCACCCTCCGGACGGCCGACCACGAGGTGTGGACGGCGCTGGAGCCGCTCGTCGCGTCGTCGGTGGAGTCGCTGCTCACGCCCTACGGGGTCGGCTTCGAGCTGGACTACCGCCGCGGCGTGCCGCCGGTCGTCGGTGACGAGGACAGCACGTCGCTGCTGTGCGCCGGGATCGAAGCGGCGCTCGGCGAGGATGCGGTGACCGGTACCGAACAGTCGTCGGGTGGCGAGGACTTTGCCTGGTACCTCGAGCACGTGCCCGGCGCCTTCTGCCGGCTCGGCGTCTGGCCCGGCCACGGCGACCAGCGCGACCTGCACCGCCCCACCTTCGAACTGGACGAGCGCGCGCTGCACGCCGGCGTCCGCGTCCTGGTCCACACCGCACTGGCCGCCCTGGCCTGACCCGCGCGCCGTGCTTGCCGTTCCCGGCGCCGTGTTTGCCCTTCGGGGCAGCATGTTTGCCGCATAACGCGCCGTGTTGGCCACATCGATCGCCAGACACGCCGCCGGGAGTTATCCACAAGCGCCCGAGTTATCCACAGATCCTGCGGTCGGTCACTATTCGTGGCTGAACGGGCGCAAAGTGTTTCCATGTTCGGCATACCTCACTCGGAACACGGCGCTGCGCGCCGTAGCGACGTCATCGACGCCCTCGGCGAGCGAACCCTCCGCGGAGCACTGCGGGACAAGGTGCTCATCCATCTGTGGCGTGGAGTGATCATCGACGCGCGGCGCGCGCTGGACCCCTTGACCCGCGCGGCTGCAGCCGTCCTGGCCGCGGGTCCGGAGGCGGTGCTCTCGCACCACACCGCAGCATGGCTGCACGGATGCACAGCAGCCCAGTCCAACCAGACACACGTGACGGTGCCCTACTCAGTCTGGGTGAGATCGAAGACAGGCTTGGTGGTGCATCATGACCGGTTCGACAGAGGAGACGTCGTCGAGCTCCAGGGCTTGCCGGTGTTCACGCTCGACCTCGTCCTCGCCGACCTCCTCTGCGTCGAGGAAAGGTGGAAGGCGCTCGCTTGCCTGGACCAGGCGTTGAACGAGCAGCCGGCGCATGAGGTCGCGGACTTTCGGAAGGAGGTAGACCGGCGGCTGATGGAGCGGGACGACCGGCGCGGGATCAGGAACGCGGAGGGGCTGATAGCGCTCGGCACGACGGGTGCCGAGTCCCCCCAGGAGAGCCGGTTGCGGCTGATGATCATCGACGCCGGATTTCCCATCCCCGTGACGCAATACCCGGTAGTCACCCTTCAGGGCGAGTTGCTCTACCGGCTGGACCTTGCCTGGGTCGAGGCGCGGATCGGGGTGGAGTACGACGGGTACGAGGCGCACGAGGGCCGCGAGGTTCATGACACCACGCGGGACCAGCGGTTGAGCAACCGGGGCTGGCGGATCATCCGGGTCCGAAAGCACGACCTCGTCGATCCGGCGAGGTTCCTCGCTGAACTGCGGGAGGCGTTTCGCGAACGCGGTTACCGAATGGAACCGTGAACAGCCAACTCGATGCGCGGCGAGGCAAACACGGCGCGCGGAGGGGCAAACACGCCGGGTCAGGAGGTGATGCCGCGGCAGGGGCGGGTGCGCAGGTCGTCCACGTAGTCCGTGGGGGCCCCGGCGGCCTCGGCGGAGTCGGCGAGGACCCCGAGGTACCGGGCGCTCGGCAGGCCGCCCTCGTAGGCGTCCAGCACGTACAACCAGGCCAGCGCGGAGCCGTCCATCGTCTGCACCCGGAGCCGGATCTTGTTGTGCATGCCCAGTTCACCGCCTTCCCAGCGGTCGAGCAGGGCCTCGTCGAGCGACGTCACGTCGTAAAGCACCACGAAGACCCGGCAACCCGGGTCCTCGACGATGGTCGCCAGCGCGCCTTCCCATCCGAGATCCTCGCCCCCGAAGGTCAGCCGCCAGCCCTCCAGCCAGCCGGTGCCGGCCATGGGCGAATGCGGCGCCCGCTCCATCATCTGATTCGGATCCATGTTGGACCCGTAGGCGGCATACAACGGCACGCGCACAGCCTAGCTGCCCATCGCTCACCCGACCGGACGTACTCCAGGTGTCGCCGCCTAAGGTTGGTCATGAGGCGCGTAAGGAGGAGGAGCACGTGACGAGGATCGTGATCATGGGCGGCGGGCCGGCCGGTTACGAGGCGGCGCTGGTGGCCGCGCAGCACGGTGCCGACGTCACGATCGTCGAGAAGGACGGCCTCGGCGGCGCCTGCGTGCTCTACGACTGCGTCCCGTCCAAGACTTTCATCGCCTCCTCCGGCGCCCGCGCGAACATGCACGGGCTCGGTGAGCTGGGGATCATCACCGACATGGCCGACACCAGCGTCGACCTGCGCACCGTGCACGGCCGGGTGAAAGGCCTCGCGATCGCCCAGTCGGCGGACATCCGCGCCCGGGTGCAGCGCGAAGGTGTGAAGATCTTCACCGGTGAGGGCCGGTTCGCCGACGACGAGCCGGGCCTGGCGGCCCACAAGGTCCGCGTCGCCAAGAACACCGGCGACACCGAGGTGCTCGACGCCGACGCGGTCCTGATCGCCACCGGCGCCACCCCGCGCGTGCTGCCCGGCGCGGTGCCCGACGGCGAGCGCATCCTCGACTGGCGCCAGCTCTACGACCTGCCCGAACTCCCCGAACACCTGGTCGTGGTGGGGTCCGGTGTCACCGGTGCCGAGTTCGCCTCCGCCTACACCGAGATGGGCGTCAAGGTCACCCTTGTGTCCAGCCGCGACCGGGTGCTGCCGCACGAGGACGCCGACGCCGCCGCCGTGCTGGAGGAGGTGTTCGCCCAGCGCGGCAACACCGTGGTCAAGCACGCGCGCGCCGAGCGAGTCGAGCGCACCGAGAAGGGCGTGGCCGTCCACCTCCAGGACGGCCGGGTGATCGAGGCCAGCCACGCGCTGATGACCGTCGGCTCGATCCCGAACACCACCGACATCGGCCTGGAGAAGGTCGGCATCGATCCGGGGCCGGGCGGGTTCATCACGGTGGACCGCGTGTCCCGCACGAGCGTGCCCGGCATCTACGCGGCGGGCGACTGCACCGGCGTGCTGATGCTCGCGTCGGTGGCCAGCATGCAGGGCCGCATCGCGATGTGGCACGCGCTCGGTGAGGGCGTCGCGCCGATCAAGCTCAAAACCGTCGCTGCGAACGTGTTCACCCATCCGGAGATCGCGACCGTCGGTATCAGCCAGAGCGCGATCGACTCCGGCGAGGTGCCGGCCCGGACGATCATGCTGCCCCTGGCCACGAACGCGCGGGCCAAGATGGAGGGTCTGCGCCGTGGTTTCGTGAAGCTGTTCTGTCGCCCGGCGACCGGGGTGATCGTCGGCGGGGTGGTCGTGGCGCCGACGGCGAGTGAGCTGATTCTGCCCATCGCCCTGGCGGTCCAGAACCAGCTGACGGTGGACCACCTCGCGCTCACCTTCGCGGTGTACCCGTCGCTGTCCGGCTCGATCACCGAGGCCGCGCGGCAGCTGATGCGGCACGACGACCTGGACTGACGTCACGGTTGAGTGTCGGCGACCAACCCAGGCACCCGATGGCGCGCCTCTACTCACATCAGCTCAACCGCCGTGAGGCCGCCATGAGAACACCCGTAATCGCCGCCGCCCTCCTCGCGACCCTGTTCGCCGGCGTGCCGGCGTTCGCGCAGACGACCACCACCGAACCCGGTAGCACCGAACCAACCACGACCGAACCCAGCACCACCGAACCCACGCCTTCGTCGCCCGAGCCGTTGCCGGTCTATTTGAAGCTGTCCGCTTACAGTGGGCACGCCGGTGAGCGGGTCTCGGTCGCCGCGGCGTGCGACGCCACGGCGAGTCCGCTCACGACGCAAGCCTTGCGACTGACCCAGCCGCTCGCCGCGAACGCCGAGGGTCATCAGCCGTGGGCGTTGTTCGCCGAAACGGTGATCCGCGACGTTCCGCAAGGTTCCTATCCGGTGTCCTTCCACTGCGGGGGAAATCCGGTGACCGTGTACTTCACCGTGCTCCAGCGGAAATCGTCGCCGGCGCCGAGCCCGGGCCAGACCCGGAAGGTGCCGCAGGGTGCGCCGGAAACCGGTGACGGTTCGCTGGCGTTCTGATCCGCGCGCGGCTCGCGGATCGCATGTGGACGGTCCGCGAGATGCGTGGTTCGCGAGGGCGACTTCGAGGAGCCGAAATTGTCGGGGGTGGGTGCCACACTGTCTCCACTGGCACAACTCCTGATGGAAGGGATCATCGAAATGACTCTGCGCGACACCGCCTGGCCCGAGGGAACCCCGTCCTGGGTCGACCTGATGGTGGCCGATCCTGGGCGGGCGGCCGCGTTCTACGGCGCGCTGTTCGGCTGGCGGTTCGAGGACCAGGGCGAGGAGTACGGGCACTACTCGATCGCGACCATCGACGGGCGAGCCGTGGCCGCGGTCGGGCCGCAACCACCCGCGGCCGACGGCCAGGGCGCGGCCTGGACGACTTACCTCGCCGTCGCCGACGTCGACAAGACGGTCACGAAAATCGGCGAGGCCGGCGGGCACGTGCTCGTACCACCCGGCGACGTCGGTGACTCGGGCCGAATGGCGATAGCCGCCGATCCGACGGGTGCCGTGTTCGGCCTTTGGCAGGCGGGGGATCACATCGGCGCCGGCATCGCGAACGTGCCGGCCACCATGGTCTGGAACGAGTGCATGACGCGCGATTTCGAGACGGCGAAAGCCTTCTACGAGCGCGTGTTCGGCTACCGGTTCGACGACCTCTCGAACGACGGTTTCGTCTACGGGGTGCTGAACGTGGGCGACCGGACAGTCGGCGGCCTGGGACAGCTGCCGGCGGAGGTGCCCGCCGAGGTCCCGCCGCACTGGTCTGTCTACTTCGGAGTAATTGATACCGATGCCGCCGTGGCGAAGGTGGCGGAGCTGGGCGGCCGCCGGCTGAGCGACCCGCAGGACTCGCCCTACGGACGGATGGCCCAGATGCTCGACGACCAGGGCGTGCCGTTCACGCTGATCTCCGTGGAGCCCGGGGCCTGATCCGGCGTTGGACGCCGGGAAAGGAGGTCGCGCGATTCGAGTCGCTTGTGGATGGTGTCGCCTGGACGAATCCTCCGCTGAGCTTGTGAGGTAAGGGACGCGCGTTCGTCTGCGCTAGCGACGCAAAGCGCTGTGGTGCGGGAGAGTGGGCGTACGGCCTGCGCGTGTAGGCGCCCGTGGGTCGCCGCCGGGGTGAGGCGTGGCCGAGTGCGGTGCGCGGGCTGAGCTGTGCGCGGAGGTGCGCGGTGCGCAGACCGAGTTGTGCGCGTGGCCGTGCGTGAGGCGGCTAACGCAGCCTGCGGCGCGGTTTCGCCAAGCTCCCGCGCGAAGACGTGCGCGCTGGCCACGTCGCCCGGGCGGTACAAGGTGAGCTTTGCTCAGCTCGCTGCCGCGCGGGGGAGGCATGCCGCTGCGCGAGACGGCGCGCCGAAGCCATGTCGCCGCGGCACGAAGCGCCGCGCCTCTACACCGCTGCGCGACGAGCCCCAGCCTCGTCGCGGCGCGAGAATGTGTGCGCGTTAACCACGTCGCCGCGGTGCGATAGGGCACGCCCGCGATTAGCCGCGCCTCCCCGCGCAGGGAGGCCATTGTGCCGCCGCGCGAGGTAGCCGCGCGCGAGGTAGCCGCCCCCTACGCCGCGCGCGAAATTGCCCGCGCCGCCGCACGAAGAACGCCGCCCCTACGCCGCCGCGAAAAAGCCGCTGCGGCGTAGGGAAAGGCGTGCCCGAAGCTCACTCCACCCAGTCGAAGGTCTTGGTCACCGCCTTCTTCCAGTTGTGGTACTGCGACTCGCGGTGCTGGGCGTCCATGGACGGGTTCCATTCCTTGTCCTGGGCCCAGTTGTTGCGGATGTCATCCTCACCCGCCCAGAAACCGGTCGCCAGGCCGGCCGCGTAGGCCGCGCCGAGCGCGGTCGTCTCGGCCACGACCGGCCGGATCACGGGCACATCGAGAATGTCCGCCTGGAACTGCATCAGCAGCTCGTTCACGACCATCCCGCCGTCGACCTTCAGCGACTTCAACGGCACACCCGAGTCGGCGTTCATGGCCTCGATGACCTCGCGCGTCTGGAACGCCGTGGCCTCCAGGACCGCCCGCGCGATGTGCCCCTTGTTCACGTACCGCGTCAACCCGGCGATCACACCACGCGCATCGGACCGCCAGTACGGGGCGAACAGGCCCGAGAAGGCCGGGACGAAGTACGCCCCACCGTTGTCCTCGACCGTACGGGCGAGCGACTCGATCTCGGCGGCGTTGCTGATGATGCCGAGGTTGTCGCGCAGCCACTGCACCAAGGAACCGGTCACGGCGATGGCACCTTCCAGCGCATACACCGTGTCGTTGGCACCGATCTTGTAGCAGACGGTGGTGAGCAGGCCGTTCTCCGACATCACCTTTTCCGTGCCCGTGTTCAGCAGCACGAAGTTGCCGGTGCCGTAGGTGTTCTTCGCCTCGCCGGGGGACAGGCACGCCTGCCCGAACGTCGCCGCCTGCTGGTCGCCCAGGATGCCGGCGATCGGCACCCCCGACAGCACCCCGCGCGGCCGCACCTTGCCGTACTCCTCCGACGACGACCGGATCTCCGGCAACATCGAGAGCGGGATACCCAGGTCGCCCGCGATGTCGGCGTCCCAGCTCAACGTGTCGAGGTCCATCAGCAGCGTCCTCGACGCGTTCGTCGGGTCGGTGATGTGCGCACCGCCCTCCGGCCCGCCGGTCATGTTCCACACGACCCAGGTGTCCATGTTGCCGAACACCAGATCGCCGGCCTCGGCGCGCTCGCGCGCGCCCTCGACGTTGTCGAGGATCCACTTGACCTTCGGCCCCGAGAAGTACGTCGCCAGCGGCAGGCCCGTCTTCGAGCGGTACCGCTCCTGCCCGCCGCCGAGATCGCCGAGCTCGCTGACGATCCGGTCGGTCCGCGTGTCCTGCCACACGATGGCGTTGTAGACCGGCTTGCCCGTGTTCCGGTCCCACACCAGCGACGTCTCGCGCTGGTTCGTGACACCGACGGCCGCGATGTCGCCGGCCTGGAGATCGGCCTTCGCGAGCGCGCCCGCCGTCACCGTGCGGGTGTTCTCCCAGATCTCCTCGGCGTTGTGCTCGACCCACCCGGCCTTCGGGAAGATCTGCTCGTGTTCTCTCTGGTCGACGGCGACCACCCGGCCCGAGTGGTCGAAGATCATCGCCCGGGTCGACGTCGTCCCCTGGTCGATCGCGGCGACATATGAGGCCATGGGGTCCCTCCCCGTTGATCGTCTGCCTGCCTGTTGTTCGGATCTCTACATCTGTCGCCCGGACCGGGTCTGCTCGGTCTCGGACAGCACGTCCCCCTCCGGCCGGGTGCGGTCGCCCGCCTCGTATTGCTCGGCGGAGCCGGGAACCCGCCCGGCCTCCGGCGTCGGCTCGGCACCTGGCGCCGGGCGCACAGCCAGCACGCTGCCGATGAAGAAGTCGTAGACCAGCACGCCGACCACACCGCCGACGAGCGGGCCCACTATCGGGATCCACCAATAGCCGCTGAACCAGGCGCCATCCCCCGGAAACGCCGCACTCCCCCACCCGGCGAACCACGTCAGCACACGTGGCCCGAAGTCACGGGCCGGGTTGATGGCGTACCCGGCGTTCGTCCCATACGTGAGACCGATGGCCACCACGACCAGACCCACCAAGAACGGCGCCAGATTGGCCGACGGTGCCTGATTCCGGCGGTCGATGAGCGCCGCGATGAGAGCGACCAGGATCGCGGTTCCGACGATCTGGTCGACCAGCGGGCCCCATACGCCGTTACCGAAGTACTCCGCGGGGAATGTTGCGAAGATCGAGAACGTCCCCACCGAGCCCGACCGGCCCGTCGGCGGGGTCTGCGACGCGAGCAGCGTGTCGATCGCGTCGTGGTAGACCCCCAGGACCAGTGCCGCGCCGGCGAACGCACCGACCACCTGAGCCGCCCAGTACGGCAGCACCTTCGCCCAGGGGAAATTGCGGCGGATGGCAAACGCGAGCGTCACCGCGGGGTTGATGTGGGCCCCGCTGACCCCGCCTGCCACGTAGACCGCGAACACCACCGCCAGGCCCCAGCCCCACGCGATGATCAACCAGTTGGCAGCCCCGAACGCAACCGCCTGCCTGCCGGAGCCGGGCAGACCGGCGACGGCCACAGCGACGGAACCACACCCGAGGATGATGAGGATCGCGGTCCCGATGAACTCGGCGAGCAATTCCCCCGCCAAGGTTTGTCGAAGCCTGGTCCATGGATGGGATGTCCTGTCCGTCATGACACACCTCCCAATGTGCGAGACGACAATGCCTCGAACGTCACATGGTGCTCGCCCGTTGACCGGACGACAAGCGCTCGCGCGGTGAGGACGTGCGGAAACGTGTCATGCTGGGTGGGTGAAGGGGACAAGCGCGAGGGAGGGAACGCCAGTGACTGAGGCGAAGCTGGGGCCGGAGGCGAGGGGGGAGACCTGGCGGCGGCTCGGCGACGAGACGTTCGATCTCGTGGTGATCGGTGGCGGGGTCGTCGGCGCGGGCACCGCCCTCGACGCGGCCACCCGTGGCCTCCGCGTCGCCCTGGTCGAAGCCCGCGACCTGGCGTCAGGCACGTCCAGCCGGTCCAGCAAGCTTTTCCACGGCGGGCTGCGATACCTCGAACAGCTGGAGTTCGGACTCGTGCGCGAGGCCCTGCACGAACGCGAGCTGATGCTCACGCGGCTCGCGCCCCACCTCGTGAAGCCGGTCAGCTTCCTGTACCCGCTCCGGCACCGCGTCTGGGAGCGGCCCTACACCGCGGCGGGCCTGTTCCTCTACGACACGATGGGCGGCGCGCGGTCGGTGCCCGGGCAGAAGCATCTCACCCGGGCGGGCGCACTCCGGCTGGTGCCCGCGCTCAAGCGCGACGCCCTGATCGGGGGAATCCGGTATTACGACGCGCAGGCCGACGACGCCCGTCACACCATGACCGTTGCCCGCACCGCCGCCCACTACGGCGCCGTGGTGCGGACCAGCACCCAGGTCGTCGGGTTCCTGCGCGAGGCCGACCGGGTCTCCGGTGTGCGCGTGCGCGACGTCGAGGACGGGCGCGAGACCGAGGTGCAGGCCAACGTGGTCATCAACTGCACCGGGGTGTGGACCGACGAGCTGCAGCGGCTGTCCGGCAGCCGTGGCCGGTTCCGGGTCCGCGCCAGCAAGGGCGTGCACATCGTGGTCCCGCGCGACCGGATCGTGTCGGAGTCGGGGCTGATCCTGCGCACCGAGAAGTCCGTGCTGTTCGTGATCCCGTGGCGCAACCACTGGATCGTCGGCACCACCGACACCGACTGGCACCTTGACCTCGCGCACCCCGCGGCCACCAAGAACGACATCGACTACATCCTCGAGCACGTCAACTCGGTGCTCGCGACGCCGTTGAAGCACGACGACATCGAGGGCGTCTACGCCGGGTTGCGCCCGCTGCTGGCCGGCGAGAGCGAGGAGACCTCGAAGCTGTCCCGCGAGCACGCCGTCGCACGAGTGGCGCCCGGGCTCGTCGCGATCGCGGGCGGCAAGTACACGACCTACCGGGTGATGGCCGCGGACGCAGTGGACGCCGCCGCGCCCGACCTGCCGGGGCGGCTGCAGTCGTCCATCACCGACAAGGTTCCGCTGCTCGGCGCCGACGGTTACCACGCGCTGGTGAACCAGGCCGACCACCTGGCCACGCAGCACGGCCTGCACCCGTACCGCGTCCGGCACCTGCTCGACCGGTACGGCTCGCTCGTGCACCAGGTGCTGACGCTCGGCGACGGCAAACCGGAACTGCTGCGCCCGATCGAACACGCGCCGGACTACCTCGGGGTCGAGGCGGTGTACGCGGCGAGCCACGAAGGCGCGCTGCACCTGGAGGACATCCTGGCGCGGCGAACGCGCATCTCCATCGAGTACCCGCACCGCGGGGTGGACTGCGCCGAGGGGGTAGCGCGGCTGGTGGCGGACACGCTCGGCTGGTCCGAGGAGGCGATCCGGCACGAGGTCGAGGTCTACACGGCCCGGGTGGCCGCGGAGCGGGAGTCGCAGACAGAGCCCAGCGACGAGGCGGCCGATGAGCGGCGGTCGAGCGCGCCGGAGGCCCGGGCACGGTTGACGGCGCCGGTGGGCTGACCGGCGCCTGCTCGGCGAGCCGGGGTTTGGTCGGCGCCGGGTGGTTTGGCGCTGTTGGGCACGGGTTCGGTGCCGGACGTGGCTGACCGAGCCTTCGGGGCGGTTGGATTGGCGCTGGGTGGCCTCGCTGGGAGGGCGCGCCGGGTGTAGCTGCCCGAACCGGTGGGGCGGGTGGGCTTGGGGCTGGCTGGCGCCGCTCTGGACGGCGCGGGGCTCGGTGCCGGATGTGGCTGCCCGAGTCGGCCGGGCTCGCGGCTGACCGTCCCCGTCCTGGTGGACACGGGTCCAGCGCCGAGCGCGGGGTGACGGAGCCTGCGCCCTGGCTGTCCGGGACTGAGCGCCGCCGCGGGCCTGGTCAGGCTTCGCCGGCGAGGTTGGCTGCTGCGAAGCTCCCGGCGCCGCTCGCGCGCTCGTGCAGGACCACCGTGTCCCCGGCGAGGAGGGCCTTGCAGGTCAGCCGGTTGCCGACCGGGTGGGACAGCGGCGCGATGACCAGCACCTGCTGCGGGCCGTCGGGGTTCGGCTGCGTCGTGCGGGCGATTTCGTTGTACAAATCCCGGTGCCTGACCATGTTCGTGCCGTCGCCGGAGAACACCGTCTCGATCGTGCGCGGGACGGCCACGTCCTCGACCCGGCGGCCGCCACCCGCAACGCGTGAGGTCACCAGCGGGCCCGCCGCATCCGTGGTCAGCACGTGGTCCACCTCGAGCAGCTCCAGCAGATCGGTACGCGCACTGTCCACATGCGCCACGCGAGCGCCCAGTAACTGGGAGGCAAACTGCAGAAGAATTGTTTCCGGCGCGTTTCCGCCGGTAATTGCGACCAGTTGCCCGGGGACAATCCCCTCGGATTTCAGCGTCGCATGCAGCCGCCGTAATGTGTTGAAGGTCTCGCGATACGTCATCGACCGGCCACGATGTGCGAATGCGACCTGGTCGCCGCCATCTAACAGCACGTCGAGGATGCGGGTCAGAAATACACTGGAGTCGCCCACGTTCCCCCCGTTCGGCGCTGAATCGGAAATCTGAATCCAGGTCACCACAACGGGGCGGCACTGCGCGAGGAATTGTGTCAGCCGGCACAAGAGGACTGGGACACAGTTGCCTACGGCTGCCGGACCGCCAGCCCCAGTGCGCCCGCCGCGAACCGGGCCACCGCGTCCGCCGCCTCCCGTGCCGCCGTCCCGTCCTCGGGTGAGGTCCAGACCTCCAGGGCGCCGTCCGCGCCGAGCACGACCTCGCCGAGGAGCGCGCCTGTCGTCGGCTCCGCGATCGCCCACGAGTAGCTCTCGTCGCCCGCCCACTCGCGGGCCCGGCGATCGACGTACCCCTCCGGCGCGCTCACCCCGGCCGCCGCCAGCGCGGGGCGGTCGTCCAGCAGGTCGTCGCCGCGCAGTTGCCGCAGGTAGTAGCGCCCCGCGTTGATCTCGACCGGCTCCATCAACGCCGCCAGGTCAGGACGGCCCCGATCACGATCGGCACCAGCAGCACCGGCCACATCCCGCGGGTCAGCACGAACAACGCCACCGCCGCGATGATCAGCACCGGCAGGAGACCGAGACCCATCTTCCGCGCCGGCCCGCGGCGCGACGGGCCGGTCGAGCACGCGCGGACGCGGCGCGGGCAGATCGGCGAACAACGGCACCAGGTCGGCGCGGGTCCGCGCCGCGGCCACCTTCGCCGACCGCAGCCCGAACTCGTCGATGTCCAGCCGCCCGGTGCGGACGTGCTCGGACAGGGCGTCCATGGCCTCCGTGCGCTCGGCGTCGGACAGCCGCAGGTCCGGCTGGTCGCTCATCTACGCCGGTCCCGGCGGTCGTGCCGGTAGTTGCGCCGGTCGTAGGCGCCCTGCCGGTCCCGCTCCCACTCCTTGCCCCACAGGGCGCTCGCGGCGGCGGTGAACACGAATGGCATGGCGATCCACCACCAGGTCGAGGTGACGATCGCGAGCGCCACCGCCGCCACCCACAGGAACGGCACCGCGGCGGCAGCCACACGTTGCGGCAGCGGGCGGTCGGCCCACTGGGGCGGCCGGTCCGGCTTCTTCTCGACGGCCGTCACCGGCTGCGGCTGCTCGAACCGCGGATGCGGCTCGGGCACGTCGGCGAAGAGTTCGGCGAGGTCCCGCCGCGTGCGGGCGGCGGTGACCTTTGCCGAACGATCGCCGTATTCGTCGAGGTCAAGACGTCCTGCGCTGAGATGCTCACCGAGCGCCTTCAGCGCGGACTCCCGGTCGACGTCGCCGATGCGCAGATCGGGCGAGGGAACCTCGGTCACACCGCCAGGTTAGTCCTTGATTTCGAGCAGGGAAGCACCTTGCGTGACCGCGGCGCCGACCTCGACGGAAAGTCCGGTTACGGTGCCCGTCTTGTGTGCGGTGACCGGGTTCTCCATCTTCATCGCCTCGAGCACGACGAGCAGTTCGCCCGCCTCGACCTGCTGGCCGTCCTCGACCGCGATCTTGACGATCGTGCCCTGCATCGGGGCCGTCACGGCGTCACCGCTGACCGCGGACGTCGTGCCTCCGCTCCGCTTGCGCGGCTTGGCCTTCGAGCCGCCACCGTTGCCCTTGCCGCCACCGCCGAGCGCCAGATCGCCGGGCAGCGAGACCTCGAGCCGCCGGCCGCCGACCTCGACCACCACCGTCTGACGCGGCTCGGCCTCCTCGGCCGGCTCCGCGACCGCGGTGAACGGCTCGATCTGGTTGTCGAACTCGGTCTCGATCCAGCGGGTGTGCACGGAAAAGCCCTCGTCGTCGCCCACGAACGCCGGGTCGCGCAGGACCGCACGGTGGAACGGCAGGACCGTGGCCATGCCCTCGACGACCATCTCGTCGAGCGCGCGGCGGCTGCGCTCCAGCGCGTTCTGCCGATCCGTGCCGGTGACGATCACCTTGGCGAGCATCGAGTCGAACTGGCCACCGATGACACTGCCGGTCACGACACCGGAGTCGACGCGCACGCCCGGGCCTTCCGGGAAGACCAGCTTGGTGACGGTGCCCGGCGCGGGCAGGAAGTTGCGGCCGGCGTCCTCGCCGTTGATGCGGAACTCGATCGAATGGCCGCGCGGCTCCGGGTCGTGCGTGAACCGCAGCTTCTCGCCATGCGCGATACGGAACATCTCGCGGACCAGGTCGATGCCCGTGGTCTCCTCGGACACCGGGTGCTCGACCTGCAGCCGGGTGTTGACCTCGAGGAACGAGATGGTCCCGTCCAGGCCCACCAGGTACTCGACCGTGCCGGCGCCGGAGTAGCCGGCCTCGCGGCAGATCGCCTTGGCGGACTCGTGGATCGTGCGACGCTGCTCGTCGTTCAGGTACGGCGCGGGCGCCTCCTCGACCAGCTTCTGGTGGCGGCGCTGCAACGAGCAGTCGCGGGTGCCGACGACCACGACGTTGCCGTGCAGGTCGGCCAGCACCTGGGCCTCGACGTGACGCGGCTGGTCCAGATAGCGCTCGACGAAGCACTCGCCCCGGCCGAACGCGGACACCGCCTCGCGGGTGGCCGACTCGAACAGTTCGGGGATCTCCTCCTTGGTGCGCGCGACCTTCAGGCCGCGGCCGCCACCACCGAAGGCCGCCTTGATCGCGACGGGCAGGCCGTGCTCGTCGGCGAACGCGATGATCTCGTCCGCGCCCGATACGGGATCCTTGGTGCCCGGGACCAGGGGGGCACCGGCCTTGAGCGCGATGTGCCGCGCGGTGACTTTGTCGCCGAGGTCGCGGATGGCCTGGGGGCTCGGCCCGATCCAGGTCAGCCCCGCGTCGATGACCGCCTGCGCGAAGTCGGCGTTCTCGGAGAGGAAACCGTAGCCGGGGTGGACGGAGTCGGCGCCGGAGCGCTTGGCGACGTCGATCAGCTTGTCGATGACGAGGTAGCTCTCCGCCGCGGTGGTGCCGCCGAGGGCGAAGGCCTCGTCGGCGAGCCGGACGTGCGGCGCGTCCCGGTCGGGCTCGGCGTACACGGCGACACTCGCGAGCCCGGCGTCCTTGGCGGCTCTGATGACGCGGACCGCGATTTCGCCCCGGTTGGCGACGAGGATCTTCGTCACCGGTCCGCCCTGGGTCGCGCTGGCCTGCTCGGGCACGCCCTTACCTCCATCTGGTCCTTCACGCAATTCCCCCGGAGCGTCGCGCGGCGCATCCGCGGGCTTTCCCGGAGTTTACGGCGGCGTAGTCACGCTGCGGTGAGACCCGGCTCACGCTTACCCTGAAGGGGAAAGGGGTGGGCACGTGGGCAGGGGACGCGCGCCTCGTTCGGTCGTCGTGACCGCCATTCTGGCTGCCGTTGTGGCCTTGTCCGCGCTGGTGGCCGTGCGGTTGCTGCGGGATGACGGGACGAGCGCGCAGACGTCGGTCCACGACGCCGGGAGCAGTTCGGTGACGTCGGGCGTGGACTGTGGCGAGGGGCCGTGCCAGGCGGTGGCGCGGGCGACCGTGGGCGGCGATCCGGTGGAGTTGCTCGCCGACTCCGCCGGCGGCAACGGGCGATTCCAGGCCGGTGCGAGCGTGCTCGAGGTGACGGTCACCGCGCTGGGCGGACGGCTCGACGTGAACTCCCTGTCCTGTGCGAGCGGTGCGGTGTCGGCGTGCTTGGTGCAGGCGCGACAGGAGAGCGCGACGATCGCCCAGCTGGTGGTCAACCGGGCCGGCACGTGGCGGTCGGTGGACAAGCCCTACTACTCGAGCGCCGGCGTGATCCGGCTGGACGACGTCAGCGGGGACACCGCGCCGGAGGTGGTGGTCGTGCAGACCGCGCCGGTGCTGGCGCGGGTGTTCGCGCTCGACGGCAGCGCGCTCGGCTGCACCCGGCGCTACACCTCGGTCAGCCAACTGCGTGGCTGGCCCGAGGTGCAGCTCAACGCCGGGGACCTGCGCGCGTGCGCCTGACCTGCCGCGGCACTTTTTCGACAAAGTGCGACCTCAAGATATGGGAGACCAGAGGTCGGTGATGCTGACTCCGACCTCCGCCAGCAGCCGCCGGGTCAGCGGCAGGCTGATGCCGATGACGCTGGACGGGTCACCGTCGATGCCCTCGACGAACCAGCCGCCCAGACCGTCGAGCGTGAACGCCCCGGCGACCTGCAACGGCTCGCCCGTCCCGACGTAGGCGTCGATTTCCTCCGGCGACGGCGAGCCGAACCGCACCCGGGTGGTCTGCGTGCCCACCGACTGCCGGACCTTCTCCCCGGCCTCGACGAGCAGCACCGCGTGACCGGTCAGGAGGTCGCCGGTGCCGCCGGCCATCTGCGCCCACCGCTTGCGCGCGTTCTCCGCGTCGCCCGGCTTGCCGAGCATCTCGCCGTTGAACGACAGCATCGAGTCGCAGCCGACGACCACCGCGTTCGAGTGGGTGCGGGCGACCTCGGTCAGCACGGCTTCGGCCTTCGCCAGCGCGAGCGCCGTGACGAGTTCCTCGCGGGACGGGTCGGTCAGCGCCGCGGCCACGGCGTCTTCGTCGACGCCGGAGACCACGACACTCGGTTCGATGCCCGCGGCGCGGAGCACCGCCAGGCGGGCGGGGGACTGGGAGGCCAGAACGAAACGCACGGCGCGAGGGTATCGCCTCAGCTGTGCGCCGCCGCCGGATCGGGTTGAGCGGGTGCCGGACGGGCCGCCGGGCGGCGCATTGCGGCCGCCGCGATGATGCCCAGCAGGAGCACCGCGACCGGCAGGAGCAACGTCTCGCGCGCCGCGTCGGTCAGAGCCTGCGCCGCGTTCCCGCCGCTGCTCGTCATACCCGCGGTGATCCGGGCCTGCAACAGCACCCCCGCCGCCGCGCTGCCGAACACGCCGCCGACCTGACGGGCGGTGTTGTAGATGCCCGACCCGGTGCCGGCCAGCCGGGGTTCGACGGAGCTCATCGTCACGTTGCTCATCGGCGCGAACACCGCGCCGATGCCAAGGCCGCACACCAGCAGGCCGGGCAAGGTGACCCACCACGTGCTCGTCCCGCGTGCCGTCAGCGCGATGAGCGCGAGGCCGGCGGCGAGCGCGGCCAAGCCGAAGATCACCAGGTACTTGGGGTTGACCTTGTCCGAGAGGCGGCCGACGAACGGCGCCATGATGCCGGCCAGCAGCGACATCGGCGCGGTGACGAGCCCGGCCTCGGTGGGCGACAACAGCAGGACGTCCTGGATGTAGATCACCAGCGGCAGGAACATCGCGGTCATCGTGAAACCGACGGCGACCGACGTCAGCGTGCCGGCGGAGAAGTTGCGGTTCACGAACACCCGCAGCGGCAGTAGCGGCTCGCGGCGGTTGTAGTACTGCCACACCACGAACGCGGCCAGCAGCACGAGACCGGCGGCGATCACCTCGACGACGTTGACCGGCCCGGCGACCTTGCCCCAGCTGTAGTGTTGCCCGTTCTGCAGGCCGAAGATCACCAGCGACAGCCCGCCGACCGAGAGCAGGATGCCGGGGATGTCGAACGAGTGGGAGTGCCGCGGCTGCCAGTCCGGCACCAGCACCATGGCCAGCACGAGTCCGATCACGCCGACCGGCACGTTCACGAAGAAGATCCACTCCCAGCCCAGGTTGTCCACCAGCACGCCACCGAGCAGCGGGCCGGCGATCGTCGCGAGCCCCGCGACACCGCCCCACAGGCCCATCGCGGGGCCGCGCTTGGCCGGCGGGAAGAGGAACGTGATGAACGCCAGCGTCTGCGGCGTCATCAGGGCGGCGCCCAGGCCCTGCACGGCGCGGGCGGTGATGAGCATCCCGGCCGTGCCGGACAGCCCGCACCACAGCGACGCGAGCGTGAACACCGCCAGCCCGGCGACGAACAGGCGTTTCGGGCCGAAGCGGTCGCCGAGCCTGCTGGTGAACAGCATCGGCACCGCGTAGGCGAGCAGGTAGACGCTCATCACCCAGACAACGGAATTGAGGTCGGTGTTCAGGCCGCGCACCATCGCCGGGATCGCGATGGACACGATCGTCGTGTCCAGAAGGATCATGAAGAACCCGATGCACAGCGCACCGAGTGCCGCCCACGGGTTAGCTGGCTTGGTCATTCGTTCTGTCCTCAGTGGATTCGGTGGGGACGACGGACAGGTCCGGCTGCCGATGTTCGTGCAGGAAGGGCAGCCGCCCGGTCGTGATGTCCTGGATCAGTTCGCGCGTCCAGTCCAGTTCGAACTTCAGCCGCGCGGTGGTGTAGCGCCAGTCGACCCAGTAGATGCGTGGCAACTCCTCGGCGTTCAGCTGCCGCTCGATCGCTTCGTGTGCGGCGACCTCGCCCTCCAGGCGGATGACGCGCAACCGCAGTTGCTCCAGGGAGGCGTCCCGGCCGAGGTCGTCCATGGCGCTGAGGCCGCTGAGGTACTGCGGGTACTCCTCGGCGACCGTGCCGAGCATCGTCTGGACGCGGTCGACGAAGGCGTCGCGCCCCTCTTCGGTGAGCGCGTACACAGTGCGTTCCGGGCGGCGGCCCGCGCGCTGGGTTTCCACGATCTCGATGTGTGCGGCGGCCAGTAGCCGGTCGACCGTGTGGTACAGCGATCCCGGTTTGATCGCGACCCGGTTGTTGACGTGCCGGTCGCGCATCAGCTGGGTCATCTCGTACGGGTGCATCGGCCGCTCGTGCAGCAGCTCGAGGACGGCGAGTGCCAGCGGGGTCAGCTTGCCGGAAGGCATGATCGCTCCAGTTCGTTTATTCCACCTGGACTATATGGCGGGAACGAGCCGGTGGCAACGGGGATCAGTGGGTGACTTCGTCCCGGACGGCCGCGATGTGGTCGCCGATGAGGGCTTGCAGCGCCTCGGCCTCACCAGCATCGAGCAGGTCGCAGATCCGCGAGTGCTCGTCGAGGATGATCCGTGGGCGGACGGTGTTGTCGCGCAGCGCCGTGTTGACCATCCGCAGCTGGCGGTCGCGCAGGCCGGAGTAGAACTCGGCGAGCAGTGCGTTGCCCGCTGCTCCGACGAGCGTGGCGTGGAACTCGCGGTCGAGCTGGGTGAAACGCGAGGTGTGCTCGGGCAACGACACCGCGCGCTGCTCGTCGAGGATCGTGCGCATCTTGGCGGCGACGTCGCGGTGCGTGCCGGCGGCGACGACCTTCGCGACCGCGTGGCGCTCCAGGAAGATCCGGGCCTCGGCGATGTCGTGCACCTCGTCCGGTGACACCGGGACGATCAACGCGCCGCGTTTCGGGTACAGCCGGAGCAGCCCCTCGGCCGACAGGCGCAGGAACGCTTCGCGGACGGGGGTCCGGGACAGCTCCAGGGCCTCGGCGACCTCGCCCTCGCTGATCAGCCGCCCGCCTTCGAGGCGCCCGTCCAGGATCCGGTCCTTGGTCCAGTGGTAGGCCCGGTCGCCGGCCGCCTGTGAGCGGTCCCTCGTTGACATGGGCGCATCGTAGTCAGGACCATCATAGATACAAGATAGATGCAACAGGAGGTGATCTGGTGGCCGCGCGCAGGGCTTGGCTGATGTGGGGGCTGGGGGCGGTGTGCTACCTCGCCGCGTTGTTCCACCGGATGAGCCTGTCGGTGGCCGGCCTCACCGCGCAGGAACGCTTCGAGATCGACGCGACCGGGTTGGCCGCGTTCTCCGTGGTCCAGCTCGTGCTCTACGCCGTGCTGCAGGTGCCGGTCGGCGTCGCCGCCGACCGGTTCGGGCCGCGCAAGCTGCTGTCGCTCGGGATGGCACTGATGGCCGCCGGGTCGATCGTGTTCGCGCTGGCCACCGCGTACCCCGCGGCGATGGCCGGGCGGGCCATGATCGGCGCCGGTGACGCGTTCCTGTTCGTCAACGTGCTGCGGCTGGCGCACAACTGGTTCCCCGGCCGCCGCTACGCGCTGGTCGCCGCGCTGACCGGGATGATCGGCGGGCTCGGGCAGCTGATCGCGACGGCGCCGCTGGCCGCGCTGCTGACCGGGATCGGGTGGAAGCCTGCGTTCCTGGTGGCCGGCGTGATCACCGTGGTGCTGCTGGTCGCGGTCGGCGCCGTGCTCCGGGACGGCCCGACGGCGCCGGAACCCGAGGGCGCGCGGGAGCCGCTGCGGGTCAGCCTGCGGCACGCGTGGCGCAATCGCGGGACCCGGCACGCGATGTGGACGCACTTCACGCTGATGGGCGCGTTCGTCACGTTCACCGCGGTGCTCGGGCAGCCGTACCTGGTGCACGCGCAGGGCCGGACCCCCGCGGCGGCCAGTGCCCTGCTGACCGTGGTGGTGGTCGGGTTCGTGCTGGCCGGAACGTGCGCGGGACAGCTGGCGTCACGGCGTCCGGCACTGCGGGCGGCGATGGTGGCCACCGCGTCCGTGGTGACCGTGCTGTGCTGGGCCGTGCTGGTCGTGGTGCCCGGCCCGCTGCCGACAGCCGTGCTGGGGCCGGTGCTGTTCCTGCTCGGCGCCGCCGGGGCGGTGAGCATGCTGGCCTTCGACCTGGCCCGTTCGGCGAACCACGGTCACCAGGCCGGCGTCGCCAGCGGAGTGGCCAACATGGGCGGGTTCACGTTCGCGGTCGTCGCCGAACTCGGGGCCGGTCTGCTACTGGACGAGCTGCGACGGCACGGGGTCGACGGGCCGTTGGCCTACCGGCTGTCGTTCCTGGTCGCGCTCGCGTTGGCGGTGGCCGGAACCGTGCGGCTGGTGATGCTCCACCGGCACGCCGGGACGCGGTCGCCGCACCCGGCGCGCGTTCTCGAACCCGCCGGTGGCACTTTGTCGTGAATGTGCGACTAGCGGGGGAGGGCGGAGGCGCGCCAGGCGCCGGAGCCGGGCCGCGGCAGCGGGCGGCGCACCAGGGCCGCCCGGTCCGCCCAGAAGGACCTCCGCTCCGGCTGGTCCACCGTTCCTCCGTCACCGGCGGCCGCGGCCGCGGCCACCACGGCCGTCAGCGCCGCAAGCTCGGCCTCGTCCGGGTTGCCGCGCACGACGCGCAGCAACGGCCGGGCGGGCGGGGTTTCCTCGAACTCGCTCATCGGACCCCCTTACAGCGGGATGTTGCCGTGCTTCTTGGGCGGCAGCGTCTCGCGCTTGTCCCGCAGCATGGACAGCGCCCTGGTCACCTGGCCGCGGGTGTGGGACGGCACGATCACCGAGTCGACGTAGCCGCGCTCGGCCGCTTCGTACGGGTTGAGCAGCGTGTCCTCGTACTCCTGGATCAGCTCGGCCCGTAGCGCCTCGACGTCCTTGCCCTCCTCGGCGGCATTGGCGAGCGTCTTGCGGTGCACGATGTTCGCCGCACCCTGGGCACCCATCACCGCGACCTGCGCGGTCGGCCAGGCCAGGTTGACGTCCGCGCCCAGGTGCTTGGAGCCCATGACGTCGTACGCGCCACCGTAGGCCTTGCGGGTGATCACGGTGACCAGCGGAACCGTCGCCTCGGCGTAGGCGTAGATCAGCTTCGCGCCGCGGCGGATGATGCCGTTCCACTCCTGGTCGGTGCCCGGCAGGAAGCCCGGCACGTCGACGAAGGTCAGCACGGGCACGTTGAAGGCGTCGCAGGTCCGCACGAACCGGGCGGCCTTCTCCGAGGCGTCGATGTCCAGGCAGCCGGCGAACTGCGTCGGCTGGTTGGCGACCACGCCCACCGCGTGCCCGTCGACCCGGCCGAACCCGACCACGACGTTCGGCGCGAACAGCTCCTGGACCTCCAGGAACTCGCCGTCGTCCAGCACGCGGGTGATGACCTCGTGCATGTCGTAGGGCTGGTTCGGCGAGTCCGGGATCAGGGTGTCCAGCTCGAGGTCGGAGTCGGTGACGCCGTCGGCGATCGAACCCTCCGTGGGCTCCGGCGAGTCGAACACCGGCGGCTCGGACAGGTTGTTCGACGGCAGGAAGGACAGCAGTTCCTTGACGTAGGAGATCGCGTCCTCCTCGTCGGAGCCGAGGTAATGCGCGTTGCCCGACTTCGTGTTGTGCGTGCGCGCGCCGCCCAGTTCCTCGAACGTGACCTCCTCACCGGTCACGGTCTTCACCACGTCCGGGCCGGTGATGAACATGTGCGAGGTCTGGTCGACCATCACCACGAAGTCGGTGAGCGCGGGGGAGTAGACGTGCCCGCCCGCGTTGGCGCCCATGATCAGCGAGATCTGCGGGACGACGCCCGAGGCCTTGACGTTGCGGGTGAAGATCTCGCCGTACAGGCCGAGCGAGACCACGCCCTCCTGGATGCGCGCGCCGCCGCCCTCGTTGATGCCGACGATCGGGCGGCCGGTCTTGATGGCGAGGTCCATCACCTTGACGATCTTCTCGCCGTAGACCTCGCCGAGCGATCCGCCGAACACGGTCACGTCCTGGCTGAACACGCACACCGGGCGACCGTCGATGGTGCCGTAGCCGGTGACCACACCGTCGCCGTACGGGCGGTTGCGCTCCTGTCCGAAGTTCGTCGACCGGTGCCGGGCCAGCTCGTCGAGTTCGACGAACGAGCCGGGGTCGAGCAGCAGGTCGATCCGCTCACGGGCGGTCTTCTTGCCCTTCGCGTGCTGACGCTCCACCGCCCGGGCCGACCCGGCGTGCACCGCTTCGTCGTTCCGGCGGTACAGGTCGGCCAGCTTCCCGGCCGTGGTGTGGATGTCCGGCTCCTCCGCCGGAGGCGTCCCGATCGGCTCCGTCGCGCTGCTCATGACCGGAGCCTATCTAGTGCGCAAGGGGCGCGTGTGTGGCGTGAACCTCATCCCGCCAGCTGCTCCGCGTACCGCCTGGTCAACTCCGCCGTGCGGTCTTGCGGCCACGGGCACCGGATGTCGCCGAAGGTCGCGGCGAAGAACAGCTCGAGGTGGGTGTGCCAGGCCGCCAGCGCCTCCGCCCGCAGGTGCGCCAGCGCGGACGGCACGGTCTGCGTCAGCTCGACCCGTGTGCCCAGCTCGGGGTCGGCCACGAATTCCCACCGCACGCGGCCCGCGGGCGAGCCGTCATGCAGCCACTCGTACTCCAGCACGTGCGGCGCCGAGGCCACCAGCACGCGGCCTGCAGGCACGTGTCCGTTCGTGGCCGGCACCGGGGCCGGCCCACCCGGCTCGGTGGTCGCGTCCTCGGTCAGCAGCCGCCACATCTCCTCGACCTGCTTCCACACCAGGTCCCGGGCGAACCGCAGCTCGAATCCGTGCGGTGTGTCGCGCACGGTGCCCGCGCCGAGGCCGAACTCTTCGATGTAGCGCTCCATCGCTGCCAGCCAGTTCGGCTCGGGCGGAGCTTGCGCGCCGTCCAGGCGCGCGGTCAGGCCGTCCAGGCAGGCGTTCCAGCCGGCCGCGTTGCGTCCGCCGGACAACCGCCCGACGTCGCCGCCGCCGATCGTCTGCGTGAACACCAGCCTGCAGCCGTCGCCGTCGGGCATCAGCTCGAACCGCAGCACGTCGAGGTTCCAGCGAAACGCGAACACGTTCGGCGGGTCGAACTCCAGGATCTCGCCGGTGCCGCCGTCGTCGACCGCCGCTTCGGTGTCGAAGACGAACCGCATCGGCGCGCCCACCCTGGTCTCGGTCTGCACGCGCGCCGGGAACCAGTGCGCCAGTTCGGCCGGTTCGGTGATGGCCTGCCAGACCTTCTCGCGCCGGTGCGCGAGCCGGCGTTCGAAGCGCAGCACGGGCTCTCCGGCGATCGTCCGCAGTTCGGTCACGGTGGTCCCTCCGGTTCGGGCATGGTGTCCAGGTGCCGTTCGAGGGCGTCCAGGCCGGCGTTCCAGATGCGGCGATACGGCGCGAGCCACGCGTCGATCTCGGCGAGCGGTTGGGGGCGCAGCCGGTACCAGCGGCGTTGCGCGTCCTGCCGGACCTCCACCAGACCCGCCTCACGCAGCACCTTCAGGTGCTTGGACACGGCGGGCTGGGTGAGGGGCAGCCGCTCGACGAGATACCCGACCGGGCGCTCGGACGTGCGGAGCAGGTCGAGGATCTCCCGTCGCCGTGGCTCGGCGAGCACCTCGAAGGTTGATACCATACGAGGAATATAACTGATGAGGAATATAGGTCAACCATCCCGTCCCAGTTCGTGTCGACAGGGCGTGTCGGCTCGGCTTCAATCGGATGATGAGCACGGGCGGACTGTCGAAGGCTCGACTGGGCCGGCTCCACGACGTGATGGCCGGATACGTCGAACGCGGCGAGGTTCCGGGGGTGATCACGCTTGTCGAACGCCGCGGTGAGCTGCACGTCGACGTGCTCGGATCGGTCGCGTTCGGCGGGCCGGGGCTGCGTCGCGACAGCGTGTTCCGCATCAGCTCGATGACCAAGCCGATCGCCGCCGCGGCCGCGATGGTGCTCGTCGAGCAGTGCCGGCTCCGGCTGGACGAACCGCTCGACGAGCTGCTGCCCGAGCTGGCCGACCGGCGGGTGCTGGCCCGGATCGACGGTCCGCTCGACGAGACGGTGCCCGCCGAGCGGGCCCTGACGCTGGGGGACCTGCTGACCTTCCGGATGGGGTTCGGGCAGCTGTACCTGCCGGACGAGCCGCCGATCGCCCGGGCGGCGAACGAGGCGGGTCTCGGGATGGGGCCGCCCAGGCCGTCGGAGATGCCCGAGCCGGACGAGTGGATGCGGCGGCTGGGCGCCTTGCCGCTGATGTGCCCGCCCGGGATGCGCTGGCTGTACAACACGGGTTCGGACGTGCTGGGCGTCCTGCTGGCGCGGGTGTGCGGGTCGCTCGAGGGCGCGCTGCGGGAGACCGTGCTGGATCCGCTGGGGATGGACGACACCCGGTTCACCGCGCCCGCGGACCGGCTGGTCACCTCGTATGCGACCGGCTCGGCCGTGTACGACCCACCGGCGGGCGAATGGTCCCGGCCCCCCCGGTTCCCGTCCGCCGCCGCCGGACTGGTGTCCACAGTGGATGACTACCTGAGCTTCGTCGCATGATGCTCCACTTCGGACGCTTCGGCAGCGGGAGGGTGCTGGCGCGGCCCACGGTCGAGGCGATGGTGACCGACCAGTTGTCGCCGGGGGAGAAGGCGGTGTCCGGCTTCTACCCCGGCTACTTCGACACCCGCGGCTGGGGGTTCGGCCTGTCGGTGACCACGGCGCGCGACGGCATCGCGTCGGTCCCGGGCCGCTTCGGCTGGGACGGCGGGCTCGGCACGTCGTGGTTCTCCGACCCGTCGCACATTGTCGAAAATGTGTCGTGCGGGTGTCGAAACCGTGGCGCCGGCTCCGTCCCAGGGGCACGAGCGGCCACGAGGGCCCGTGACGAAGAAGGAGAACTACCATGAAGTACCTGCTGCTGAAGCACTACCGCGGCGCCCCGGCTTCGGTCAACGACACGCCGATGGACCAGTGGACGCCGGAGGAGGTCGACGCGCACGTGCAGTACATGCGCGACTTCGCGGTCCGCTTGCAGGAGACGGGTGAGTTCGTCGACAGCCGGGCGCTGGCGCCCGAGGGTGCGTTTGTGCGGTATGACGGCGAGGGTCGCGCACCGGTGACCGATGGTCCGTTCGCCGAGACCAAGGACCTCATCGCGGGCTGGATGATCATCGACGTGGAGTCGTGGGATCGCGCGGTCCAGCTGGCCGGGGAACTCTCCGCCGCTCCCGGGGCCGGCGGGGAGCCGATCCACGAGTGGCTGGAGGTGCGACCGTTTCTGACCGAGTCGTCCAAGTTCACGGAGTGAACGAGTCGCTCCTGCGAGAGCTCGTGCCCGCCGTGATCGGTGTCCTCGTCCGCCGCGGAGCCGACTTCGCGTCGGCCGAGGACGCCGTGCAGGAGACCCTGATCCGGGCGCTGGAAACCTGGCCCGCCGATCCGCCGCGCGATCCGAAGGCGTGGCTGGTCACGGTCGCGTGGCGCAAGTTCCTCGACGCCGCCCGTGCGGAGGCGTCGCGGCGGGGGCGGGAACTCGCCGTGGACGCCGAGCCGAGCGCCGGTCCCGCACCCGCCACGGACGACACGCTGCGGCTGTACTTCCTGTGCGCGCAACCCGCCCTGCCGGCGGCCTCGGCCGTCGCCCTGACGCTGCGCGCGGTCGGCGGCCTGACCACACGGCAGATCGCGGCGGCATACCTCGTCCCCGAGGCGACCATGGCGCAGCGGATCAGCCGGGCCAAGCGGCGGATCGCGGGGCTGCCGCTCGACCAGCCCGGCGATCTCGCGACCGTGTTGCGCGTGCTCTACCTCGTCTTCAACGAGGGGTACAGCGGAGACGTCGACCTGGCGGCCGAGGCGATCCGCCTCACCCGTCAGCTCGTCGCCTTGACCGACGAGGCCGAGGTCGCGGGGCTGCTCGCGCTCATGCTGCTGCACCACGCTCGCCGCGCGTCTCGAACCGGTGCGGGAGGTCGTCTCGTCCCGCTCGGTGAGCAGGACCGCTCGCTCTGGGACACCGGCCTGATCACGGAGGGAGTGTCGATTCTGCAGGCCGCGCTGGCCCGCGACCGGCTCGGCGAATACCAGGCGCAGGCCGCGATCGCCGCCCTGCACGCGGACGCCCCGAGCACCGCCGAGACGGACTGGGTGCAGATCGTCGAGTGGTACGACGAACTGCTGCGCCTCACCGGCAGCCCGGTGGTGCGGCTCAACCGCGCAGTGGCGGTCGGGGAGGCCGACGGCCCCCAGGCCGGCCTCGCGGCGCTGGCCGACGTGAGCCCCGACCTCCCCCGGTACGCCGCCGTCACGGCATACCTGCGCGAACGCGCCGGTGATCTCGAGCGCGCCGCCGAGCTCTATGCCGAGGCCTCCCGCGCCGCTGCCAGCGTGCCGGAGCGTGACCACCTCACTCGGGAAGCCGCCCGGGTGCGGCAACTGCTTCGTCCGTGAAGGCCGCTTCGTACCGCAACAAGGTGTCGACAAAAATCCGCTGTTGGCCTGGGGTCAGCGGCGCGAGGGCGCGTTGCCAGGCATGGGCGCCCGGAGACAGCCACTGCGCGATGGCGGGACGGCTCTGCGGGCTGATGTCGATGATGCGCCGGCGCCGGTCGGCGTCGTCCTCGTGCCGGACCAAGATCCCTTTCCGGCTCAGGTCGCTCACGATCAGACTCACCGTTGTCGGCGCCACCCCGAGCATGCCGGCCAGTTGAGAGACGGTCAGCGGCCCGTCGAGCAGGAGCAGGGACAGCATCGACAGATGCCTCGGCGCCAGATCGAGCGACCGTAGCTCTTCCGGCAACGGCAGGCGTTTGACCCTGCCGACCAGCCGCGGCATCACCAGGAGCAACTCCCTGACCGCGTCGTCCGTGGTGTCCGGCGTTGACATCCGCCCACCCTCCAAATACCTTTGTTCTCAAAGCCTATTTGCGATCAAAAGCTTGCTTCGGAGGATGATATGCCTCATCTCAGCGTCCACGCGCTGGAAAGCGACCTGGCCGGCCGCGAGACCGCCTTGATCGAGAAGCTGACCGACGCGGTCGTCGCCGTCTACGGGGACTGGGCCCGAAGCATCGCGGACGTTCGGTTGATCGGCCTGCCGCCCAACAGATGGGGCATCGGTGGCGTGCCGGCACAGGCGCCCTCGCCGAGCGTCACTTTCGGGATCCGGGAAGCGGCGTTCAGCAGGCCCGACGCCGACGAGATCGTCGCCCGCCTCGTCGCCGGAGTCACGGACGCGATTGTCGAGGTGTTCGGGGAACGCGTCCGTGCCGGCGTGACGGTCGAACTGGTGGGCACCTCGGCCGGGCGCACCGGGGTCGGCGGCGTCGTTGTCACGTCATAAGGTGACCGCGGACGAACCGTCTTGTCAGGGGGGCCGATGCAGATCTTGTCCCGGCTGTGCGTGACTGCTGATGGCTATGTGACCACGCCGGACGGAGTGCCGCCGCAGGTGATCGACCCCGAACACGGCCCCGGCAGCCACGGAATCCGGGAATTCATCGCCGGGTGCGAAGCCGTGCTGATGGGCCGCACCACCTTCGAACCCGCGCCGGCCGCCGACCGCTGGCCGTGGCCGGACCTGAAGGTGTTCGTGCTCGGCTCGCGCCGCACGCCCGGAGCGCCGGACGACGTCGTGTTCGACAGCGATCCGGTCCGGCTGCTGGAGAGGCTGCGCGCGGACAACGCCGGCGGGGACGTTCACCTCGTCGGCGGTCCGAGCACGCTCGAGACCTTCCGCGCGCTCGGCGCGGTGGACAAGCTCGAACTGGTGGTGCTGCCGTTCATGGTCGGCGCGGGGATGCGGCTGACGGACTCGCTGGACCCCGCTACCGCGCTGTCCTTCGAAAGTTCTCGCGCCCTGCCCGGCGGCTCCGTGGAGATCGTGTACGCGCTGAGGCGGTGACGTGCGGTCAGACGCCCGTGGTGCCGTCGATGCGTTCGCGGATCAGGTCGGCGTGCCCGTTGTGGCGGGCGTACTCGGCGATCATGTGGGTGTAGATCCAGCGCAGGGTGACTCCTCCGCCGAGGAACGGGCTGGTCTGGTCCAGCTCGCGGTGCGCGCAGTTGGCGCGGGCGTGGGCGATTTCGGCTTCCCAGGTTTCCCGGGCGGTGTCGAAGGTGATCTCACTGGAGAGGTCGAACCCGCCGTCGTGGCCGTCTGGATCGGCGTCCGGATCGTAGATCGGCGGGGCGGTCTCGCCTGCCAGGACACGGCGGAACCAGTTCCGTTCGACTTCGGCCATGTGCTGGACCAGTCCGAGCAGGGTCAGCGGCGACGGCGGCACCGAGGCGGTGCGCAGCTGTTGTTCGGACAGGCCCTCGCACTTGAGCGCGAGGGTGGCGCGGTAGAAGTCGAGCCAGCTTTCGAGGGTGGTGCGCTCGTCGGCCTGCGGCGGCGGCATCGGACGCTCGGTGGTCATGATCTGCATGATGTCAGCGGGGTCTGACACTCCTGCGGCCGAGACCATGGCTTCACCGATCAGAAATCCTCCGCTGCGTCGTCAGTTCTGGTAGGCCCGCACCGGTGGAAGGATTGCTGACCATGACCCACGACAGACGGCTGGGTGACGACGAGGCCATGTTCATCGCGGCGGTCCGCTCGGACGATACGGCGCGGTTCGCGCTTCTCACCGAGCGCTACCGGCGTGAGCTGCGGGTGCACTGCTACCGGATGCTCGCGAATTACGAGGACTCCCAGGACCTGACGCAGGAGACGTTCCTGCGGGCGTGGAAGAAGCGGGAGTCGTTCAGGGGCCACGCCGCGCTGCGGACCTGGCTGTACCGGATCGCGACGAACGCCTGCCTCGATTTCCTGGAGAAGCGGAACGACCGCACACCCGTAACGGCCGAGGTCTCGGAGATGCTGTACCTGCAGCCGTACCCCGACCGGATGCTGCCCGAGGACCCGCAGGAATCGGTGGTGGCGCGGGAGACGATCGAGCTGGCGTTCATCGTCGCCGTCCAGCACCTGCCGCCGCGGCAGCGGGCGGTGTTCATCCTGCGCGACGTCCTCGGCTGGCCGGCGTCGAAGGCCGCCGACGCCCTCGAGCTGACCGTCGCATCGGTGACCAGCGCACTGCAGCGGGCGCGCGTGACGATGCGCGAGCAGCTGCCCGACCGCCGCCTCGACTGGCGGAGTCCCGCCACCCGCGAGCTGTCGAGCGACGAGCGCGGCACCGTGAGGTCGTATATCGACGCCCATGAGCGCAACGACCTCGACGGGTTGATGTCCCTGCTGCGCGACGACCTGCGCTTCGCGATGCTGCCCGGGCAGGCCACCGTGACCACGACGGCCAAGGACGCGGTGGACGGCTGGGTCTCCGGTGGGCTCTTCCAGCGCGGCCACGACGACTGGCGCGGTATCGCCACCACGGTCAACCGCATGCCGGCCGCCGCGCTGTACCTCCGCACCCTCGACGACCCGGAGTACCGGCTGTTTGCCATCGCGGTCCTGCGCATCGTCGACGGAAAGATCGCCGAGCTGACCGGATTCGACGCCACCGGCAAACCGTGGCTGGACCTGCCCCCGACACTGTGATCACACGCCAGGCGGGATTTCGACCTGGCCTCACGAGCCGAGCAGGTGGCCCGTGCTCATCGCCTCGTCTCGTATCGGGTCAGGACCACGCCGCCGGGGAACGTCCGCGTCTCCACCAGGTTCAGGTTCACCCAGCTGTCCAGTGCGGTGAAGAACGGCGTGCCACCGCCGACCAGGACCGGGTGGATGGCCAGCTGGTACTCGTCGATCAGCCCGGCCCGCATGGCCGCCCCGGCGAGCGTTGCGCCGCCGATGCCCATCGGGTCGCCGTCCTCGGCCTTGAGCCGGGTGATCTCGGCGATCGCGTCGCCGGTGACCAGGCGGGTGTTCCAGCCGACCGTGTCGACCGTCGAGGAGAACACCACCTTCGGCGTGTCCCGCCAGTTCCGCGCGAACTCGATCTCCGCCGACGTGGCGCCCAGCTGCTGGTCGCCGGTCGGCCAGTGGGAACTCATCGTCTCCCACAGCTTGCGCCCGTACAGCGACAGGCCGCTCGCCCGCTCCCGGTCGAGCCACCACTGGAACAGCTCGTCGCTCGGCACGCTCCAGCCGATGTCGTCGCCGGTCGCGGCGATGTAGCCGTCCAATGTCACGTTCATGCCGAAGATCAGTTTCCGCATGGCGCCCGCCTCCCGTGAGTCGATCTCACACATACAGACGGGCGCGGCGCGGAAACGTGATCGGTGTGCGATCTATGTCCGGACACCTTGGTCAATTAGTTGGTGGAGTAGCAGTATTCGAAGTGTGTCGTATTCTGCGGGTTCGCGGTTGCTGACATCCGCGTCCCCAGCGCGTCGCGGTTGTTGCTTCACCGGTTGGCATCAAGCTGGAATTCGAGAAGTCGGCGTTGGTCGGTCAGCAATGATCCTGTGGGACGTCTGGGGTGGGCTCGGCGCGGATCCCGAAGTCGCGCCGGAGCAAGCGGAACGGGCGGACGAGCTGGCCGAGCTGCTCAGCGACCCCGACGTCCAGCTGGAGCACCTCCAGGCGGCGTTCGAGGAGGACGACGTGCGGGTGCCGCCGGTGATCCGATTCTTCACGCCGCCGGGGGCCGTGGCTCGGGAAGTCGTGCTGCGGTAGGGACTCGGCGGCCGTTCTAATTGAGCAGTGCGGCCCGGCCCTGGCGGCGCCAGGCCGATGGGCTGACGCCGCGGGCGCGTTTGAACGCCACGCTGAACGCGAACGCGTCCGCGTAGCCGACCTCGTTGGCCACCGCCGCGACCGTCTTCTCCGTGTCCCGCAACAGATCCGCCGCCAGCGTCATCCGCCAGCCGGTCAGGTAGGTGAGCGGGGGTTCGCCGACGAGAGTGGCGAACCGGGCGGCGAACGCGGCGCGGGACAAGCCGGCCTCGGCGGCCAGTTCGGCGACCGTCCACCGGCGCGAGGGTTCGGTGTGCAGCAGGCGCAGAGCTTCGCCGATGGCGGGATCGCCCAGCGCCCGGTACCACGCGGGCAGTGCCGGCGAGTCGGCGCACCAGGCTCGCAACGCCAGTACGAGCACCAGATCCAGCAACCGGGCGAGCACGGCGTCCTGGCCGGGTTCGTCGCGGGACACCTCGGCGGCGAGCAGATCCAGCGTCGCCCCGGTCCGCGGCCCGGCAGGCACCACCGCCAGCGGCGGGAGCAGGGCGAGCAGCCGGTCGCCGACGTCGCCGTGGAGTTCGTAGGCGGCCCGGAGCATGATCGTCGCTCCGGGCAGGCCGTCGCCGTAGGTGCGCGGTGCCAGATTCCAATGGCCCGCCAACGGTTCCCCGCCGGGGAGGTACTTGCGGCCGCCACGGATCGTGACCTGCCGCGCGGTGCCGGGGTCGTCGGCGATCGTGTACCGGCCGGTTCCGGTGACCAGGGCGATGTCCCCGGCGGCGAGCCGCACCGGCGCGGCCCCGGAGTGGTCGAGCCGGATCGACGCGTGGCCGCCGAGCGTGGCCATCACGGTGAGCGCGGGAGCGTCGGCGTAGGTGACCGACCACGGCGGCCGCTGGATCAGCTGCCGGACCAGCGCGGTCCTGGCGCGGGCCCGGTGCAGCAGATCGGTCAGCACGTCCATGCCCTCCACGCTAGACGTTCACAAAGCAATCCTCGACGATCACCCATGGATCGTCTGCCTGCGCTGGGGTTTGCTCAGGGCATGAACAACAAATCCATCGCGGTGTTCGGAGCCGGTCCCGGCGTCGGCCGGGCGGTCGCCCGCCGATACGGAAAAGCGGGGTACGACGTCGTCCTGGTCGCCCGCCGCCAGGATCCGCTGGACCGGTTCGCCGGGGAACTGACCGCGGACGGCATCACCGTGCACATGGTGACGGCCGACCTGTCCGAGACCGGCGGCGTGCCCGCACTCGCCGAGCGGATTCGCGCGAAGGTCGGCGACCCCACCGCGTTCTACTACGGCCCCTCGCCCGCGGACCCGGAATTCACCGCCGCGGTCGGCCTGCGCCCGGAACGACTGCACGAGCTGATGCCGATCACGCTCTACACTCTGCTCGCGCTGGTCGGGGAGTTCCTGCCCGCCATGATCGGGCGCGGCGACGGCGCGATCCTCACTGCGCAGGGTGCCGCCGCCGTCCAGGGCCGCCCGCGGATGACCGGCTGGCCACCGTTGCTGGCCGCCCAGCGCAATTACCTCCAGTCCCTCGCGGCCGAGGTCGCCGACCAGGGCGTCTACGTCGGCATGTTGTACATCGGCGCGCGCATCACGGGGACCGCCTTCGAGGCGAGGATCCGGGCGACGGGGCAGCCGGTGCCTGACGTGCCCGCCGCCGATCCGGCCGAGCTGGCCGAACTGCTCTGGACCATGCACACCGACCGGAAACCGCAGGAAATGGTCGTTCCGGAGAATATGCTCGGCTGAGGGAGGTTTCGCGTCCCGATTTCCGTCCACTCTCCAGACCAACCCGTCGGACCATCCGAACCTCCGGTTGGCCGGGTAGCCCCGGGGCTACCCGGCCAATAATGGTCAGTTGGCCGGACGGCCCGCGCCGGTGTAGTCGTCCGTGCGGGTGCGGTAGGTCGCGATCTGGATGGCCATCCCCTGCGTCGGCGCGTTGATCATCAAGCCGTTGCCCAGGTAGAGCCCGACGTGGTGGATCCGGGTGGCCGGGTTGCCGTAGAACACCAGATCGCCCATCTTCGGCGCGGTGACCGACGGGACGGACCGGAACTGCATGTCCGCCGTGCGCAGCAGGTCCACCCCCGCCGCGTCGTAGGCGGCCTTCGTCAGGCCCGAGCAGTCGAACCCGGCCGCGCCCGCGTCCGGTCCGTTCCCGCCCCATACGTAGGGCAGGCCGAGCTGGTCGAGGGCGAACCGGGTGGCCCGGATCGACGGGGCGGACGCGGACGCGGGGTCCAGCGAGAGCTGCGCGTACAGCTGGGCGTTGCCGAGCGCCTGCTGGCGGAACAGGTCCGAGTCGCGGTAGCTGTCGATCGCCTTCCACCAGCCCTGGCCGGCCTGCAGATCGGTGCTCCCCGCGCACAGCACGCGCCCCGCGGCCACGGACGCGTCGTCGATGTCCTGGACGTCGCCGTGCGCTCCGGCGCTGTGCCACTCCGCCTGGGTCAGCTGCATCGGACCGCTGCGCGACTCGGTGGCGGCCTCACCGGCGGCGCCCGTCAGCGGCACCGAGCTCAGCGCCTTCGCCGGTTTACCGTTCGCGTCCAGCGACCCGCCGCCGAAGCGCCCGTGGTTCGAGCTCGCCTTGCCGATCCCGGCGAGCGTCACCCACGACAGGTGACAGCCCGGGTCCTCATCGCGCAGCGTCAGCTCGCCCGTGGCGTACCCGATCAGGGCGCGCTCCGGGATGTCGAGCGGCCCGCTGAGGCCGGCCGCCCACTTCTCCAGCTCGCTCTTGCCCTGTTCCTTGGGCGCCAGTGCCGGCACCGGCGCGTTCGGCTCCAGCACGGTCGGCGCCGCCGCGACCGCCGCGTTCCCCGCTGGCCGTCCAGGCGCCACCACGTCGGCAGCGGCCCGCACTTGTTGCTGCGGCGGCTCGACCAGCAGCCAGCCGCAGGTGCCCAGTCCGGCGACGAGGATGAGCGCGATCAGGGCACGCCCGGCGGCGGCCCTCCCCCAAGATCGGAAACGCATGGTCACCCCGCCCACACTAAAAGACAACGACCCTCGCCGGACACAGTGATCCAACGAGGAGACCCCCGCGCGCGTGACGGAAGGCGAATAGGCTTCCCCCATGAACGCGATCAACGCCGGGCGGCTGCGTACCGAACTGCTCGCGCCGCAAGGTCCGTACGCGAGGCTGGACGTCGTCACCAGCACCGGTTCCACCAACGCCGACCTGCGCAAAGCCGGCGTCGAGGGCGCGGCGGACCGGACCGTGCTGATCGCCGAGGAACAGACCTCCGGCGTCGGGCGGCGGGCCCGGCTGTGGACGTCGCCGATGGGCAGTGGCGTGTATCTCAGTGTGCTGCTCCGTCCGGCGGAGGTCCCGTTCAGCGCGCTCGGCTCGCTCGCGATCGCCGCCGGGCTCGCGGTGACCGACCTCACCGCGGAACTCGGTGTCGACGCGGTCCTCAAGTGGCCCAACGACGTGCTCGCCGGACCGGGCCGTGGCAAGTGCGCCGGCATCCTCTCCGAAGCCGTCGCCGGGGACGAACTGGCCGTGGTGCTCGGCATCGGGATCAACGTCCGCCCACTGGGCTCCGGGGTCGACCCGGGTGCGGGCGGGTTGCTGCCCACCTCACTGGCCGAGCGCGGCGCACGCACCACCGACCGCACCGACATCGCCGCGCTGCTGCTGGCCGCGCTGGCCGACCGGGAGGAGCGCTGGCGCCGGGCGGGCGGCGACCTGGCGCGCGCCGGGCTGCTGGAGGAGTACCGGGCCCGGTGCGAGACCCTTGGCCAGGAAGTCCGCGTACTGCTGCCGGGCGACTCGACGATCACCGGCACCGCCACCGACGTCGACGCCGGCGGTCAACTCGAGGTGCGCGGTCAGGACGGCAAGCGGCACAGCGTGTTCGCCGGGGACGTGGTGCACCTGCGCCCGGTACGGTGAAGCTGTCGCGAGAGGAGTTCGCAAGTGGCCTACCCCGACGATCTGCTCAGCGAGAACGAGCAGGTCATAGTGCACAGCCATCCGCACGCGAAGATGCTGATCGCACCCGTGATCGGGCTACTCGTGACGCTGGGGCTGGGCATCTGGCTCGTCACGCTCGCCGGTGACGCGCCGTCGCCGTGGAACGACGTGGCCCGCATAGCGATCGCCGTGGTCGGGGTCGTGCTGATCGTCTGGTTCTTCCTCGTGCCGCTGATCCGCTGGCGCACCACGCATTTCATCGTCACCACGGACCGGCTGATCGTGCGCGAAGGCGTGATCAAGCGGACCGGCATCGACATCCCGATGGGCCGGATCAGCAGCGTGCAGTTCGAGCACGGCATCGTCGACCGGATCTTCGGCTGCGGCACCCTGGTGATCGAGTCCGCTTCCGACGAGCCCTTGCGCTTCGAGGACATTCCGCGCGTCGAACGGGTCCACACGATGATCTACCGCCAGGTCAACGACAACCCGTACGACGACTTCCCGGGCGGGCAGGGGCCGCAGCCGCACGGACGCGGCGCCCGCTGACGTCACCCGATCAAGCGATCTGGCTCGCGAAACCGTTGTGGCTGCCCGGAATCCTCGACGACGGGGCGTCGTATGTTGCGATTTCGTACCACGACACAACACGGTTCGGGCACTCGTGCGTAGTTCCGCTGGATGAGGCAACCTGATGTCCGGGCGGAACCGGAGCGCGTTCGCGCGCGTCCGAGTCCGAGCCGACCGCTGTACTCGCGAGGAGGGGTGCCGTGACCGAGCATCGGGCGCAGGTCGAGGAACTGCTCGCCGACTACCGCCGCAGCCGGGAGGATCTCGCCTCGGTGCACGGCGCGCTCGCCGCCGTCACGGCCTCGGCCACCGGCGCCGACGGGCTGATCACGGCGACCGTCGGCCCGCGCGGGACGTTGACCTCGCTGACCATCGCCGACGGCGCCTACTGGCGGTACCGGCCGAACGAGCTGGCGCAGCAGATCGTGCGCGTCACGGCCGAAGCCACGGTGCAGGCGCTTGCCAAGGCCGGTGAGGTGCTGGCGCCCGCGCTGCCCGCCGGGACGGATCCGCAGGCGCTGCTGCTCGGCACCGGCGACCTCGACGCGACCGAGATCGCGCCGGCGAAACCCCGCCCCGCGCCAGAGGAAGAGAGCCTCGAAGACCACCGCTGGATGACCCGGTGAGCGGCGGGTTCGAGGCCGACGCCGACCGGCTCGCCGCCGGCTCGGGCGACTTCGACGCCCTCACGGTGCGCGCGGCGGCGGTCGCGGAACGGCTCGAGCGCGCCCTCGACGGGGCCGCGAACGCCTGGGGGAACGACGCGGTGGGGCAGGCGTTCGCGGCGTCGCACGTCGGGCGCGCCGGCGAAACACTCGACGCGCTGCGCAACCTGTCCGGACGGCTTTCGGGGTTCGGGCACACCATCGGGGAGGCCGGCGCGCGCTACCGCGGGTCCGAAGAGGACGCTGGGCAGACGATCACCGACACGGCACAGGGGTAGGCGATGGGTATCGAGCTGCCGCGGGAACTCGCCGGCCTGGCGGCCGAAACCGGGTTGGCCTGGCCCGACGCGGACGAAGACCGGTTACGCGACCAGGCCGCCGCGTGGCGCGACGCGCACCGTGAGCTGACCGCGCTCGCGGCGGAGGCCGACGAGCGTGCGGGCAGCGCGGTCACCGCCCTGTCCCGGGACGCGGGCGACGCGGCCGGCCATGCCTGGTCGGAGTTCGTCCATCCGGAGAACGGTCACCTGACTATCGCCGCCCGGGGTGCGGCCGAAGCGGCGGACCGGCTGGAGAACGCGGCCGAGCAGGTCGGGGCGGCGAAGGTGGAACTGGTGCGCCAGCTCGTCGAGGCCGCGAAGAACCGCGACGCGAGCCTCGCTGCCGCGGCGAACGGGCATCCCACCGCGATCCTCGGTGTGGACACGGTTTTGCGCGGCGCAGCGGCAAACCTGGCTGTCGTGACCCAGGGGCTGGCCGCCACACTCGGGCCCGGCCCGGTCGGCTCGCTGATCACCCCGCTCGTGGAGCCGAACCCCGGCGCGCGCACGCCGGATGGTCAGGGTGCGCTGCTCGGTGTGGTCACCGGTCTGGCACCGGAACTGGTGGCGCCCGCGGTGACGCCGTCGCCCGCGGTGCTCGGCACGGCACCCGGATCCGCGCCGGTCGCGGTTTCCCCGCCCGTGCTGACCCCGCCGGTCGTGCCGCCGGTGGTTCCGGAGCCCGCGTTCGCCGACACCGACACCGGCCCCATCCAACTGCCGGATCCGCCCACTCCGCCGTCGATGCCCGGGTACGGGGGGTTGCTGGATTCGCGCGGGTTCGACGAGGTACCGACGCCGTCCACCGGACTGCCGAGCGCCACCGTCGCCGCGGGGTACACCGGGGCCCCAATACCGCCGCCGCCGCCTCCGCCCGCCGGATATGTGCCGCCCGCACACGCGGCGCCACCCGTCGCGGCCGTACCCGCGCCGGTCATGCCACCGGCAGCGCCGGTCGTGCCGCCCGGGCGGTACGCGCCGGGGCCGCGCCAGCCCTACGGTTCCGGACCGCCCCACGCTCCGGAACCGCCTTCGATCGGCGCGCCCCGCAAGGAGCGGGAGAGCATCGTCGCGCTGTTCCGGGTCCACATGTTCCCGATCGGGCACCTGCCCGTCGCGACGGACAACCCCGCACGGCAGCTGCCGGTGCCCTCGTCCGAGGTCGACTACGCGCCGGGCCTGCGTTTCCCGCCGCACGATCATCCGCGTTCGGACCTGATCCAGACCGAGGACGCCCTGGTGAAGGTCGGGTACGGCCGCCTGCCCTCGCCGCCCGCGACGCCCCCGGCCGAGCTGCGCGCCGGGTACGACCCACTCGGCGGCCTGCACGAACGGGACTGGGATCGTCGCTTCCTGGCGGGAAAACGCCGTGAGGTGCCCGAATACGCGTGGCCGCCGGGCGAGCGTTATCCCGAAGGCGGCAGTGACGCGGGCGAGCCCTCGGTGCTGACCGAAGGCGTCCTCCTGGACCGTCTCGGCGATCCGCGTGGCCGGGTGTTCGCACCCGATGGCACACCGTTCGCGTGGCGGTCGTTGCCGCCGTCGGTGTACGAGGCCGGTTACCGGCGCTACCGCGTGCTGCGGGACGTGCCGGTGTGGCGCGCGGTGTCCGCGCCGTGGTTCGGCCAGCCCGGTGGCGGTGAGCGTTACCGCGCGATCTATTCCGCCGACGAGCTGGTGACCTTGGGATATCTGGCGGACATCACGTACGAGGAGGGCGCTGCGCAGTGAACGTCGAGTCGATCGCGCGGTGGCTGGCGGCCATCGGGGTGCCGGAAGAGGTGATCTCGGTCGGCGGGGAGGCGGACAACGCGTGGTGCCTGCTGCGGGCCGAGGAGTCCGAGGAGGGCGGCCCGGTGTGGGAGGTGTTCTGGCGCGAGCAGGGCAACCGCTACGACTGGGCGCGCTTCACCAACGAGCAGGTCGCCTGCCACTACCTGTTCGGCAGGCTGGCGTGGTCGCAAGTCGCACGCGGCGCCGTCGGACTGCTGCCCGCGCCGGCCTGATCTCGCGCGCCGGCGGTTCTCATCGGCGCAGGTGTTTGAGTGCCTCGTCGTGCAGGTGGCCGTTCGAGGAGAGCGCCGAGCCGCCGTCGAATCGGACCGCGCCGGTCAGGTCGCTGAAGCGGCCGCCGGCCTCGGTGAGCAGGATCTGCATCGGCGCGACGTCCCACGGGTTGACGATCGGCTCGGCCGCCAGGTCGATCGCGCCCTCGGCCACCAGGCAGTGGTGCCAGAAGTCGCCGAACGCGCGGGTTTCCCAGCACGCCTCGACCAGCCCCAGGTAGGCCTCGCGCGAGTGGTACTCGGTCCACGAACCCAGGTCGGTGGTGGACAGGTAGGCGTCCGACAACTCGCGCACCGACGACACCGAAATCGGCCGCTCGCCCGCCGGGTCGCTCATCCACGCGCCCGCACCCGCGGCGGCCCACCAGCGCCGGCCCAGCAGCGGGGCGCTGACCATGCCGACCACCGGCTGCCCGTCCTCGACCAGCGCGATCAGCGTCGCCCACACCGGACCGCCGCGCAGGAAGTTCTTGGTGCCGTCGATCGGGTCGAGCACCCACGCACGGCCGGACTGCCATTGCGAACCGCCACGCTCCTCGCCGGCCACGTTGTCGTCCGGGCGGTCCGCGGCGAGCACCTCGCGGACGGCGTCCTCGACCGCGGTGTCCGCGTCGGTCACCGGTGTGCGGTCCGGCTTGCTGCTGACCTCGAGGTCGCGCGCGCGGAACCGGGCCGTCGTGATCGAGTCCGCGGCGTCCGCGAGTTTCCCCGCCAGGATGAGATCGTCCGGGTAGCTGGCCACGCCACGATGTTTTCACGACCCGCGGTCGTAGAGTTGGCCAGGTGAGCATGGTGTTGCTGGCCGAGGACGACCCGGCGATCGCGGACCCGCTGTCTCGCGCGCTCGAGCGCGAGGGCTACGACGTCGAAGTCGTCGGCGACGGCCCGAAGGTTCTGGACATCACCCAGACCAGGCGGGTCGATCTGCTGGTGCTCGACCTCGGTCTGCCCGGGATGGACGGACTCGAGGTGTGCCGCCGGCTGCGCGCGAACGGCAGCGAGCTGCCGGTGCTGATGCTCACCGCCCGCACCGACGAGGTCGACTTCGTCGTCGGCCTCGACGCCGGAGCCGACGACTACGTGGCCAAGCCGTTCCGGCTGGCCGAGCTGCTCGCCCGCATCCGCGCGCTGCTGCGCCGCCGGGCGCCCGAGGTGCTCGAAGCGGGCGGGGTGCGGATGGACCTCGGCGCGCGGATGGTGCTGGTCGACGGGCGCGAGGTGCAGCTGGCGAACAAGGAATTCGAGTTGCTGCGGGTGCTGATGAGCCACGCGGGCCAGGTCGTGAGCCGCGACGACATTCTCGCCGAAGTGTGGAACGACCTGGAGTCCAAGACGTCGAAGACGCTCGACATGCACATGTCGTGGCTGCGCCGGAAGCTGTCGGTGTCCAGCGACGGCAAGGGGTCGGTGATCCACCACGGCGACGGTGAGCGCCGGATCGCGACCGTGCGCGGTGTCGGCTTCCGGTTCAACACAGACTAGTGCGCCGCCGCATCCTGCTGGCCATCCTGCTGGCCGTCGCGGTCACCGCGGCCGCGCTGGGCATTCCGCTCGGCGTCACCGCGTGGAAGCTGGTCGACAGCATCTACAACGAGGACCTCGCGGGCCGCGCCGCGCAGATCGCCGCGACCCTGGACACCGAGCTGGCCGACGGCGAGCTCGACCAGAGCGACCTCACGCAGGTGTTGGTGGCGATCCCGCAGGGCGGCGAACTGGTCGTCGACGTGCCGGGGCACGCGCGGATGACCGAGGGCGCCGACCCCGGGGCGGACCCGGTGACGGCGACCGTGCAGCTGGCCCGGCAGGGGCATCTCGAGCTGTCGATCCCGTCCGGCCCGCTGCGGTCGCGGCAGACCACGGTGACGCTCGCCGTCCTGCTCCTGGTGGTGTTCTCGGTGACGATCGGGACGGTGGTGGCGACCGTGACCGCCCGCCGGCTGGCGAAACCGCTGCGGCACGTGGCCGAACGCGCCGCCCGGCTCGGCGGCGGTGATTTCCGTCCGGACCCCAGCCGGTACAGCATCGGTGAGCTGGACATGGTGGCCGAGGCGCTGGACACGTCGGGCACCGCGCTGGCGCAGCTCGTGCAGCGGGAGCGGCAGCTGGTCGGCGACGTCTCCCACCAGCTGCGGAGCCGGCTCACGGCGCTGCAGCTGCGGCTGGAATCGCTGACCGTGGTGAGCGACCCGGACATCGCCGAGGAGGCCCGCGCGGCGCAGGAGCAGGCGGACCGGTTGTCGGAGGCGCTGGAGGAGCTGCTGGCGGCGGCACGCGCGGCGAGCGAGGTCGACACGGAGGCCCTGGAGCTGGCGGCGGAACTGCCCGAGGTGTCCCAGGAGTGGCGCCAGCTGCTCCGCGCGGAGGGCCGGAACCTGCGGCTGCGGATCGGCGAGGGCCTGATGGCGCGCGCCACGCCCGGCCGGCTTCGTGAGGTGGTGGGCGTGCTGCTGGACAACGCGCTCCGGCACGGCGCCGGGACGGTCACGTTGGCGGCCCGCCGGGGCGAGACTGAGGCGACGGTGGTGGTCGAGGTCAGCGACACCGGCTCGGGCATCCCGGACGACCTCGCCCCGCACATCTTCGAACGCGGTTTCTCCGGCGGCGGGTCCACCGGCGTCGGTCTGGCGCTCGCGCGGGCGTTGGCGGAGGCCGATGGCGGGCGCCTGGAGCTGTCCAGCCGCCGTCCGGCGGTGTTCAGCCTGTTCCTGCGGGTGCCGAATCCGGGTGACGTGCCCGAGGTGCGCTGGCCCGCGGAGCGGGTGCCGCGTTAGGCGCTGCTGTCCGCACCGTGCCGGGCGTCCCGGCGGCGCTGGCCGAGGTCGTCCGGGAAGACCCACTTCTTGAAGCCCCAGAAGCGGAAGAACATCGCCAGCAGCATGCCGATGATGGATCCGCTGACGAAGTCCGCCGTTTCCTGAACGAACCGGCTCACGTGGGGCACTTCCAGATGCAGGAAGTAACGCGACACATACAGCGGAATCAGGTTCACCACCACGGCCAGCCCGCTGATCACGAAGAACAGCGCGGCCTCGTGATGCCTTTCCCGGCCGCCGCGGGTCCGGAACGACCACTCGCGATTGAGAATGTAGGACACGATCGTCGCGACGATGACCGCGATCGCTTTCGCCGTGGTCGGCTTGTCTTCCAGCACGCTCAGTTTCAGCAGGTACCAGATACCGTTGTCGACGACGAACGTCGTTCCGCCGACGATCCCGAATTTGAGCAGCTCCCGATGTTTGATCAACACCGCGCGCAATGGCTCGGGCGTGTGCGACAACACGCTTTCCACAACGGTCACTTGCGCAGTGTACGTAGTCCGGCGGAGCGCGGATCGTCAAGGCGCCGGTGAGCCGGTTTCATCCCATTCCGGCGACGATCAATTCGACGGGTACGGGATCCACGGCAGCCACCACCACGGCCGTCCGTTGTCCTTCGACGTCGAGGTCGGCGTCGTGGTGGTGGTCGTGCTGCCCGACGTCGTGGTCGTGGTGGTCGTCGTCCGGCTCGACGACGACGTCGTCGTCGGGGCGGGCTCGGACGAGGTGGTCGTCGTGGTCGTCGGCGCGAGGGCCGGCGGCGGCACGTCACAGTACGGGAACCAGCACTCGACCGTGACCGTACGCGAGGCGTTCGCGCCGCCGAGCGTCGCCGACACCGTCACCGTGCGGGCTTCCTTCTTCGGCTGGTCCAGCTCGAACCACAGCCGCAGGTGCTCGCCCGGCTCCAGCGCGTTCAGGCTGGTGCACGTCGTCTCCGGGCCGCTGTCGCAGGCCGCGCGGAAGTTGCCCAGGATCAGCCGGGCGTTGTCGTCGATCGACAGCGTGACGGGCTTGGTGTTCGGGCCCGTGTTGGTCACGTCGACCGACAGCCACACCGAACGGCCCCACACGTGCTGGCCGCTCCACACGGCACTCGCCGCCAGATCCAGCTTGTCCGGCGCTTCCGAGACGGCCACCGGCACGGTGACCGACATCCGGATGTCCGACCCGGCGTTCACCGAACCGGTGATCTGTCCCGAGGTCGCACTCTGGTCGGCCTTGAGCAGGAACGTCAGCACCGCGCTCTCGCCCGGCCGCAGACCCCGCGGGGTCGAGCAGGTGACCGTGCCTTCGCCCGGCGGGCAGTCGACCAGCAGCGGACCGTCCTGGGCCTGTGCGCCGAAGGTGCCGACGCCGCCACCGCCCCCGCCGGCCGGCACGACGCTGATTCCGGGCGGGAGGTCAAGGGTCGCTGTCACGGGTGCGGACTCCGAACCACCGCTGTTGCGCACCGTGATCGGCAGCGCGACGGGGTCGCCGCCCGGTTCCAGTTGGACGGCCGAGGCCGGGCCTTCGGCGGTGATGCTCGCGGGCGCGGCCGGGGGCGGCGGCGCCGGGGCCGGAGCCGGCGCCGGAGACGGCGCGCCTCAAGCTGCACCACGCTCTCGGCCTCTGCCTGGCGCCCCAGTACGTGGCGGAAGAGCTGCTGCGGGACGAGGGATTCACCGAGATCACGTACGCCAGGCACGAGGACACCGGCGGGATCTATCCGGCCCTGGCCTCCGGCACGGCCGACCTCGTCGCCGACTTCGCCCCGCCGCTGATCCGGCACGTCGACGCGGGGGAGCCGATCACCGTCCTCGGCGGCATCCACGTCGGCTGCTTCGAGCTGTTCGGCACCGATCAAGTGCGGGCGATCCGCGACCTGAAGGGCAAGACGGTCGCCGTCCGGGCGCTGGACTCGCCGCCCCACGTCTTCCTGGCCATCATGGCGGCCTACGTCGGCCTCGACCCCTCCAAGGACATCACCTGGGACCTGCATCCGCCTGCCGAGGCGATGCAGCTCCTCGCCGAGGGCAGGGTCGACGCGTACGTGGCCTTCCCCCCAGAGGCCCAGGAGCTGCGGGCGCGGGGGATCGGCCACGTGGTGGTCAAGAGCACCCTCGACCGGCCCTGGTCGCAGTACTTCTGCTGCCTGCTCGCCGGCAACAAGGACTTCGTGCAGAAGCACCCGGTGGCGACCAAACGGGCGACGCGCGCCTTCCTGAAAGCCACCGACCTCTGTGCCGCCGAGCCCGAGCTCGCCGCCCAGACAGTCGTGGACAGAGGAGTGACGACGCGCTACGACTACGCGCTCCAGACGATAAGAGACGTCAAGTACGGCAAGTGGCGCGAGTACGATCCCGAGGACACCATCCGGTTCTACAGCCTCCGCCTGCAAGAGATCAGGATGATCAAGGCGAGCCCCAACGCGATCATCCAGAACGGCACCAACTGGCGCTTCTTCGACGAGCTGAAGCGGGAGCTGAAGGGATAGGACGATGGACGCCATAACGGCCGCCTGCGCGGCCCATCAGAGCCAGCCCCGGTTCCCCCGCCGCCTCGCCGCCGCGGGCCTGTCCGGGGTCGGG
>Ga0081455_10000455_pt1 | contig 53708 bp, 51 predicted proteins | sample TabmetS3T2R1_FD_70207 | JGI IMG/M metagenome (GOLD analysis project Ga0081455, IMG submission 70207) | Tabebuia heterophylla rhizosphere microbial communities from the University of Puerto Rico - S3T2R1 | ecosystem: Host-associated > Plants > Roots > Rhizosphere ...
CGGACCTGGTGTCGGGGATCGTCACGCTCGGCGCCCCCACGGTGGGGATGCTGCGAGTGCACCCGCTGGTGCTGCTCCAGGTCGGGCTGGTCGGCGCGCTCGGCACCGGCCGCGTCCCGGGCCTGTTCCGCATGAGTTGCTGGCGCGGCGCCTGCTGCGAGGCGTTCCGCGCCGACCTGATCGGCGGGTTCCCGGCCGGCGTCCGCTACGTGTGCCTGTACTCGCGCTCGGACGGGATCGTCGACTGGCGCTCGTGTCTCGACCCGGACGGCGACCACATCGAGATCGACACTTCGCACTGCGGTATGGCCGTGTCACCCGCCGCCTGGCGCGCGGTCGCGCAGGCGCTCGCCGGCTTCGATCGCGCCGACGGAGGCCGCCGGCCGCAGCAGGCCCGGCCCTACCCGCGCGCCGCCTGAGAATCGCCGGGCACCACCACCGCGGCCCCGCGCAGGTCGCCGGCGCGGATGTGATCGAGCGCCTCGTTCGCCTGCCTGAGGGGGAAGGTCCGCACGCTCGTCTCCACCGGCACCTGCGGCGCGAGCGCGAGGAACTCCTCGGCGTCCGAGCGCGTCAGGTTGGCCACCGAGCGGAGCACGCGCTCACCCCAGAGCAGCTCGTACGGGAAGGACGGGATGTCGCTCATGTGAATGCCGCCACAGACGACGGTGCCGCCCTTCGCGACGGCGCGCAGCGCCGCCGGCACGAGCTCGCCGGCCGGGGCGAATATCAGCGCCGCGTCGAGCTCCTCGGGTGGCGGGCCGAGCGCGTCGCCCGCCCACTCGGCGCCCAGCTCGAGCGCAAACTCCTGAGCGGCCGTGTCCTCCGCGCGCGTGAAGGCGAACACCCGCCGCCCCTCGTGCCGGGCCACCTGGCAGATGATGTGCGCGGCGGCCCCAAAGCCGTAGATGCCGAGCCGCTCGCCATCGCCCGCGAGGCGCAGCGTCCGGAAGCCGATCAGCCCGGCGCAGAGAAGCGGCGCCGCCTGCAGGTCCGGATAGCCCTCGGGGATCGGGAAGCAGTAGCGCTCGTCGGCCACGGCCAGCTCGGCGAAGCCGCCGTCGCGCCCGTAGCCGGTGAAGATGGCTCGGTCGCAGAGGTTCTCGCGGCCGCTCCTGCAGTAGCGGCACTCGCCGTCGGTCCAGCCGAGCCACGGAACGCCGACGCGCGCGCCCGGAGCGTGCCGCTCGCCGCCGCGCACAACGCGCGCGACGATCTGGTGACCCTGCACGAGCGGCAGCTTCGGCTCGGTCAGCTCGCCGTCGACGATGTGCAGGTCGGTGCGGCAGACCCCGCAAGCGGACACCTCGAGCAGCAGCTCCCCGGGCCCCGGCTCGGGATCGGGGAGCTCCGCCGCCTGCAGCGGCCGGCGCGCCTCCTCCAGCACCATGGCCCGCATCGCCGGAAGGCTACGCTCCCGGCATGGGTCCACTGGTCGAGCCTGGCTGGCTGCGCGAGCGGCTCGAGGAGCCAGGTCTGCAGGTCGTCGACTGCCGCTTCACGCTCGGCGACCCGGGCGCCGGTGAGCGCCTCTGGCTGGAAGGCCATATTCCCGGTGCCTCCTACCTCGACGTCGATCGCGATCTGTCCGGCGAGCCCGGCGAGCGCGGACGCCACCCGCTCCCCGAGCCCGGCACCTTCGAGGCCGCCGCGTGCCGGGCCGGGATCTCCGCGGACACGCTTGTCGTCGCCTACGACGAGGCCGCCGAGGGCGGCGCCGCCCGGCTCTGGTGGCTGCTCCGGCACTTCGGCCACGATGACGTGACCGTGCTGAACGGCGGTCTCGCCGGCTGGCGCGCGGAGGGCGGACCGCTCGAGCGAGGCGCCGCCGACATCGCTCCCGGAAGCCTCAGGGCGAGCGCCGGCCGAGGACAGCCGATCGAGCTCGCGGAGATCGCGGATGGCGGCGGCCCGCTTCTGCTCGATGCGCGCGTGGCCGAGCGTTACCGCGGCGAGACGGAGCCGATCGACGCGGTTGCCGGCCACATCCCCGGTGCCAACAACCTCCCCGCGAGCGAGCTCGCGCCGGGCGGCCGCTTCCTGGAGCCCGACGAGCTGCGCGCCCGCTTCGACGCGGCCGGGGCGTCGAGCGCCGCGGAGCTTGGCGCCTACTGCGGCTCCGGTGTGGCCGCCTGCGTCGTCGTGCTCGCCTCCGAGCTCGCCGGGATCGGTCAGGCGCGGCTCTACCCGGGCTCGTGGAGCGAGTGGTCGCGTCGCGGGCTGCCGGTCGGACGCCAGTAGCGGGCGCGCTCGACCGCCAGCCGCATCAGCGGACCGGGCGGCGTCCGCCGGGCATAGGGCTCGTACTTCGCGGCGAGCGCCGCCATGCCCTCGCCGGCCTGCTCGACCGAGAGCCATTCCACCCGTCCGAGCAGCTGGACCCAGGCGAGCTGCGACCAGTCGTCCGAGTAGACGTCGACGCACAGCGCGGCCTCGGGACGCCGCCGCAGCCGGCCCACGCGCGCCGGCTCGGGAGTGCGCTTCGGCTTCTCGTCGATCGCGCTCCAGATCGCGTCGCCGGCGAGCGCGAACGTCACGGGCAGCACACGCGGCCAGTCGTCCTCGTCGACGAAGGCGAGCCGCGCAACGCGCTCGTCGCGGATCAGATCCAGGGCCCATCCGGGTAGCTCCTCTAGCGTCACGCGGCGAGCCTACGAGAAGGAGACCCGCATGGAGATCGGCATCGGCCTACCCACCACAATCCCGGGCGTTCAGCGGCACGAGGTCATCGACTGGGCACGGCGAGCCGACGCCGCGGGCTTCTCGACCCTCGGGACGATCGACCGGGTCGTCTACCCGAACTACGAGCCCCTCATCGCGCTCACCGCTGCGGCCGCGGTAACGGAGCGAATCCGGCTGACCACGGGCATCCTGCTCGTCCCCAACCGCCAGAGCACGGCCATCCTCGCCAAGCAGACAGCCACGCTTCAGGACTTCTCCCAGGGCAGGCTCGTGCTCGGGACGGCCGTGGGTGGCCGCCCGGACGACTACGAGCCCTTTGGTGTGCCGATGGCCGGTCGCGGCCAGCGCTTCGAGGCGATGCTCGAGGAACTGAAGAGCCTTTGGGCCGGCGACGTGCGCGGCTTCGCGGGCGGTGTCGGACCCGATGTCAGCGACGACCCGCCGAAGCTGATCATCGGCGGCCAGGTGGACGCGGCCTTCCGCCGGGCCGCCAAGTACGGCGACGGCTGGATAAGCGGCGGAGGCTCGCCCGACATGTTCCCTGCCGTGGTGGCCAAGCTCGAGACGGCCTGGCGCGAGGCCGGGCGCGAGGGCAGTCCGCGCAAGCTGTCGCTGACCTACTTCGCGCTCGGTGACGATCCCGAGTCCGACGCGCTCGCCTCGTTCGGCGACTACTACGCGTTTGCCGGCGAGTACCGGGACCATGTGGTCACCGGCGCCGCCAAGGGACCGGACGAGATCCGCGAGCGCGTGCGCGGCTTCCAGGCGGCGGGCTGCGACGAGCTGATCATGTTCCCGGCATCGACCGATCCGGCGCACGTCGACGAGCTCGCCTCGATCGTGCTCTGAGCGGCCTTCCGTCCACCGGGCGCGCCAGCATGGTCCGGGCGATGCCACCGTCCAGGCTCCGAATCGTGGGCGTCCGCGTGGCGCGCTCGCTCTACGGGCGCTGGCGCCTGCTGCCACGCGTACAGCGCGAGCGCATCGCAGGCGTGGCCGAGGACGCCAAGGAGAAGGCGCTCGCCGTGCGCGGCACGGCCGAGCCGCAGCGCCCTCAGGCAGAGGCGGCGCTGCGGGCAGCGAACGAGTCGCTGGCCGATGCGCTGGTCGAAAGCGCCGAGGCGGACCCGGAGATCGCCGCGGAGGAGGTCGAGGCGCTGCGCGAGGACCTACGCCGCGAGCTCGAGCGGCTCGCGAGCGCCGACATTAAGGCTTCGCGAAGGGTCCGAGGGCCAAGTACCCCACCCGGGTAGGATTGGCCCTTCCTCCGGGACCCCCCACCCGTGAACTCTTCCGATTCCGCCCAGACCAAGGGGCCGTCGCCGTTGTCGGACGCCGCGACGCTCGAGTTCCGCTCCGTGATGAAGCGCTATCCCGGCCAGCGCGAGCCCGCCGTCGAGAACCTCTCCCTGACGGTCCCGGCGGGCGAGATCTGCGTGCTGGTCGGCCCGTCCGGATGCGGCAAGACGACCGCCATGCGGATGGTCAACCGCATGATCGACATCACCGAGGGCGACATCCTGCTCGACGGCAGGAGCGTCAAGGAGCGGCGCCCGGCCGAGCTGCGCAGGGAGATCGGCTACGCGATCCAGCAGATCGGCCTGTTCCCGCATCTCAGCGTGACCGACAACATCGCGACCGTCCCGCGCCTGCTCGGCTGGGACAAGCAACGCATCCGCGCGCGCGTCGACCAGCTGCTCGAGCTGGCGAGCCTCGACCCGCACGAGACGCGCGACCGCTATCCCGCCCAGCTCTCGGGCGGGCAGCGCCAGCGCGTGGGCGTCGCGCGGGCGCTTGCGGTCGACCCGCCCTTGATGCTGATGGACGAGCCCTTCGGCGCGATCGACCCGATCAACCGCGAGCGGCTCCAGAACGAGTTCCTGCGCCTGCAGCGCGAGATCCGCAAGACCGTCGTCTTCGTGACCCACGACATCGACGAGGCGATCAAGATGGGCGACCGCATCGCGGTGCTGCAGAAGGGCGGCAAGCTCTCGCAGTACGCGCCGCCCGCCGAGCTGCTCATGTACCCGGCGAACCCGTTCGTAGAGGACTTCGTCGGCGCCGACCGCGCGCTCAAGCGGCTGGCCTTGCAGCGGGTACGCGACGTCGACCTCTGGAAGGCGCCGCTCGTACGCGTCGGTGAGCCGGTCGCCGAGGCGCGCGCGAAGCTGAGCGACGCCGAGGTGCCCTACCCGCTGCTCGTCGACGACCAGGGCAAGCCGCTCGGCTGGCTGTCGGAGCGGGCGCTCGCCGGCGAGCGCGTCGAGGAGGAGCTGCGCTCGAACCCGAAGCCGATCCTCGACCTCGACGACGTGCTGCGTGACGCGCTCGCCGATCTCCTCTACGAGGAGGCGCAGTACGGGCCCGTCGTCGACCACCGCGGCGCCGTGACCGGCGTGCTCTCGATCGAGATCCTGAGCCATGCGCTGCGCACCGATCCCGAGGAGGTCCCCAGCGGGGCGGATGCGCTGTGAGCCTGCTGCTCGCCCAGGTCGAGATCCGTGAGCGCGAGGACACCTGCGTTGCCGACAACGGCTTCTGCCCGGACTGGATCGCCGACAACTTCGACCGCTACGTCGACCCGTTCTTCCAGCACGTGCTGCTCACGGTGGTGGCGATGGGGATCGGCTTCGCGATCTCCTTCTCGCTCGCGCTGATCGCCTACCGCAAGCGCTGGCTGATCAACCCGGTCACGCAGGTCACCGGCGTCCTCTACACGATCCCCAGCATCGCCGCCTTCTTCCTGCTGCTGCCGATCACGGGTCGCGGCTTCCTCACCGCAACCATCGCGCTCGTCTCCTACGTACTGCTGATCATCTTTCGCAACGTCCTCACCGGCCTCGACAACGTGCCGGACGACATCAAGGACGCGGGTCGCGGGATGGGCCTGACGGACCGGCAGCTGCTCTGGCGCGTGGAGGTGCCGCTCGCGCTGCCGGAGATCATGGCCGGACTGCGGATCGCGGCGACCACCACCGTGGGGCTCGCGACGCTTGCCTTCTTCGCCGGCGCGGGCGGGCTCGGTGAGCAGATCTTCTCCGACATCACCTTCAAATCCAACGTCGTCACCGCGGGCGTGCTGTGCCTGCTGCTGGCGATCCTGTTCGACATCGTGCTGCTCGCCATCCAGCGGCTGCTGACCCCGTGGATGCGGGCGCTGCCGATGGAGAGCCGCCGACGCTGGATGCTGTGGCGCAGCGGCCAGACGGTGACGGGCACCACCCCCGGAAACGACCGAACCCTGACGGTGAGCTGAGGGTGGTCGAATGAGCGACTTCGGCGGCGCGATCGACTTCATCTTCCATGCGCGAGAGTCGCGTGCGGGCGGGACCGATGTCGGCGGCAGCCAGCTCGTGCCGCTCATCGAGCACCACCTGATCCTCACCGGCGTGTCGGTCGGCATCGCCGTCGCCCTGGTGCCCGTCGCTGGCTGGCCGCTTTCGAGCGCGCTCGTCTTCGGATTCATGCTGGCGCTGTCGAGCACGGCCGTCGGCATCAAGCTGCTCGAAGACATCGGCGAGCTCCGCACCGATGTGGGGCGCCTCACGATCGGCATTCTTGTGGCGCAGGACCTCCTGGTCGTGCCGATGCTGATCACGATCAACGCCTTGGGCGTTGGCGGTCACGTCGACATCTGGCTTGCGGTCAAGCTCGTCGGCGCCGTGGCGGGTCTGCTCGGGCTCGTCGCGTTCCTGTCCCGCATGCCCTATCTCAACCTGCCGCTGATGAAGCGCTTGCGCGGGCACCGGGATCTCGCACCGCTCGCCGCTTTGAGCTTCTGTCTCGTGCTCGCCACGCTGTCGGGTCTGCTCGGTCTGTCGGCCTCCTACGGCGCGTTCATCGCGGGCCTTATTCTGGGAGCGACCCCGGAACGGCGCCACATTCTGCGTCAGAGCCTCCCCATCCAAAGCATCTTGATGATGGTGTTCTTCGTCTCGATCGGCCTGCTGATCGATCTCAGGTTCCTTTGGGAGCACTTGGCGCTTGTGCTGATCCTCCTCGTCGTGACCATCTGCACCAAGACGCTCCTCAACACGCTGGTGCTGAGGCTCTTGGGCGTGCGCACCGAGCAAGCTTTTCTCGCGGGCGTTGTCATGGGACAGCTGGGCGAGTTCTCGTTTCTGGTCGGTGCTGTGGCGCTTCAGTCCGGCGCCATCGATCCCGTTCATTCCAACATCGCACTGGCGGTGATCGCGCTCAGCCTGCTGATCAGCCCCTTCTGGCTCGTCACCTTGCGACGTCTCGAGCGCATGAGCAGCATGTCCTACTCCCGGGTCGGCTCGCTTGTGGAGGACGTCTACAAGGACGAGCTTGCCGCGCTCCGCCTCTGGGCTCGGGCGGCACATACGCGGTTGCGCATCCTCCTCGAAGACCTCGGCGCACGTTGGTCGCTCAGGCGGCGCGCCCGCCCACCTCACCGTGATGGGACTTGACCGGGGTTTCATCCCCCGTCACGTTTGATCCTGCCGAAAAAGAGATAGCTCCACCCCATCGGCGCTTCCAGGATGTGATCGAGGAAACCTCATGATTATCACCCGATTTCAAAAGCTCGCGGCCGGCAGCGTCCTGATGATCGGCCTCACGGCCGGCGCGTGGGCCGCAACCGAAAGCGTCGTGGAACCGCTGGGCCAGACCTTCGATCTGACGAAGATCGCGGGCGGAACCTATGCGATGGACCCGCACCACGCCCAGGTGGTCTTCATGATCAATCATCTCGGCTTCTCCGCCATCGTCGGGCGATTCAACAAGGCGGAAGGGACGCTCGATTTCGATCCGAAGGATGCCACCAAGAGCGCGCTCTCGGTCACGATTGATCCCGCGAGCATCGACACCACCAGCGACGAGCTGGATGAACATTTGACCAAGAAGGATTTTTTCGACGTCGCAGCTTACAAGACCATCACGTTCAAGAGCACAAAGGTTGAGAAGCTTTCCGACCGGACCGGACGCGTGACGGGCGACCTCACCATGCACGGGATAACCAAGCCGGTAACGCTCGACGTCACGTTCAACGGCGGCGGCAAGCATCCCATGAGCAAATCTCCGGCGCTCGGCTTTTCGGCCCGCGGCGAGCTCAAGCGCTCGGACTTCAACATCACAAAATACGACAACGTCGTCGGCGACCGAGTTGGCCTCATCATCGAATGCGAGTTCATTCAGGGGAAGAGCTGACCGTGCCCACTCGGATCGAGTCATGACCTCAGCGCACTATTCGACGATCGCCATAACGCTACACTGGCTGTTCGTGCTCATTTTTCTGGTGATGTTTCCGCTCGGTTACATCATGGCCGACATGGATCTCAGCCCGGAGAAGCTCGAGCTCATTTCCTGGCACAAATCGATCGGCATCACCGCTTTGGCGCTAGCCGTCGTGCGCCTGGCATGGCGCCTGTTCCACCGGCCGCCTCCTTTGCCCGGTGATCTTCCGCGTTGGCAGGTCGGCGTATCACATCTCGTTCACTGGCTGATCTATGGCGTGGTGTTCGCCATTCCCTTGACGGGATGGGCGATGTCGTCGGCGGCCGGAATTGTCGTCCGCCCTTTCGGGCTGTTTGCGCTGCCCAACTTCGTGCCGAAAGACAAGGCGCTCATGAACACCTTTCACGAGGTGCATGAATTGCTCGGCTTCGCACTTCTCGCGCTTGTCACCATTCACGTTGCCGCCGCGCTTTATCATTACTTCGTTCGGCGGGACGGCATTCTTTCGCGCATGCTGCCCTTGGCGCGGTTACCCTGAGCTGGCGCACGGAGACCGTCATGACGAGATCGCAAGCCACCGCTCTCGTTCCCATCGCTTTCATTCTCTGTGTCCTCGGCTGGCCCGCCGTCACGCAGGCAGCGGACCCCGCCACCGCAAGCTGGACCCTCGCTCCGAAGGAAAGCACGCTCAACTTCGTCGCCCGTCAGGAAGGACAAGACGTGGAAGGCGGCTTTGCGTCCTTCGGCGGATCGATCGTGTTCGATCCCGCCAAGCTCGACCAGGCCAAGATCGATATGACGATTGACGTCACGAGTGTGACAAGCTCCTATGACGAGATCCCCGCCACGTTGAAAGGCAGTGACTGGTTCGACACGACGAAATTCCCGAAGGCTCAATTCGTCGCGACGAAGATCCGGATTGATGGCCAAGTGTCCCCTCAGGCCCCGCTCAAAACCAATTACATTGCCGACGGCACGCTCACGTTGCGGAGCGTGAGCGTTCCCGTATCCGTTGCTTTTCACTTCGACAGCTACGGCCCCAAATCCGGTCAACCGGAGGTCCTGCGTGCCGTGGCGAAGGGTAAGGCGACGTTGAGCCGCACGGCATTCGGCGTCGGCCAGGGCGAGTGGAAATCCACCAAATCTGTGGCGGATCCCGTGCAGGTCGACTTCATCTTGACGGCCGAACGGCGCTAGACGCTCGCCCACATTCCACCTGTGCATAAGTTGCCGCACCGTCAGCGCTCGTGTATCGTTAACGCATGGGGCTGGTGCTGCGCGGGCTGCGGCTTGGAACGCTCCAAAGGGGGGCCGTGCATGCCGGATGTTGTTGTTGTTTGCGCGGATCCGGACCGTCGCACGGCGGCTCGGTTATCAAGTGCGCTGCGCAAAGAGCAGCTACGGGCCTTTGTCGCTGATGGTGATCGAAATGCACGGATCGACGAGCGGCTGGCGCAGGCCCTGACTCAGGCTTCCAGCGTCGTCGTCTTGTGGACCCAAAGTGCGCTTCACGACCACGCCCTCCTCTACCAGGCCCGCACGGCGGATATCCGGAACGCCCTCGTTTCGCTCAGCCTCGACGGCTCAATGCCGCCGGCGGAGTTCGACAACCAATCGACGATGGATTTGTCGCGGTGGGTGCGGGAAGGTAGCCGCAGCACGCTCGCATCCGTGATCGATATCGTGCGCACGCGCGCCGATCAGGCGCCCAATGAATCCCGCGAAGATTTTCTGCGCTCCTTCTTCTATTTCGGCGGCCTGCATTTCGGGGTGACCCTCGATGAAGCCGTCCAGCGCTTCGGTTTACCGAGCGAGAGCAACGAAAGCATGGTGGCCTATGTCCACGCCCATAATGACGGCCCGGGCGCGCTGCTTCTGGTGACCCACCAGGGCAGCCCCTATGTGGCCCATGTTCTGGTCGATGGACCCGGAGGCGTCGAGTTCCTGAACGGCCATGGTGTTGCCGATCCGAGGCTCGGCTTCATCGGCATGCACAAGGACGAGATTTTCAAGGCGCTCGGGCCGCCGGGTCAGAATATCGGCGAGCTCGAGGATGGCCGGGTCTGTATCGGCTACGGCACCACCGTGGGCGTCGAAGCGACCTTGCCAGACGGTGAGAAGGCACGGTTCGGGCTCGTGATCTACATCCTGTTCTACATCACGAGCACGATGGTCCCGTTCTGCAGCGCTATGTCGGTCACCTGGGCACCGGTGCCGCTGGATGACGAGCCCGCACCCGACCAAGGCGGCAGCCCGTAGTCGCCCAAATGAAACGGGCCGGTCTTGCAAGACCGGCCCTTTCATTATGCGGCTTGTCTTTCGCTCAATCGCGCCGCGCACGCTTCCCCGGCCACTCCACTACGGAGCGCGGGAGAATGCCGTTGTCGGACACATTGAAGACCATCATATCCGGCTGCGCCCGGCCCTCGGCGTCCACGCGCGGCAGGCTGAACAGCCTGAAGTCCTTTTCCCTGACGGCTCCGGCTGTGCCGCCGGCGCAATCGACCCGCGTCGAGATGTGGCACTGTTCGACGGCGCCCGCGGCCTTGAGTGAGGTCGGCGACACGCGGCCGGTCAATTCCGGACGAGCCGACACGACATTGCCGAGTTCGGCGAGGCGGGGCTTTTCCGCCAACGTGATCTGGCGGAACGGCAAAGCTTTTGCCGCTGCGGGCTTAGGCAATGCCGGCACGCGTCCAAATCCGAACGTATCGGTCGCGGGTTGAGGCCCGCCCACAGCAGCTGCCAGACGCGAACCCGACTGTTGCTCGACGGCGGCGCCGAATGTCGGACGCACAACCTTCTCGATCACTGCAGGGAGCGTGGCGTCCTGGGCTTGGCTGCGCAATGCCCCATCAGGGCCGTCATCCAGCCGCGCTTGGGCGGGCACCGCGGAACCCGTCGCCATGACGACGGGCTGTGGCCGCACCTCGGCGCGCCGAACGTGCCGACGCCCGCTTCCGAACAGCCCGCGCGCGACGATCATGAGAAGAGACCACGCCACGCCCGCCGCGCACAATGACAGTACGAACAAAATGCTGAGCACGATCGGATCACCGCTCATCGCGAGGCCGCGAAAATTGTCGGTGTAGCCGGCCATGCTCGGATGATGCGCGAGCTGCTCAAGCGCCGCTTGCACCGACGTCAGAACATTGCTGACCGGTTCGGGGAGTGTCGCCAATACCAGCATCGAGAAACCCTGTCTTCGTCCGTCTGCACTTCGCCAGCACCAACCGCAGCCCCTTATTACCAGGGCTGCGTTTACTTTTTCTTTGCCATCACTTTACCGCATTGCGGCGGCTGAGGCCATACCGGCGAAGCTCACGCATGCCAATTGCACCGCATTTCCCAGCCTCTTTCATTGTGTCAAACCGGGACTCCACCGTTACCGCAATGCGAGAGCAAATGCCGTACCATTCGGCCTCAATCGGCCAGCACGCGATGGGCCCAATCATCGGCGCCGTAGACCAAGGCCCAGAGGGCCAAAATGACCAGGATGATCAACCCATCGCCAAGCGCCGACAGGACAGCCACCACCCGTTCGCCGACCGTCTGATGACGGCGCAAAGTGCGACGGGGTGTGGAACCGTCGTCGACCGGCACGGGAATGGCGTCCCGCGCGGCGAGCTGGCTCCAGCCAAAGGCTCGGAGAGGCGGCAGCACCATGAAAAGAACCCCGGCCACCACGCCAACCGCCGCCAACCCCACCGAGACCGTCACCGAAGGCATGACCCCTACCGATCCCCAGAGTTGTTGGAGGAGCTGCGGCACCGCCTTGACCCCCGTCCCGAGAGACGAAAGCACGGCGACTCCTCCGAGGCTCAAACGCGCCCAGCTTCGGCCGGTGATCGCGAAGCCCAACAGAACGAGGGCCAAGATCAATCCGCACCCACCCCGAAAAACGTCCGGCATCGCTGCCAGTGTGCCACCGGAAGGCGTGTATGTGACGAGGGGATAGCCAATGGCGCGAAGCAGCACAACTGCCGCTTCGCGAATAAGGATGACCACCGATAGCACCGCGAACAGCCAGCGGCCATTGCGGATGTCCGCATGCGACCAAACTTCAGCGTCCATGAGCCCCCTCTCTCTGGCCGCAGATCGTCACCCCGTTTTCGGGGATTGGGCGCTTCTGTCCCCGTGACGCCCTAGCCAATGATCAAGGCTTGGCGCGCCGATTGTCAAATGAAAGGGCGGATATTCTGGCCTCGTTTCGAGTTTGTTTGCGGGGCTGGCCGGGAATCTGTGACATTTCTGCCCGTGGTCGCTGCCCTCACCGGTCCAAGGTCGTAGCTGCATCGATGATGATTCGAAACCTCGAGGCTTTGACGGCGCGCCGTCATGATGTTGTCATCATCGGCGGCGGCATCACCGGGAGTTGCGTTGCACGGGATGCGGCGATGCGCGGCCTTTCGGTTGCGCTCGTGGAGGCGAGAGACTTCAGTCACGCGACGAGCTCGGCAACCACCAAGCTCGTTCATGGCGGGTTGCGCTACCTGCGCACGCTCGACTTCGCCCTCGTTCGAGAGTCCCTGGCCGAGCGCCGCCATTGGCAAATCATCGCGCCGCATATGGTGACGCCGGTCCCCTTTCTGCTGCCGGTTCACGGCACGGACCGTGTGACGCTCGATCTTGGCTTGACGCTTTACGACATCCTCTCCTTCGACCGCAATCGCCTGCCCGAGGGACGCCCGCATATGGCGGGGCACCGGCGCCTCGCGAGAGCGGAGATGCTCGAAACCGAGCCCGTGCTCGATGGGTTGGGCGTGCGTGGCGCCTTGCTCTATTACGATTGCCAGATGTATGCGCCCGAGCGCCTCGGTCTTGAATGCTTGATCGACGCGACCGCTCACGGAGCCCTGGTCGCCAACTATGCCGAAGCCGAAGCCTGCACCACCGAGGGCCAGGTCCACGCGCTCACGGTGCGAGATGCACTCGGAGGCGGCACGCAAATCATCCGGGGGCGGACCATCGTGAACGCTGCCGGACCCTGGGCGGACGGGGTAACAGCACGGTTGCTCGGCCACCCGAACGGTCCCGCGCTGACGCGCTCGAAAGGCATTCACATCATCACGCGTGCGCTGACGAGAAACCATGCGCTGGCCCTGATCACCGGCAACAGCCATTTGTTCGTGATCCCGTGGCGGGGATTTTCCCTGATCGGCACCACCGACACGCCGTTCGATGGCGATCCCGCCCACGTCGCCCTCGAGCCCGGCGAGATCGATGCGCTGCTCGCCACGGCCAATCGCGCCCTCCCCCGCGCCCGGCTGACCCGTGGAGATGTCGTGCACGCCTATGCCGGGCTCAGACCCCTCATCAGCGACTCTCGCGCGCATTCGACTTATGGAGCGAGCCGCCGCTCCGCGATCGTCGATCACGGCGCTCTCGGAGGCCCCCGCGGTCTCTATTCGGCGCTTGGCGGCAAATGGACGACCGCGCGCCATGTCGCGGCCGAGATGGTGGACCGGTTGCTGGTGGCGTTGGGCGAGCCCCATCGGCCTGCAACGACAGCCGCAACCCTGTTGCCAGGTGCACGGTTCGAAGCAGCGAGCGCGCTCGATGCGACTCTCGCCGGGCAGGCACCATCGATCCCGCCCGCCTCGCGTGAACTGCTTGTGCACCACTATGGCGCACTCGCACCCGAGGTCGCAGCCTGCGTTACGGAGGTGCCGGCGTTGGCTGCACAACTCGCCCCCGATCGCGCCGAGATCGCCGCGCAGGTCGCGTACGCGGTCGATGCGGAAATGGCTCAAACTCTCGAGGATGTCGTCTTCCGCCGCACGGGGCTCGGCACGGCCGGTCTCCACGACCCCGAAGCGCTCGATCGCGCCGCCGCCGTGATGGCTCCCCGGCTCGGCTGGGGTGCGGCCGAGATCGCGCGCCAGATCGCGATCACCGAGGCCCGATTTCCCGTGCGATGGAGCCGGCCCGAGTCGCCGGCTCGGTAGCCTCGTCCTTTGCTGGCCTCGCAAAGGGGTATGACTTTACGCGCAGCAATCCCCTCCGCAGACCGAGATGCCCAGGATCCGGGATAAGCTGCGCACCGTTCGGCATAAATCCTTTTACTTGGGGGCACCCATGCCAGCCGCTGATGTTGTGACTGACGACATGATCACGCGCTACCAGCGAGACGGAGTGCTGCTCATCAAGCAGGCGCTGGCGCCGGTTTGGCTGGATCTCATGGAAGTGGGCGTCAAGCGGAACATGAAAAATCCGGGCCCTTACGCCGAGACCTTTTTCGAGGGACAGCCAGGGGCTTTCTTGCATGATTTCGGCAACTACGATGTGAACCCGGAATACAAGATTCTCCTGCAATGCTCTCCCATTGCGGACATCATGAGGAAGCTGCTGCGCACCGAGAAGCTGTGGCTCTATTACGATCAGATCTTCATCAAGGAAGGCGAAAGCCGCCGCACGCCCTGGCACCAGGACACATCCTATTTCATCGCGGAGGGCAGTCAGATCAGCTCGGCGTGGATCACGCTCGAGACGGTCTCCGGCGACGAGGCGCTCGAGTTCGTCCTCGGCTCACATCTCGGACCGCTCTACAACGCGACGGTTTTCACGACCGACGAGGACACCGAGTGGTACAAGAATTCGAACATGCCGCCGGTGCCCGACATCGATGCCCATCGTGAGGATTGGAACATCGCAAGCTGGCCCGTCGAGCGTGGCGACATTCTTGTGCTTCATCCCTCCATTCTCCATGGCGGCGGCGCCATGTCGGCGGGCGGCCGCCGGCGCGCAATGTCGATCCGCTTCTTCGGTGAAGACGTCTGCTATGTGGAGCGCCCCGGCAAACCGGCGCCGCCCTACTACGGCATTTCAGAGGCGCTCAAGCCCGGGGATCCGCTGCGCCATCCCTACTTCCCCCTCATCAGGGGCTAAGCGGCAGCGAAGGCCGCCGCGAGGGCCTTGCCGATGTCCTCGATGGCAAGCCGCGCCGTGTCGAGAACACCGGACATGGTGAGAAAGCCGTGGATCATATCCTCATAGCAGACATATTGGGTCGGGACCCCTTCCGCCGAAAGGCGCTCCGCATACATGCGACCCTCGTCGCGCATCGGGTCAAGGCCCGCCGTGAGCACATAGGCCGGCGGCAAGCCCGCAAGACTTGGCGCGATGAGCGGTGACACACGTGGGTCGGTCTCACTCGGCTCATCTCCGAGATAGTGATGCTCGAACCAGCGCATGGTATCGAGATCAAGAACCGGATCATCGATGAATTTCTGGCGGGACTCGGTCTTCGCGCGGAGTTGCGTCGCAGGATAGAGCAAGAGCTGAAAATCGATCGCAGGTCCATTCTTCTGCCTTGCCATTTGGCACACGACGGCAGAGATGTTGCCGCCAGCGGAATCGCCGCCGATTGCGATCTTGTTGGCATCGACGCCGATGGCTGGTGCGTTTGCCTCGACCCATTTCACCGCCGCATAAGCATCTTCGATGGCCGCCGGAAACGGATGCTCCGGGGCCAGACGATAATCGACGGACACGACCTTGCAGCCCGCTGCGGCAGCCAACCCGCGGCACAGTGTGTCGTAGGTATCGAGATCCCCCAAGACCCATCCGCCGCCATGAAAGAAGATGAGCACGGGAACGCCGTTCGCTCCGGCTGCAATTGGCGTGTAGACACGAGCGGGAAGCTGACCCTCGGCGCCGGCGACCCGGATCGCCTCGACGCGACCGATCGGCACTTCACGCGAATCGAGCGCGCGGATCATCTGGCGCACGCCCTCACGCGCCGTAGCGACATCGATCTCGTAAATTTTCGGGCGCGGTGTGCGCGCCATCTGCTCGAGCAAGGCCTGGAGTTGCGGGTCGGAGGTCGTGGCCACGTCGGAGGGTCTCCCGGGTCAGAGCCCCATCTTCATAGTCCCGGCGCACGACCTGCGCAAGCAACTCGACGCGGTCGTCAATTCACGGTTGGGCTTTCGGTGCCCATCCGGCCCTTGAGAATGTCGATCACGAAGCTGCGCAGCGCACGCCATGCGTCGGCGCGCTCATGCTCGCCGATCGCGACAAGCTCATCGACAGCGCGGTCCGCGTAGCTCAGCGCAACATCGCCGTGGCGGTTCACGAGACGCGTCGCAAGCGTATGAAAATCCCTGTGCGTGATCATATACCCCTCCCCTTCTCGGCCGCACTCCGAGCGGCCTCCGACCAAATCTGCAAAGGTCGAGCCAGGAGCTAAGAGGCTGATCAATCGCGGTTTTGTGGCAAGGGCGATCCGACACCGCGCGGCACGAACTTCCGCGCCGGGAAACTTTTGCCGGGTTCCGGACAATGGGTTCTAAAGTCGGACCGCGCCGCTGCAGATATCCCGGTACACGTCCTCGCCCAACGGAGCATAGCCGCGCATGGTGGGGCTGAGGATGTAAATGATGTCGCTGCATTTCGAGGGATCGAACCCCTCCTCGGACAAGGTCGTCTTGCGGTGCTTGAAAGTGCCGGTGGACTCGATGCTCCTTGTCAGGCGCACGAAGAGCGGACGCGCATAACCCGGCAGGTTGCGCTCCACCGCCCGATAAACCTGATTGACGTCGAACTCGCGGGCGACGACCAGAGCCGCCATGCCGGCGCGTCCTTCCGTACCCGGAACTTTGACGCCGTAGACGTTCACCTCGAGAACTCCCGGCACGTCGGAGATCACCTGCGTGACCTCGCTTGTCGCGACGTTCTCGCCTTTCCAGCGGAACGTGTCGCCGATACGATCGATGAAATAGAAATAGCCCCGGCGATCGCGCTTCAGGAGATCGCCCGTGCGAAACCAGGCGTCTCCGGCCTCGAAGACGTCGCGGATGATGCGGGAATTGGTGGCACGTGAATCCGTATAGCCCTCGAAGCGGCCGAGCGTGGTCGACGAATCGTCCGGGATGCGCCCCGCGATTTCTCCGACTTCATTGGCTGCGGTCTCGACGCCGTGTCCAGCGCCGTCGCGCAGAACATCGTTTCCATCCGGCGTGAGCCGCAGGATCCGCGCGGGCATCCGCTTGCGCAGATACCATGGAATCCGGCCCACCGCCCCCGGCGTACCGTCGTAGTTGACGAGCTGAACGTTGCCCTCGGTCGAGCCGTAAAACTCGATGATGAGCGGAATGGCGAAGCGATCCTTGAAGCGCTGCCAGATCTCGGGCCTCAGGCCATTGCCGATCATGGCGCGGATGGAATGCGCTGTCTCGGAAGGGTGCGCGGGTGCATTGAGCAAGTAGCGACAGAGCTCGCCGATATGCTGGACAAGCGTGACGCCATAGCGTTGGCAGTCCTCCCAGAAAAACTGCGTGGAGAACTTGCGCCGCAGCACCGCTGAGCCGCCGACGCTGAGCGTTGAGCCGATAGCGCAAATTCCGCCGGATGTATGATAGAGCGGCAACACGACATACATGCGGTCTGCAGGTGTCGCATCGAGAATCGCGGAAAAGCCGTGTGCCATCATCAGAAAGCGCAGATGGCTGATGTTGGCCGCTTTCGGCAGGCCGCTCGTCCCGCTGGTGTAGATGAGAAAGCAGCGGTCCTTCGCCGTCATGCCCGCGCGCGGGTCCCCATCGAGGGGCTCAGGCGAATGACACGCCAGCTCGACGTCGAGATCTTTGGCATCGGCGACGATCCCGCCCGTGGCCCACACCTCGAGGGTGGGATCGAGCAGAGGACGCACGCCTTCGATCGCAGCGGCCAGCTCGGAGCCTAGCACCAGATGCTTGGCGCCCGACACGCGCAGTGTGTGTGCCAAAGCGTCGCCGGAGACATTCGTGTTGATGAGCGCAGCGACGCCCCCTATCTTCACGATGCCAAGCCAGGCGAAGAGATATTCGGGCCGGTTCTCCATGAAAAGGGCGACGCAATCGCCGCGCTTGAGGCCTTGTGCCTGGGCCCAGCGCGCATATTGATTGCCGGCTTGGTCGTATTCCTGGAACGTGTAGGCCCGGTTCTCGAAGTAGAGGGCCACCGCCGCCGGCGTCTCGCGCGCCCAATGCTCGATCATATCCGCGGCCGTCGAAGGAAGGTCGGGAGAGAGCTTGCCGATGCGCTTCAAGGTGCGCATGATGCCGCGGAAAAAGATGACTTCGCGCTTGACGCGGTCGATCAATCCCATGACGAATCACCCTCCCCGGGCCCGAGAATAGTGTCGAGCGATCAACATTCAAAGAGTGGCGAGACGGTGGATGCACGGGGTTTGAACTGCCCCTTGCCGGCGCTACGTGCGCAGAAGGCGCTGCAGAAGCTCTCACCCGGGCAGACCCTGACGGTGCTGGCGACTGATCCCGCCGCGCGTATCGATATTGCACATCTCTGCAACACGGACGGGCACGTGCTGCTCTCCCTCGCGGAGGAGGGGTCGCTTCTGCGCTTTGTGATTGTTCGCGGCTAGAGCGTTAGTGCTTGAGGATACCGCGCAGCTCGCTGCCCGTAATCTCCTGGCGATCGATCAGGATCTTGACGATGCGATTGAGCAGACGGCGGTTGCCGCGCACCCGCTTGAGCGCGTCGTCATAAAGCCGCTTCAGCTCGCTCTGCACCTCGGCTTCGACCCGCTGAGGCAGCTCGTCGCCGGTTCTGCGCCACAAAAGGCCCGCACGGCGCGAGAAGCCATACTGCGTGACCATCGCCGTCAGCAGACGCGTTGCCTGCGCGAGATCGGCGCCGGGGTTCGGGCCGCCTGCGCCGGAGGATACATGCGCTTCACCGAACATCACGGATTCCGCCGCGCGACCGCCCAAGATGACCCGCACCAGCTCGCGCAGCTCTGGATGGGTCCGCGTGCGACGCTCGTCGGGCGCGCTGAACACGAACCCGAGTGTCCCGTCGGCACGCGGCGTGATGCTGAGGAAGCTGATGGCCTCGCCCTTGTCCGGCCCGGTCAATTGTAGCAGCGCGTGGCCCGCCTCGTGGATCGCCGTGCGGCGCATCTCGTCCTCGGTGAGACGAATGCTGCCGGAATCACCGATCGGCGATTTCATGATCTCGGCGACAAAATCCTCCTGAAGGATGCGGCCATCCCCGCCTGCGACCAAGCGCGTCCGCGCGCGCCGCGCCGCGCCGCGCACATAGAGCTCCACATCCGCGCCGGTCTGGCCGAACGTCATCCGCGCGAGCGAACGCAGATCGAGCGGCCCGTGAGAGAGGTCCGCCTTAGTCTGCTCGCTGATGTAGTAGCCGTAGATTTTTTCCAGCGCATCGATGGTCGGATAGTGCAGATCTACGATGCGATCGAGACGGCCCGCGCGCCGCAGCGCTGGATCGACGCCATCGACGCGATTGGTCGCCGCGATGACGACCACACCCTCGCGCTCGTCGAAGCCCTGCAGCTCCTCGAGAACGCAGTTCACCACCGCCGTGTGATAAAACTCGTTCTGACCGCCGTGACCGCGGCGGCCGATGGAATCGAATTCGTCGATAAAGAGAATCGACGGCGCATAACGCCGCGCCAGACTGAACGTGTTGCGAATGGCCTGGATGTGCTCGCCCAGATGGCTCGAGGCCTGCCATTCGGAGGCCGAGCCATGAATGAAGCGCACGCCGGTTTCTTTCGAGATCGCCTTGGCCAGCATCGTCTTGCCGGTGCCCGGCGGACCCACCATGAGCATGCCGCGGTCGACCTCGCTCCAGGGAATGGTGCCGGCGAGATAAGCTTCGATATCGGTGATGAAGGATTGTGCTTGCGTCTTCGCCGCGCCGAGGCCGTGGATATCTTCGAGGCGCAAGCCCTTGGTCGCACCCATGCGGTGAAGGCGCCCGCGCACACGCTCGGCGAGATCCATCACGGCCCTGCGTCCGCGCGTGCCACCATAGGCGATCTTCTCGAAGTCGAGCGCCGACGCATAGCGGATCCAGGCATCGTCTTCGGCGGAGGATTGCGCGTCGTTGCCATAGAGCGCCGACAGCACCGCAACGCGCAACGGTCCCGCGACGCTCGGCAATCTCAGCTCGAGATCGCGATTGAAGCGGAAGCTCGACGGCAGAGCCGCGATGCTATCGGCCACGACGAGACCGATATCACCTTGACGCGCGAGCTGACGAAGACGGTTGTCGAGCTCCTTGTCCTGCTCGTTGAGCCCGCGCTCGAACGTCGAGCGTTCGAAAAGGACGACGCGTGCCTGCGGCGACTCGCCCAAAGGCGACGAGAAATCATTTCCGGTGCGCCGCTCCACGCGTGAGCGCAGGCCTGCAAGGGACGCGATCACGCGGGAGATATTGCCGGCGAGCTCGAAGTGGACCGTCTCCAGCAATATCAGCGGCCGCTTTTCCAGGAGATAGGCACGGAAGCGTTCCCCCGCGCTCAGCGCTTTTGACGCGCCGGCAACCGACGGCGTGCGCTCGCCCGCCATGAGCTCTTCGACCGCGGCGCGCACCAGAATATCGGCGAGCGTATCGCCGACGTCGCGTCGCGTGCCGAAATTGTCGACGCGCTCTTCGGGTTCGCGCAGCTTCTGTGTCGACGTGTCTTCGTGCGGCGCGTCGGCCGAATGAGCCAGCGGCGGCTCATTGGCCGACTCCGCCTCGGTCACCTGCACGAACTCACGAGGCATCGACGTTCGCCGCATCTTGGCCCGCTCGAGAGGCGGTTCCTCGACCTGCTCCTCATTGACAAATTCGAACCGCGCGGCCCCCGGAAACAGCGCGACAGGCTCCCACCAGCCTTCGGACGCGACAAAATCAGCCAGCGCGCGCTCGCGCTGCGAACGATCACGCGACGGCGCCAGAATCGTGCGGACGCCGGGAGCGCCATCTCGCCAATCGCGGTACAGAAAAGTGTACTCGCGCATACCTGCGCGGGTCTTCGGCGGCAGGGTTGCATCCACCGCATGCCAAAGCTTCTGGGCGCGGTTGAAAGGCCAGAAAGAACTCCGTGCGCGGCGGCCCGACAATTCGCGGGCAAGGCTCGTCCCGCGGCTCACGCGAGCAAATACGGCGGACTCACGGGTTTCAGGATACTTCGCCAACACGCGCGCGATGGCTTCCGCATCGAGCGCGCGCTCTTCGCTCACCTGGCCAAGCGCCCACAGCTCGGCTGCCGGGACCTCCGCCACCAAAGCCCGGCGGCAGTCATCCAGAGCGTCTCCCAGGTTGGCGGCTTCCGGGATCGCGGTGATCCACGAACGGATCACGACGTCACGGTGATCGCGGAGAACAAAAATCGCGGAACTGGACGTCACGACCCCTCACCTTCTTATGGCCCCGCAGCTCGCAAAGGCTTTGTGCCATTATGACCAGCTGCGGGCCCATGGTCGAGCCCGGCCGTAGACGGACTCCGTCGCGGCCATCCGCCTTCAAGCAAACTTCCCGCCATTCGCGAAGGCGTCGCAAACAGCTGGAAACGCCCGAACAAAGCACCGCTTGTATCAATGTCGGCCAAGACACGGCAAACGAGCATGGCGCCGTCCCGGCGTGACACGCAGGACAGGCGTGAATCCGACAGGGGAGAAGCGGCTAACCCTGATGCTGCAGGGGATCGAGAGGCAAGCTGAGCACGCAAACGAGACCGCTCGCCGGGTAGCCGAAGGTTGCCCGACCGCCGAGCTCCACCCGCACCGTCTGCCCGATAAGGTGGGTGCCGAAGCCCGTGCGCACCGGAGGCGCAATCGGCATAGGGCTCCGCTCGGTCCAGGTCAGATTGAGCCGCCCGTCACCCTCGCCCGCGACCCGCTGCCAATCAATTTTCAGATGCCCGCCAGGTCCCACAAAGGCACCGTATTTTGCGGCGTTGGTCGCCAGCTCGTGAATGACGAGGCTCATCGCCATCGCCCCGCGCGGCGACAGTTGCAGCGGCTGCCCTTCTATCCTGCAGATCGCGGGATCCGAAACGATCGCCTGAATTTCGCGCGTCACCAGGGCGCGAAGGTCGACATGAGCGGCGTTGGAACGCATGAGTAGGTTCTGGACCTCGGCCATCGTACGGACCCGCCCCTGAAGCCCGGCCACCAGCTCGGAACTCGACCTCGCATAGCGTGCGGTCTGGCCAATCATCGCCTGGATGACCAGCAGCATGTTCTTCAGCCGGTGATCGAGCTCAGCCGTCAGCAGGAGCTGACGCGCTTCCGCGGATCGCCGATGCGTCAGATCCGTCACGATCATGGTGAGCGTCTCGCGCTTCCCCGCCTCGTTCGGCTCGGCCACGATGTGGCACTCCGTGGGGATCACATCCTCGGGCTCGTGGTCCGACGTTGACGCGACCGCACGCATGTCGAGTTCGGTCACGCTTTCGCCCGTAGCCGCGGCTGCAGCGACAGCGCGCTTCAATTGCAATTGCACGGCGGTGTCGCCGCTCCACCACGGCGTTTCCCAGATCGGCCGACCAACCACGTCGGCGCGTGCGAGATTTCCCGTCGCAAGAGCCGTCGGATTGACGGTCATGACTTCACCGGTACGTGTGAGCACGGTGATCAACGGCGACGTCTGATCGAGAGCTCGCGCGAGATGGCGCTCGAGCGCAGGCTCCGAGACACGGGTCTCCTTCGAGGAGGATGCCTCCCTGCGTCCTGCAGCGGGATCTTCTGCAGCCGAATGAGGGCGGCGGCGTTTGGCCCAGGGAACGGCGTTTGACAACGGGCCTCCTAGGGGCTCTACGCACAACCAACGACGTCACGAAAAGAATAGGTGCGCACGCAGGGGCTGTCCAGCCGCAAGGGCACGGCAACCCCGCGGAAAGCGCCGCAAACCACAGGTTTTTGCCTGAAATTGTTGTGAACGGTGAAGCGCGGATTAACAGCGTCGAGGGCTTTGAAAACAACGCCGCGAACGCGTCCGATATTTAGATAAAAGCTCTGAAAAAGCCCCGGAAATTCGGGCGTTTTGCGCTAGGCGCTGAAGGCGCGGCCAGGATGAAAAAATAAGGCCTGCCCGATTGCGGCCCTCACGGCTTCCGGCGTGAACGGCTTCGTGACGAGATATGTCGGCTCCGGACGACTTCCTGTCAGCAGACGCTCCGGATACGCCGTAATGAAGATTGTGGGCACATCGAGATCCTTGAGAATTTCCGTCGCGGCGGCGATACCGGACGAACTGTCCGCCAACTGAATATCGGCGAGCACGAGCCCGGGCCGGTGCGTGCGCGCAAGCTGCACGGCTTCCTTGTGTGTTGCGGCGATGCCGACGACTTCGTGGTTGAGATCCGTGACGAGCTGCTCCAAGTGCAACGCGATGACGGACTCGTCCTCAATGATGAGAACGGTGGTAGCGAGCTGCTGATCGATATCATGCTGAGCGCCGGCGATCAGAGCTTCGACCTCGCTCAGCGACACGCCCAAAATCTGCGTCACTTCGGTTGGCGTGAAGCCTTCCATCGCCGTCAGCAGAAGCGCTTCGCGGTTCCGCGGTGCGACCCCCTGAAGACGCGCCTCCGGACCCTCGCCGGATTTCTCGTCGGCCTCCAGATGCCCACCGCCCGACGCCCAGATGCCGTGAAAGAGACGGAACAATGCGACCCGCGGCTCAAAACGCCGGTCGAACCGGTCGGCGTTTGCCAGGATGGCTTCCAAGGTCGCGCGGACGAAAGTGTCGCCACTGGATTGGGCCCCCGTGAGGGCCCGAGCGTACCGGCGCAGATAGGGGAGTTCGGGCCCAATTTCGTCCGTAAAGGCCATTGCCGTTCACACCCTCCGACCGTAGACTTAACGCTGCCGAAACCACGTCCTAAACAAATAATAGTTCGTCGGGTTCCCGGAAGTCACACCTTTTTTGGGGAACCCGAGGGGATCACCGCGCGTTCGTTAGGGATAGTGCTGGACTGCGCGTGTTGGTAATCCATTGGTAATCAAGGTTGTCGGATCGGGTCACAGTGGTTGAGACGGGCATCGAATTCACGATGAGTGCAGAAACAAAACTTGGCGAAGAGGCCAAGATAGGCGGGGAGAAACCTGGGGATGACCGTCCGGTCATCACGCCCGCGGAAGCACGTCGACGTCAACGAGCGCTCACCCGACAACTGCGCGTGACGTTCGAAGAAGCTGTGAGGGAACCCATCCCGGAGGACATGCTCAAATTGCTCCGGAAGATCGACGAGCAGAAATAGCGAGGCGGTCGACCGTGACTGATCAGAACATCGTCGTCGAGGCCATGGACGAGGAAGAGTTCAAGCTCGCTCTCGTCGAACAGATCCCTTATTTGCGCGCGTTCGGCCGCAGTCTGTGCGGAGATCGCGATCGTGCGGACGATCTTGCCCAAGAGACCTTAATCAAGGCGCTTCGCGCGCGTACCCGTTTTCAAAAGGACAGCAATCTTAGAGCTTGGCTGTTTACAATTCTGCGCAATCATTATTATTCGGAATGTCGGCGATCGGTCCGCCAACAGGACTGGGATGAGGATGCCATGAGCGCAAAGCTTGTGGTACAGTCCAATCAGGAAACCTCGCTTTCGGTTGTCGACCTGTACCGAGCTCTCCAGCTCTTGCCAGCCGAGCAGCGCGAAGCGCTCATCCTGATCGGAGCCGGGGGCTTCGGTTACGATGAGGCCGCGGAGATATGTGGATGCGCCGTCGGGACCATCAAGAGCCGCGTCTCCCGGGCGCGTCGTGCGATCGAAGCCGCAATTCAGAACGGTACTTTGCCGGCGCCCACCAGCGAAGCGACCACACAGAGTGTCATGGATCTCATCCTCAATGAGGCCAACGAGCTCTCTGCTGCCTAGCGCCGCTTCGACGAGGTGGTCAGTGTCGCTCCGGTTACCGTCCTTCGCCTGGCGACTTTCGGGATGGCTGGCAAGCCTGAGGGGACGGCTGCTCATCATGGTGGCCGCGGCGCTGGCGCCGGCAGTGGCCCTTGCCGTGCTCCAAGCGAACATGTCCTACCAGCGCGAGCGCGCGAATATCTATGATCAATTGACCCTCGCGGCGCGGAGCGCAGCCAATGAACATGCGAAGGTGTTCGTCGGCGCGGAGACGAGCCTTTCACTCCTAACCAATCAGTCGGAGCTCTTTGCGGGTCCGCAGGTGTGCCGCACCGCCTTGCGCCTCGCGCTCACCAATCTGCGCGAATACAGCAACATCATACGTCTCGATTCCAAGGGCCGCGTCATCTGCTCGGCCGTTCCGCTCGACGAGACGACGACTTTTACCTTCGCAGACACGCCCTGGTTTCAGGATCTCAGGGTCGCCACGAAGATGATCATCAGCAAGCCCCTGCCGGGCATGATCTCGAAGGGGCCCGTCATCATATTGGCCCAACCGCTTTTCGCCGCCGACGGCGCCTTTGCAGGCGGCACGGCGATCGTGCTCCAGCTTTCCGCCCTCGAGCAGCTGCCGCGCCAGACGGGTGTTCCCGCGGGCGCGTTTGTGCGCCTGGTGGACCAGGACGGCATGCCGATCGTGGGCGCGGGTGAACATTTCATTCCGAGCACCATCGTCAAGAACGCAATCAGCGGCCAGATCCCGAAGTTCTATTGGCGCGAGCCATCCGGCAACATCATGATCTATGCCCTCGTGCCCATTCAGGATGGCGAGATCAACGTTTTGATTGGCGCCGAACAGGCGAACCTCCTGACCTGGACGCGGCGCGATCTCATCAGCCGCCTGGTCTTGCCGCTCCTCATGGTGTTGACGGCGCTGGTGATCGTCTGGTTCGCGGCCAATTATCTCGTGCTGCGCTGGGTTACCTATATGCGCCGCCTCGCGCGCGCCTATGCGGCGGGAACGTTTTCGGTCGATCTGTCATCCGTTCGCACCGCACCGAGCGAATTCCGCGAGCTGGCGCACACATTCTCCGACATGGCCGCCAATATCGCGGCGCGCGAAAAGGACTTGAAGCGCGCGATCGAGCAGAGCGACGTGCTGCGCAAGGAAGTTCATCACCGGGTGAAGAACAATCTTCAGATCGTCGTGGGCCTTCTCAATCTCTATCCCGGCGTTACGCCAGCACAATCCGCGGCCGTCGTGCTCGAGCGGGCACGCTCACGTGTCAACGCCTTCGCGCTTATTCACCAGCATCTCTACGAAACGGAGGACGTGGGCCGCGTGCATCTCGGCCGCTTCCTGCGCGATCTCTGCGCCTATGCCCACGAAGCCTATGGCGGCGAGGATCAAGGGATTGTGCTCGTTGTGGAAGCGCCCGACATCTTCCTGTCGGCCGATACGACGATCTCGCTCGCGCTGTTCCTGCTCGAAGCCCAGACCAACGTTTATTTCTATGCATTTCCCGAGAAGTCAGGCGGACGCCTCACGATTTCGGTCACCCAGGATGCCGACGGCGATATCATCGCCCGCGTGACGGACGACGGCTGCGGCCAGCGCCCGAAGGACGGCGACTACGCCATCGCACAATCACTGATGCGCGGCTTCGCGCGCCAGCTCGGCGGCACCTTCGAGACCGGACATCAGATCGGCCGCGGCACTTATCTGTCGCTGGAGTTCGCGCCCCGGCCGACAGAGCCCGTCACCGTCCTGAGCTGACAGTTCCTTGAGACCGACGAAATCGCATTGATCTGCAAAACACTCCGTGTCACCCCCGGGCTTGACCCGGGGGTCCAGGGTTACAAGGCTCGGAGCATGTTGCTCTGGATTGCCGGGTCAAGCCCGGCAATGACACTGAGCAAGAATGCATTTGAACGTGCTGCTGCTCTAGCTAAGCGGATTTCACTTCCGACGTGAGGGTCGTCAGCGACTTTCTCGCATCCCCGTACAGCATCGATGTCTTGGGATCGAAAAAGAGCTCGTTCTCGATGCCCGAGAAGCCCGCACCCTGGCCACGCTTCAGAACGATCACGCTGCGCGCATCGGACACCGTGAGGATGGGCATGCCATAGATGGGCGAGCCCTTGTTTGTTCGCGCGGCCGGATTGACCACGTCATTCGCGCCGACAACGACGACGACATCGGTCTCGGCGAATTTGGGGTTGACCTCATCCATGTCGAGCAGCTTGTCATAGGGAACGCCGGCCTCGGCCAGCAGCACGTTCATGTGCCCCGGCATGCGGCCGGCCACCGGGTGGATCGCGAAGATGACGCTGCCGCCACGCTTCTCGATCACATCGGCGAGCTCGCGCACCTGATGCTGCGCCTGGCTTACAGCCAGCCCGTATCCCGGCACGAAGATCACCCGCTCGGCGTAGGCGAGCCGGAGCGCTGCATCTTCGGCGCTGATCGGATGCATCTCGCCGGTGATCCCTCCGGCCCCGCCAACGGCCGCCGTCTGATCGACCGCGCCGAACGCGCCGAAGATCACATTGGCGAAGGAGCGGTTCATCGCCTTGCTCATGGCGATCGACAGGATGAAGCCGCTCGCCCCATCAAGTGCGCCGGCCACGATCAGGATCGTGTTGTCGAGAGCAAAGCCCGTGGCACAGGCGGCGAGCCCCGCATAGGAGTTCAAGAGCGAGATGACCACCGGCATGTCGGCCCCGCCGATCGGGATAACCATCAGGATACCGACCATCGTGCCGATGCCGACCATGGCGTAGAACACTTCCGCGTGCATCGGGACGAGCCCGGCGCTCGCGAGCACCAGATAGACCAGACAGCCGGCGCCGCTGGCGAGAAACGCAAGGTTCGAGAAATTCTGCAGCGGATAGGTCAGAGGCCGTCCCGGCAGGATCGCCGCGAGCTTGCCGAAGGCCATGAGACTGCCGGTCACGGTGAGCGCGCCGAACAGCACTTCGAACGACAAGGCGCCCATCCGAAAGGGATCATGGGCAAGATGCGAAAAACTCTTGACCTGCATGAACTCGCCGACACCGACGAGGGTCGCGGCAAGGGCGCCGAAGGCGTGGCTGAAGGCAATGCGTTCCGGCATCGCCGTCATCGGCACGAACATGCCGAGGGGATAGCCGACCAGCGCGCCTATGATCAGGCCCGCCGCAATCCACTCATAGCTCAAGCCTTCATGCAGCAGCGTGGCGACGACAGCGATCGCCATGCCGATGATCGCCAGCCGGTAGCCATTGCGGGCACTTTCCGGCCGCGTCAACGCACGCAGCGAGAAAATGAAAGCGAACGAGGCGACGAGATACGCAAGCTGAACGAGGATGTCCAAAGTGTCTCGGCTCAAGACTTCGAAGCGCCTTTGGCGCCCTCCTTCTTGCCAGCATCCGCTTTCTTGAACATGCCGAGCATACGGTCGGTGATGAGAAACCCGCCGACCACGTTGGTCATCGCGCACGCGACCGCAATCGTTCCGAGCAACTTGGCCAACCAGTCTTCCCCCGCGCCCGCAAGCACAAGCGAGCCCACAAGCGAGATACCGGAAATCGCATTGGTCGCGGCCATCAGCGGCGTGTGCAGAAGTGGCGGCACGCGCGTGATCACCTGGAATCCCACCATCCCCGCGAGCAGAAAGACATAGAGCTGCAAAATAATCGTGAGACTCATCGGGTATCCAAAGGGGCGGAATGATCGGGCCGGGACGGAAGGATCGGCACGGAGTGTCCGGCGACCGCCGGCAGGCCCCCTCGCCGGGAAGTTGGCCGGCAAGGGGCTTGCGGCCCTTGTAAGCGGTCTTTCCGCTGGCGGCAAGGGCGGCCGTCCGGCGCTTTGAGAGCGCCGGAAAATGCGTTAAGTTTTTGGCTCGCGGACACCCGGACCAAAGCGAGGAAAGCGATATGGCTGTCTCCATCAGGGAGTTCCGCATCGACCCGGCGCTTGGCGAGGTGTTCGTCGAGCTCAGATCGTCCCATCCGGTTCAGGCGGTTCTCTCGAGTTTCCAACGGCAGCTCGTCGTTCACGACGAAAACGACGATACGGAGATCGTCCGATTTCGACTGCCGGCGCAGGAGGAGCGCTACGTGCTCTTCGGAATCGTCTTGCCGACCAAAAAGGTGATGTTCGCGCCGAACTATGAGCGGCGCCTCCTCCAGGGCCATACGCTGCTGAAGGGAACCTCCGCCAACCCTGTCACCATCGGCACAGCCAAAAGCACCGAGGGCGAATGGGTGGGTGCCCCCGAGGTGATCCGTATACGCGCGATGTGAGGTTAAGCTCCCTCAGGTCGAGCAGCTCACGCAGATCTTGCCGAAATGCGCCTGCGCCTCCTGATGGCGGAAGGCCTGGCCCAGCTCCTCGAGCGGGAAGACCTTATCCACCACAGGCTTCATTTTCGCGGTTTCGATGGCGCGGACCATGTCCTGCTGCTCGGCGCGGCTGCCGACCGTGAAGCCGATGACGCGCTTGTTGCCCGTGATCAACGCGCCACCCATCAACTGGAGCGGCTTCCTGCTTACGAGACCAATGAGATAAACGCTGCCGCCGGTCCGGCAAGCCTGCACCGACTGGCCCAAATCGCCGCCGACAACCTCGACCACATGGTCGACGCCGCGGCCCGCCGTCACCTCGCGAACCTGGCGGCCCCATTCCGGCGTGGTCTTGTAGTTGATGACATGGGCGGCGCCCATCTGCTTTAGCCGTTCGAGCTTCGGCTCCGAGGAGGACAGCGCGATCACCGTGGCGCCGGTCATCTTGGCGAACTGCAGGGCGAAGATCGACACGCCGCCCGTGCCTTGCACGAGGACGGTGTCACCCGGCTTCAAATCGCCTTCGACAAAAAGCGCGTGCCAGGCCGTGAGACCGGCGCAAGGCAGCGTCGCCGCCTCGAAATCATTGAGGTGCGAGGGCACGGCCGTGAAGGTGCGTGCCGGCATGACGACATATTCGCTGGCAAATCCGTCGACATGATCGCCCGCCATGGCGCTCACCTTCTCGGCCACCGGCAGACCATCCTGCCAATTCGGGAAAAAGGTGCCGAGAACCCGATCGCCTGGCTTGTACGCGGTCACGCCCGAGCCGACTTCGACGACCTCGCCCACGCCGTCCGACATCGGGACCCGTCCCGCCGCGACCGGCAGGACACCCGTTGCGACGAGATAGTCGTGAAAATTGAGCGACGTCGCGCGAACACGGACGAGGAGATCGCCGGCGCCCGGTTTCGGACGGTCCCGCTCATAGACTTTCAAATTATCGAGCGAGGCAGGATTGGTGACCTCAATGCGCTTCATCACATCTCTCCGGGTGGGCTTGTGTTTGATTCAGGCTCGCACGGTCACGCCAAGCCGATAGGCTCGGTTGGCCGTGCCGAAAAACATCTCCGCTCGCTCGGCGGGAGTGAAATCTGCCGTGACGCGCTTGAAGCTGTTCCACAGCACGCCGTAGGACGTGGAGAGCTTATCCACGGGAAAATTGCTCTCGAACATGCAGCGTGAGGGACCGAACAGATCGATTGTCGTCAACAGCACATCACGCTGCAGCCGCGCCATCTCTTCCGACGTGTTCGGGCGGTCCTGACCAAGCGCGCCCAGGCCGGTCATGGCCATGTTCAGGCCACCCAGCTTTACCACGATGTTCGGACACACTGAGATCGCCGACATATAAGCTTTCCACTGATCGAAGCCTGCGGCCCGCTGGCCGGCAAAGCGCCCGACCGCAAGCGGAGTGCCGACGTGATCGAGCACGATCGTCGTCTCCGGAAATGCACGCGCGAGATCCAACAGCTCGGGCAATTGAGGCTGGAACATCCACGCGTCGAAGGTGAGCTTCCGACGCGCGAGTTCGGCGAACCCTTCCCGGACACTGGACGTATACAACACGCCGGGTCCCCGATAAGCCCAGTCCGGCAGATCGAGATCGAAGGCCGTGATGTAACGAATGCCTTTGAACCGCGGCGAAGCTTCGAGATGCGCGTCGAGCACTTTGCCCACCCGGGCGCCCAGCGCGAGATCCGCATGCGCCACGATGCCCGCGCAGAGGCCGGCCGCTTTGCCCCCGCGCTCGAGCGCGTCGCGGGCGACCTTTTCCGCATTCTCGGTCTCACCGACGACGCGCAGCTCTTCGGGACCTTCGGTGCGATAGTAGGAGCGCGCCTCGACCAGCACGGTCGCGACGACATTGTGGCCACAGCCACCTTTGTCCGCGATCATCGCTTCGGCGTCATAGGCCTCGAACGCCGGAATCGGCGCGGTCGGCCAAAGATGATGATGCGGGTCAATGATGGGGAGCGCCGGGTCGAGGGGATCCTCGACGACCTGCGCTCTCCACGCGTTCATGTCCATCAGCGGTGATCTCCCTCCGCGTTACGCGGATGAAGCTATTCGGCTGCCGCCTGACGCGGCACGTCGAGACCACGATCCTTGACGAACCGCCCGTTGACCATGACGCCGTCAAGATTGGCTTCGGGGTCCGCGAGCAGATGGATGTTCTTGGTCGGATCACCCTTCACCACCAGGAGATCGGCCAGCATGCCGGGAGCGACGCCGCCGAGCTCATTGGGGCGGCCCATCAGCGCGCCGACATTTCGCGTGCTCCAGGAGAGCACGTCCTGTGCGGGGATGCCGCAATCGTCGACATAGATCGCAAGCTCACGCGCATAGATGCCCATCTCGTCATGAGGCATGAACTCGACGCCGAAATCATCGCCGGGGACGATCTTCACGCCTGCGGCGTTCGCCTTCGGCAGCATCTTCCTCACATTGTCGTAGCTCGTTTGCGCGGGCTTGTTCAGATCGACGCCGTAAATCGACGCCTGGTTTGCCTTCAGGAGGCGTTTGATGAACATCATGCTCGGCCCATAGAAGGTGCCGTGCTTGACCATCAGTTCGATGATCTCTTCATCGATCTCGTCGCCGTGATCGATGACATCCATGCCTGCTTTGATCGCGTGGATGATGCCGTCGCGGGTGCAGACGTGACCGCGGACCAGCGCGCCGCGCTCATGGGCCGTGTCAATCACAGCCTCAAGCTCTTTGCGGCTGATGTTGCGGAGCTGATTGTCAACCTCGAGCCCGTGACCGCCCGTGGGGAACGTCTTGATCATGCGAGCGCCGCGGCCGATCTCTTGGCGAACCGCCTTGATGAAAGCATCGACACCGTCGCAGAGAAGCTCGCTGCCCGCGCGCTTGATGCCGTCTTGATCCTCGCCGTCGGTCATGTTGTACCACCAGGGCGCCCAATCATTATCGTTGCCCGTGGTGCCGACGTGACGGCTGCATGGGAAAATGCGCGGCCCCACCAGCTTGCCTTCGTCGATCGCCATTTTGAGCGTGGCATCGCTGTCATAGCTGCAGCCGGCGCCGATCACGCTTGTCAGCCCGTTCTGCAGGGCTCGCTGCAAGGTGTTGATGGCCAGCACGTAAGCGTAGCCCGGGGGCTTGGCCATGCTGAGATAGACCCGGCCCGGATTGCCGCTCAGCGGAAAACGATCATACTCGGCGTGAAAATGGGCGGAGCCCATGCCCGGCATCAGCGTCCGGCCGGCCAGATCGATCACACGATCACCCGCAGCGGTACCGGTGAAACTTTCGTTCACTGCGGCGACGCGGCCATCTTCGACCACGACGGTAAGACCGGCTCGCGTCGGTTTGACACCGTCAAACACATTTCCGTTCGTGAAGATCGTCTTAGCCATTACAGCTCCTCCTAATGATTTTGGCGAAATGTACTCCTAATTCATGGCCTGCGCGAGGAAGGTGCCCAGCTTTTCGAGCATCTCTATGCGCTCCGGTTCAACACTGAAGCTGTGATCGCTGTTCGGGAGCAGGACAAGCTCGACCAGCTTGCCGGCCCGACGCAGGGCCGCCGCCATCGCCTTCGCGTGTTCGACCGACACGACGTGGTCCTTTTTACCGTGAATGAGCAGAACCGGGACCTCGATCCGTGCTGCCAACGCTACCGGCGAGCGGGTCGCGATCACAGCGGGATCGTCGGGCGGGTTCACGATCAAGGGCTTACGCTCAGCTGCGCCCCGGAAAAAGGAAAGCCGATGCATGAAAAGACCAAGGTCGGCGACCCCGCTGATACTCACTCCCGCGCGGAACAGGCCCGGTTCCCGCGCGATGCCCATGAGCGCCGCGTAGCCGCCATAGCTTCCTCCCACAATGGCGATGTGCCTTGGGTCTGCGAGCCCGAGCGCGATCAGCGCCTTTGCGCCGTCAGTCACGTCGTCTTGCATTGACCGGCCCCATTCCCCTTGCCCCGCCTGCTCGAAATTGAGCCCGTAGCCGGACGAGCCGCGGAAATTCGGCTTCAGCACCACATAGCCTTGCGCGGCCAAGAACTGAGCGAGGAAATCGAACCCGATGGAATCGCGGGATGTTGGACCGCCATGGGGCATCACGACGACGGGCCACGTCCGGCCGCCGCCATCGAGCTGGGCCCCCGGCGGCAAGGTCACATAGGCGGGAATCATGAGACCGTCACGAGCGCGATAGGACCAGGGCACGACGGACGCGAGCCCCTTGCCTTCCAGCGCTGGATACTGCGCACCGAGTTGCGTCAATGTGCCGTGAGCCGACTCGCGAAGCGCATAGCTTGCCGGCCGCGCGGACGCTTGAGAGAGGATGATCGAAACACCAGCACCGCGGGCGACGCTGACGACACGGCTCGTGCGGCCAGGAACCGCCCCGTGGATCTTGGATTGGAAGGCGGTCAGATTTGCGGCGGCAAATTCTTTGACGGGGAGATCGCCGACATAGGAGAAGCCCACGACCTCACCGCTCATCTTGTCTTTGATCAAGCCGTCAACATCGACATCCGGGCGCTCGAACATCACCGGACCAAAGGTTCCCTTCACCGTGTCGAACGGATAGATGGCGAGCCGTCCGGTCTGCGCGTTCGACGCTACGATCATGCGGTCAAGGTTTTCAGGGCTGAAGGCAAGCGGAATGAAATCGGGACCCTCGTAGTTCTTGTCCCGCCGCATCAGACGCCAGGGTTCGTTTGCGTTGCTGCGCACCCACGTCTCCCGCCACGGGCCGTCGTCGTCGAAACGCGCGCGGATCACGCCCGCCGCATCCGCAAGCCAGCCCACCGTAAGCCCGGTTCCCGGCTCGACGAGATCCGCCTGGCCGTTCTCGATGTCCACGCGATAGACTGAAGTACCGCGCCCTTTTTCACGATCGACATTCATCAGAATGTGGATCGGGTCGCTGGCCGGCGCCGCGACGATGTCGGTCCCGATCTGCGGCGTCCAGCGCCCGTGCTGCTCGGGAAGAGACGCGCGATGAGTGCCGTCGGAATTGACGCCGATCAAACGCGTCTCGATGGTGGGAATGCCGAGGCGCACGCCCGGAAAGCTTTCCGTCACCAAAAGGCGCGTCGCGGTTGCCCATCGAAAGCCATCAATATTCGCGTCGCGATCCCTGAAAGCGACAATCGTTTTCTCGGGCGCGGCGACGGCCCGAACCACCAGCGCAAAGCGTCCGTCCACGGGCTCCAACGCAGCGATATGGGTTCCATCGGGCGAGAGATCGGGGTTCACGAGACGAGGCAAGGCGCCGAAGAGGCGGGCCAGATCCTTGATGGAGGTTTCGCTGATCGCTGTGTCGGCGATCGGGGTTTCGGCTTTGGCCCAGCTCCCGCCGAGCGCAACCGCCCCGGTCAGGACAAAAAGGCTCAGAACAAAAAGCAACCCCCGCACCCAATGATTGGGCGCGACAATGACCTCTGCTTCCACGCCTTTGGCGTTTCGTCCCACGTCGTCTTCTTCTGGTCGCGAGGATTACGGCTCGAGCTCGCTATCCCAGTATAAGTAATCGTGCCAGCTTTCGTGCAGGTAATTCGGCGGGAACAATCTCCCATTTTGGTGAAGATGGTGCAGCGAAGGCCGCGCTGGCCTCACCGCCGGGAACATGCGGCACTCGTGGGTCAGCCGGCCGCCCTTCAACAAATTGCAGGGGCTGCAGGCGGTCACAACATTTTCCCAGGTCGTGCGCCCGCCGCGCGAGCGGGGCACAACATGATCGAAGGTGAGATCCCTGTTTGCGCCGCAATACTGGCAGGCGAACCGATCGCGCAGAAACACATTGAATCGCGTGAAGGCGGGATGACGCGCGGGCCGGACATAAGTCTTGAGACTCACCACGCTCGGCAGCTTCATCTCGAAGCTCGGGCTATGGACCGTCTCGTCGTATTCGCAGACGATGTTCACCCGATCGAGGAACACGGCCTTGATCGTGTCCTGCCAGCACCAGAGCGAGAGCGGGAAATAGCTTAGGGGCCGAAAATCCGCGTTCAAAACCAACGCGGGGCAGCTTCCAGGCGATCGATACCCTTCCTGCAGCACATCCGTCTCCGGTCCATCCCGGCCGGCCAACGCCGCAAGGCCGGGCTGTCATATAGGTGTAGCCTTGGGGCCAGACCGGATCAAGAGAGGCATTTGGGCCCGGCATGGCCTTGACCACAACCCGTAGGGGTCGCAGGCATTCTACCGCCACAGTCGCGACACCGCGATGACAGCGGCCTTCACCGACCGGAGATGGTAAAACGGCCCGCCATGATCGTGACACGCTTCGCGCCCAGCCCGACCGGCCTTCTTCATCTCGGCCATGCCTTCGCAGCCCTGACCGCGTTCGATTTGGCACGAGCCGGAGCGGGTCGTTTTCTCGTCCGCATCGACGATCTCGACCAAGCCCGCGCCCGGGACACGTTTGTCACGGCTCTGTTGGAAGACCTCGCCTGGCTCGGGCTTGCCTGGGAAACCCCGCTGCGCCGCCAATCAGCCGAGGCGGCAACCTATACCGAAGCTTTGGACAGGCTCACGGCCGAAGGGCTCCTTTATCCCTGCTTCTGCACCCGAAAGGAGATCGAGGCGGAAGCCGCCGCCGCGGCCGAGGCGCCGCATGGGACCCTCGGCCCCGTCTACCCCGGCACCTGCCGTGGCCTGAACGCCGCCGAACGCGAACGCCGCACATCGGCTGGTGAGCCCTATGTTGTTCGGCTGGACAACCGGCGCGCCCTCTCTCTCGTCACGGGACCGCTCACGTTCACCGAGGAAGGGCACGGCCCGCAGGGAGAAACCGGCGTCATCACGGCGGAGTCCGGCCTACATGGCGACGTGGTTCTGGCGCGGAAGGACATGCCGGCGAGCTATCACCTTGCGGTTGTCGTCGACGACGCGCTGCAGGGGGTCACCCATGTCACGCGCGGCGAGGATCTGTTTCCCGTCACCTCGCTTCACCGCCTCTTGCAGGCGCTGCTCGATCTGCCTACGCCGCGCTATCACCATCACCGGCTGATCCTGGACGCATCCGGTCGGCGCCTCGCCAAACGCGATCATGCCGCAACGCTTCGCAGCTTGCGCGAAAGCGGCGTCACGCCCGCCGAAGTCAGACGCACGCTTGGGCTTTAGGTCGCGAGACGGCGAAAGGCCGTCACAGCGCCCGCAACCGGAGTGATACGCGTGATCGCGTCCGCCAAAGGCTCCGTCTCCACCTTCCCGTGATAAGCGTTGGCGTGAACGATGTTGGTGCCATCGAGCATGATGCCGACATGCCCATCCCAGAACACGAGATCATCCCTTCGAAGCTCTTCGACGCGGATTGCCTCCGCCGGCACCGCGGCTTGTAGATCGGTGTCGCGCGGCAATGCCGCGCCGATCGCCGCAAAAGCGATCTGCACAAGACCGGAACAATCGAGACCGAGGCTCGTGCGCCCGCCCCAGAGATAAGGTGCGCCGAGAAATTCGAGCGCGACATCCGCGGCGCTCTTCGCGCAGGCGTCGAGCGGCGCCAGATGTCCGGCGAACACGAACGCGCCCGAGACGAGACGCAGGAAGCCATTGCCGACATTGCCCGCGACGGTTACCCGCGCCTCACGCGGCAGCGCCATCAGCGGCGTGACCTTCCAGTCCGGCGTCGGGAAGGCAAGCGTGCGCGGCGTCGTCACCTTGTGCGTCGCGGCCGGGCCTGTGTCAGGTCCCAGCGCATCGGCAGCGAGATAACCGACATAACCGTCATGTTGCGTCTGACCCCACGCCCAGCCCTCGCGCTCTTCGTAGACCGCAAACCCTTCGCCCAACAGAAGCTCATTTTCGAGGCCGGCATCGGTGCGCGGCGCGCGCCAAAGTCCCGTCTGTGGAACGACCACGCGCTTGTCCGTGCCGGAAACATATCGGGCAGCAACGACCTGTCCCTCGAGAGGCTTCGCCGCGAGATCCTGTCGCGCGGGCGTGAGACGCGGGTCGAACCCCTTGCGTTTGAGCTCCTCGGCCCAATCGCTCATGCGCGTCGCCCATACCGTTCTTTGAGAAGCACATAAAGCGCGCGGATCGTCTGCGCCTCACCGCCTTGAGGATGGCCGGGCCGCGCTTTTGGTGACCAGCCATACAAATCGAAATGAACCCAGGCTTTCGCCTTTTCCACGAACTTCTGCAGAAACAGAGCCGCCGTCACCGAGCCCGCGAAGGCCCCTTCCGAAACATTGTTGGTGTCGGCGATACGCGAATCGAGCCAATCGGCATAACCGCGCCACAGCGGCATGCGCCAGACCGGATCGGCCTCCGCAGACCCGTAGCGCGCAAGCTCCTGCGCGAGCGCTTCGTCATCGGTGTAGAACGGCACGATCTCGGGACCGAGCGCGGTGCGCGCCGCACCTGTCAGCGTTGCGAAATCAATCAGGAGGTCCGGCGTCTCCTCATCTGCCAACGCCAACGCATCGGCAAGCACGAGACGCCCTTCCGCATCGGTGTTGCCGATCTCGACGGTGAGCCCTTTGCGGCTGGGCAAGACATCGCTCGGACGCATTGCGCTGCCCGATATGCTGTTCTCGACAATCGGCAGAAGCACCCGCAGCCGGATGTCGAGGCCAGCACCGATCAGGAGCTCGCCGAGCGCGAGCGCATGAGCCGCGCCGGCCATGTCCTTCTTCATCAGCGCCATGCCGCTGTCCGGCTTCAGATTGAGACCGCCGGTGTCGAAGCAGACGCCCTTTCCGACCAGCGTGATTTTCGGCGCCTTCGCGCTGCCTTTCAGCCACGAAATATCGACAAGCCGCGGCGCGCGGGGGCTGCCCGCGCCGACATGATAGACGAGCGGAAAGTTGCGCTTCAGAAGGTCGGGGCCGGTGGTCACGGAGAGGCTTGCCCCCGCACGTTCCGCCATGTCGCGCGCGGCTTGCTCCAGCGCCTCGGGCCCCATGTCGTTGGCCGGCGTGTTGACGAGATCGCGCACGAGATAGACGGCGTCCGTCACGCGCATCAGCTCGGCCGGGTCGTGCCCGCGCGGCAGAACAAGCGTCGCGCCCGGCGTTTCGTCCTTCTTGCGATACCTGTTGAATTTGTAAGCGCCAAGCAGAAAGGCCTGCGCCATCCGCGAGAGATCGGAGGCCGCGACATCGTCGCCTGCCAGAGTCCACGCGCCCGCCGGCAGCTTCGTCGCGAGCGCGCCGGCTGCGAACAGGTCGTCGCCCTTGCCGAGCCCCAGCACCGCCCCTGCAAAGCCGCCGATACCATCGGGGATGGCCAGGACTTCACCCGCGCGCGCCTCGAATTTATTCGCGGCGAGCCAAGCTGCGATCGGTGCAGGCGCCTTTGACCGCCATGCCTCGAGCCCCGCACGCGCGACAGGCCAGACGGGCTTGGCGGAGACATCCGAAGCGGAGACATGCTCGAGAGCGCTGGAAACACGTGGCATCGCTCGATTCCTTTCTTGAAGGCGCGAGATTAGGGTACAGGTGCGCCAGGCTTCAACGTGAAAGGACGCATCCAGTGAGCCTCTATACGCTCGTCATCGGGACCAAGAACTGGTCGAGCTGGTCGCTCAGGCCGTGGCTCCTCATGCGCGCGACCGGCATTCCCTTCGAGGAAATCGAGATTCCGCTGCGCACCGAAGGCACGAAAGCCGCCATTCTCGCGCATTCGCCCTCTGGCCAGGTTCCGATCCTGAAAATCAAGGACGGCCCTGTCGTGTGGGACTCTCTCGCGATCGCCGAGGTTCTCGCCGAGCGTCATCCAGAGCGCACCTTATGGCCCAGCCATCCGACAGCACGTGCGCGGGCCCGCAGCGTGTCGGCCGAAATGCATTCCGGCTTCCGTTCCCTACGGCAGGAGATGCCGCTCGATTGTCTTGCGCGCACGACAAACTTGATGGTGTCGTCCGACACGCAAGAAGATATCGCCCGCATCATCACGCTGTGGAGCGATTGCCGCGCCGAGTTCGGCGCCCAAGGTCCTTTTCTATTCGGTGGATTTTCCATCGCCGATGCCATGTACGCGCCGGTCGTGCTCCGTTTTGTTACCTATGGCGTGGACCTGCCACCACCGGCGCGTGCCTATGCCGACGCTATTGGCGCGCTGCCTGCGCTGGCGCAATGGCTGGACGGATGCGCGGAATGGGCACGCTCTCGGACGGCGGCAGGGCGCCCGTAGGCGGACCCAGCACCCCATGCTCGCGATAATACCGCTCGGCTCCCGGGTGAAGCGGAATGGGCGAGCGCGAGGCCGCGTCCACGAGCCGGATGAGCGATCCCGCCATATGTGCCGTCGTCAGCGTCGAGCGATTGCCCGGGCTCCACAGCGCCGTCGTCAGTACGTAGACCAAGCCTTCGGGCTGGGTTGACCAGGTCACCCAGACTTCGTCGACGCCCAGGGTTTCGACCGCGGGCAGATCGCCATAGAGCTTGTCCGGCACGCTGACCGGAAAGAGCAGCGGGTTTTCATTCATCACGCGCTCGATTGCTGGACCGCGAATGGGCACGAGCGTGATCGGAACTCGTTTCGCCAGATCCTGGACCAACGGAATGGGCCATCCGCCGGTCACGAAAAACGCGTCGAGCTCGCCGGTCGCAATCTTGTCGGCGGCGACTTCCGGACCGATCTCGACGAGCTTGACGTTGTGGGGGCCCAGCCCGAATGCCTTGAGAATGAGGTGCGCGTCCGTGTTCGCCCCCCCCAGATACGCATCCACGGCGACGCGCTTGCCCTTGAGGTCGGCCACGCTCTTGATATGAGCGTCGTTGGCAGCAATGAGGTGCACGGCTTCCGGAAAGAGCGTGGCAACCACTCTGAGCCCGGGCAGTGCTCCGGTCCGCTCGAAGGGTCCCGTACCCTGGGAGGCCCAAGAAGCAATGTCTGCCGGGATGAGGGCCGACTCGACATGGCCGGTGCTCAGGAGCTGCACATTGGCCACCGGCCCTTCCGACGCCGTGGCAACGGCCGTCACGCCGGTGACGCCGCAGCGAACCCCGGGATCGCAGGGCTGGTCGCCATTCGGCCGGCTCAGCACCCGCGCAATCGCCTCGCCCATCTGGAAATCGGACCCGGACACGACCCCGGCCGCGATGCGGAAATAGACCCGCTTCGTCCCCATCGCGGGCGCTGCCGCCGATTGTTGGGTCAGGATCGTTGTAAGGGCGCCCAACACGGCAACCGCCAAGACAAGCGTGAGCGCGCCGCGGCCCCAATGGGTGCCGCGAGCCCCAGGCGATTTCGGCGCGTGGGCAAGATCGATGGCCACTTTCGGAGTCTAGTCCTGCAAGCCTGTATGGCAGCTGAAGCAGGCCTCCCGCCGGCGCCACTCGTCTACCGCAGCGCTCGCGACGGAACGTCGCATTTGGCTCGGATGCTTAATTCTCCGTTTAGGGCTCGGTTCTAAGGTGGCTCAGACCTTGACCGGACCTTAAAGCGAGCAACTGTCGCCATGGCCGCTCCGATTTCGCTCTCAACCTCTGCACGCCGCGCGCTCCTGTGCCTCGCGGCCGCAAGCCCTGCGCTCCTCGCGGGCTGCGCGACCGCCGGCAACACGAGCAAGCACGCCGCGGCCAAGCACGCTGCGCCCTCAAAGAAAGCCGAGGCCAAGACGGCTGACGGGAAATCCTCGGCTCCGGAGAAATCGCCTGCTCAGCAGAATGCCGAGATCAAGGCGCTGATCGCAGAAGACCCGATCGCGGCCGCGGCCTATTGGGCCTCGATCTATGAAGCCGACCGGAACAACGCCGACGCCGCCGCAAGCTATGGCGACGCCTTGCGGAAAATCGGCTCGCTCGACAAAGCGGTCGACGTGCTCAGCGAGGCATCGGCCCGTCACGCTCAAAGCGCGCCCGTCCTCGCCTCTTACGGCAAAACGCTCGCGATCGTCGGGCGCTCCGCCGAAGCCGCCCAGATTCTGCTCAGGGCCGCGGACCTCGCCCCCAAGGACGCGACGATCCACTCGGCCGCCGGCGTCGCCCTCGACCAGTCCGGCGATCATGCCGGCGCGCAGGCCCAATATGAAGCGGCCGTGGCGTTGGATCCGAAGAACCCCATCGTGCTCAACAACCTCGCCGTGTCGCACATGCTTGCTGGACGCCTCCCTGAAGCGGAAGCGCTGCTGCGTACCGCGGTCGCGCAACCCGGCGCCACCGTGCAGGTTCGCCAGAATCTCGCCCTGGTGCTCGGCCTCGAAGGCCGCTACGACGAGGCCAGGGGCATGGCCTCAAACGACCTGCTGCCTCAGGCCGCGCAAAGCAACATCGACTATATTCGCGATCTCACAGGCAACGGCGCGGCGAACGGCACCACCGCGGCACCGGCGAAGGGATCGGCTCCCGCCACGCCCTGAGGTCGACGGAAAAGAATTTGAGACCGGTGCCTAGAGGCTCTTCAGCACACTGATAATCGCCGGGCCGATCAGCACCACGAACAAGACCGGCAGGAAGAACAGGATCATCGGCACCGTGAGCTTTGCCGGAAGAGCGCCGGCTTTCTTTTCCGCGGCAGCCATCCGCATCTCACGATTTTCCTGGGCCATCACGCGCAGCGCCGAACCCAGCGGCGTACCGTAACGCTCGGCCTGGATGAGCGAGGTGACGACGGCTTTCACGCCCGCAAGGTCGGTGCGTTTGGCCAGATTCTCGAGCGCCTGCCGACGGTCCTGCAAATAGGATAGCTCGGCCGTCGTGAGTGCAAGCTCCTCGGCCAGCTCGACACTTTGAGAGCCGAACTCCTGCCCGACCTTGTTGAGCGCGGCCTCGATCGACATACCCGATTCTACGCAGATAAGCAGAAGATCGAGCGCGTCCGGAAACACTTTCTGGATCGCTTTCTGGCGCTTCTGGATCAAGTTTTGGATGAACATGCTCGGCGCGTAGGTGCCGAGTCCGGCGATGCCGACGCTCACGATGACCCGAACCATAGGCGGAAGCCCGAAGTCGCGCAGAACGAACAGGTAGAGGATCGCGACGAAGAAAAGAATGACGGGCATAACCAGGCGGAAGAACAAAAACGTGACCATCGGCGCTTCGCCGCGCAGGCCTGCCTGCTGCATGCGCATCCGCAATTCCTGCGACTCCAGGAGTTTTGCCAGATTGAAGCGGTCAACGGTCTGCTTCATGAACGCTTTGGGGTCGTTCCGCAGGCCCTTGCCTTTTGCGCTCAGCGCCTCGCGCTGCTTTTGGCGAAGCTCCTCGCGCCGCGTGGCCACGGCCTTCAGACGGCTGCCCAACCGGTCTCGCTCCACCAAGGGCATGCCGAGTGTCACGATCGTCGCAAACGCCGCAACGGCCGTCAAAACCGTGATCAGAAACTGAATATTCGTGAGATAGTCGACGACCTGTATCATGGATGGCGCCTTATACCTCGAAGCTCATCATATTCTTCATGACGAGGGCGCCGATCGACATCCAAATGCCGCCACCGATCATCATGGCGTGGCCGAGCTTCTCGTCGAACAGCATGGACATGTATTCAGTGTTCACGATGAACATCAGGGTTCCAATGACGAACGGTAGAGATCCGATGATCATCGCGGAAGCCTTGGCTTCGGCGGAGACGGATTGAATTTTCTGGATAAGCTTCTTGCGATCACGCAAGACGCGCGAAAGATTGCCGAGCGCCTCGGACAGATTGCCGCCGGTCTTGGACTGGATCGACAACACGATCTGGAAAAAATTGACCTCGGCCACCGGCATGCGCTCGTGAAGGCGCAACAGTGCCTGATCGAGCGGAACGCCCATACGCTGGGCGTCAATCACTTTCATGAATTCGGGTCCAACCGGAGCTGGGCTCTCGTTCGCGACCACCTTCAGACACTCACCCACGGGCAGGCCCGTCTTCACGCCGCGCACGATGACATCGAGCGCGTTCGCGAATTCGTTGATGAACGCCTTACGGCGCCGCTTCGTGAGAAAGCCCAATGTCCAGCGTGGCAGCCCGAACCCTGCGGCAAAACCCGCAAGCAATGCGAGTACCGGGATCTGACCGCCAATGAACATCCCGACCGTCGTGAGGACGCCCAGGGCCGCAGAAGCAATGTAGAAATCCCTGGGAGTGAACGTCAGGCCCGCGCCCTCGAGGCGCGCACGCAAAGGAATTTTCTGCTTCTTCTGCTTCTGCTTGTCTTCCAGTTCCTTCAGCTGATCCTGAACGCTGCGGCGCTTTTGCGCGGCGGGATCATTTCCCCGCTTGCTCGCCTTCTCGCGCCCGCCGTCGGTCCGCGCGACGGACGCCATGCGCTTGCTCGTGCGGTCGTGAGAGGCGATCTTCCGGCCGAGAAAGCCATAGGCCGCCGCGGCGACGGCAAGCGCCGCCATAGCAGCGATAAGAAATGTGGCCAGCGCGGTTTGCATTGGACGCCTCTACGCTTCGCAGGCCTCGAGAGACTCGGCGAGCTGCCGATCGAGGCCGAAATAGCGTGCCCGATCCCAAAATGCGGGACGCGCAATTCCCGTTGATTTGTGCTTTCCGATGATGCGCCCGGTCTCGTCTTCACCTTCGATGTCGAAGACGACAAGGTCTTGCGTCGTGATCACGTCGCCTTCCGTACCCAAGACCTCGGTGATGTGGGTAATGCGCCGCGTACCGTCGCGCAAACGCGCGGCTTGGATGATGACGTCGATGGACCCTGTGATCATCTCGCGAATGGTCTTCGACGGCAACGAATAGCCACCCATGGTGATCATGCTTTCGAGACGCGACAGCGCCTCGCGGGGACTGTTGGCGTGCAGCGTGCCCATCGAGCCGTCATGACCCGTGTTCATCGCTTGAAGAAGGTCAAAGGCCTCCGGTCCGCGCACCTCGCCGACGATAATTCTTTCCGGACGCATACGCAGACAGTTCTTCACGAGATCGCGCATCGTGATCTCGCCCGCACCTTCCAAGTTTGGGGGACGTGTTTCCAGCCGGACGACATGTGGCTGTTGGAGCTGCAGCTCGGCCGCGTCTTCACAGGTCACGACGCGCTCGGTCGAGTCGATATAGGCTGTCAGGCAGTTGAGCAACGTCGTCTTGCCCGAGCCCGTACCGCCCGAGATCAACACGTTGCAACGGCAGGCGCCGATGATTCCCAGAATGCTGGCGCCGTGGGGCGTTATCGAGCCAAATCGCGTGAGATCGTCGAGGGTGAGCTTGTCCTTCTTGAATTTTCGAATGGTGAGTGAAGGACCGTCGATCGAGAGCGGCGGTGCGATGACGTTGACGCGGCTGCCGTCGGGGAGGCGCGCGTCGCAGATCGGGCTGGCTTCGTCGACACGCCGGCCGACCTGGCTCACGATCCGCTGACAGATGTTCATCAGCTGGCCGTTGTCGCGAAAGCGCACAGGCGTCAGCTGAATCTTGCCGCTCACCTCGATGAATACGCGATCCGCGCCGTTGACCATGATATCCGCGATATCATCGCGCGCGAGCAGCGGCTCAAGGGGGCCATATCCCAGAACGTCGTTGCAGATATCGTCGAGCAGTTGCTCCTGCTCCGAGATCGACATGACGACGTTCTTGATCGCCACGATCTCATTGACGATGTCGCGAATTTCCTCGCGCGCGCTCATCGCATCGAGCTGAGCGAGCTGCGCAAGATCGATGGTGTCGATCAGGGTGTTGAAGATCGACGACTTGAGCTGATAGTAGGATTCGGAGCGATGGTCGACTTCAACAACCGGCAACGGCTGGGAAGGCTGCAGGCCGGCGAGCTTTCCGCCTACGGGCGGCGGCGCCGGCGCGCGCGCGACGGGCGGCTTTGCGCCTGCCTGTGGCGGCGTCGCAGCCTTCACGCCGCCCTTCAGGGGCGCGGCCGTCTTGCCCGGCGCAACCGGAGCAGGGCTTTCTCCCGCACGTTTCCCGAACATTACTTAGCGCCCAACTTCGATTTCAGCTGGGCCAAAGCGGCCCGCAAAGGGTCTGTCTTGACGACCGGCGCTTCACGACCCGTCAGCACGCGGGCGACGTCGCGTATGCCTTGGGCCACGCGTGAATGGGGGCTGAGCTCCGGTATCATCTGGCCATTGTTCGAAGCCGTTCCGAACAGCTGCGGCTCAAAGCCGATCGTTGTCACAATGTCGATCCCGATGGCTTCGGAGAAATCCTTCGCCGTAATTTCCGGCCGCCGCGGCACGCCGACCTGATTGAGAATGACGCGGGGGGCCACATCGTTGGGCCGCGCGAGCTTCAGCAGATCGATGAAGTTCTTCGTGTTGCGCAACGAAGCAAGATCGGGTGTGGCCGTGATGATGACTTCATCGGCGGCGACCATCAGGTGTCGCTTCCACGGCGACCACAGATGTGGCAGATCCATGATGACGCACGGCACGGACTGCCGGACCACGTCGATGACACGCTCGCAACCCGCCGGATCAAGCTCGAGCTCGCGCTCAAGGGTGCCCGGGGAGGAAAAAAGGCTCAAATGGCCCGTGCATTTCAGAAGGAGACGCTCGAGCATGGTGTCGTCGAGACGTTCCGGCGAGCCGAGTGCATCGGCCACGCCCTGTAGAGAATCCTGATTGAAGTCGAGCCCCGCCGTTCCGAACGGCAGATCGAGGTCGACAAGCGTTACGTCCTCATCCAGCTCCTCGGCGATGCACCAGCCGATGTTGTGGGCGATCGTGCTCGATCCCGCGCCACCGCGCGCCGCGGTGAACGCGAAGACGCGTCCCACCGGCGGCGAAGACGGATCCACGTATAACGCCGAAATGGCATCAATGACCTGGGTCACGCCCAAGGGGCCGACGAGATATTCGTTGACACCCTGCCGCATCAGATCTCGGTAGAAGGTGACGTCGTTCTCACGGCCGATCACCATCACCTTCGAGCCGGGATCGCACACATTGGCGAGAGCTTGGAGATTGGCGAACACCTTGTCGGCGCGCGACGCATCTTCGACGAGGATCAGGCTCGGGGTGGGAGCCTCGCCATAGTGCTGGGCCGCGCCTTCTATGCCACCTTCGAAGATCGTGATATGCGCCTTCGAAAAGCGCCGGTCGGCGGCCACTTCCTCGATCACCTGGCGCGTCTCCGGGTGTATCACATGGACATGGATCGTCACACGCGGGATCGGCCGGTCATGCGCGATCCGCGCAGCCGATTGCTGCTCTATCCTTGATGGAGCGATCGCCTCCGCCATTCGATTCGTTGCCTCATCCATCAGTCTTTGTCCACATTGCTGACATTGGCACGCTCATCCTGCGTGCGTGGCGTGGCTGAGCTTTCACCGTTGCGATACTTCTTGAAGACGGCGGCGCGACGCTCGGCGTCGGCCGTATCCACGGGCCGGGGCGCCAGGAGATCGTGCGGATCATCGACCATCGCCGCGAGATTGTTCTGCGTGGCGCAGCCGAAATTCGGGAATGGCTTGTTGCCGAAAGAATGACCGAGATTTTTCGACCAATCCTGTCCGCACTGCGTGACGGTGGCAACGTAGCGCGTGAAACTCATGACGACCGGCGCTTCGGGTTCGCTGGAGGAGACGCTGTAGGTCGAGAGGACGATATCCTCGGGCGCGAGACCCGCCTCACCCGCAAGGCGTCCGATATCCAATGCAAGAGCCTTCGCGCTCTTCGCATTTGCCGAACCCACGGGCGCAGAGACCGTGAGACCATCATGTCCCTTGGCCCGATAAACGGCGAGAAAGGCGCGTGCTTCGGCTGCAAGAGTCGGCGTCAGCCGGTTCGTGCCCGCCGGCGCCGCCAATTTATAGGTCGCCGTGTCCGCATCGACCTTAATCGGGAAGCGCTGCTCGACAGACGTGACCTGTTCCGCAGGCTTTATGAATTTGTGGCAGCCAGAAACCGAGAGCGCCAAAAGCGCGACTGAAAGCGTAAGAGCAAAGCGGTGCGTCATGGCCTACTCCACGATGTAGCCGACAGGACCTTCGAGCTTGCGAGAGGTCGTGACGCCGGACGGAGACTTGTTCTTGCCGTAGACGGCATTCAAACGGCCAAGAAAGATCGTTTCAAAGTCGGTCGGGTTGGCGAAGCCGTCGGTCGGCATCGCAAGTTGAGCCGTGTTGACCGGCCCGACGAGATAAGGCGTGACCATAATGACGAGCTCCGTCTCGTTGTTCTGGAAGTCACGGCTCTGGAACAGCGCGCCCAAAACCGGCACCTCTTTAAGGCCGGGATAGGCGTTGATGTCCTGCTTGGTGGTCTGCTGCAACAGGCCCGCCATGACCAGGCTTCCGCCGCTCGGCAACTCGACAGTCGTCTCGGCCCGGCGCACGCGCAATGCGGGGATCGTAATGCCCTTGATTTCAGTCAGATTGCCGTTGCCGTCGTTGATGAATGTGCTTGGGGCAACGAAGGAGCCTTCCTGCTGCAGCTCGCTCACCTCGGTCGAAATGCGAAGCGATACCCGGCCCTCGCTCATGACGACCGGGGTAAAGGCGAGGCCGACGCCGAAAGGCTTGTATTCGATCGTGACATTCCCATCGCGATCGCGCGACTTCGGAACCGGAAACTCGCCGCCTGCCAGGAACTTCGCGCTCTCGCCCGAAATCGCTGTCAGATTGGGCTCGGCGAGCGTGCGCAGGATCCCATGCCGCTCCAGAGCCTGAACCGAGGATCCGATCGTGAAGTTCTTGCTTCCTCGGCCGGCTCCGACCCCGATGCCGTCCCGGCTGTTGTTAGGCGCGCCCGGGAAGCGGCCTTCTTCACCTTTGCTGAGCAGGCCTATGGAAGTCGCCGTCGAAAGAGAGCTGCCGACGACACTGAATGGATTTGCCGAAGCGAGATGAAGCGCCACCTCACCGATGTCGAAAAACTCGTCCATGTTCACGCCGAGCTGCTTGGCGATGCTGCGCTGCATTTCCGCCACGCGCACTTTGACGAGAACCTGCTCGTTGTTTTCGATCGAGAGCATGCTGAAGACTTTGCTTTCGTCACCGACATAGCGCACGGCGATCGAACGGGCGCGATCCGCGTCGGCTGTCGACGATACGCTTCCCGCCAGGACGAGCGAATCGTTCAAGGATTCGACATGAATTCTGGAGTTGGGCAGATACTTCTTCAGCGTCGAGTCGAGATCCGACATCGCGCGCTCCACACGAATTTCCAAGTTCAGGATCTGCTTGCCGTCGGCATCAAAGAAGAAGGCATTCGTCATGCCTGGCTTCTGGCCAAGGAGATACGTGCGGGTTGGCGTCCGCACCACCGCGTCCACGATCTCGGGATTGGCGACGAGCACATCGCGGGCCTCGACAGGGAGTTCCACGATGACGGCCTTGTTGACGGACAGGGAGATGGAGCGCGAAGAGCGTGTGTCGCCGCCTTCAAACAGCTTCACAGCCTTCGGCTCTTCGGCCCGAACCGGCTGCGGTACGGCGAAGGCTCCGATAACCCCCAAAAAAAGCGCAAGAAGAGCGCCGACGGTCATGCCGCGCATCATTGTGTGGCCCCATTGACGTTGACTTCTGTGGCAGTGCCATAGCGGAGGACGGTCATAGACCCGATGGCTTCAGAATGGACGTCGCCGCTCTTCACGTCGCCATCCGTCAAGCTGCGCAAGGCAAGGCTGACGGTTCCGGAGGCATCGGCGCGGGCCAAGACCTCCGATTGCGCCGACGTGAGCTCCAACGTCGCGGTCTTACCGATCACGACGCGCTCGTCGCCTTCGCCTTTGTAGGTCTGGTCGATTGCCAGCACACGGACGTTGCTCAGAATGGTGCGACTGGTGTTTCCATTCCGGCCGCCGTTTTCGCCCTGGCTCGTGAGGATGACGTCGACCCGGTCATTTGGAAGGATGAACCCGCCCGCACCCGTTTCGGCGGAAATCTTCACGGAGCTCGCCCGCATTCCGGCTGTCAGCATGGCGGCCATGAAGCCTGTGGAGTCGGAACGAACGACTTTGTTCGACGTCACCGGCTCGCCCGCCAGCATGGCCTGGCGCACAACCGAGCCCTGCGTCTCGTTCTGAGCCTCGGGTGAGGTGGACTTGACGATATAGGCATCGGTGACCGCGGCTTGGGGCCACACCTGCCATTTGATATCTGCAGACGTCACCTTTGTTCCAAGATCGAGATTCTTGGCGGCGACAAGCACTTCTGTCGTTGCCGTTTCCGGCTTCTGAGCCGTCTGGACGGGCTTGTTGCTGGCGATTAGGCCTTGAACCAAGAACGCCGCCGCGCCGGCCGCCACCGCGGCAAGCGCGAGCATGATGAGGCGGGCATATCCCATGGATTCCGGCCTTTCCCCCTGTTTGGGCACAGCGCGATCGCTGATGCAACGGTCCCGAAGCGATCACGGCCAGCATGACGCGGATATGTTTAGTCGTAGTTAATTGCGCGGTCGCACTTGTCTCGATCGGGAACAGACCCAGGAGCCGCGCCTGGTTCTGCTTTCTTTTCCGCGCAAGCTTGCCGAGATATGGATGCGGCATTAACCCGCGATCAACCGGGCGAAAAGCTCTGTATGCGGATAGCAGAGCAAACCGCCCGCCGCGAGTGCCACCCCGTAAGGCACACCCGACTTTCGTCCGAACAATCGGGCGATCCAATCCCGCTCTGCCAGAGGCGCGGGCAACGGAAGACGTCGCAAGATGACGAGGAGAATGACGAGCAGGCCGCCGGCGAGACTGAAGAACACGGCATAGTGCCAAACATCGGGCCATCCGAACCAGAGCGCGCTCGCGGCCAGAAACTTGCCGTCGCCGCCGCCGATCATGCGAAGCGCGAAAAGGCCATAGACGATGAGAAGGACAACCGCGGCTGTGGCGACATGCTGGAGAACCTGAGCCGCAGGCAACTCGGCGAGAAACGCCGCAACTCCGAAGCTCACGACCAGCGCGATGCAGAGCTTGTTCGGAATCGTGAAGGTGCGCAAATCCCAAAGAGCGGCGGCCGCCATGCACAGCGGAAACAGGCCATAAGCGACAGCGAGGGAGATGGCAGAGAAATTCATGTCTGTTGCGCTTCCATGCGGGCTGACGGCATTCAGCGGCATAGTGCGCGCAGGCCCCTTGCGGAACACTTAAGTCCAACCGCAAAGGATCTCTAAGGCGTGCGCTTCGCCCTGGCGCGCGGTCCCGGCCGGTTTGCCGAAGCAAACCGACCGGAGACGGCGCCGCGAAAGGGCTACGTCAGTAACGATTACGCGCCACCGCCGGAGATGTTCGTGCCGATGCTCGTGAACTGGGTCTTCAGACCGGCAGTGATGAGCGGAACGGCGCCAACCAGACACACGGCGATGAAGGCCGCAATCAGGCCGTACTCAATGGCGGTCACGCCAGACTCGTCTTTCACGAAACGCGCAAAAATCTTGCTCATAGTTACCTCCTAAACAGGTGCTACCCACAACCCGTTCACCCGATGACAAGCGACGCGGCGCCGTCCTGATGAACAGATGCGATCATACGGATCATGAGTAAAGCTGCTGTTAGGACAATCGTATAACTTGTATTCAAATTTTTCCTTTTCTATATTTAAGTATTATTATTCTTACTATAAAATTTTAAGTAAAATTGCGGAAAAATCACGAGGTTGCGCCTCCGGGAGCATGCCGCCGGGCAACGGGAGCAGCGATTTAAACGGCGTTTTGGAACGTGTTGCGGCGCCGGCCAAAAAAATTTTCCGCGGCTCCACAGATTTTTGTTCAGAAGATGCCGGGGAGCACCCGATATCTCACCTTCTGCTGATAGGCGCGATAGAGAGGGTCACGGCCAAGCACGCGCTCTTCCGCAAGGAGTCTCGCCACTTGGATCGAATTGCAGGCCACATAAATACCCAAATTCCAAAGCGTCGGATTGAGCAAAAGAAATCCGACATGACCGATGAAATAGCTGAGGTAGATCGGATGGCGCACGAAGCGATAGGGACCGCCCATGACGACTTTGCGCCGTGCGGCAACCAGCCCAAAATTGCGGTTGAGCGCCAGTTTGGTAACGATTTGGGCGAACATGCCCGCCAACATGAGACTGCAGCCGAGCGCAAACGGTCCGATCGCTCCTACGGTTGAGGGCGCCACCGCCCAAGGCAGGCACGTGCCGAGAAGGGCAATCGCCCAATCGCGCCGCCGCACGGAAATCTCTTCGGCCGGACGCCGAACCAGAATAAAAAAGACGACCATGAATTCCAGCGTGAGGATCAGAGGATCGCTGGGATTCTGGGTCAGGCGATAGTCGTCATAGATCCTGACGACAAAGATCGCGAACACGACGACCGCCAGCGCGCGCTCGATCCAATCGAGCTGCACCGCGCTGAAGCCCGCCAGACGAGGCCCGGCAGCCTCGGGAACCGGCACCGGCGCAGCGAGCGGGGGCTGAGGCTCGACCCTGGACTTGGCGCTTTGTTGCATCTTTCTCCGCTTCCCGCCGCAATTGGAGCCGGCGCGCCCCGACTTTGGCCGAGCACGGTAAAGATTGAGTGTGGCCGGCCCCCATTGGCGATTCCTTCACGTTTTTTATTTATGAGCTTGGGAGATCTCGTCTCACGTCCGGTTTATCCGGGCTACAGAGGAACTATGCGATGAACTTTCGCAAAGGTCGTTTGCTCGCAAGCGCTGTGACTGTCGCTGTTCTGGGTTCCGGATCAGCCTTTGCGGACAATCTGTCCGTCGGTCTCGACCAAACCCGAACGGTGCACGTGGACCAGCAAATCGCCACGCTCTCGATCGGCAACCCCGCGATCGCCGACGTCAACGTCCGCGACGGCAAGACGCTCTTCGTGCTCGGCAAGAGCTTTGGACGGACCAATGTCCTTGCTCTGGACAACAAGGGCCAGACGGTTCTCGACGTGACGGTCCTCGTCACCTCGGCGCAGGGCGGCGCGGTAACGGTCTATCGCGGCACCAAGCAGTCCAGCTATGACTGCGCGACAAACTGCCAGCGCGCACTGGTGCCGGGAGACGACAGCGAGCAATTCGACAAACTGCAGGGCCAGATCTCCACGAAAGTGAAGATGGGCACAACCGGGGGCACAAACTAGAGCTTCCCGAACGGCACGCGAGTTACGGCTTTAGCTCGCTCAGAACGACCTAAACAAAAACCCCGGCTTTAAAGAGCCGGGGTTTTGCTTTGTCGATCGCCTTGCGGCGATGGGGTGGCCTGTGCGTCAGTGACTGACGCGCAGGTTGCTGAGATCGGTCGCGATCTGTGCGAACGCGGCCGTAAGCGACGCGCTGTCGGTGGCGTTGAAGTAAAGCTGTTGCCCGTTGTCCGTCGTCGCACAGGCTTCCAGCATGTCCCGCGTATTGCTGTTGGTGATCTGCACAGCGATGGTGTAAAGGCGGATATTTAGAGCTTTCACAGCGTTGCAAATCCGCGTGAGCTTGTTGTTGCCCGTCCCCATGCCCATCTCGTTTTGCATTTCGGTGACCGTGTCGATACCCGTACCCATCCGAGCCTGGCTGGCATAGCCATAGGCTGTATAGTCGGATGCGTTCAGTGTAGAGCCTTCCGTCGGCATGGTGTTGTCACCGTCGGTCATGAGCACGATGGCCTTGCGGAAGGACTGGTTCGAGTAAGGTACTCCTTCTGTGAAGGGCGCACCCGGCGAAACCAGACGCCAGCCCCAGGCCAGGCCTTCCGGAATATGCGTGTTGCCTGCCGCATTCAGCGCGCTGATCTTGGATAGAATTGCCGTCTTGTCGTTGGTCATGGGCAGGATCGGCTGCATGGCGCAGGCGCGGTAGGGTCCATTCGTGCCGGTATAGGTCTTTCCGACATACTTCTCCCAGTTTTTCTGACGGGCCGTCTGATCGGCAAGCGAGGTGCCGCCGGCCGAGGTAAAGGCCACACCGGCGCCGGGCGATTCGACGGTATAGATTGTGCCCGATCCCGCAGAGGTCAGATCCACGACCGGCAGGCCGGCGAGCGCGTTCGCGCGGGTGGTCGCAAGCTTTATGTGAGTGGAATCGATTTTGATGATCCAATACTCAGTAGTTGCACCGACACCGCCTGGGAGCGTTCCGGTGCTGATGAAGCGCACCGGACCGTCGCCCGTGTTCCAGCTCGTGTCGCTGCCATCCGCCGGCGGAACAAATGTGACTAACATTTGATCGGTGTTCGGGTTCACGCCCGGTATTGTCATCGTTCCATTCGAGGTGGTCGACGACGTCAAGCTGATCCCCGTGGGAGTGGATGCGGTCGCATTCGCATAGCTGGTGGCAAACTCGAATACATTGGTGTTCGTTGCGATCACCCAATAGTTTGTCCCTGTCGATAAACCGCCCGGCAGCGTCCCCGTGAGTTGGTAAGGACCGTCACCCGTCGTCAGCCCGTGGGGCTGGGTGCCCGCCACGAGCACGTTGGGATAAACCGTTCCGCCCGCGGACGTCACTGCGAAATTCGTATTCGCGGTTGCATTCGCCTGGCTCGTGGCGAGGCGGAAATGCGTTGAGTCCATGGCGCTGACCCAATAATTCGTGCCCGCAGTTACGCCTCCCGGCATCGTTCCCGAGAGCTTGATGGGACCGTTTCCGGTGCTCAGATTGATCGCGGCACTGGTCTGGAACACATTCGTGAATCCGCTCCGGCTCGTGCTGTCGGTGATATTGATGGCCGTTCCCGCCATTGCGTTGTTGTAAGTGGTGGCAAGCTTGAAGGTCGTGTTGCTGGCCTTGATCACCCAATAGTCGGTGGTGGAGTTCAGTGCCGTTCCTTGGACCGTCGGCAGAGGCGAGCCGGAAATCCGGATCGGCCCATAGCCCGTCGACATGCCGTGAGCAGAAGCGGTTGTGAACGTATCGCTCGAACTTGTCCCGGTATACCGCACCAACGTGGCTGAGGGCACCTGAAAATTCAGGGTCGTCGTCTGCACGTTGAACTGCAGCGAGATATAGTCGTTGTTGTAGTTGGACGAGATCCCGGCCTGGTTTGGACCTGCGGGATTGTAGTCGGGGTTTCCACCGGTGTCCTCCGGCTCGCCGACATGCGGCTCATCCGGCTGGAACATCGGCACGAAAAACGTACTGCCGTCGGCGATCGAGGGCGGCGCGTCGGTCTCGTCGAGGCCGTTCGGGCGCGTTTCGACGCAGC
>Ga0081455_10000456_pt1 | contig 53636 bp, 46 predicted proteins | sample TabmetS3T2R1_FD_70207 | JGI IMG/M metagenome (GOLD analysis project Ga0081455, IMG submission 70207) | Tabebuia heterophylla rhizosphere microbial communities from the University of Puerto Rico - S3T2R1 | ecosystem: Host-associated > Plants > Roots > Rhizosphere ...
GGTGGCCCTCAAGGCTGTGTCCCATTGCCCACGGCTGTAGGGCTCATCGCCTGAGCCGCTTCGAAATAATGTCGGATGAGGGTTTAAGCGTGGCGAGCACGGTCGCATCACCCATATTCGCACGATTTCGAGTATTCGCGAGAAGACCGGCCTTTCCCAAGCACGATTCGCCGAACTTCTTGGTGTTTCCGTTCGTACCTTGCGGACTGGGAACAAGGACGGAGAGTGCCGTCGGGCACCGCAAGGACTTTGCTTCTTGTCGTGAGCAAGAACCCGCGCCTTGCTCGACGTCGCTTAAGTGGCGGGTTGTGAAATTTGCGGCGGTGCTTTCGACTCGCTAAACGAACCTCCGTTCGCACGCTCAGGGTAGGCTTGAACTGAGCTTCACACACCTGGACCCGCCCAAGAGTACTGGAACAATTGGAACTGCTGGAACCATCGGAACAGTTGGAACAGTTTTTTTGGTTCTCGTGCTGCGCGTCACGGCGTTTCCCAGCCACCACCGAGAGCTTTATACAAAGCCACGAGATTTGTCGCCATCGTCGCCCGGCTTTGAGCAAGTTCGTTCTCCGTGACATAAAGCGACCGCTGAGTGTCGAGGACGTTGAGAAAATCATTGAGTCCCCTGATATAAAGCTCGTTGGCCATGGCCACGGCCCGGCGGTTGGCAGCCACCGCATCGGTGAGGGAACGATAGCGAACCTGCTCATTGGCGTAGTTCACCAACGCAGTTTCCACGTCTTGAAAGGCAGTTAAGACCGATTTTTCGTACTGCGTTAACGCCTGCTCCTGCTGCGCGTTGCGGATCTCGATAGTCGCGCGAATTCTTCCGGCATCGAAAACGGGCCAACTGATAGTGGGACCGACGGACCAAAACCTGCTGCCGCGCGTCAACCAATCGCTTGCGCTGACGCTCTGCAGACCGGCGACGCCCGTCAGGGAAAACCTTGGGAACAGATCTGCCATGGCAGCGCCGACCTGCGCTGTGGCGGCGGCAAGTTGTCGTTCGGCGCGACGAATGTCCGGACGACGTCTGAGAAGATCGGAGGGCAATCCGACGAGCACCTCCGGCGGCAGGGCGGGAATCTCCGTTTCCTTCACCACTTCGCCCCAAAGCCCCCCGGGCTGCAATGCAAGAAGAACATCGAGTGCGTACGCCGCCTGCTTCAGAGAAGTTTCTAAGTTAGGAATCTGCGAAGCGGTGGTATTGAGCTGAGCCTCTTGCTGCGCCACGTCCAAATCGCTGGCGAGTCCCGCCTGAAAGCGCACCTGCGTCAGTTCCAAGGTGTCTTGCTGCGTCTTTAAGTTGTCGCGCGCCACGGCGAGCCGGCGCTGAAAGCCGCGCAAGTCAATATAGTTTCTGGCCACTTCGCCCAATAACGTCACGAGAACATCGCGCCGGTCTTCCACCGTCGCTTCGATTGTGGCATCCGCCGCCTCGACGCTCCGTCGCACCCGGCCAAAGACGTCGATTTCCCAATTGGCGTCGAACCCACTCTGGTAAAAGTTCTGATCCAGATTAGCGCCGCCGCCAGACGGCACGATCACGGTGCCCTCTCCGGGCACTGCCACGCCGTTCTCACTAGCGCGATTGCGCGTGTACGAACCGGACACATTCAGCATCGGCCAGGCGCCGGAAGCGGTTACGACTCGCGACGCGCGGGCCTCGCGTATGCGAGCTTCGGCCAAACGCAGATCCAAGTTTGAGCGGACCGCGCGCTCGACTAACGAGTTAAGCAACGGATCGTTAAACGCGCTCCACCAACGGGCAAGATCGACGGAGCGCGCATCGACCCCCTTCTGCTGCGCCTCCTGCCAGTCGGCAGGGACCGGCAGATCGGGCTTCTGATAGTTGGGCCCCACCGCGCAACCACCGGCCAGAAAAATCAAGCCGGCGGTTGCTAGGCTAAATCTGTGGATTAATTTTGCATTGTTCATTTGTCGTTCCTTCTTATCTTGACAGTTTTCATTTTGTTTACGCGAGCCGATGACGAAACATCCAGGAGGCGCCCGATAGCGTAACCGCAGCCATGATGGCCAGCGGCCACAACTCGGGAAACAGCAAACGAAGTCCCACTCCCTCGAGATACACCCGGTGGGCCATATCGATGGCGTAACGCAACGGGTTAATGAGCGTGAGGTACTGTAAGACCTCGGGCATGCTGCTGATTGGCGTTGTCAATCCCGATAGAAGCGCGAAGGGCATGATCAACATGAAAGAGAAGAGCATCGCCTGCTGCATCGTAGCCGCCACTGAAGACAAGAGCAGTCCAATTCCAACCGCGGCTAGCAAGAACACCGTGAGTCCTGCATACAGAGTGAAGAACGAGCCGGCAAAAGGAATGCGGAACCAAAGTTGAGCCACCAGCAAGACCAAGGTCGCCTGCACAATTCCTACGAACATGGACGGCAGCGCCTTACCGGCCATAATTTCCGCTGGACGGAAGGGCGTCACGAGTAGTTGATCGAAGGTGCCCTGTTCGCGCTCGCGGGCGACTGAAAGCGCGGTGATTAGCAGCGTCTGCAACAATGTCAACGTGCCGATCAGGGCCGGAATCATATGCCAGCGGGTCTCCAGATTCGGGTTGTACCAAGCACGCGTCGTGAGCCGGACCGGGACACGAGCTTGTCCGTGCCTCGCCCGCCAGCCTGTATTGAACGTCTCGACAATGGAATTCACATAACCCATAGCGGTGGCGGCTGTGTTCGAGTTTCGTCCATCGGCAATTACCTGCACATTGGCCTGCATGCCGGAGACCAGGCGTCGCTCGAAATCCTGATCAATCTGAATCACCAGTAAGGCGCGTCGCTCATTGATCGTGCTCTTGATATCTGAGGCCCGAGTCAGGTTGGCCACCCGGCGGAAAATCCCCGATCCGTCCAATTCGGCTAACAGTTCAACGGAAGCGGCGCTACGATCTTGATCCAGAACTGCATAGGGAACATCGGTCAAGTCATAAGTCGCGACATACCCGTAGATGAGACACTGGAGTATGGGCGGGATAAACAGGCTAAAGCGGCTCCGCGGATCTTTGAGGATCGCCAGCAGCTCTTTGCGTGTCAGCGCGAGTATGCGGAAAAACGATTCAAGCATCGTTTGCCTCATGCCAATTTCTTCTGAATCGCTCTCCGCGTCAGAAACAGCAGCACCACCGCCATGGCGGCCAGCACGCCGACGTTCGGTAAAATCACGGCCCAGACGTCACCGGCCAGAAAGATCGTCTGCAACAGAGCGACGTAATAGCGCGCGGGCAGCGCGTAAGTGACCAGCCGGACCATGGCCGGCATGCTGTGCAAATCGAAGAGAAAACCCGAGAGCATCACCGCCGGGAGAAACGTAACCAGCAGCGCGATCTGGCTGGCCACGAACTGACTTTTCACGGCGGATGAAATCCAAAGCCCAATGGCCAGCGCCACCAGCAGGTAAAGCATCGAGGCACCAGCGAGCACGGCCACAGAGCCGCGGAACGGAACCTGGAAAAGAAATTTCGCGGCCAGCAGGCACAACGTCAGCCCGATCATGCCCAGCACGAAGTACGGGAGGGTCTTGCCGAGCAAGATCTCGTCAGACCGCACCGGGGTCACAAATAGGGCTTCCATTGTACCGCGTTCCCACTCTCGCGCCACCACCAATGAAGTAAGGAACGCGCCGATGAGGGTCATGATCAATACGATCAGGCCTGGAACCAGGAAGTAACGACTGTCGTTGGCCTCGTTAAACCAGAGCCGGTTTTGCACGGTCACTGGTCCGGCCAAAAACCCATCTCCAGGGACGGTTCGCTTCGCCGCCCATTGGCCCAAAGCGCCCTGGGCGTAAGTCTGGATGATGCGTGCATGGTTGGCGTCGACACCGTGGACGAGTAATTGAACCTCTGCATCTCCAATGCCGAGCTGCCTGCCAAAATCCGGGCGAATACGGACCACACCGTCTACCTCTCGTGTGAGCATAAGCTGTTGCGCCTGCGGCATTGAAGTCATGAGACGCACGTCGAAATAGGGAGAGAGCTGGAAGCTGGCGGCCAACTCGGTTGCCGCCGGCGATGGATCTTCGACCACAACAGCCAACGGAACATTCATCACGTCCAGCGACAAGCCATAGCCAAACAGGAGAATCAAAAGCACGGGCAACACAATGCCAAGCGCGATGCTGCTCGGATCCCGGATAATCTGTCGGGTTTCTTTGCGCACCAGAGAGTTAACGCGCCGCATTTTGGCGCTGAGCGCATTTTGCTCGAGATATTGTTCCACGGTTATGCGGCACCTCGCGACACCGTCCGGTTGCTCGGTTCGCTTTCGCGCGCCTCCTCGACAACCGCAATGAACGCATCCTCCATCGTAGGCTCTCTTCCTGCTGTCTCGTGAGCATGGCTTCGGATCTCGGCCGGAGTACCCTGAGCCAGCACGCGGCCGGCGTCCATGATCGCGACTCGGTCGCAATATTCCGCTTCTTCCATGAAATGAGTCGTGACGACTACGGTTACCCCTTGCTCAGAAAGCCTCGTGATGCGCCGCCAGAACTCGCGTCGAGCCAAAGGATCTGCGCCGCTCGTTGGCTCATCTAGGAAGAGAATGTCCGGTTCATGCAACAGCGCCGCCGCCATCGCCAACCTCTGTTTGAACCCACCGGGCAAATTTCCGCCGGCCAAATCGGCCAGCGGTGCCAGGTCGAACTGCTGCAGGGCCCGCTCGATGCGCTCTTGTTTGCGGGCGCCGCGCAAATTGTAAGCGCTGGCAAAAAAATCCAGATTCTCCGTAACTGACAACTGACCGTAAAGCGAAAATTTCTGCGCGACATAACCGATCCGCTGGCGCGCAGAAGCGCGTGCGCGACTTAGATCGACTCCCGCCACTCGCAAAGTCCCGCTACTAGCCGGGAGCAATCCGCAGAGCATGCGAAACGTCGTCGTCTTTCCCGCACCATTTGGACCGAGCAACCCGAAGATCTCGCCGCGCTGAACATCGAAACTGACATGATTCACGGCAACAAAACTGCCAAACTGCCGGACTAGATCACGAACCTGAACAACGGGCTCTTGTGCAGCCAAGGAGACAGACTGGGAGACAGGGAGACTAAGAGACAAGGAGTTGAAGTCCTCTATTTGGTTCTCTTTCTGTCTCCTTGTCTCCCCTGTCCTCCGTTTTAAGAGCACCATGAAACCGTCTTCAAATCGCGGTGGAACAACTTCTGAGGGATAAGGGATAAAGGATAACGGATGAGCCTGGGGCACGTGTTCACCTTGTTCTTCCTTTATCCTTTCGCCTTTATCCTTTATCCTTTCCTTCAAAACGAGCCGCACTCGCCCGCCCTCTGGCACGGCATCAACGATCCCAGGACGAGCCAACAATCTTGCCTGGAACTCCCTGGCTTTCCGGCCGGCAGGTGGCTCGGCAACAAAAACGCGGCCAGTGGCTAGTTCACTCACGTCGCCGGGAGGACCCTGGGCCAGCACCTTTCCTTGATGCATGACTACTGCATGGCCGCAGCGCTCGGCCTCGTCGAGATACGAAGTGCTGAGCATCACTGTCAATCCCTGATCATCAACGAGTTGCAAGATGATTTCCCACAACTCGCGGCGCGACAGCGGGTCCACTCCAACTGTTGGCTCATCCAACAACAACAGTTCAGGCGCACGGACCAAGGTGCAAGCAAGGCCGAGCTTCTGCTTCATTCCTCCCGATAACCTTCCAGCCAAACGCTGCGCGAAGGGGCCCAAAGAAGTCATCTCCATGAGACGCGGGTAGCGTTCGTGGCGTTCCTCCGCTGCGACACCGTGTAAATCCGCATACAGGTCCAAATTCTCCTGAACACTCAGGTCCTCGTAAAGCCCGAACTTTTGCGGCATGTAACCAATGCGATCTTGAACTTGCTGGGGATCGGAAGCGACATCCACGCCGAGAATTTTCAACTCCCCGCTATCCGCGGTCATCAATCCCGTCGCCAAGCGGATGAGCGTGGTCTTACCCGCGCCGTCTGGTCCCACCAAAGCTGTGAGCGTGCCATGTTCCACCTCGAGCGACACGCCGTCGAGCGCCTGCACGACTTCCCCCCCCTCGCGCCGGAATGTCTTTTTAATATCGCGACCCATTAAGACCTTTGTCTGCTCGGCACGATTCATCGTCGGTCCCCTCCATGCAGACAAGGAGCTTTGGCGACCAGGAGACAAGGAGACTTGGAGACACCGGAAATACGAGACCGGGAGACAAGGAGATCAGGAGACAAGGAACTCATCGCGAAATTACCCAAGATTGAGGTTTGTTGATCATTGCGACGAGCATTCGCAAGATCTCGTCGTAGGCTTGATACAAGTCACTAGCGCGATCACGCTGCAGGTATGAACATTGAGTTGCAAATTCAAGCCACACCTGTGTTTCGGCAGCTTCACTTTCTGCGTCGGAAAGTTTGGCGATGAATGCCGCTTTATAGCGCCGCTTCCGCCACGCTTCAGCAAGATTTGCACAGACCGAGCGAGAGGACCGCCGGATTTGATCCGTAAGCGAGTAAGTCTCTTCTTTTGGAAACTTCTTCGACATCTCGAAGATCGACATCGCCGCATCAAACCCCTTCTGGTAAACTTCAAGCTCGGTATGTTCGCGAATCTTCATCTACGTCGTCTCACCTTGTCTCCTTGTCTATTCTCTCCCTCTCTATCTCGCTGTCTCCTTGTCTGCTACTCTCCTTGTCTGTATTCAAATACACGGTCGCCGGCATGCCGAGGCGTAACTCATCTGACGGATCCTTGACGAAGACACGGACTTCATAGACCAGGCTTGTCCGCAGCTCTTCGGTTTGCACGGCTTTCGGTGTGAACTCGGCCACAGGCGAAATGAAACCAACCCAGCCGTCGAAACGCCGATTGGGAAAACTATCCACCGCAACCGTAGCGGCCATTCCCTGATGAACTTTGCCCAGATTTGACTCGGATACATAGGCGCGCACCCACTTGGGGTCGGTGATGGCGAGCGAGAAGACGGGCCTTTGCGGAGACGCCATGTCGCCGGGCTCCAATATTCGGTTGCGCACGACGGCATCCATTGGCGCCAGCAGCTCTGCGTCCACCAATTGCTGCCGGAGCAAAGCCAGCTGCGCCTCATCGGCCCGCAATCGCGCCTCGGCCTCGGCGATGTCCTCCCTGCGTGGCCCGATCACGGCCAGGTCCAGGGCTCGCTGGTTGACGACCAGTTTTGCCTCAGCCACCTGTAAGGCCGCCTTGGCGGTATCCACATCCTGCTGGCGCACGGCCCGTCCGGCGGACATCTCTGCTGCGCTCTTGATGCGTTCGTACTGCTGGCGAGCGTTTTCGGCGTCGGCTTTCGCCGATGCAACGTTCGCCCGTGCCTGGGCGATTTCTTCGGGACGGCTGCCGCTATGGAGCCTCTGTACGACTTGCCGTTGGGCCGCAACTTGAGCCTCCGCCTGGGCTACCTGCGGTTCCAAGCGTCGCGTGTCCAACCGGGCCACGAGTTGGCCTTTGCGCACGCGCTCGCCTTCTTGCACCAGCACCGTCGCAATCCGCTCGCTGTTGTTGAAAGAGAGCTGTACCTGCCGCAGATCTACATTCCCATAGAGCACAAGCTCACGGGAATTGTTCTCACGCCGTGTTAGCCACCAAGTCAGGCCGACAGTAGCCGCCCCGATCAGGATTAATAGCACGATTAGAATCGTTCGCCTCATGCATCACCCCGTACCAACGCGCGCGGTATCTCCCGGCTTCCTTTCTCCTGGTCTCCTTGTTTCTCTGTCTCTCCGTCCGTTACGTGTCTCCTGATCGCCCTTTCTCCGTGTCTCTCTCTCGATCTGCCTTTTTCCGTGAGCACGCCCTCAAGAACGACGGTAATGATAGTTAAGAACCCGGTCTTTGGGGTCAGACCGAGCTCGGCCATCTTCGGCGGATTCATGATCGCTTCCGTCGCGCCAAGAAGAATTTCGATCATCAATCGGGTCGAAATGTCTTTACGAAAAATCCCCGCTCTTCGTCCTTCGTCAAAAATTTTACCGAAGAAGCGCTGAATCACGTCGCGGCGGCGGCTTTGCACGAGCTGGAACATTTCCGGCGCCTCCCGGCGGATATCACGCACGAAAGGCGGCTGGATCTCTTCTGCATGGTGCTGCACGCAGGCGAGCAATTGATGCAGCGAATCAAGCACGTCGGTTGAGGAAACCGACACAATGCGCTCCAGGTCGGTCTCGATACTGCGGAACTTGTCCAGCAAGACGGCCCTCAAGAGGTCTGTCTTGCTCGCAAACGAGGCATACAGCGTTTTTTTGCTCATCCCCAGCTCTTCAGCCAGGTCATCCATGGTGACGCTGCGGAATCCGTGGGCAAAGAAATGCCGTCGCGCCGCCGTGATCATCCGTTGAGCGGCGAAATTCTCGAGCATCGGTCGCGCTCCGGCGCTTCTTAATGGTTTGGTCGGTCGAGTACTCATAAACTTAGGAAACTACATCCGTATTATCAGTTTCCTCGGGTAAGTAAAAGAGCGAGCTCATGATCCCTGGTCGCTCTATGAGACGCGCTTCTCCACCGGGACGCCACTGGGCGCAGCCGTGCGCTCCGAGCGGAAGAAAGAGGTGCGGTCCAAGACTTTTTCCTGGAACTGTTCGAGGTAGAGATAAATCACGGGGGTTATGAAAAGAGTAATGAACTGAGAGACGATCAGACCACCCACGATAACCAGGCCCAGCGGTAGACGCGAAGCGCCGTCGGCGCCGAACCCGAGCGCGATCGGCAGCGCGCCAAAAACGGCAGCGAGGGTGGTCATCAGGATCGGACGGAAGCGATCCATACTGGCATCGTGAATCGCCTTTTCGGCCGATTCGCCGGCAGCCACCCGATGGATAGCGAAGTCGACAATCATGATGCCGTTCTTTTTCACGATGCCCATAAGCATGAACATGCCGACAAAGGCGTAAAGCGACGCCTGTTGGCCGAACAAGTAGAGCGTCAACAATCCGCCAACGAGGGCCGTCGGCAGGGTTGAGAGCACGGTTAAAGGATGGAGATAACTTTCATAAAGAATGGCAAGGATCACGTACATAACGAACACGGCCAAAAACATAAGAATGGTTAAATCGCGAACGGTATTGCTGAAAGTCAGTGCCTCGCCCTGCAGGCTTGCACGCACCGTCGGTGGCACGACCTCGGCGGCAGTTTTGGTGATGAAGTTGGTAGCATCGCCGACGGCCACACCAGGCTTAAGATTAAAAAAGAGCGTGACGCTGGTGAATTGGTTGAGATGATTTACCGCCTGGGGGCCCAGCGATTCTTTCCAAGTAACCAAGGCATTGAGCGGCACGAGATTTTTCCCGTCGTCAGACTTGATGTACAGGAGCGAGAGGTCCCGGGGCTCTGACCGGGCCGCATCTCGAGCTTCTAAAATGACTTGGTATTGATCTTCAGGCTTCTTGATCAGGTAGAGGTAGTTCTGGGAGTAGGCGTTTCTGAGCAGCGCCAGGATGCGCGTCTCCGACACGCCGTACATCTTGGTCTGGTCGCGTCGGATCTCGATATCGAGGTTAGGGGTCTTGTTGAAGTAGTCCGAAGAGATCGTGGCAAATCCAGGATAAGCACTCAGCCTTTCCATGAGCTTCGTCGCCACTTCATACACCTGAGTGGCATTCACGCCGGATAAGGAGAAGGCGTATTGTCCCTGGTTTTGATTCGTCGCCCCTGTGCTGATTTCCAGCACTGGAAATGGCCGTAAGAACGGCATCACCCCGGGAATAGCACTCAGCTTGCCCATTAAATTGCTCGCCACCTCTTGAATCGGTGCTCGATTGGCGGGCGACTTGAGAAATGCGAGAAGCAGTCCCTGATTCGACGAAAGGAACTGGTTGTTACCCGTCATCGTAAAGGTTGCGCCAACGGCCGGATCCTGTCGCATCACCTCGTCCGCGCGGTCTTGCAGGGCGCGCATCTCCTTTGGCGATGACCCTTCGCGGGCGATCATGACTCCCCAGACGAAACTGCTGTCGCCCACGGGGAGGAACGCTTTGGGAACTACCATAAAAAGCCAGACCGTGCCTGCCAGGCAGACAACCCAGATGAGCGCGGAGATCGAGCGGAAGCGCAGGAACCACCAGAGCCACCTGCTATAGACGCCGAGCACACGCTTTTCCGCGCCGCCGATGATCCGTTCCATCCAGGTTTTCTTCGCGCCTTCTCCCCGTTCCCCGAGCAACCTTGCGCACATGAGCGGCGTGAGGGTCAGGGACACCAGACCGGAAGCGATGATCGCAATAACTATAGTAACGGCGAACTCTCGGAAGATGCGCCCCACCAAACCGGACATCAAAACCAAGGGGAGGAAGACCGCTGCTAGAGAAATAGTCATAGAGACAATAGTGAAGCTGATCTCCTTGGCGCTGTTGGTGGTCGCCTCCAGCGCCTTCTCGCCGCGCTCCATGCGACGCACAGTGTTCTCCAGAAACACAATGGCATCGTCTACGAGAAACCCGATCGCCAAAGTGAGGGCCATAAGTGATAGGTTGTCCAAGCTGTAACCCAGGAGATCCATCGCAACGAAAGTGATGAGCAGAGAAAGGGGGAGGGCCACGGCTGGAATCAGTGTATCCTTCGCCCGTCCGAGAAACAGAAAGATCACGATCACTACCAGCACAAAGGCAATCGCGAGGGTCACCTGTACGTCGAATACGGAATGAATGATGGTCTGCGAACGATCATAGATCGGCGTCACAAGCACCGATCCGGGCAGTTCTGCGCTGATCAGCGGCAACAGATCCCGAACGCTCTTGGCGACTTCCACAGCGTTGGCGCCGGCCCGGCGGTTGACCGCAACAACGACGGTAGCCGATGGCGGCGGGTAACCGCGCACCCAAAAGCGCATGTTGATCCGCTCATCCTGAACCGAGTTTTCCACCCGAGCGACATCGCGCAGGTAAACCGGTGACCCGTTCTTGTGACTGACAATGAGGTTGCTGTAATCTCGGGCATCATCCAGTTGGCCCTGCGGTCGAAGCAGCAATGTGCCGGCCGAATTATCGAACTGTCCCGCGCCGACCGTGCTGGTGCCGTTTCTGACTGCGGCAGTCAAATCATCGACGGATATGCCGCGAGCCCACATGGCGGAAGGATCGGCCTTGATCCGGATCGCCGATTTCGCGCCGAATACGCCAACGCTGCTCACGCCGCGCAGAATGCTGATGCGCTGGCCCACCTGCGTGCTGGCATAGTCGTAGAGTTGTCCCGGGGTCACCGAGTCGCTGGTAAGCGCAATGTACAGGATCGGCTGGTCATTGGGGTTAGTCTTGGAAAAAGTCGGTGGTGACGGTAGGTCGATAGGCAAACTGCCGGTTGCCCGCGAGATCGCCGTTTGCACATCCGTGGCCGCAGCGTCGATGTTCTTGTCGAGAGCGAATTGCAAGGTCATGCTTGCATTGCCCTGGCTGCTTTTGGAAGTGATCAGCTCAAGTCCGTTGATCTGCATGAACTGTCGCTCGAGTGGCGTGGCGATGGCGTTAGCTACCGTATCGGGACTGGCACCGGGATAGCCCACTTGCACCTGGATGACGGGATAGTCCACCGCCGGTAGATCGTTTACAGGCAGACGCGAATAACTGAGAATGCCGAAAAGAATGACCGAGACGGTCAAGACCGTCGTCATCACCGGCCGGCGTATGAACGGTTCGGAAAAATTCATGACTTGGTCTCTTCGCTTGTCGAGGAAGGCGTATTTTCGACCTTGGTCGGCTCCGCCATGCGGACCTTGCCACCGGGGGTTACACCAAGCTGTCCGGTGGTAACCACCCGTTCGCCCGAGTTAATACCCTTGTTAACGACGACGAGGTCGCCTTGGCGTTGGCCCATGGTAACGGGGCGCAACTCGGCAGTGGAGTCTGGTTTGATAACGTAGACAAAGGAACCTTTGGCTGACATCTGCGTCGCTTCAGCGGGAATCAAGACCGCGCTCTGCTGCATACCGAGAATCAAGCGGATATTGGCAAATCGCCCCGGCCAGAAACGGCGATCATCATTGGTAATGGTGGCGCGCAGTTTGACCGTTCCGGTTCCATCCTGCACCGAGTTATCAAGGAAAGTAAGTTTACCCTCGCGGGGTTTTTCGGGCTCGTCCGACAGGCGCACTTCGGCTTTCAAGGCCCCCCGCGCCATGTTGCGTTGCACCGCCGTAAGATCGTTTTCGGTAATCGTGAAGTCGGCGTAGATCGGATCCAAGCGCTGGATAACCAGCAAAGAGCCACTGTTGGCCGTCACGACGTTGCCGAGATCCACCAGCCGTTGGCCGGCCCGACCATTGATGGGTGAGCGAATCGTGCAGTAGTCGAGGTTGAGACGGGCATTGTCCAGCGCGGCTTGATTTTGTTTGACCTGGGCCTCGGCTACCGCAACCGCATTTTTCTTTGCGTCGTAGTCCTGCCTGGAAACCGCTCTCTGATCGGTGACACTCGTCACCCGATCAAAATTGATTTTAGCCAGTTCGAGCGCGGCTTTCGCTTGGCCGAGATTGGCCTCTGCCATATTGACCTGCGCCTCATAGGGCCGTGGATCAATGGTGAAGAGGACCTGTCCGACCTTGACGTCGGCTCCGTCAGCGAAATGGATCTGGGTAATCCGCCCGGACACCTGTGGCTGGATAGAAACCACTTCGCGGGCAACGAACTTGCCGATGGCATCGATATAGTTGGGAACGTCTTGCGTAACCGCCGTGGCGACGGTCACGGGCGCCGGCGGCCGTTCAAACGACGGCGGTGCTTTCTTCTCGCAGCCGGCCAAAACGCCCAGAATGCCCAAGATGACAAGCACCGTTACGGAAACGGAAATCCATCTCCGCGTATCCTTGATGCTGCGCGATTTCAACATTTATGCGACGAGGCGCTGCGGCACCGGCCCGGAGCCACGCTGTTTCTTACGCTTGGCGGCCAGAGCCCGTTCATGCCATCGTCTCAGTCCCCGGCGGATGTAATTGGGATCAAAACCGAGCGCGTTGCAAATCGAAACAAACGAGAAGATCTCATTCGATTCGTCGCTAAAAATCCATTCCCTGGCTTCCTCAAAAAGAATCTGCTTTTTCTTGTTCTGCGGCAGGATGTTGTCCTGAAAACACCGAACTCCGTCGTCCAATACCGCCAGCAGCAAAGCCTTTTCCGGTTCCAACGGAATTTTTCTGCGAAAATTCTCGCTGAACTGTTCGGCTAGCAGCACGTCGGGTTGAAAAAGGGAAGCGATTCTTTCGTCGCTGCCAGAGCCCATTTGCACGACTACGTCCTCGGTTCGTTTCTTTTCGAATTTCATGTTTCTTGTCTCCTCATCTAGTCGATTGGCTTAGCCCCGAATCGACAAGTACGGCTTGGCGCTTCTTCTCTGCACCAAACCCCATTATGCTTTCGACCGCTTGTCACCTCGTGATCACTCGGTGAAACCAAAATCGACAACCAGTTCTTCGCAACTTTGGCCCAGAGTTAGTGGGTCTTCACTAACCACCGGATCTAACAAACTATGGGGTCAACAATGACAGGGCCTTCGGGTTGTAGTAACGCTTGATCGCCTGCTCCTTGAGCCCCACGCCCAATAATGCAAACCAGACGGTTTGCTCGACCAAAGCTTGTTTTGAAACTTTGTAATCCACCGCCGGCTGCTCCGGATGAAGATGGAGCATCAACGCAAAGGCGATATGATGCACCAACCAGGCCCTGAGATCTTGGCGCAGCGGAATTTCATGCATTTCTCCAGCCTTGGCCGCCGCCTTCAGGCATGCTTCGAACTTGGCCAGCCAAGCCGGAGCGAACTTTTTGTGCGTCATCCTGACAAAAGCACCGTCATCCAGGAGGCTCCTCACGCTCAAGCGATCCATGACCTTCTTGTTAGGGTCGCCCGCCCATCCCTGGACGAAGCGCGACACGACGAAATGGACCATGAAAACAAGGGTCGAAGTCGATGGGTCCAAGGTCAGAATTCGTTTGAATTCCGCGAAGGTCGGACCTTTGATGCAGGCATCGAGCATCGCCACATAAAGCGACTCTTTGCTTGGAAAATGTTTGTAAAGTAATGCCTCCGAGACGCCGGCAGCTTTGGCCAGCTCCCGTGTCGTCGTACCGTCGAACCCTTTATCGGCAAAAACGTCACGAACGGCATCGGCGATGGCCTGCCGCCGCTCCTCCGCAGAAAGCCGCCCGTTGTTCCTCATATGAATGGTAAGTTAGCGATTACTTACTTAGTTGTCAATCAATTTTCCTCTATTTTTTCCTCTTCAAACGAGGTGTTTTTATAACGCAGTTATTGGGAGTGGGAGCCGCAAGCAGTTCAAAAAAGGTTAAAGCCGTTCCAATCGTTCCAGGCGTTTCAGCAGTTCAAATCGTTCACGGAACCCCACCAAAATAACGTCTATTCAGGGATGATGACATAGCCTCAGTCGGTTTTGTCATTCCCGTGGATCCGCCGAAGGACGGATCAGCCTAAGGCTGAAACGGGAATCCAGATTCGTTGCTTTAGAGTTGTGATACTGGTCTGCGAGCCGCCAAAAAGCTTGGACGGTCGTGTCTTCATCGCGATTGACGGCTTGAACGCTTTGAACGGCTGGAACGTTTTGAACCTTCCGCAGGAAGACCTATTCCATCTCTCGGACGAGACGAAAGCCGATGGCTGCGCTTCGGACTCCCGGGTCACCCCTGCCGCGGAATGAGGACCGCACACCCCTGGGCGCGTAATTCCACGCGCCGCCGCGAAAGACGCGCGTGTAGCAGTTGCCACCGCCTTCCTTCATCCAAGCCGAGCCATCCGTAGGCGCAGCTGCGTAATCCTCATGGTCGCAGTCCTCCACCCACTCCCATACATTACCGGCCGTATCGTAAAGTCCGAAAGGATTGGGCAGGAACGAACCCACCGGTGCCGTCACTTTGTTATCCCACTGGCTACCGCAGCCGGCGCAGTTCGCCATGGCGGTTTTCATTTCATTCCCCCACCAGTAGAGGGTTTCCGTCCCACCGCGAGCGGCATATTCCCACTCGGCTTCAGTGGGCAAACGGTAACGCTTGCCTGTCTGCGTCGACAGCCACTTGCCATATTCCACGGCGTCTTGCCATGAGAAATTGATGACGGGTTGCCGGCCACGACCCCCACCTCCATCGTTCGGCAGTTCTCGTTTCGTCGCTTGGGCAAATTTATCGTATTCCTCAAAAGTCACTTCGTAGCGGCCAATGGCGAAAGGCTTCTGGAATCTAACGGTTCTAACTGGCATTGCGGATCTATCGCGGCCCTGAGCATCTCCCATCTGAAACGACCCTGCCGTAATCATGACCATCGCAGGTCCTTCTCCCCCACTCTTCAGGCGATCGCGAAGCACTTTTGCGCTTGAAGGAGCTTGGATTGAGCCCTTCGAGCTGTCAGCAATCGGGCCTTCAGTTTGCTCTGGAAACGTTATCGCAGGTGAGGGACCCAGCCCGGGACCTTCACTTGATCTCTGGATGACAGACCAGATGATAACCGCGATTAAAATGCCAACGATCACCGCGCCGCCGGCATAAAACATTCGCGGGTCGACCACGTTGGGTTCGGACTGCCGCTCCGGTTCTCGTGCTCGCGAATCTTGTTCCCGTGGACGCGCGCGATTGGCCTTATTCTTCGATCTGTTTTTGCTTCGCTTCGCCAATTTTCCGGCTAGCCTCCGTAACTAAAGCAAATTCCGTCGACTCATCAGACGCGCGACGGAGCTTTTCATGCGATTACCTTTTCTTCCAGGTTTCGCCTACAAACCGCTGGACTGAGTCGAGATCGCTATAGCCGACATCATCGATGAGCGTATATTTGGCTCCCGGTCTGATCCGTGCGTGGGGCGGGAGATCATCCTTCGGGATGTCGGTTCGGAGCGAGTTTCTCCCGCCCTGGACAAGTCTTTGGTAGGCGATTTGACCTTCCCGCGAAAGGAACCAATTGATAAAAACCTTCGCCGCGTTGGGGTTAGGCGCTCGATTGATCAAAGCGATGTTGCCGCCGCCCGACCCTACCAGTCCCCCCTCCTTGAATTTATCAGTCTCGAATGCATTTACCGGCAAGCCTTGCTTTTTCGCATCCCACAAGCGTATTCGATCGGCGTTTTGCAAAGCCGACATGGCGTATTTGCCTTGAGCTACCCAATCCAAGAGCTGCCTTATATCGCGACTCACGCCGAGATCTATTTCGGTTAGAAATCGTCGGAGAAAATCAGGGCCGAGCTCCTTGTGGTGATACATGAAAACCAAGGGCTCCTGCGTGCCCCCAGTCATGGGCTCGGTTACGACCATCTTTCCCTTCCACTTGGGGTTGAGAAAGTCCCAGTAGGATTTGAATTCCTGCTGGTTAAGCAGCGTGGTGTTATAGTGGAAATAATAAAGCGGCGCACCGCCGAAAGAGAAGATATATTTGTCTTCGTCGTCGCCGTAGACGTGCTTTCCCTGCCACCATTTCGACTCGTCTAAAACTTCGGGGAGAATCAGCCCGGGCTTGATCGGATCGAGAAGCCCTGTCTTGAGAAGCCCGGACTGGGCCGAGCCGACGCCGCCGATAAGAATATCGGCAAGATACTTTCCCGCTCGCCTTTCAGACACGATTCTTGTGACCCGTTCCGATCCACGCACGCTCACTTCGACCAGCTTGATGTCGGGAAAACTTTTCTGAAACTCCTGGAACACAAGCTCCTGCCCGGGAAAGGTGTAAAGGACAACTCTGCCTTCTTGTTTCCCGGCACGCAGAACCTTCTCCCATTCTTCACGCCCGTCGGATGCAGCCCTGATCGGAAATCCGACCATGAGAAGAAGGAGACAAGCTAGTATGGTTACGAACGACTTCATTCCATACGTTTGATTTGAGAGTTGAACCCGGTCACCGCTGGGTGACGCCTTCGCGGAGCACTTCGTCGAGCAAGGTTTCGTCGATGAACTGAACGGCGCTAATTGGTTTATCCACTTTCTGCGCGGCGCGAGCGAAATCGATCAAGAGCTGATAACCCTCCACGCGGTTTTTACCGTCCGGGCTGAGCAATTCTAACAACTGTTTGTAAGCGAGCGTGGCAACTTCTTGATCCATGCCGAACTCGCGGACGATCATCTGGGTTGTCTCGGTACGATTCTCACGGATATAGCTCATCGCGCGCAGGGAGGCGCGTATGAATCGTTTCATCATGGCCGGCCGTTTCTTGATCTGGTCAACATGCGCGACCAGGCCCGTGCCGGACACGTTTACGTAGTCCCGAGTGGCCGCAAGCTTGGTGAAACCTTCTTTCTCAGCACGCAGACTGTGAGGCGCGCTCAGCATCGACGCTGCGATCGTGCCAGATTTCAAAGCGGCGTAGCGTTCCGGTGTCCCGCCCATGTTAAGAATGATCACGTCTTTCTCCGGCTGGAGCCCGCCCTGAATTAGGATGCGTCGCAACAGAGTGTCCACGAGTCCGCCGGGATTGAGCGATCCGATCGATTGCCCTTTCAGCTGCGCCAAGCTGCGGTACTTCGGCTGGCTGTAGAGACCTTGATCGACGTAAGCATTAAGGCTCAGGATCACGCGCAGCGGCGCGCCGGCGACAAACGCAGTCACCGCAGTGGTGCTGCCCGTGCCGAAGTCAGCGTCGCCGGTCAGTAAGGCTTTGATGTCGATGCCACCGCGCATGTAGACGGCACTGACGCTCAGCGCTTCTTTCTGAAAGAAACCTTTTTGTTTCGCCGTCTCCAAAATCGGAAAGTTAGTGATAGACTTGCTCGGGTAACTGACAACGACTTTGTCTGCGGGCGCCTGGGCTAGTATCGAACGCGCATCACTAACGACACAAACGACTGCTGCCAAAACGATATGAACGAGCCGCGTCTGAACTTTTTGAACGGGTTGAACGATTTGAACGACTTGAACCATTCTACCCCTCATCCCTTCAACCCTGCCACAAACCGCGTACCCGCGACAAGATCTCGGTGGTGATTCTCGGCTGCAGCGCCTTGAGCCGCTCGTCGACTTCCGCGCGGACCGAGTCTTCGCATTTTTTTCGGCCATCATCGGCGAGGCGCTGGAAGCGTGACTCCCAAAGCGCACTCCGTACGACCACCGCGGGCAGATCGAGAGCTTCAACCGCGTCCGCGACCTTCTCCCTGCCCAGCCACCACGCGCCGGCAGCGACTACGGCGCCGCCAATGAGACCGATCAAGAATCCCACGGGCCCGGTGGTGTGCAATAAGGTCGCGACGATCGCGACGCCGAGGTATTTGCCCAGCCCGCCGCTGACGGTGGCAATGGCAAGCGCGATCGAGGTTCCGATCGACAGGCCGATCGCGCTGGTAAATTGTTGAGAGATACCCATATCCGCGTTTCCGCCGTGAGTTATTTTCATCTCACCGAGCACCGCTTGCGGTTCTTTGAGAACAATGAAGTCCGTCCCTAGACTTTTCAGGATCTCACCGACGCGCTGGGATAGGGTACTCTGAAACTCGGACAAGCGAGTTTCGGCCACGTAAGACTCGATTTGCGGGACAAAAGCTTCCGACATCGAGCGTATCTCGGACTTTAGCTCTGAAACCTTCCCGCCCTCTTCCCTGAATTGCCGCAAGCGCGGAACGATGCGCTCATCATAAAGCTTCTGGCCGACGAAGGCGGCGATGTCCTCTGAGAACTGTTTAGCTTCGTTGGCAACTTCTTTGTCAATCAACGCGCGTACAGGAGCTTCGATAACCTCTCCATAGTAGGGGTCCAACCTAAGGTTGATGTCGCCGCGCCGCCGCTTGATGTTTTTCCATTGCCACGCCGCTAGCGCCGCCCGCGGGATCAAGATAATAAGCAACACGGTAATGGCGAACAGATGAATCCAAGCGGCCGCTCTGTCGCCCTGCGGTGATAGCAAGCGGGTGACATCGATTTCCTCTGCCAGTCCAAGACCAAGCAGGTTGGATACCAAGAGACTTGGACCAAAGAGAAAATGGACAAACTTGATTACGGACGCTTCGCCCGTGATGAAAGTGCTGCTCCAGATCGCTTGATAACCTTGAAACAGCCCCTGGAAATACATGCCCGCCACCGCGCCGACAGCCAGAAACAACGCGCCCAAATGGAGCATGACTTCCCATCGCGCGACCACCAAAGAGGCGGCAACAGCGTACCAGTTGACACTAAAGCGGCTGACGACATCGGCTAATTTCTTTTTTTCGCCCACACCCAAGGCGACCCGGTGAAAAAAATGCCAAAGCCCCGGCATGAAAAACTGCGCCAACCCGGAAATGTTGATCTTAGCTTCCGATACTGGGCCTTGTGGATTGTTTGTCGGCGGTTTGGCGCCGGCAGGGTTGGCAGATGACGCAACCGTTAAGTGCTTTTTTCGCGGCTTGGCCAAAAGCACCAGGAAAAGCACCAGATAGACAAATAGGTTCCACGCCACGAGCAACAGCACCGGGTTGCGCACGACATGGATTTTCTCCGCCGGCCCAAGCAGATTTGTTGCAAACCCCAAAACCAAGGCAATCAGGCATACGGGCAACGTCAGAGGCGTTGGTAAGGTTGCCAGATGAATCACCGATTGGTAAGTGGACGAAAGATGGTCAAACAGAAATTGCGCCCGCGCCTTGACCCAACCCAGCCCCGGAGCCATGCTTCTTGCGGCGGCAAAGGCATCGACCAGCAACGAATCTGAAAAGAAGTTCCTGTCGCACTCCTCGATGGAACGAATCAGAATAATCTTCGCCGCCGCATCTTCTGTCAGAGCCATAGTGTGTAAGTTGAGCCGGTGGGTTCACGACACACGATTGTGGACTCAGCGGGCATAAACATTACTATGAATACCCGTTGCTATGGTGGCGCTATCGTAGGGTCAAAGCTGTTGGCCGCCCGATGCGCGAATCCGCCTCATCCCCGCAGCAAGTCTTTCCAGCGCTCTCTGCAAGCGACTCCGATGTGCAGTCTTTCCAGGTGTTGTTCCATTTGCTTCGCCCCCTGCTTTACCGGGCGTTCGCTGAAAAATTTTCGGACATCAGCCTCAAGCTCGGGAATAACCAGGCCGATGATACCTTCGCACATACGCGGGATAGCGTTATCCGGGTACTTGTTGAGCATTTCATTCCAGTATTCTTTCATGAAGGACCACGCCCTTTCTCTGGCATCTTTAATTAACAGAATGCCGCGCATCAGATAGGGCGCGTTCTGGGTGCGCACTTCGCCACTGAGGGTCATTTTCAGGGTTCGGTCGATCAAGTCCCGGTGACGGAAGGCGCCGAGAGCGAAAAGATAGCGGGTCTCTTCCTGGGGGGTCTGCGCATTCTTAAACCTGGAGTAAAACTTCTCATAATCTGCGCCGGTCCCGGTGTGGGCGATAATCGAAACCAGAGCCGGCACCAAATTGCGTTCGACGGAGGTTGGGTCTTTTTCGTATTGAGCGTAAAGCCCTCGCGCTCGCTCCTGGCACGCCTTGTCTTCCCCCACCGTGCCCAGAGCATTGATCAGGTCGCCCCGCAGTTGCCGCTCGAGCTCTGTCTCCCCTTCTCTCGGAGACCAGGTAAGGCGCTGAAGCGCCGGGTTAAAAACGGCGCGGATTCGCTCTCGAAATAGCTGCTCCTGTGTCTCATCCAGGATTCGGTGCAGATGGTGACAAGAGATGATCACCGTGGTCCAGACGTTAAGATCGGTCTCATCGCGCAGCAGATCGATCAAGTCCAAGTAATCAGTCAACGACGTTAGACCCGCCAAGGTCGTCGCCCAGGTATCGTTCACCAGGTTGAATCGTTCGACCGCTAAAAGACCCGATTGTAGCTCTCGCTTCACGGCCATCATCAGCTCTGGACCGTAACGCACACGGTAAAATCCGTGGCCCCCCGCGTTCGCCACCACCCAATCGAAATCCTCGGGCAATTGGATGCGAAGTTCCTGGTCGGTCAAAAGAACCGTCTTATTAACCGTCCCCTGTTTCCTACCCATGCGAAGAAAAACCGGCACGTGAAATTTCCGATCCGGGCTGTCACCGTCCTGCAGGTAACGGAAAATGCGCTGCGAGAGAATCAGGTCGCCGGTCTTTCTTTCGACGCTGACCAACGGATAGCCCGCTTGAAAAATCCACGAATCCATGACCGCCCGCGCGGGCTCTCTGGTAGAATCTTCCAACGCGTCCCAGAGATCCGTTGTTTCCGCATTGGCGTATTCGTGGCGGCGCAGGTAGAGCCGGATGCCGTCGCGAAATTTTTCCGCGCCGAGATACTGCTCGAGCATGCGCAACACCGAGGCGCCTTTTTCATAGGTCAGCACGTCGAACATGCCAGCTGCTTCTTCTGGTCTTTCCACCGGGAACTCGATGGGACGCGTGCTCTTCAAGCCATCGACTTGCATCGCCGCCGCACGCGACACCGTGAAACTGTCCCAGCGCCGCCATTCGGGTTTCCAGGCGTCCACCGCGAGCATTTCCATGAACGTGGCAAAGGCTTCGTTCAGCCAGAGGCCGTTCCACCATTTCATGGTCACCAAGTCGCCGAACCACATATGGGCGTTCTCATGGGACACGACGTCCGCCACTCGTTCCAACTCGGCGCGCGTAGCTTTCGCTTCGTCGACCAGAAGAGCCGTCTCACGGAACGTAATCGCGCCCAGGTTTTCCATGGCGCCGGAAGCGAAATCCGGAATCGCGATCAAATCCAATTTATCGCCCGGATAGGCAATGTCATAATAGTCGCCGAAATATTGAAGCGAAAATTTGCCAATCTCCTGGGCGAACTTGGCGAGATGGCCTTTTCCCGGTACCGCCCACACGCGCAACGGGGCATTGTCCACCATGACCGGATTCGTCCCCTCGAACTCGCCGACAATGAAAGCCACAAGATAGGTGGACATCTTGATGCTATCGGCGAAGACCACTTTTTTTTTCCCGGTGCCCGCCAGAAGAGTCTCGCGGAGAACCCGCGCGTTCGAGATCGCCGTCAAGGCTTGATCGACTACCAGAGTCACCTGGAAAACCGCTTTGAACGCCGGCTCATCCCAACAGGGAAAAGCTCGCCGGGCATCGGTGGATTCGAACTGCGTCGAGGCCAATGTCTTTTCCCGCCCGTTGGAGTCTTTGTACGTGCTGCGATAAAAGCCGTGAAGTTTATCGTTCAAGATACCGGAGAAAGCAATCTGCAGCTCCCAACGTCCAGGATTTAAGGTTTCAGGGAAGTTGAAGGTCGCCTGCTCGTTCTCGACGTCCCAAACCGCATTCCCCTGCACGAATTCACCGCCCGGCCCTTTAATCGAGACGGCGTGAAATTCAAGCTCGGCCGCGTTGACGACGATTTTTCGGACCGGCTCAATTATTTGAATCGCAACTTTTTCTTCTCCCGCAAATGTCGCCGCGGAAAGGTCCGGCGTCAATTTGATCTCGTAACGTTCGGGGATAACGGTTGTGGGCAGCCTGTAGGGTTTTTGTTCTGTCATTGAAACTCCTGAAGGGATTTGCTTCGCAAACTATAGAAAGCCGCGAGCCTGGAGGCAATAGACCCAGCTACGGAAAAAACCGTTCCAATCGTTCCAGTCGTTCCAATGCTTTAAGGATGTTCAAGGTTTAGTGCTCGCTGGGCCGCGCAAAACATCGTCCAGCAGAGATGTCGGCGCCGCCGTTGGCTTGCCGTTGGCGTTGACAAATATTCCTAGGGAATAGTCCCGCGCCATGAGCGTTTTACTACGGGCTTCATAGATTTCATGGATCCACGCGCCGCGCACTTTGCCGATCTCGCAAATCCAGCTCACGATCTCGATCTCATCGTTGTCGAGAACAGGACTAAAATATTCGATCTCGTGACCTCCCTGGAAAACCACCCAGTCTCCGGCACGCAACTTATCGAGTGGATGGCCGGCCAAGCGTATCGCATTGTAGTAAGCCTGTTCGATCCAATTGAAAAAAACCGTGTGGTGCGCCCTTCCAAGGGGATCGAGCTCGTAGCTTTGCACCTGACGCCGGTGACGATAACGGTAGCAATCCTCCACCGTGCGTGACTTGTAACCGCGAATTCCGAGGTTCTCTTTTTCGCCGCCCGCAGCAAGGGCGTTCTTGATTTCCTGCGGCAGACGAATGGGACGCCCGCTTTTCGAGCCTATGTATACCCACAGACCCCGGCCGCGCGCGACCCGCGCTCCATCTATAGTTCGCGTGACGCCGTATTCACGGGTGCAGGTGGATCTGCCGCACTCGGATATCCATGTCCTGACCTCGAGCTCGTCACCGTAACGAACCTGTAAGTAATAGCGAATCTCCAATCGGCGGACCACCCAGGCGACACCGCGCTCTTCATACCATTGAAGCGAGTACCCGGCATCCGTTGAAGCCCGAATCGCGGCTTCTTGCATGTATTTAACGCAGACTGCGTTGTTGAGGTGTGCGAAGGAATCCAGTTCATCGTGGCGAACACGGAAGCGGTAGGCAAAATCACGGACCATCGGCAGCTCGTGAAATTCATTAGGGATTAACTATCAAGAAGTTCTTTGGTGCAGACATAGGAGAAACTAAGGGGCGAGTCGTGAAGAGCGCGGGCATCCGAACATAAAGATACTTATCAACTCCCTAATATCACGCTTCTGCGCGAAGGGTTTCCAAGGCGGAGCGCCGAAAGATCCCCCAACAACCCAAGGCGCCAGCGACAACTGTGATAAGGGTAACCAGCACCGGCACCGAGACCACGGCCCCAATCGAAAGAGCGGCCGCGGTTTTGAAAAAGTAAAAGCTCAACGCCGAGCTCGCCAGAATCGCAAGCAGCGCGCCAGTGACCGCGGAAATCAATCCCAAAAAAACATACTCCGCGATCACGCTCGTGACAATTTGTCGCCGCGGGGCGCCGAGGGTTCTCAGCAAGATACTTTCCTTAACCCGCTGCGAACGGCTGCTGAGAACGGCGCTGGCAAGCACGGCACAGCCGGTCAGGATAGTAAAAAGAGCGACGACACGAATCGCATCAGAAACTCTGTCGAGGATGGAATCGAGAGTATTGAGGACCAGGGTCAAATCGATCACCGAGACGTTGGGAAAGCGCGCCACGATAGCGCGCTGAAGATTCGCGGAGGCCGCGGAGGACTCTGCGCGAGCCACCACTGCATAGAACTGGGGAGCATTCTCCAGCACCCCCTCCGGGAAAACTACGAAAAAGTTAGGTTGCACGCGCTGCCAATCGACTTCCCGTAGACTGGCGACCTTAGTCTGCAACGGAACCCCCTGAATCTCGAACTCTAATGAATCACCGACACTCACGCGCAGTGTTTCCGCGATCCCCGTCTCGAGGGAGATCGGTATCGGTTGCGCGTCATCGTCGACTTTTCCCTGCCACTTTCCCGCGACGATTTGCTCGGTCCCGGCAAGCCGGCTCCGATAGGTCGAGCGATATTCCCGGCGCAACGCCCACGATGGAATCCTCGACTTGGCATCGGCGCGGATTTCTTCGACTCTTCGGTCTTTGACCGCAGATAGGCGCATGGTCACCACCGGCACCTCGGCATAGAGGCCGAGTTTGAAGGATCGAACCAGTTCCTCGATATCTTGTCGCTGTTGTTGCTGGACGTCGAAGAGGACCAGGTTCGCTTCGCCCTTGCCGCTTCGTTGCATCACCTGGCTCATCAGCGCGCTCCGAACATTGTAAAGGGTGACGAACAGAAAAGTCCCCAAACCGATCGCAAGCATCACCGTGGTGGTCTGGTTGTTCGGTCGGTGGAGATTGGCCAAACCCTGACGCCACGGAAACGACAAAAATCCCGGCGCTACCTTGCGCATCAAGATCGCCACACCCCGAGCCACAGCCACCAAAAGTCCGAACGCGAGCGTTACTCCCACGACGAACCAGAAGCCAAAGAACCAACTCGCTGTAGTCGTAACGGCGAAGGCGGCGACTGCCGCCAAGATCGCAAGAAAAACCAACCAGAGGAGCGGATCCTTGTAGGGTTGACCGGCTTCATAGGAAGAACGAAGAGCAAGCAGCGGCGAGATCTTGCGGAGAGGCAGTAAGGGACTAAGCGCAAAAAGCAGTGCGGTGCCCAGACCGACGAATAAACCGACGATGATCCCCGAAGGCACAATCACCATCACGGCATTCACGGGAAGAAAATCTTGGAGCGCAACGGGAAGCAAGAAGCTCAACGAGGCACCGAGAAGCGCTCCAACCACCGATCCACCCAAAGTAAGCATCACCACCTGAAGAAGATAGACCATCACAGTTTCAGCCGGATCGGCGCCAATGCAGCGGAGAACCGCCACTGAAGCGATTTTTTCTTTGGCATAAACGTAAACGCCGCTGGCCACGCCCACGCCGGCAAGCAACACGGCAACAAAGACCGCCAGCCTGAGATAGCGGGAAAGGTTTTCTATGGCAGCCGCGATGGCAGCCGTACGCCGGCTCACCGTCTCGGCTTGCAACTGCAGGCGCTGCAAATCGGGCGAGATGCGCTGCACCAGTTGGTCGACGTCTGTTTGGCCATCGAGCTTGAAATACACTCGGTAGCGAATCAGGCTGCCCCTTTGAATAAGTTGGGTGCCGTCCAAATAAGCGAGGGGAATATAGATCCGCGGGCTGATCAATGAAAAAGCCAGCGTTTCTCCGGGAATCTTGCGGAGCTTCCCCGCGATGCGAAATTCCCGATCGCCGATTTTCAAGCGATCCCCTATCCGCGCGTTGAATTGCAGCATAACGTTTTCATCCACCAGCGCATTCGGACCATTCTGGAATTGTTGAACCGCGGATGGAGGTTCCGTCTCTAAGGCCCCGTAATAGGGGAACTTTCCACTAATAGCTCGGACCTGAACGAGCCGCGAAGCACCGCTGCCGGGAAAATACGCCATAGAAGCAAACCCGATCTGTCGCGATTGGTCGCCGCCAAGCGCAGCAATCAGCGCTTCGGCTTCCTGAGAGAAGGGCTCACGGCCGTCGAGCGCCAGGTCGGCACCGAGGAGGCTTTTCGATTGCGTGCGAATGCTAGACTGCAAATTATCGCGGAACGAGAAGGCAATGACGATGGATGCAACTCCCAGGATGACGCAAGACATGGAGAGAAGCAGCGGTTTCAGCCCGCGCCTGGCATCTCGCAGCGCCATGCTCCAGACCCATTTTCTGAAAACCGTTTGCATCAACCTTCAACTTCGCAAGTTATTTGGCTGTGCTCCATTATCGCCCACTAGCCGGCCAGCTTTCAGGCTGAGCACGCGGCCGGCCTGCCGGGTGAGGTCCGGATCATGGGTCACCAGCACAAGCGTCGTTCCGGTTGTGGCATTGAGTTCAAAAATCAACCGCACGATCTCCTTCGCGGTCTCCGCGTCGAGGTTACCGGTGGGCTCGTCGGCGAAAAGAATCTTTGGCCGGTTCATGAACGCGCGGGCGATCGCAACCCGCTGCTGTTCTCCGCCGGAAAGCTGAATCGGGTAGTGGTGCAAGCGGTCTTCGAGACCAACCCGTTGCAGCAGATCTGCGGCACGGCTGCGCGCATGATTTTCACCGCGGATCTCCGCGGGCACCATCACGTTTTCCAGAGCGGTCAGCGACGGTAGCAACTGGAAGCTCTGGAAGATGAAACCGACAAACTGGTTGCGGATTTGCGCCAGCTCTTTTTCGCTCGACCCGTGCAGCGCGACTCCATTGAAGATCACCGATCCTTCGCTGGGACGTTCAAGACCGGCGCAGATAGCGATCAACGTCGTCTTCCCGCTCCCCGAGGGGCCGACAATCGCGCAGGCGCTTCCGGCCTCGATGGCAAAGGACACATCGGTAAGGACGGTAAGGGTTTGTTCTCCGCTCTTAAAAAACTTCCGCAAATGCTCTACGCTTAGGATTGTATTGTTAGACATGGTCGATGCTTGATGGAATTGGATGCGGCAAGAAATGCTGCAAGATGACAAGGTCAATCGCCAACACTGAAGTAACTTTAAAATTTTTATGACGCGTACACAACTCACCTTGAATTCGACAATCATTTTTCTTGCTCTTTGCCTCTTAATATTGAGAGGATTGTCCATGGCCGCACCGGCACCGCGGGTCATTTTGTTTTTGGGAGACAGTATAACGGCCGGCTATGGACTCGACCCGGATCAGGCCTTTCCTGCATTGATCCAAGAAAAAATCGATGCGAACAGCTGGAATTTCAAGGTCGTCAATGCCGGGCAGAGCGGCGATACCAGCGCCGGTGGTTTGAACCGGCTTGCCTGGCTGTTGAAAAATCGGGTCGACGTTTTGATTCTCGAACTAGGCGGCAATGATGGACTGCGCGGCCTAGCGCCCGAAACGACCAAAAGCAATCTTCAAGCGATCATTGAGCGCACCAAAGATAAGTATCCGGAAGTCAAAGTAATCGTGGCGGGGATGAAAGTTCCGCCGAACATGGGCGGCGACTATAGCCGAAAGTTCGAAGCGGTCTTCGTCGATGTTGCAAAAAAGAACAATGCCGTGCTCATTCCTTTTGTTCTTGAAGGAGTGGGCGGCAGCCGCGAACTCAACCTTCCCGACGGCGTTCACCCGACCGCAAAGGGCCACGAAATCGTTGCCGCCAATGTCTGGAAAGCACTTGAACCCGTCTTGCGGTCTCTCACCACCAAGGGAGGGTAGAATCGGCAGAAGCTCCAACTGCAATGACGAGTTTGTTGGATCGTCCGACGGTATACGGAGAACTAAGATTATGTCTGTTTGTATTGTCCGACTTGGCACTCCGCGTGATCCCAATGAAGGTTTGCGTATCGGGGCGGTGCGCAGGCCGCCGCGAGGTGTGCGCAAAGCAGACTATGCCGCGCGCGATTACTTCGATGTCTGGTTGCCGGAGCTGGCTCCGAGTGCGCCGCTCGTGTCGTTGGCGCAATCGAAACCATTCTCGGCACAACGCTGGGGCGTCTTCCAGCGGCGATATCGGCGAGAGATGCGCCAGCCGGCCGCTCAGCGTCTCATCGCCTTGCTGGCCGCGCTCTCGTCACAGACGAATTTTTCCGTGGGCTGCTATTGTGAGGACGAGACCCGCTGCCATCGGTCGTTGTTAAAGCGACTGCTGATTGAGCAGGGCGCGGAAGTGGTTTGACAAATGGACCCTTGTCGTATTTGCTCCCGTATCATCGCCCGAACCGCAGCCCGGAAAGGAAATTAAGACCGATGCTGGTCAATCGCCGCACCTTGCGCATCGAGTGGGGTCAGTGCGATCCCGCCGGAATCGTATTTTATCCGCAATACCTGCTCATCTTCGACACGAGCACCGGATGGTTGTTCGAACGCACCGGCTTGAAGCCACTCGCCATGCGGAAGAAATATGGGATTGTCGGCATGCCCATAGTGGAAGTGGGGGCAAAGTTTGTTATGCCGTGCCGTTTTGATGACGAGGTCGTCGTCGAGAGCGAGGTCAGCGAGTGGGGACGCACCAGCTTTACAGTGCAGCACCGTGTAGTGAAGGAAGGACAACTTGTGGTCGAGGGATTTGAGAAACGTGTTTGGGCAGCTCCGCATCCTGAGCGGGCGGGTGCGATCAAAGCCCAACCCGTCCCCGCCGAAATCATCGCGAGTCTCTCTGATCCAACGGGTGGGACGACTGTCATGTCTGACGTCAGAAGTAAAGAATCTCCTAGAGGGTTCTGATGCGAGTCGCAATCGTCGGCGCAGGACCTGCCGGTCTTTATCTCGCTTATCTGCTCAAGCGCGGCAAACTCAAAGTCGAGGTTGAGGTTTTCGAGCAGAATCCAGCCGATGCTACCTTCGGCTTCGGTCTGGTGTTCTCCGAACGCGCTCTTGAGTTCCTCAACGATGAAGACCCCGACACGTTGGCAGCGATCCGGCTGACTCTCGAGCACTGGCACGACAGCATCCTCGTACACAAGGGCGAGGAAGTCCGCATCGACGGCATGGGCTACACCGGCATTGGCCGCCTGCGGCTGCTGCAAATCTTGCAGGCAAGAGCACGTTCCGTAGGTGTCGAGCCCCGGTACCTCTATACGATTGATGATCTGGAAACTTGCGCAAACGCCGACCTCATCGTCGGCGCGGATGGTGTGAACTCGGTGGTACGGCGTGGCTACGAAAACGTATTCGGCACAAGCGTCAACTATCTAACGAACCGCTTCGCTTGGTTCGGCACCGCAAAAAAATTTGAAGCTCTGACCCACACGTTTGTCAAAACCGAGCTTGGCTACTTTAATGCTCACCATCATCCCCACGCGCCCGACATGAGTACCTTTGTTGTCGAGGTGGATGAGCCAACGTTTTTTCGCGCAGGCTTCGATCAGATGGACGCGGATCGGGCCAAGGCGGTCTGCGAACAGGTCTTCGCCAAATCACTCGATGGCCAGAGCTTGATATCGAACAAGTCGATCTGGCGACAGTTTCCAAGGGTTTGGAATGAGCGCTGGTCTATCGGCAACCGGGTGCTCATGGGCGATGCGCTGCACACCGCGCATTTTTCCATTGGCTCAGGCACGCGGCTGGCGATGGAGGATGCCATCGCTCTGGCAAAGGCGCTGGAGCAGTATGCCGCGGATATTCCAGCAGCGCTTGCCGCCTACGAAGAAGCGCGTAAGCAGGCGGTTACCAGACTAGTAACGGCGGCCAATGCCAGCGCGGCGTGGTACGAACGTTTCGCCGAACACATGGCGCTTTCGCCCATGGAGTTCGCCATGAGCTACATCACTCGCTCCGGGCGGGTCGACCTAGAACGCCTGCGCCGCAGCTCGCCGGCGTTTGTCGCCGCTTATGAAGCCAGCCACAGTGACAGTAAGCTGTGAGTCGAGCGATGACATGAACTCCAGATATTGCGCACAATCTAAATCACGATATACACTGCGCGTGGGCATCAAGCGCGCGATCAGTACCTTGTGGAAAGGTCAACGTAGAACTTATGCGCGAATACTTGGTCGACCGGAAAACTAAATCGAGCCTTCCTCCAGCAAACAGAGGTCTCATCATTCACCGCCTTTTCATTGTCTGTTTTTCTTTTTTCGTCGGATTGACTTTAAATCATCCGGCATTAGGTCAGTCGACTGGCACGCTTAGGATCTATTTAGCTAGGCATGGAGAAACAGAATGGAATGCCGAGCGTCGCCTTCAAGGACGAACCGATATTCCTCTCAACGCGACCGGCCGGCAACAAGCAGCCAAACTTGCAGAGCGACTCAAAGGAGTTCGTTTGGACGCCGTTTACTGCAGCACTCTTAATCGCAGTGTTGAAACAGCTGCAATCGTCCGCGGTGGGGTGCCGGTAAAGAGCTTGGCTGGATTAAACGAACGGAATCACGGGAAGTTCGAGGGAAAAAAAGTGGATGGAAGTGATCCGGTGGCGGAGCAGGAATGGCGGCAACGGCGGCGCGATCCCGACGATGAGCTTGATGGAGGAGAGTCGTTGAACCAGTTCTATGAACGTGTTCGCGCCGCTCTCGGAGCTATCCGGAGTGAACACAGTTCGGGAGCGATTCTCATCGTTGGCCATTCCCTTACGAATCAAATGATTCTCCGAGCCATTTTTGGTCTAACCATGCAGAAGGCCACTTCGATCCGGCAGTCTAATGACGAGCTTTACCTAATCGAACTCGACGCTGGAAATCCCTCGCGTCTCTGGAAACTGATCACAGAAGCAAATCTCGGCGACCTGTGAAAGCATCAAAGCCTTATCTCACTCCCGCCAGTCGCGTCTATCGAGGTTTCTTTCGGACCACGAGCCGCTTGCCCCGTTGATAAAAATCTTCAACACTCGATGGCAACCACCAGGCTTTGGCCCTTATTTCAGTTAAGTTGTCCGGATGGGACATAAGCTCCGGTTTATGAAACGGAACCTGTCCGGGCGAAAGAGCAAGACTTAGAGGATGATCGCCCATTCGGTCTCTAATTTGGATCAACCTATCTCCTCTAAATTCTCTGCCGAAACGTTTCACACAATTTCTAATCGCAATATCCTGTATGTGCGTCCTAATGTCACCGCGTTTAGAATAATCCAAGCCCGATTCCACATTACTCGGATCATCGTCATAAACATCCGAAGCAACTTCCAACAGATACTCTAAAAGCTCGGGACGCTGCTTAAAATATTCAAAATAGGCATCTTCGTAGAGACGGCAGGCCTCCGCGTATTCGAGATAATTGCCGTCCACAAGCCAAATCGTCTGCCAATTTCCTTTGCCGTATTTGGTATCCCGCGCCGCCCAAAGCTCGTTCCGATGTTTGCCGACGTATCCCGGCGAAGTATTATCAATCAAATTCCACTCTTCCGGGCTCAACATAAGCTTTATTGAGTAGTCTGGCTAACCTTAGAAAAAAGCACCGGTAACAATTTATCCACTGATTGATCGATACGCTTTCGAACCGCATTGGTCTCTTCGATCGTTATGTCACCCAGGGTCTCGTCGGATATGACAAACAGAGCCGCAATTCTGAGATCGGAATGCGCTCTGGCAAATCTTGCTAGATAAAGCCCTTCGGCATCGACAGACACGACCGCATTCTTCCGCCAATCCAAGAGCAGATCTTTGGTTTCGTCAAAAAGCGACTGCACCCAGCCCTGCCTTTTACCCGCATAGACCGTAACGAATGGTGCGAGCGATGATTGATAAGCGGCAGCGAGATTTTCCTTGAATTGCACGCTCTTGTAATCGCGATCCGTAAACTCGTTGGGAATCACGACGTCGCCAACTCGATAGTCCGCTACCGCACCTGCGGCTCCCAAATAAAGGAACTGGCGCAAGCCCTTTTTGTAAAATGCCTTCAGTACGATATCCGTATCATCGCCGTAGACATTTCGCGCCACGACTATCTTTTGCTTGCTCATCGGGTGGGTAAACAGATCGATATCCAAACCCTCCTTCACCAGCGGGTATTGACGCCAATTTTGTGCGAGCAACAATCTCGACCAGTTCCCTTTAAAACCAAAAAGGAGCCAATCCTCTCGGTTCAGTCGCAGAGAGTTCCCCAGCGCATTGAACACAAACAGGCGCTGCGCTTGCCTCAACTCCACCAAGCGATAGTTGGAAAAGACATGCGTACGTTGAATTTGACAAAGGACATTGGCCTGGCGGTCGTTGCCCCGAACACTGGTTAGGACCACTCGATAGGCGAGGGGATGTGATTTCACTGAAAGGTAAATGTCGCGATGGAGCTGGCCGCGGCGGGTCTGCAGAAAATAGAAGGTCGTGTAACCATCGCGCCGGTGAAATTCATAGGCCTCTCCCACGGAGTGGTTGTGCACATACAGGTCAATGGGCAAACTCGATCGCCGATCTGCCCCTTTCAAGAAGGCAGAAAAAGCTCGCGGAAATCGATCCGCAAGATACTGATCCATATCTGAGCCATAGGAACCCTGGGGTGTAGAACAGGCGACGGGCTTTTGCGTCACTCTGAATGGCTCCCGCGGCGAAGCGTTCTTCTTAGTGGAAAACCTTCGCAAATGGGGAAGCTTACCGTACGGGTACCCTTGGTAGACTCTTGCAGCAATATCGTCTGCCACGGGTTTGAATTTGTTGTACTCCGAAGGTTCCTGGACAAATTGCAGCGCTGTGTTGACAAATTTCTCGGCCCAACGGTCTTCGGATTGTGCTCTTTTATAAATCAGACGACCTTTCGCTGAGGACTCCTTGCGATCCGTTTTGTTTGCCTGATCATCGGTTACTGTAGTGACAGTGTCCCAGTGTAATGCTAGCTCGGCGCAGTCCTCATCGTTTAGAGTCGTTGGGCAAGCGGATTTGAGATCCTTTAAAAAATCCCGCCAACCCTCTTCAAACAATGACTGCTGCAACTCTGCGAGATCCTCGTTAACGTCTTGGTAGAGGCCCAGCTTCTCGACGATTTCCATCACGCCTACTTGACCCGCTTCTGCGCTGGCTTTATGAAGGCTCCCCTCTTCTACCAGAGGAAACAGCACTGATACGAGCCTAGGATTTTGGCGGTCTGGAGAGACTTTTAAAGCCTTATAAGTGTCTGCGGGAACGAGCTCGTACAGTCGCTCCACGCTTTTGTCTTCCAGAAGGCTGCGTTTTCGTTGCTCCGCTTTTGCTCTCGTTGAGGCGGCTATCTCAATCCGGCCACTGTGCTTTTCAAGCGCTCTCTTCAGCATCAATATCTGTTCTCGAGTAGAAGCGAAGGCATCCTTTTCACTGTCGTCAATTACCAAAATCACCAAGCGTGAAACGCTTTTGCCGATTTCTCCACAGTCTTTGCGCAGCGAATCGTCCCCCAAAACACAGTGAATCATTCTTATTTGTGATCGGGTGGGAGGATCAAAGGTGCTGGCATAAAAACCTACAGCAGCACCGATTGCTTTCGGCGCAGGAAAGATAGAAAGCACAGCCGACGCGACCAGAAACAAGATCAGTGGAAATCTCATTTGGATTTTCTTCCAAGCAGAAGGCTTACTAGCCGTACTATCATACTTGAAAAATACCTGCAGCCTTCTTCCTCATGTTTCATCCACTCTTTTTATCTTGACATCGCGAACCGTAGGGGACTAGGCTCCGAGCTATCAAACACAAATGGAGGTTAGTACCATGGCTGAGTCATTGGAGAGCTTTAAGAGTTATATTGGTAAGAGCGAAACGGCCACCGATGTGGTGACGGCATCGGTAATGTTGAAGTTCGCTGCGGCGTTGGGCCAGGAAAATCCGCCCATGGACAAAGGCCAGCCGATTCCTCCCGGGTGGTACGGCGGCTTCTTTCCTGCATCCCACCGGCCCTCGCAGATGCGCTTGGACGGTCAGGCCTCCGGCGGCGGCATTGTACCGCCCATTCCTCTACCGCGCCGTCGCATCGGCGGTACAAGAGTGACGTTTCATGAGCCGTTGCGAATCGGGGATGAAATCAAACGGGTCACTGAAATTGCCGATCTCAAGATCGACGATGGACCGAGCGGCGCCATGGTGACCGTGATCGAGCGCAATAGTATCTCGAACAGCCGCGGTCTCGCTGTCGTTGAGGAACGAGATATGGTTATGCTCAGCGAGCAAAGAGCCGAGGCGGCGCCGGCGACGCCACCCACGGTTCCAGCACAGGCGACCTGGAGCCAGGTGATTGAACCCAATCCGCCATTGCTGTTCCGTTTTTCCGCGATTCGGTACAACTCCCACCGCATCCATTATGATCGGGACTATGTCACCAAGATCGAAAAACTCCCGGGCTTGGTGGTGCAGAGCTCCCTTATCTCGCAGCTGTTGATAGAAATGTGTCGCAAAGAATTGCCGACGCGGCAGCTAAAATCCTTTGATTTCAAAAGCGCGCGTCAGATTTACGACACCGGAAAGTTTACCATCGCAGGCAACCCATCGGCGGATGGACTAGAGGCCACGCTTTGGGCTCTGGATCAGGAAGGCAGAGTTTCGATGACCGCGACGGCAAAGTTGGCGTAGCGGGCGGTTCTCGGTAAAGACTGGAGTGGTGGAGTATTGGAGCGATGGGTCTAAAACCCACTTACTCCAATACTCCATCCTGCTTCTCTACCCGGCGCTCAAGCCAAAGGTTTGTTGAAAGAGCCGGATTGACTCCGACATATTTTCGTTTTCGATGTCCTGAAAGACCTTCTTAAAACCCTTGATCAGACGCGGCGGATCGGCATCGACGTCGCTGCGCGACGGAATTCGGCTCATCTCTCGGAGCTTCAGCTGAGCAGTTTTCGAGAACAGGAAATCGATGAACATACGAGCAGCGGCTGGGTGCGGTGCTCTTTGCGCGATACTGACGGTGTTGACGATCACCACCACGGGTTCCAAGGGCACCCACTCGATGGGCGCGCCCTGATTGACGAAGCTTTGCGCGTGGGGCCCGTAACCGATGGTCAGCGGTGCCTCGCCCGCCGCGACGAGCTGGATGCGACCGCGCGCGCCGCGCTGAAAGATTTGGTCCTGCTGGGCCAGACGGCGAAAGTAAGCCAGCCCTTTGTCGCGGCCCCAAAACTTGAGCAAGCCATCAAACCACTCAAAGTTGTCGGTGTCGTTGATGATTTGCCGGCCTTTCCACATCGGCTTCAGCAAGTCCTCGTAGGTTTTCGGCACATCGTCCGGCTTTACATTTCGTTTGTTGTAAGCCAAAACGAAAGTATTCTGAAACGTCGAACCCCAATAGCCGTCCTTGTCCTTAAGCTCCACGGGAAGATATTTGTGCTCGGGTGATTCGTAGCGGCCGAGAATGTTTTTCTGCTTGAGGACGGTAAAGCCGCCCCTGCTGGACATGCCGTGAAGAACGTCGGCGGCGTAATTCTTCGCTGCATACTCACTGATGACGCGATTGACCAGAGCGCCGGAACCGGACCGCAGCAGATCGACTTTGATGAACGGATACTGCTTCTCGAACATGTCGATGAACTGTTTGCTCTCGGGGATGGAAACCGTCGTGTACCAGGTAAGACGCCCTTCCTTCTTGGCCTGCGCGATGAGATCGGGAGAGCTGACTTGAGCGAGCACCGGATCATGGCAAAAGCTTAGCAGCCCCAAGATCGCAAATATCATCGTTCTCATCTGTACAACCATCGCGCGAGTTTCTTTCTGTCTCGAATCCGCAGCTATGGGTCGTTGAAAAGGCTCACCTTGCTTTTTGCTTCAATTAGAGGTCCTTGGTTGGTCCGGTCCGACCACCGGATTGGTCAACGTGCCGATGTTTTCAATCGTGCATTCAGCCAAGTCTCCATGTTTCATGTAAATCGGCGTCTCGCGCGCAGTGCCCACGCCAGCCGGACTTCCCATCGAAATCACATCGCCCGGGCGCAAAGTCATAATGTTTGATGCGTAGCTCAACATCTCGAACACATTATGAGTCATCCGCTCTGTATTGGAGTCTTGCATGACCTTACCGCTAAGACGGAACTGAACTGCAAGCTTCTGCGGATCCTTGATGAATTCCTTCGGTACGATAAATGGCCCCAGCGGCGCGAAGGTGTCATGGGCCTTACCGAGCAACCAGTCCGAGCCATGCCGACCGTCGCCTCGGCCGCCGCGGTCGGACACGTCGTTCTGCAACGTATAGCCGAAAATATGCTCCGCCGCTCTTTCCACCGGCACACGGCGGGCCGTACGTCCGATGACGACATTCAACTCACACTCCCAATCGACACGCTCGCGGCCATTGGGAACTCGAATCGCTTCGCCGTCGGCGATCACTGCCGAAATCGGCTTGGGGAACAGATATGGGTTCTGCCGCGTATCGTCAGGCTTGCGCTCCCAGATACCCTGGATCGATTTGGGCGGATCCTTCGGTCTTGCCTCGGCACCGGGACGGGCCTGCATTTCAGCGTCGTGCTCCCGATAGTTCACCGCCGCATTCAGGATGGTCATTGGATACATCACGGGCGGCAAAATCTTGACCGACTTCAGATCGTATACGTAACCGGACCGTTGTCCCGCAGCGTTGGCAGCCGCAGCAATAGCATAGAGGCGAGCCCGAATTTCTTCATATCGAGAAATAAGCTCCTTCATATCCCGTGGTGTTCGCACTTTTGCGGCGCCGGGCGCACGCTCAAGCGCGGCATTGGCACGCGCAATGTTTACGACGACACTATCGCGCAATACCAGACCGACGAAGGTCTCATTGCTTCGTTGAAGCGTGCCTAACTTGAACGGCTCCGGGGATTGCGCCGAAGCTTTTGTGAAAAATAGGCTTACGACTATTGAGAGTCCGATAGACGACCAGGTTTTCATTTTCGGTCCTCCTTCACAATCTAATCTTAGTTAGCCCCGCAATACTCCAACCCGTAACGAAATGTCTATCAAAACCTCTCTACTATTTCATCAACTCTTTGGCTGCCGCAACGACGGTTTCCAACGATGGCAAAAACGGCCGCTCGTCCCAATAGGGGAGAAATTCGTCGGCGCCGGAGATTATACGCGGCCTCACGGCAAGGGCGCTCGAAGGCAGCTCATCGAGCAAACAACGCACGTAAGGCGCGTACCCCGACCACGGCGGCTCGTCTTGCACGATCAGTACTCTCCTTGTCTTGTTTGCCGCTTTCAAGATGGTCTCCCGATCCAGGGGCTTGATAAATCCCAAACTGACGACTTCGACCGCGTCGCGATACCCTTCCTTTGTCAATTTATCGGCGGCATCCTCGCCAAGTGCTGCGGTTCGCCCTGCGGCGATGATCGTGAGGCGATTACCAGAGCGGGCTATGCGCGCTTCGGCCCCGGGGTTGGTAGCAGCGATTTCACCCGAACGGTTGTGAATCGAGCGGTCCTCAAAAAACAACGTGGGTGTTGGGCGCTGCAGAGCGTCACGGAAACACCAGTAAGCCTCATCGGCCGAACCCGGCATGGCGATATTGAGATCAGGAACGTTGTAAAACCATGACACCGCCACTTCGTTTCCCATCGGGCCGTGTCCACGAAATCGGGCGATAGGAAGCCGGATCACGACCGGACATTGTAATCGACCGCAGGTGAGGTAGTGCATCTTGGCAGCGCTCTGTACGATGGCTTTATGACACACGGAGGAAATATCCGCGTAGGCAATCATCACCACCGCTTTCCAGCCCTTCATCGCCGCGCCCACGGCCATCCCCACCATGGTGCTCTCGCTGATGCTGGTATCGCGGATGCGGCTCTCGCCGAACTCTTCGGCCATTTGCTTCAAAGTGTAACCAGCAATATTTTGACCGATGAGAATTAACCGCGGATCTTCACGCATCGAATCCTGCAGCGCGCGCCCTACCGCATCTCGATAAGTAAGCTGCGGCATCATTGTCCCTCTTTCTTTCTCTTCCGCCTAATCGTCTAAACGAGTCACTGTTCTAAACGTTCGTTGAATCATTCACGTCATTCCGGCCAAGCTAGCGATTCCGCCGAAGGACGGATCAGCCTTAGGCTGAAGCTAGCGCGAGCCGGAATCCAGGATCTCAAGACCATTAGATTCCCGCCTTCGCGGGAATGACGATCCAGAAACTTCTGGGCTATGGCGCTGCTGTACTATTCCAACTCCGCGAGAACTTGATTGAATGCTTCCTGGATCCGCTGTGTTTCCTTTCGGCTTAACCGCTCCAAGTCTGGTCCCGATGCGAGGCCGCGGCCGATCAACCAGTCGGCCATTCTCTTTAACGGATCGCGCTTTTCCCATTCCGCCAAATCTTTCTCGATTTCCGGACGGATCTCACCAAAATGGGAACTATAGGTGCCGCTTCGGAAAGTGATGCAATCGAGAAACACCGGCTCCCCGTTCAAAGCAGTGGCGCGCGCCCACCGTGCCGAATGATAAACATCCCACGCATCGTTGCCGTCGACCTTGCGCGAGGCAAAACCGAAGGGCTCAGCGTAGGGAATCAATTCGCGATGCTTCCGGACTTTTTGCCAGGGAGTGGCCATCTCCCAGCCGTTATTTTCACAGACGAGAATCAACGGCAGCGACCAGATGCCGGCGATGTGCATGGTTTCATGAAGATCACCCGAACCTAACGTGCCGTCGCCGAAGAAAGCTAAACTTACAGCGCCCTGTCCTTCCAACTGCATCGACAAGGCCAGACCCCCAGCCATCGCCAGATGGCCGCCGATCATCGTCGAACCGGGCATCACACCGCGCTCAGGCCAAGAGCTGTGATGGGGTGCATCGCGCGAACCGCCGATTGCCAGGGGGCTGTGCATGATCTCCCGCAGTTGCTCGGCGATGGTGATGCCCATCGCCACCATGGCGCCGCGCGTACGAAACGATGGAATCACCGTGTCGCCTTTTTGCATCGCCAGGCACGAGCCGACGGCTATGGCTTCCTGACCGCGACTGGGAAAAACTTGCGCCGACATCTTGCCTTCGTGCTCCCAGCGAATGCACGCTTCTTCGAACAAACGGGTCACGAGCATGTCTTTATAAAGACGCCACTCGATGTTGCCTTGGCGATCGATGCTTAGTGGCAATTGGGCGGATCCCATTCAGTTACTCCTTACGCAACCATCGAGCAAAGACGGCGGCATGACTTGTGATCCAGATAATCTGCATCATGGCAGCGATCTTCTCCACTTTTACATCCTCTCCCTTGATTGGGAGAGGATTGAGGTGAGGGTGACATTCATATCCCCTCACCCTAACCCTCTCCCGCAAGGGGAGAGGGAATTCGCATGGGCATCTTGTGTTGACTAGCTTCAGCGGGAAAAACAATGCAAGATTCCGGCGCCACAGAAAAACCTACTTGCTTGCCCACAGCCGGCGTGCGTGTGGGATGAGCGCGCACGCGTAGCGCGATTTCGCCGCAGCGAATCACGACGTCGGCTAAGTTGCCCAGAAAAGTAACTCGTTCGACAACACCCGCCCCAGTATTCGTTCCGTTACTCGACGGATTGTTCCGATCGAAAAATTCGACATACTCGGGACGGAAGAATAACGACGCCGGCAATCCTTCCCGCCACTCGACACTGCGCCGGGCAACAAAAACGCCGAGCGGCGACTCTACCAGCATTTCATCCCAAGCTTGCATCCCGCTGCTTTTGACTTGCACGGAAACGAAATTGGATGTCCCCAGAAAATCGGCCGTAATCCGGTGCGCAGGACGGAGGTAGAGCTCCGTGGGAGCGCCTACTTCGAGCAGCGTGCCCTCATGCATGAGGCCGATTGATCCGACAGCGCGAGCGCTTCTTCTTGGTCGTGGGTCACATAGACGGTCGTTATATTGAGCGACTCGTGCAGCGCTTTGAGCTCGAAGCGCATTTGTTCCCTGAGCTTGGCATCGAGGTTGCTCAACGGCTCATCGAGCAAGAGCACTTCCGGTTGAGCAACCAAAGCTCGCGCCAGTGCGACCCGCTGTTGTTGGCCACCGCTCAGGTTCGGAGCCAAACGATCTGCCAAGCCGCCTAAACTCAATCGCTCCAGAATTTGCTCAACCCGGCTAGCGAGTTCTCCGCGACTCAGGCCGCTAGCCAACGGATAGGCCACGTTTTGAAAAACTGTCATGTGCGGCCAAATCGCATAAGACTGAAAGACCATTCCGATACGACGCTGTTCCGGCGGAACAAATGTCCCATTGGAGGCGCTAAAAACCGTCCGATCATTGACCGAGATTTCACCTTCCAACGGCTGCTCCAATCCGGCGATGCAGCGTAAGGTCGTGGTTTTGCCGCAACCGCTCGGCCCGAGCAAGGTAAAAAGTTGACCTTTACTCACTTCGAATGACACGCCGCGCAGGGCGCGAACTTCGCCTTTCGCTCCTTGAAAACTCTTCACCAAGTCCTTTATCCGGATCACGACCGAGGACCTGCTACTAGTAAGGATTTCTGCGCAGATAAGACAAGAACTGCCCGCCCAACAGCAATAGCGCCGACAGTAGAGTCAGCATCACACCCAAGACCGCCGCATCCGCTGTCCTGCCGTTTTGCCACATGCTCCAAATCATCGTTGAAACGACCACGGTGCTTGGATTGTATAGCATCAGAGCCATTGAAAGCTCTTGCATGGCGTGCACTGCGACCCAGAAAAAAACATTGATCATGGCGGGAGCCAACAGCGGCACCGTGATCCTGCGCAAAGTGCGAAGCCAAGGGGCACCGGCCATTTGCGAAGCTTCTTCCAGCTCGCCGTGGACCTGAATCAGCGCGGACGTCGTCGTGCGCGAGCTAAAGGCGAGATAGCGGGTCGTCATAGCCAGAGCAATAATCCAGAGCGTGCCATAGATGGGAATCGGAAAACGAACATAGACAAAGATGAGCGCCAGACCGATGACGATGCTGGGGACACCCTGAGGTAGAAACGACACGGTGGCAAGATAGCCTGCGAGCGCTCCCGATTCTCGTCTACGCCGCACGACAAACCAACTTACAAGTATTGACAAGGCAATCGTCGCCAGAGCCGTGACGATAGCAAGAATCGTCGTATTCCACACGGCGCGAACGACGGTGCTGTCGCGCCAAATATTCAGATAGCCATCAAAGGTCGCGCGACCGAATGCATCCATAGACGGTGGGGCATAGAACGGTTGCATGCTGGTCCACAGGAGCATCACGAAGGGCAAAAGCACGGCTATGAACACATAGATCAAACAAAATAGAAGAGCCGGCAGCTTCCATTTGCGCAGGTTGATTTGCCGCGGCCGATAGCCTTTGCCCGTTATAGTGGCAAATCTTTCCTGATGCGCCGTCAGCCGGTGATAAATCCACATCAAGAACAGCGCGAGCACCAACACGATAGTTCCCAGCGCGGAGGCGAGACCGTAGTCCGGCAGGCCGACCTCCGAATGAGTCGCCCAATAAATCGCGGTGCTGAGCACTCGAATCCGCGCCGTGAAGCCCAACAGTCCGGGGATATCGAAAGACTCGATGACGACGATCACATAGTAGATCAGCGCCGCGAGCAAAGCGGGGCGAACAATCGGCAACGTCACTCTCAAAGTCGTTTGCGCCACATTGCGTCCCGCCATGGCGCTCTGCTCTTCCAGAGACGGGTCCATGGCGCGGAACGACGCCGCGATCATCAGATAAGCGGAAGGCACGAGCCGTAGTCCCTGCACAAAGCACATGCCGCCCAGTGAATAGATATCCAAGGGCCCGGTTTCCCCGCTCAGTCCCAGCAAGGCGCGCAGAGCGACATTGACCAATCCGATGCGGGGATCCAACAATTGGATCCAGGCAATAGCAGAGAGCAATGATGGAATCGTCATCGGCACGAGGACGAGACTCGCAATCCAGGTTCGTCCGGGAACTGCGGTTCGTTCGAGCAGCCAGGCAAAAATGATCGCCAGCGGAAGTCCGATGGCAAGGGAACCAAGGGTAAACAACAGTGTGTTCAAGAGCAGCGGCAACGTTGCTGGACTGCTAAAGACCAAGGCATAATTCGCCAAGGTTGTGGCGGTGCTTTCGAAGGGTAGTTTATCCTCGGTACTCTTGATGCTCGCGTAGAGCAAGGTGATCAGGGGAACGATGACCAGGTAAGAAACGATCAGAAGCGTGAACCCGAAGGCCAAAGATCGGCCAGCAATCGCGGCCTTCAAATTGAAGGGCGCAGTCAGGACTCGGGTTCTGGAAACAAGAGCGTTACGAGACACAATCACGTGCAGAGTTTTTTTCTTCCTTAGCGCAGGGCGCCAAGTAATTTTCCAAGCTCGCGTTGAATCTCTAAGATCGCCGCGAAATTTTTATCCGTCTCCAAGATGACTGCCGGACGCGTCGCATTGATTCGCTCGGCAACCGTCCCGATTGCATTCTTGCCTACTTCATTCGCTTGGCCGGAAGCCTCGTATCTTATCTTCTGCCCCTCCGTTGTTCCCATCCAACCGGCAAAAAAGCGCGCCGCGTTCGGGTGAGGAGCGGTCTTTAGCACGCCGACAGCCGAGGTCAGTACCGGTAGAGGAGCTACGGGTACCCAGTCGACCGTCGCGCCTGCTTTCTTCAATCTTTCGATTGTGTAGGCGTAGGTCCCGATAGCGACAGAAACCTGTCCACCGGCAAGCGCATTGGCGACAGTCGTTCCGCCTTGGACAATGATGGGTTCCTGCGCCAACAATTTTTTGACCAATTCGGTCGCTTTAGCTTTGCCCCAGTCCGTGCCGAGCATCGCAAACGGCACCAGTCGAGCTTCGATAATTATTTTTCTTCCCTTCCACTTTGGATCCAGTAACTCCTCCCAGCTTTTCGGCGCCTCTTTGGCGCTCACCGTCTTGGTATTGTAGGCAATCGGCAAGGTAAGGTTATAGGCGCCGACAAACCGGCCGCCGGCATAGACCGCATCGAGGCCGAAATCCTTTTCCCATCCAGGGTATACAGCTAGCATATCCCGGTCGATCAAAGGTCGAACCGCGCGCAGCGAGCCGGACTGAATAATGTCGACACTCGCCGGCTTGCCCGCCTGGCTTTCCGCGATAATTCTCTGCACCAACGGTTCCGGTATGCTTTCAAAATGTTCGATGTTGATCCCCGGATACTGTTTGTCCAGTGCTTCTTGCATTTTTCTATAGATAATCGCGTCCGTAGGTCCCCATATGATGACGGTTCCTTCTTTTTTTGCGCCGGCGTAGAGCTGCGCGATCGGCTCGCTACCCGCAGTTTTGCCCTTCTCCTGTGCGTAGCCGCCGCTCACGAAGAACCCCAGGATAATTATTAGGACCACGGTTTTACTAACGACACGGATTTTCCTCATTGCCAACTTCCTTTATCGTCTTGTTCAAAGTTCAACGTTCAAGGTTCAAGGCCCACTCTGAGGATAGCGAATGGTTCAATGTTCTCGGGCAAGCATCAGCTCCTACCAATGGGATGGCGCGCTAGAAAATCCTGTAATACTTTGAGTGCGCCGTCACCGTCCCAGAAAGTCATGTGTCTAACTCCCGGAACCAGTGCCAACTCCGCGCCGGAAACCAGTTCGCCTAATCGACGCGCCGTCCCCACGGGCGTGCTGCCGCGCCGGTTCACATCGTCGTCGGCACCGCAGAGGATCAAGGTCGACACTTTGACCTCGGCCGCCTTTGCTAGAACGTCCCAAGTGAGGCGCGCCTTCTCGTGATAGCCAAACTGCTCCACGGTACTTTGCCCCGACCAAAGAGCGTCGGCGAGAGCGTCGGCCGTGTCCCGGTGCGTGCGATAGAAATCCGGGTTAAACGCCATTCCATCGTTGTTTATGTGCGTCTTGATGTATCGCTCGAATCCCATTTCGCGAATTTCGTGCGCCGCTTGCGGCGACAAGTCCCGCGGGCCGCCGCTGAGGGTCTTCGATCCCGGCCCCGCGGCAGCCATGGTTAAACTCGTGATTAAATCCGGACGCGCGATCGCCATTGCCTGCACGATCTGCCCGCCCAGCGCAAAGCCCACAACGTGGCAACGGGAAATTTTGAGATGCGACAACAGCGCAATGCCGTCTTGAGCAAATTGTTGGACCGTGTAGCCTTCCTTGGGTTTGCCACTACGCCCCGTTCCACGGCAATCAAAGATGATGGTGTGATAACGCTGGCTGAGCACAGGCACAACTCCAACGTTCCAGGTCGCCGCCGGCCACCACGAAGGCGGCACGAGCACGACCGGTTCGCCTTGTCCTGTCTCTTCGTAGTAAAGACTGACATCGCCTATGTTCGCCGTCGGCATCTTACCTCCGTTAAAAGTTCAATGTGGGAAACCGCCTTTTTCTTTGAGCTTTGAACCTGGAACTTTGAACTTCCTCGGTCTGTCAGGTCCTAACGCGAGACGGGCTTGCTTCACAAGCTCGGATGCGAAATTCATCGACTCGCTCTAATTGGATGCCGTAACAAGAAATCTTGCAGCGCGGCAAGCCCACCGGTGCCGTCCCAAAAGGTCATATGCTTTACGTTCGGAATCAAAAACAGTTCGCAGCCGGGCGTCAGCTCGGCCAGACGCTTTGCGGTTCCCACAGGCGTGCTACCGCGCCGGCTTACATCGTCGTCAGCGCCACAGAGAATGAGCGCAGGAACTTTTATCTCGGCAGCCTTCGCGAGAGTGTCCCAAGTAAGACGCGCATCCTCGTGACGGCGAAAGACTTCCACCGTGCTCTGTCCCGACCAGACGGCATTGGCCAGGGCTGTCACCACGTCGCCATGTTCGCGATAAAATTGCGGATTAAATGCCATGGTATCGTTTTCGATGTAAGCACGAATGTACCGCTCGAACCCCATGTCGCGAATTTCTCGTTCCGTATCAGCCGAGACATTTCTAGGCCCGCCGCTAAGCGTTCTTGCTCCCGAACCTGAAGCCGCGATGGTGATCGTTGCGACCAGATCCGGCCGCGCGATGGCCATCGCTTGCACAATCTGCCCACCGAGAGCGAAACCTACCGCATGGCAACGGGAGATTCCAAGATGTGCGAGTAACCCGATGCAATCGTCTGCGAATTGAGCCACTGTGTATCCGTCCTTTGGCTTGCTGCTCCGACCAGTCCCGCGGCAATCAAAGGTGATCGTTGTAAAGCGCTTTGAGAGAAACGGCACAACCGCAACGTTCCAGGTATCCGACGGCCACCAAGAGGCGGGTACGAGCAGAATCGGTTCGCCTTTGCCTTGCTGTTCGTAGTAGATTTCAATCTCCCCTAGATTTGCTTTCGGCACATGGAGTCCTTTAATTTGAGTATTCGAGACCTATTCCGAATGACTCTAACTGTCAACAATGGAAGTGGTGCTGATGTCAAAGAATGAAGAATTCGAAGAAGTCCTTCGGTTCTGGTTTTCAAGCCTGCCGACAGGCGATCACGCGGCGATGGCGCGTCAAATGGAGTGGTGGTTTCGCAGTGGTGCGGACGCTGAGATAATCGAGCGTTTTTCACCGTTGTTCACCCGAGCCACGACTGGCGCATTGGACAACTGGTCGCAAAGCCCACGGTCGCGGCTCGCCCTTATCATCGTTCTCGATCAGTTCTCTCGCACGATCCATCGCGGAACTGCTCACGCATTCGCACAAGATCCCAAAGCGCTCGGGCTCGCACTCGAAGGGATCGAAGTCGGCCACTACGCCGCGCTCAAGACACCTTGGGAGAAAACCTTCTTTTTCTTGCCTCTCGGACATTCCGAGGAGCTCGCGAATCTGGACCGAGCCATAAATCTCGCAGAGGAGCTTGTCAAAGACGCGCCGCAAGAGCACCGCGGCATGCTCGAGTTCTCAGCAAATCAGGCCCGCGGCCATCGAGACGTCATCGCACGCTTCGGCCGCCATCCGCACCGCAATGAACCTTTGGGACGCCAATCAACCCCAGAGGAACTCGAGTACCTCGCGACCGAACAACTCGTCCATAAGCGGCCGCTGCCCCGCTAGTGTGATGCTTCCGAAATCCATGAGTGTCATTCCAGGCAAGCTGGCGATAGCTTCAACCTAAGGCTGATCCGCCTCTGGACGAAGCGCGACCCGGAATCCAGGAATTTAAAGACATCTGGATGCCCGCTTTCGCGAGCATGACGGTCGGGGTCGAAGCTAAAATACGACCGCTCATTAGCCGGGGTGCCAGCCTCGGGCTTGAAGCGTGGCGTTGGCTTTTTTTATAAACGAGAAATCGAAAAGCTTCTCATAGGGCGGGGATTCTTTCGCTCCCGCGATCTTCATGACAAACGCGACAACCTTTTTTTGCGCTTCTTCCGATAATGCTCCGTCGGCGGTCATGGTGGGTCTAGCAGAATCATAGATTTTTGCCGCTGTTGGCTCTTCGATTTTCAAGCTCCTCGACAGGACTTTGATAGCAGCCGCACGATTATCGCGTGTCAAAAGAAAACCCATCAGAGTTGTCCGAACAAACTTTTCCACGGTCACAGGATCCGCCTTGAGAAGATCGTCCTGCGCCACGATGCCGCCGCTCGGCAATACGAAGCCTTCATCTTTGAAAATTACGAGCTCTTTGAAACCGGCTTCTTTGGCATTGAAGGTGAACGGCGCGATTAGAACCGCCGCGTCTACCGTGCCGCTTGCCAACGCCGCAAATCGAGTCTCTGCAGCGCCCATCGATAATATCGTCGCGTCTTTTCCGCCATCCATGCCGTTGACGCTGAGAACTTCCCGCAATAGGACGTCGTCAATGGCACCGGGGCCGACGACGGCGATCTTTTTCCCGCGCAATGTCTTGATATTTTGCAGGTCCGACTTTGCAAAGAGGACGTGCTGCGGTCTGTCGTTCTGACAGAACAAAACTTTCAGCGGCGCTCCTCGAAGCGCAGTCGTTACACCCGCCAAAGGCACGGCGGAGAATTCGACGTTGCCGCTTAGAACTGCCACGTTAGCCGTGGGCGCCCGCATCGCGACCAGCTCCACGTCCAACCCTTCGGCAGCATAATAGCCATTCGTCCTGGCAGCCAGGAAAGACAAAACTGCAATCGTATAACCGGGAATCGCCACGCGAACTTTCTTGGATTGGGCTTCGCTGTGGTTGACCAAGGATGCGATTGCAAGGAGGGCGCCAAGCGCCGCAACCAGTCTGGCTACCATGGGGCGCTTTTAGCATCGTGGTTTTAAGTGTGCAAACCATGATCGCCAGAAAAAAGCTTCCCTTGACACCCGCCGCGCCCTTTGACAATGTTCGGCTGCCTGTCATCGCCGATCTATGGAGGATGGAATTATGGAAAATCAGAGTTTTGTAGATTCGGTAGGTCGAGAAATTGTCCAGCCGGGCGTGGAGCAACTCATGAACAGCCGGTATTTCACGGAATTGCGTGCAGGCAAACTTTCGAAGAGAAGACTGCAAGGCTTCGCGATGCAGCATTATCTTTCAAACCACGCCATCAACAAGGGGCTGGCTTTCTGCATGGTAAGGAACGCCAGCAACCCGCCGGTCTACAACCAATTCGTGGAGCTATTTGTTGAAGAATCGTCCCATCCGGACCTGATGAAGCGCTTCGGTTTGGCGATCGGTTTGAAGGACGATGACTTCAACAACGAGATCATGATTTACGAATGCGTCGCGCATACGGCGGCGATTATCCGCGGCATGTTTCTCGGCACCCAGGCGGAAACCCGCGCCGGCGCCTTGGTAAACGAAACGATGGTCTGCCGCTACTCAGAAGAGTTCGATACAGCGTTGGAAAAACACTACGGTCTGGATAGCCGGGCGCGAACCTTCTTCACTGTCCACGGCAAGGTGGACCAAGAGCACACCGCCATGGCTGCGGAGACAATTGCGCGCAACGCGAACACCGACCGCGAGAAAGCGATGGTCAGGGCCGCCGCAAAAAACATGGTTCGCTTCAAGCTGGCCAAGTTTGAAGGCATTTACGATGCGTATGCGTGAGCCATGGTTTTGGGCGACAGGTTTCGGGTTTCAGGTTAAGATTGAGGGAACGGCAGCAATGCCAAAGATGAGGCAATCTACTTGTTCATTGCTGCTCCTACTGGCATTCACCGCCATCACGGACCACAATACCTGGTCCGCCGAAAAATCCGCCAGACCCGCCACCGTGCGCATAGGGTATGTTTCGCGAAGCATATTGGACATGCCTTATATCATCGCCCGGGACAGGGGTTTCTTCCGCGAAGAGGGTCTGGAGCCCGAGTTAATCTTCATAAAGGCGGCTCAAACCATACCGGCGCTGTTGGCCGGAGGAGTCGATTTCGGCACGGCGACGGGGACGGGTATTGCGGCTGCGGTAAGCGGTGTCGACGTCCGGCTAATCTTCGCCTTAACCGACCGTCCGTCATTCGATCTGATTGCAGTTCCCAGCATTACCAACGTCCAACAACTACGAGGAAAAAAGCTCGGCACTTCGGGGGTCGGGTCCTTGGCGGAAATTCTCGCGCGCCAGATTCTGATCGCCAACAAAATCCCGCTGGAGCAGGTGACTTTTCTTCCCTTTGGCACCAGCGACGTGACTTACGTCGCTTTGAAAGCCGGTACCATCGACGCCACAATGCTCCAGATCCCGCAGAAATTTTTCGCCATCGACGAAGGGTTTCGCAAACTTGCTTCGGGTGGGGATGTCTATCGTGCTGTCATGGGCGGCTTGACAACCACCAAGGCCACCATCACCGAACGGCCCGAACTGGTCACCAAAACGATCCGAGCAACGACGCGCGCGGTTCGCCTCATTAGGAGTGACAAGAAGTACGTACTCGAGTGGATGAAGGGACCGCATCTCGATTTGAGCAAGGAACGAGAACGGTTCATCGAGCGAGTTTACGATGCGACCATGGAGCTCTATCTCACATCGCACACCGTCGATGAAACGCTCCAGCGGGAAATGATCGCCATCGCCGCCCGGCGGGCCAAACCCGCGCACCCGGTGCCGCCAGAGCGGGTTTTCGATTTTAGCTTCGCCCAAAAGTTCGGTGACTCGTTACGATAGGAAAACGTGGTTCGACTTTCGGATTTCGGACTCGAGTCAGCAGGTTGCTGAAGAAAGGTTCGGAATGCTTTGAGGCCCTCAGCACGAATGGAAAATCATTCACGATTTCAATCCTCTCCGTTCGTTCCTTCGTCAAGCGTCTCAGGACTGGCTCTCAGCCACGTCAAAGGACTCTGAGAAAGTTTTTCACCACCTGTTATAAATCGGAGGTGACGACGATGACAAAAATCAGTCGATGCGCTTTTTCATTCTTGTTTCTACTACCGTTTATCGCCATCACAAACCAAATTACCTGGACTGCCGAGAAATCCGCCAAACCCTCTCCCGTCCGCATCGGCTATGTTTCGCGAAGCATATTGGACATGCCTTATCTCATTGCCCGCGATAGAGGTCTCTTCCGTGAAGAGGGTCTGGAGCCTCAGCTCATTTTCATGAAAGCAGCTCAAACCATACCGGCAATGTTGGCCGGAGGCATCGATTTTGGCACAGCGACCGGGACTGCCATCGCCGCCGCGCTCAGCGGTGTCGAAGTCAGGGTCGTCTTCGCAATGTCCGATAAGCCGTCCTTCGATCTGATCGCCTTGCCAAGCATCACCGACGTGCAACAACTGCGGGGCAAAAAGCTCGGCATTACTGCGTTCGGCGCGTTGGCCGAGATCATGGCCCGCCAGATTTTGATCGCCCACAAGATTCCGTCGGATCAAGTGACTTTTCTTATTTTAGGTACGAGCGATGTGACTTATCTGGCTTTGAAGGCCCGGACGGTCGACGCGACAATGCTGCAGATCCCGCAGACCTTTCTCGCCCAAGACGAGGGGTTCAGAAAACTCGCGGCCGGTGGGGATGTTTACCGCGCCGTACAAGGCGGGCTGACAACCACGAAGGCGACTATTTCCGAGCGGCCCGAACTCGTCACCAAAATGATCCGAGCAACGCAGCGATCGTTGCGTTTAATCCGCAACGATAAGAAATATGTCCTTGAGTTTATCAAAGGACCTTACCTCGATCTGGGCAAAGACCGTGACCGTTTCGCCGAGCGGATTTACGACGCCGCTTTGCAGTACTGTCTGCCATCAGGGATCGTGGATGAAAAGCTGCAGCGTGAAATGATCGCCGTGGCCGCGCAGCGAATCAAACCGCCTCAGCCGGTTCCGCCGGAGCGGGTTTTCGATTTTAGCTTCGCCCAGAAGGTCAGTGAGTCGTTGCGATAAAAATATAGTTGCCAGATTTCGGGTGTCGGGTTTCAGGTTCGACCCACACCACTGAGGGCTAATTTCTCCCAGCAAGCTTTCTTCCCTGATCGAGGACCGCGAATGAGCGCGACGCCGTAGGCATCAGGAAGCGATAGCCGCTGGAGACCAGGCGTTCGATATTCTTAGCATCCGGGTGCGGATGGCCGCAAGGAACCTTCTGCTCTTTACAGATCTTGAGAATGGAATTGATCGCGTCGGCAACCACCGGATGATCGTAATCCCTGGGATGACCCAACTCCTGGCTCAGATCACCTTCCCCGATCAGCACCACACCGATTCCCCGCACTTCCTTGAGAATTCTTGGCAGATTGTCGATGCCACGGGTGTCCTCACACTGAATAATGACGAGGATCTCTCCGTGCGGTGCCAGGGGCCAGACATCGGCGCGACTGTAGTACTCCTGCTGCGACAGCCCCCAATAGCGCGCGGCGCGTGTGGGAGCATCGCCACGAATGCCGGGAGGATTGTAGAGCGGCGCTTCTTTAAGTCTCGGATAACGGCAGGCGCCAACCGCATTCCAAGCCTCTTCTACTGTGCTAACATGAGGAAAGATGATTCCGTAGACGCCGATATCGAGCACCTGCTTGGCGACCCATTGATTCATCTCGCCGCCGTTGGGTGGAATTCGAACCATGGGCGTGACTTTGGGCGCGAGTGTTTTTCCTTCGACGATCTGGCGCCGGTCGAGCATGGCTTGGAGCGCCTGACGTAGGCCCGGAAAATCCAGCGGCGCGTGCTCCATTTCGAAGGCGATGCCGTCCAATGCAGAGCTTGCCATGGCGATGGCGCTTTCGGTATCCACCGGAGTAAACGAAGCGAAGGCGGTTTTGCCTTCCTCCAAGGCTTTGATTACGCCGTTAAGTCGCGGTATGTCTGGCATGCTTGAGATCTCCTATGCTTAAGATTAAGCGACCTATAGCAGAGAGCCTCGGAAGTGACAATCGAAAGTTCATCAACAGTTTCAAGTTTTCAGGTTTCGGGTTTCAGGTTTAAATCGATCCTTATAACCAGGAAGTTCGAATTGCGAAAGCGAGGAATAAGTTATGATTATTGACGCCCACGCCCACTACACTACCGCACCGGCTGAGTTGCAGGCTTACCGAGGCCGCCAGATTACCGATCTTGGCAAGCCCTCCCGGGCCAAGCTTCAGATCAGCGACGAACAACTGGAGCGCTCGATGCAAGGACAATTTAAGCGCATGAAGGAGTCGGGAATCGATCGTCTGCTCTTTTCGCCGCAGGCATCGGCCATGGGCCATCACTTCGGTTCGCCGCTCATAAGCCGTTACTGGACTGAGGCGTGCAACGACCTCATCGCACGAGTGGCCCGCCTTTGGCCGGATAAAGTTTCACCCGTCTGCCAACTGCCACAGTCTCCGGGGGTCGGTCCCGAGGAATGGGTGGATGAGCTGGACCGCTGCGTGAAAGGGTTGGGATTTGTGAGTTGCAACGTCAATCCCGACGTCGCCGGGGGACGCGAGCCCCTGACACCGTCTGTCGCCACCGAATGGTGGTATCCGCTCTGGGAAAAATTGGTGGAGCTGGATATCCCGTGCACCATCCACGCCAGCGCGTCGCTCAATCCGGCGATGCACCTGACCAACTCTTATTACATTGCCCATCACAACGCGGCGGCGGTGGAAATCCTCCGCTCTAGAGTCTTTAAAGATTTCCCCAAGCTCAAAATTATCATTCCACACGGGGGCGGCGCGATCCCGTTCCAGTGGAACCGTCAGCGCGGCATGCATGTCAGAGAAGGCCTCGAACCCTTCGAAGAAGTCGCCCGCAAGGTCTACTGGGACATGGCGATCTACGACAAGGAATCGATGGAACTCTTAATTAAACGGGTCGGCGTCGACAACGTTCTTTTCGCCACCGAAATGTTCGGCGCAGTGAATGCCATCGATCCCAAGACCGGCCGAAACTTCGAAGATCTCGTGCCGATATTCAAGTCCATCGACTGGCTGAGCGAAGAAGACCGGCATAAAATTACAGAGGGTAACGCTAGAAAGGTTTTCTCGCGCATGGCCGCTCCAGTCAAAACGTAAGAAATCTAAGCGCGCCGATATCCGTCCTCCCTGTCCTCTTGACCCGATGTCTCTTCTTCGCTAGGCTTCGCCGGAAGTTGGGCACCTTTGGTTCTTGCGATATTAGAATCTCTAATCTCAGAGGAGGGTTTATGAGACGTGCGTGGATCCTGAGTGTCTTCGTTAGTTTATTAGTCATGCTATTGGCCTCGTCTGCCCGAGCCCAAGCAAATTTCTACGAGGGCAAGACCGTCAATGTATACATTGGCGCGAAAAGCGGCAGTCTGGCCATCGCTGCGCAGATCGTGGCGCACCATCTTGGGAAATATCTCCCCGGCAAACCGGCTGTGGTCATGCAGTATATGCCGGGAGCCGCTCACCTCTTAGCGACCAACCACGTCTTCAACGTAGCTAAGCCCGACGGCCTCACTATCTTAGCGGCAAATCCAAATGTCGCCATCGCCCAGCTTTCGAAGATCGAGCAAGTGCGCTTCGATGTGCGCAAGTTTCTCTGGATTGGATCTTCGGGTGCCGATGGCGTGGCCTTCTCTATTCGATCCGACTTACCGTACAAAACCGTCGAAGAGCTAAAGAAAGCCGACCGGGAACTGGTAGCCGGAACCACCGGTCCGGGCTCGAACGCCCACGACTTTCCGCTTCTCCTCAAGGAATTCGCGGGACTTAAACTGAAACTCGTCTCCGGTTATCCAGCAAACAGCGACGTTCTGTTGGCTGTCGAGCGCAAGGAAGTGGATTCGTGGTCGGCACTCGCGACCACGATCAAGCTCGCCGCCGACCGGGGAGTGGTGCGCCCTCTGGTTCGAGGACGGGTGCCAACGCCGGGCTTTGAAAATCTACCGGTCGACGAAGATCTCGCGACCAGTGCTTTGGGAAAATCACTCATGAGCATCAAGGCCATTCCGGGAGCAATAGGAAGAGCGTTTGCCGTTGCCCCCGGAACTCCAGCCGATCGTGTCACCATCTTGCGGGAAGCTTTTGTTAAGGCGTTGAACGATCCGGAGCTGATCGCCGAGGGAAAGAAAGCAAAGATCGATTTCTCTTTCATCTCCAGCGAGCAGGTGCAAAAAGATTTCAACGGACTGATGAACCAGACGCCGGAGACTTTGCGTGAGATGGGCAAATATATCAAAGCGGAAGGTTGATGTGACGGATCGTGGCGCCCTGCACAACTTGAACAGATGAACCACCCGCAGCAACCTGCGGGGTATCGATAGAACACTATGATGTGATCCGTCACCCCCGAATGTTTTAATCGGGGGTCCAGTCCGAGTTTCGCTTAGATTCCCGCTAAAAACATGCGGGAATGACGGACTCTGACCGACCTGACACGCGCCTTTACGCCGCAAGCTGCGGGGAATCAAGTTCGCAATTTCGAGCCCGCTCGGTTTAAACCAAAGATGGAAGCGTTCATCGATGGCCTGTTTTTAGTTTTGCAGTGGAAGGCTTTCAGCCTGATGATGGTCGGCATGGCCGTGGGTTTCGCCGTCGGTCTGCTCCCCGGGATTGGCGGCGCGGCAACCCTGGCTTTGATGATTCCATTCGTCTTCAAAATGAGTCCCGTAGAAGCCTTTGCCTTCTTATTGGGAATGCACTCGGTAGCGGCAACAACGGGCGACATCACATCCATCTTGTTTGGCGTTCCGGGCGAGGGGTTATCCGCTGCCACCGTCGTGGATGGTTACCCCATGGCAAAGCGCGGTGAAGCCGGGCGGGCGCTCGGCGCCGCATTGATGAGCTCTCTGGTTGGCGCTTTGATCGGCGCGCTGACTCTCGCTCTGGCGATCCCCATC
>Ga0081455_10000457_pt1 | contig 53537 bp, 56 predicted proteins | sample TabmetS3T2R1_FD_70207 | JGI IMG/M metagenome (GOLD analysis project Ga0081455, IMG submission 70207) | Tabebuia heterophylla rhizosphere microbial communities from the University of Puerto Rico - S3T2R1 | ecosystem: Host-associated > Plants > Roots > Rhizosphere ...
CATTCGGCTCTATGAAATAATCAGTCGGCAACGTCTGAGCCGTCAGATCCAAGGGCTTGACGAGATGTGCCGTCACGATGATCAGCAGCTCCGTTTCGTTCTTCTGGAATGAAGTGCTGCGAAACAAGGCGCCGAGAATCGGAATATCACCGAGGCCGGGATATTTGTTGATTGTTTCTTTTACGTTGTCCCGCAACAACCCACCGATGGCAAAGCTCTGTCCATCGCCAAGCTCGATCGTCGTCGTCGCGCGTCTGGTCGTGATTGCCGGGACGACAAATCCCTGAGTGCGTAACGCATTTTGGAAGTCCAGTTCCGAAACTTCCGGTGCTACGCTCATGCTGATGTGTTTCTTGTCTGTGACATTTGGGGTGAAGACCAAGCCAACGCCGAACTTTTTGAACTGAATGGTGACCAGTCCAAAGGCCTGCGGAACAGGAATTGGGAATTCGCCGCCGGCAAGGAAGGCCGCTTCCTGACCATTCAAGGCCACCAACGTCGGCTTGGCCAATACCTTGATGATGCCCTCCTGGTGCAAGGCATCCACGAAGCCGGACCACGTGATATTGCCCGTCTGGAATTGAAAGGCGCCATTGGCGGCCGTGGTGGCCTGTTGCGACAGATTCAACGTATTGGATAGTAGACCACCCGTTACTCCAGAAAAGCTGTTACCACCGAGCATCGTTGACAGCTGGTTTAACGCGGTCATGCCGAACCCCTGCGGCGTCATGGCGGTGGCGTTGACGCCCAATCGGCGGATCAACTCCCGGTTCATCTCAGCGACGCGGACTTCGAGCATGACCTGTTGAACGCCGCCCACTTGCATTGAGTTAATGACTTTCTTCGGCGCATAGGCTTCAGCGATACCGAGGGCACGCGTGAGATTGTTGGTGTTGGACGCGGTTCCCGACAGCGTGATGCTGTCGTGGCTGGACATCACAAAAATATTCTTTTCGTCCGGCATTGCCTTGTAGAGGTTTTCCTTCAGACGAGTGACATCGGGCAGGATGACAACATCGTAGACGCCCATCATCTTGCCGCTTTCATTCCACAGCGTCAGGTTTGTGACGCCGCTGGCCTTGCCGGTGATATAGATCTGTGTCGGAGACAAGACGACCGTATCGGCGACATCCGGATTGGCGAGTGAGGCCCGCTTGATCGCCACAGGCAGATCCAAGACTTTCGACTTCCCCACGGTCAGTTCCAACCTCTGAATCTCGCGATGCTCGCTCGCCGGCGCCGGCGACTCTTGTGCATAACAGAGACCCAGTGGTGAGAGTCCGAGAGAAACACTGAGGAAGAAAATCAGCTCACGTTGTTTCATCGCCTTGCTCCTTAGCGTCTTGTTGCCAACGCTGTTTGTTATCCACCCATCTAGAATTTCACCGACCCCACTGACGTACCCTTGATCACTTCCACCGTCACGGTCCTCACATCCGGCGCAGGATTTCCAAGAGGCTCGGGATACACCTTGAGAAAGTTGAGCACCTTTTTCGGCGCGTAGGCCTCAGCAATGGTCATGACCTGCTGCAACCGTCCTTCGCTCGACACCGTGCCCGAAATCGTCACATGATCGTGCGTACCCCGTAGATGGATGTTCGTCTCATCGGGAAGAAGCTCTCCGAGGTGCTGTTTGAGACGAACAAGATCGACCCCGACATCCAAATCAAAGATTGCGAGCACTTGGTCGTCTTTCCCCCACAGAGTGAGATTCGTCGTCCCGTAGCCCTTGCCCGTTACGTAAATCTGCTTCGGGCTGAGCACGATGGCATCTGCAATTTGCGGATCCGCCAAGGAAGCCCGCTTGATCTGAACGGGCACGTCGACAACGGTCGATTTTCCGACGACGAGACTGATTTGTTGAGCATCCCGGTTGGCAGTGCCAACACGAATGGTCCCCTCGGAAGCCAGCGCGAGAGAAGAGGCTCCAAGGAGCAAGATCGCAGACGCCGCCAGCGCATACTTCATTTGAGAGCCTATTCCCTTCACACGCAGTCTCATTCGGACCTCCGTTGATGCTAGAATTTCACTTCTTTGCGGACATCGCCCTTGATGACTTCAATGCGAATTTCTCCCGGACCGTTTTGACCGGTCGCCTTAGGGGCTGCTTTCGGACGAAACGAACTCAAGAGCGCCCCCAGGTTGGCCCCCTTGGTTAATATGCGCTCGCTGTTCAACGGATTCCGTAATGCTAGCCTAAGCCGTCCCTGCGTCGATGCCAGCGCAAGCTTCTCGGCTTCTTCCGCGTCGACCTCGAGCGTAATGACTTGAACCTGTTTGGGTTCCTCGTCCTTTCCTTTGCGCTCCATTTGCGTACCGGCCGCCAGGACTCTGACATTCTCCAAAATTGTTTTTGCCACGGCCTGCTCAGGTTTTCCCTGTACCGTGTCGATCGTCACCATCACGTCCACTCGATCGGCAGGCTTGATGAATCCGGCCACGCCGATCACATCATCCACTTTCACCGACATGGCTCGCTTGTTGGGATCGGTGACAGCCGCCACGCCACCGGTTGTTGTTCCAAGAGGCGCCAATTTGGACTCAAGAAGTAATTCGTTGCGTTTGATGTCCGACAAGAGCACCCGATCCTTGATCGCCTCTAAGGTTGTGAAGTGCCCTTCCGGCAGGACTCCAGGAGGCAACTCTTGCAGCTGCATCATTTCCGGCGTCAATTTTGTTCCCCAGATCAGATCGGCATTGGACACGACCACCTGCACGTTCTTACTCAAGGGGAGAGGGGCTGCCATTAATCGATTTTTTTCGCTTTGCAGCCAAGAAAACACCAGCACGCTGGTCACCAATCCGAGCAACAAGGCTACGCCGAAAAATATCAGCGCTCGATACCGCTTCATGCCCTCTCCTCCTCTTTGGTCAGTACAACCTGATTCATTGTTCGTTCCCTGCTCATCCCTTCAGCAACCTTTTTGGAGCATACCCGAGTTCTGAGAATTGCCTATCCACCAAAGGGGTGGAGTCCGAATCGAAAAAGTAGGGTACCGCTTGCGATGGCTAACCCGTAACGCAAGTTGTAGGGCAATGTCAGATCCTGCCCCCAATGGGTATCCCTGATCATCAGCGTTCCAACGGCTCTGGAAGCCAATTTCCTGGCGGTCGCGTCCACTCCCCATTGGTAGGACATGGCCGCAAGCGCGTAGATGCCGCCCACGATCATTGCCAATAGGCCCGAAATGAACACACCATACGGACCGATCATCGCGCCGACTGCCCCCATCAGTTTCACGTCACCCGCTCCCATGCGGCCGAGCATAAAAGGGATCACAAAAACAATTAAGCCCGTTCCTAATCCAAACAGGCTGAAGATGGCGCCTTGGACGCCCTGCAGCCATATGTGTGTAAGTAGTGCAATGCCCGTGGCAGTGAACGTAAGCCAATTGGGTATCAGCGATGTTTGAATATCGAGGTACACTGCCAGAACGAGAACGATAGCCAACAATGTACCTATTACTGGTTCAGTCATGAATTCTCCCTGAGACTATCGCCGTAAGCCGGCTAGCTCGAGAACATCGAGCTAACCGGCTTATCGCGACAGCGCGAAACAATCTCGTCTTATGTGCCGATGATACCGGCCGCCGTGCCCATCGCACCGCCGATCGCACCGCTGAGGCCGGTCACAGCACCGACCAGCACAACCGTGATCAATGCCAGCAACAGCGCATACTCCGCAGCCGTGGCACCTTTTTCGTTCTTCACAAACTGACGAATGACATTCAACATGGTTTCTTACCTTTCTTTGTTGGGTTGTGAGTTCTATCTTTCGAAACAGCTCGAAAGCTTTTTGCGCGCCGGCTTTCATTTACGACCGAGCAAAACCATCGGGAATTCCCTCACCTCCTTCGGGCGAATTTGTCGCAATGCAAAGCGGCGTGCGCATTGGGCACAGGCATCTGCAAACCATCGGCCAGATGGAGCGGCCTCCTAAGCGACTGTAATGTCGAAGTATTTGTGAATTCAGCTTGTTGATCTGCGGTCTCCTGGCCTCAGGGAAAACCTCTCGTCTGCATCGACAATGCGGCTTCAGAGCCGCACAGGAGACGGTTACACGGCACCATCGTTCCATGGAAAAACACTGTTTTGATTGACCATCTGCAGCGTTCACGTAATAGTGAACTCGCTGGAAGTTTGGACAGGTCCTACTTGAGGTCGTTGCATATGGCACGTCGGAAAAGATCACGACTCCTGTGGCACATTGGTATTGTTCTCGGAGCCTCTCTAACGGTGTCTTGTGCGGACACTAAGGATACGACCACTTCGACATTCGATATGTCGGAGTATCGAAAAATGATGGAGCGCCAGAAAAATGAACGGGCGGCGTTAGAGAGCGATGAGACGCCTGCTCCAAAGCTGAACCCGGACGAAGAGGAGAAAGCTGGAGATGACGAGGCGCAACGACGCAATTTTCCAATGGCCGGACTGCATTACACCAAGGTCTTGAAGACCGATCCATCGAGAAACAGTGTTCGACTGAAGCTCGGGCAAATAATGCTCCAACAGGGCATGTTCGATGCCGCAGTTACCCAGTTTCAGGACCTCGTGACTCGGGAAGAGAAATCGGCGCCAGGCTATCAGGGGTTGGGCCAGGCGTATTTGCAGCAAGGGAAGCTACCCGAGGCCGAAGCTGCCCTCAAAAAGGCCATCGTACTGGATGCTTCGAGCTGGGAAGCTCAAAACCTTATGGGCCTCGTTTACGACCAGCAGCAACGGCATGGCGAGGCGATTGCTGCCTATAAAGCCGCATTGGCCATTCGTCCACGTGAGCCAAATGTGCTTAACAACCTTGGGCTTGCGTATGCACTGAGTGGCGACCATGAGACCGCCATCCATTATTTTGAGCATGCACTTGTGGCCGGCTCAAACTCACCCAAGCTGCACAATAACCTGGGTGTCGCCTACGTCCATCGCCAGCGGTATGTCGACGCCTTGGAATCGTTTAAAAAAGCGATGGACGAGCCGCGCGCCTACAACAACCTTGGTGTGGCGTTGCTCGGGGTAGGCAATCCCAAAGTGGCCGCCGTCTGCTTTGAAAAGGCCATTGAACTGAATCCGCAGTACTACGAGAAGGCGACAGAAAACCTTCGCCAAGCACGCCGGTTACTCGAGCATCCTCCCGGCAGCAGGCCCTCACCACCTAATGAGACCGTTTCTTGCCCGTGAATCTCGCGCAGAACCTTCCATCGATGGTCACAAACTCAACGCCGAAGAGTTCGACGCTGTCGCTATTTTCAAGAAACTGCCGGAGCTTCTTTCGACGATCTAGATTCAATCCATAGACCATCCCACTTCCCTTGCGTTCTGTTGCCACCAACCACCCCAATTTCACGAGATAGGCCAAAGCGGCTCGGAGAACTTTCGGATCGATGTGGGTGCCCTTGCCGTTTAGCCACCACTTTTCCACTCCCTCAGCTGTATCTTTCGCATCAGGGTGGGAACAGAGATAGCCCAGAATCAGCCATGCGGCGAGGTCGTAATTAGCATTAGCATCTTGTTCGACGAAAAGCGGCTTGTTCATGCGACGGCCACTGAGCAAATTCAGTACCTTTTTTCCACTCGCAGAAATGCGTGTTATTCAACGTATTACGTTCTCGCCGAACGATATCTGCGGCGCATCTACCTCAGGGGAGTGAGCCCTATACTGACGAAAATATCCGCCGGTCCAGCCCATGCTTCAATAATAATCGCTGGAAGGCCCGACGTTCCTTTTTCGCCGCACGAGCCGCTTTCGAAATGTTGCCGTGATGTGTGGTCAGCAACTCACTAAGGTAGGTCCGCTCGAATTCCTCGATGACCTTCGCCTTCATGTCCTGAAAGCTTGAGTTGTCGAGGATCCCTTCGCGGGATAAGTGTGACATGGTAGGACCGGTGATCTCCGGCTTGTCAGTCATCGGGAGATCGATGTCATGGGCCTCAAGTGTTTCTCCGGGTGCCATCGCAACGGCCCGTTGAATCACACCTTGCAATTCTCTTACATTCCCGGGCCAAGCATGGCCCATCAACTTGACCTTAGCCGTGTGACCAAGAAGCAGGTTCGTCTTGCCGAACTCTTTTGCATAAACCTTCAGAGCATGATTCGTGAGAAGCAGGATGTCCTCTTTCCGGTCTCGTAAGGGAGGAAGGGAAATAGACAAGACGTTCAAGCGGTAGAACAGATCCTCACGAAATTGCCGCATTTCAACGAGATAACGCAAATCGGCATTGGTCGCCGCGATGATCTTCACATCGATGGTCTTGCTCTTGGTTGAGCCGAGAGGCCTGAATTCTTGATCTTGAAGAACTCGGAGCAGTTTGCTTTGAACCGTCAGACTCAATGAGTTGATTTCATCGAGAAATAGGGTTCCTCCATCTGCTTCATGCAACAATCCTGGCTTCTCGAGCAATGCGCCAGTAAACGCCCCTTTGCTATGGCCGAATAATTCATTTTCGATCAGATGATCAGGAAGCGCCGCGCAATTCACCGGTACGAACGGCTTACTCCGTCGATCACCGCAATAATGAATGGCTCGAGCAAATAATTCCTTCCCTGTTCCTGTCTCGCCAGAAATTAACACGGTCGATTTCGAAGCGCTCAAGATCGGAATCATCCCTGTCGCTTGGAGAAAACATTTGCTCGTGCCAATCAGCGCATGGTCCCAGCTATGCATCTTCATTTCCTCCGGTTGTTTCCACTGACTCGCCATCCTAAAAGGGAAAGTACAGTTCGACGCCCCCGTACGCGCCGTTGTGAAATGTCTGTGAATACTGATAGCCGCCTTTGACCGTCAGCCAGAAGATATTGATCGGCACCTGCACCAAAGGACCGACTTGAACAGCGTAAAATTGATCGTTGCCCATGCCGGCGAGGTCGCCGCCGAGATACACCGAGCAACAGCTCTGTTCATTTTTTTGGACGAGCCAAGTCTTTCTCAGTCGTCCATACGAAAACCCATCGATATCCGCATAGGAGGCAATGGCGTGAAAAATGCCATCTTCCTGCCATCGGAAGGCTTCGAGTTGGACATAGGTGCCTACAAAGGTGTCGTGACTTCTTGGACCGGTCGGTTGATCTTCCTGCTTCCAGCGAAACTGCGGTCCCACCATTCCAAGAAAACTCCAAGCGCCCGTCGTATATTTCAGCCCTAATGAGGGCGTGACGTACTGCAAATTTGCATCTCGTTCCTGTCCATTGTCTTTGAACGTGTAGCCGACCCCAGCACCAAACACTTGAATGAACGGCTGGAATCCATTGCGCTCCTCCATTAAGGGAGCCCGGATCCCGAGATAGGCAAAATATTCGCCCTTGTTGTCGACCTGATATCCTGTGAAGACATCTCCGGCAGTCGCATGGCCATACATCATCAAAGCCAATAAGAGAGCCGCGAGAGCGATAATTAGCAGCCGGACATATTCAGTGCGTGCCATCGCTCTTCTCCTTTATCAACGGTCTCAACACGGAATTGCGCGACCGTTTGATGTCCGTATCGTGCAATGCCAATCAGCGCCGTCTTGAGGGTGATCCCTTCCAGGAAGACCAGCGCAGGTCCGCTCACATGGCTGAAGTCGTCATCGATAGCGACGGCAAGGCCGGCAAACGAGATATCTTTTGTATGACCTGCATACGAATGGCCATGAAACTCGATCTCGCACTCGAGCTCACGCATGACCCGGGGGAAATGCCGCCTCGCCGGTCTCCGGGACTGCCACGCCGAGCGCAATGCGGTGATCAACGACCACAGACTGTTCCAGATGCCCGGTTCGCTTTCCTTGACGGTCATCCACGCAGTGGGAGGATTAAACATCTGCTCGGTGATGGCCGTGGTACCTGATTCACCAAGCTCCACGAAGCTCACACCGATTTCGAAGCCGGACTCCAGTCTTTCCTGTCTGGTGATGAGGCCTTGTACATCCACCGTCTCTCCCCATGGGCTATGCAAAGAAACGGTCACAAGCCCGGATGTCAGGAGCAACGGCTTGGCGACCTCCACACACACTCCGGTTTCATTCATATTCTTGGTATAGCCGTAAACGCGCGTCTTGCCGCTGGCCAGTTCGCATCGCACACGACGAGAAAGACGAAACATATTCCGCCACTGGGGCAGTTCGTTTGCACTCAGAATGGCGAGGGTGAGTAGAAAGAGATTGACTGCACCCCAGAAGAGGCTGATTTCCAGCCCGGGTGTGACACGGGCATTCAGCCAGAGCTGGATCCCCACGGTCAGACCGGCAAGCAGCAATCCAAAGAGGATCAAATGGGGAATCACCGTGACCGCCTCGTTGACGCCGCGCTTTTCCAGCTTCTCGCCTTTGGGCGTGACCACAAAAGGTCGAGGCTTCCCGGGTCGCAGCATCGTGGCGATCGTGGCCTTGCTCAAACTGAAGCACATGGCGGTTTCATAGACATCCGCCCAAAAGGCGTTTCTCGCCCCACCGCTCACCGTACGCATCATGACCAGAGACGCAAAAAAGTAGGAACCGAATAAGTGGATCAGGTCCGTGACGGTCGCATGAACCGGTGAGACTCCAAGCAAGAGAGCGGAAAGAGGAGCAGCCAGACACACGACTCGTGGCACGCCGTGGAAGAAATAGTAGACGGAGCCCAGATAATCAATGCGTTGCGCGAAGGTCAGGCCCCGAACGGTCATGGGGTTACACTTCAAGAACATCTGAATGCATCCGATGGCCCACCTGCTGCGCTGCTTGATATATCCGCTGAACGTTTCCGGCATAAGGCCGGCGGCAAGTACCTTGTTCAGATAGCGCGATTCATATCCCTTTGCATGAACGAGCATGCTCGTGTGGATATCTTCCGTAATGGTGGCGGTTTGGAATCCACCGATCTCCATGAGCGGCTTTCGCCGAAACAGGCCCGAACTGCCGGCGAAGAAGGCGCTGTTGTGGGCGTCTCGGCCAGGCTGGAGAATCCTGAAAAACAAGGCTTGCTCGTTCTTGAGCTCGGTTTCGAGACGAAGGTTCTTCTGGAAGATGTCTGGATTGTAAAAGTGATGGGGCGTCTGGACGATCGCTACGCGCTCGTTTTCAAAGAACCCGACCGTCTGCCGTAAAAAAGCCGACGTCGGGACATGATCGGTATCGAATACAGCGATCAATTCTCCTGAGGTTTGGGCCAGCGCATGGTTTAAATTCCCAGCCTTGGCGTGATCTCGGCCCTCTCGGGAGATATACGAACAGCCCATCGAACGAGCCAAATCCCGCACGTCTTGTCGATGGCCATCATCCAGCACATAAACGTCGTATTTGTCGGAGGGGTAGTCCTGGCTGGTGCAACCGACCAATGTCCGCCGGAGAATGTCCAACGGCTCATTGACCACAGTCACGAATATGTCCACCGTCGGATACGACTTTATCGGGGGGGACTGCCGCTCGAGTGGCCTCCAGGCCTGGAAGGTAAAAAACATCAGCTGCACGAAACCGTAGGCTTCAGCCAGCAGGACGACAGAACTGATCAACAGACCCGCCCAATCATCGGTATTGAGCGTGTAGAGGCCTCGCCACACTAAGTACCGGACATAGAGCAGCAGGGTCAGCGCGAGAATGATCTGACGCCCTTTCTTCCTCCAGCTCAACAGACTGATGGTCGCCAAGACGGCGAGTGAAAGGGGGATCGCCAGCGATGAGCCATAGATCTGATCGAGCCAGTTCATCGTCATTCCTTTGGTAATATTGCTAGTCGACCTTCCTACCTGCTCCGCCCTACAGCGGCTTCCTGCGGCTCAATGGCCTCTGCGGCCTCTGTGACTCAGCGTAGATTAGGAAAGCCGTTTCGCCTATACCGAGGATGGTGGGAACCCGCTATACAGGGGGAGTACTTCGTTGGAGGGGCCAAACTGCCTCACTCATTTTTCCTAGGTAGGGGTATCGCGAAAGCCTGGAAACTGGCTCCCAGTACTGATTTTCAAGAAATCGTGGCCTTTTCAGAGACTTCTGCTATCGTTCTAAGTAGTTCACAGAATTCAGGCAAGCCCATACAATGAATAAGAATATTCCACTACGTTTCTTCCTTGTCATTCTTCTCTCTGCGCTCGTTATAGGCCTCGTCACTATCGGCTGGCAATTCAGGACCTCTACGCACGAGTCCGCCTCTCCGGATGATCGTATTTTGGCAACTATTGAGAACCGGCCGATCACGCTTCGGGAGGTCGAAAGAACTGTGGCGCTTCCGCTCTACCTCCTGGAACAACAACGCCACCAACTGCTTCAGCAAGCAGTCCAAAAGCTCATCGACGAGCGTCTCCTTGAAGGAGAAGCATCCCGACAGGGCATCAGTCTGAGCCAGTTACTGGATGAAGCTTCGCAATCGGAACCTATTGCCCGACTCGCCAATTTGCCTGCTCCGGTCAAGCGCTTAAGCGGTAGAGAATCCTCGGTGGATGCGCAGGAGCAAGCCAGGATTCGGCAAGCCCTCATCGTGTCCCTTCGGCGTAAGGCCAATATTCAGATCACCTTGCCAAACGTAGAACCACCGGTCCTTGCGGTCGGCACACAAGACAATCGGCGCCTGGGACCGGACCAAGCCCCGATCACCATCGTGGAGTTTTCAGACTTTCAATGTCCCTATTGCCAACAGAGCGTGCAGGTACTCAAAGGGTTGCGTCAGTTGTATGGTGGCAGGATTCGTCTCATCTATCGTGATTATCCCGGCCCGAATCATCCCTATGCTCTGCAAGCGGCCGAAGCTGCTCGCTGCTCCGGCGAACAGGGCAAGTTTTGGGAGTACCACGATCTCCTATTCGATCGTCAGTCATCGGGAAAAGGATGGGATTTTCTTTTCTTGGCGAAGGAACTGGGATTGCAACAGAATGTGTTCGAGGACTGTCTGAACTCCGGTCGTTTTCGCGAACAGATCACGAAAGACGTGCAGGAGGGGATGAAACTCGGCATCACAAGCACTCCGACATTCTTTGTGAATGGCCGTCCTCTCGTCGGCGCCCAGCCATTGGCTACCTTCCAAGGGGTGATCGACAGACTGCTTGCTCAACAGCCCCTCTCCTGACCCATGTCTTAATCGCCTTGTAAGGTCCTGGCTTTCTGTCCTACTCTGTAGGGAGGAGGCTGATGATGGAAGAACCAACGCGATTGACGAAGACGAAGGAACAGTGGGCGAAAGCCCGTCGAGGCGGAGAGGAACGAGAGGTGTTCTATGAAGGCGACGATCGCCTGCCGCCCGGACAACACGTGGTGGAGACGTTCCCAATTTTGGACCTCGGGCACAAGCCGGAGGTCGCCCTTTCAGAGTGGAGGATCACAATTGGCGGCTTCGTTGCGAATCCCGTAACCTGGGCGTGGGAGCAGTTTCTGACTCAGCCTCAATTCAAGGATGTCTCTGATTTCCACTGTGTGACGTCGTGGAGCCGCTTCGACAACACATGGGAAGGTGTCAGCTTCCGGCACATCCTATCCGTCGTCAAACCCGTAACACTCGCCAAATTCGTGCTCTTCAAATCTTATGACGACTACACGACGAATTTGCCGCTCGAAGCCTGTGACGACGATGACGTGTTGCTCGCCTATAAATGGAACGGCCAACCGCTCTCGAAAGAGCATGGCGGTCCGGTCCGCGTGATTGTCCCAAAACGGTACGCGTGGAAGGGAGCCAAGTGGATCAGGGAAATCACCTTTTCGGATAAGGACGAAAAGGGGTTCTGGGAAGTTCGGGGTTATTCCAATACCGCACTGCCGTGGGAAAACGACCGCTACGGATAAGACGGGCCGAAAGAAGGCTTAGCATACGGCGTTGCAAGGCGTTTTGAGACCCGCACGTACTATTTTCTTGTCCAACCACCAGGGCCTTCGACGAAGTTCCCCGGTTTCGTGTTTTGAATAGCCTTCTCGCCGGCGAGCGCTTCCACTGTTTGGAGCGGGGTTCGATTCCTTGCAGCTATCTCCTCATAGGCCTGACGACGCTTCTGGTTGACCTCCTTGGTCAATGACTGCGCTTCCTGTGAAGCGGGATTCACGACACCCAAATAGCCATTTGGTTTTTCTCCCACCAAGCCCTGTGTCTTCGCTTCTTCGAGGGACAGACCGAAGGCCGTTCCAACTGTCGATGCCCAGAGAATAACCGGTCCGACCAACCAGCCAAGCCACCTGTTTTTCAATGGCTCCTCCCTGCCCCTCACTAAAATAGTCCGCCATCCTTCGACAGGACCTGATCGAGTTCCTTATCGACCTTGACCCGGATTTCGTGATCGATCTTCACGTTCAAATTGATCGTAATCGGTTTGTCCGGCGCCGCCACCTCGACCCGCGGCGTGCATCCCGTGACCATAAGACCTGCCAAGCCCAACACCCCAACATTCATCACAAGCGATGCCCTACTGCTCATTGTCCTCCCACATTCTGTGGCCCGGAAAATCTGTGACGCACAGAGTCTTCGAGATCGCTGACCAGCCGAAGACTCTTCAACAACGCTGGGATGTTTTCCTGTACCGTCAAATTGAAGTGAATTGGCGGGCTTTTTTTCTGGTCCGGATTCTTGCCCTCTAACCGCGTCTGCAGCTGTAACGTGCCGCCTTCGGCATACTGTGCTCCCACTTGTAACACATTATAGTGAAAGTTGCTCAGGGCCTGCAGGACGATCTGCATATTGGCATTGGCCTGAGTGACGGTACGAGCGGCTTCCTGTGAAGCCGCATAGCGGATAACGCCACCCGGGGGACGCGCCTCCAAACTTCCATCCTTCACCGTAAGGCCTTGAGACGTCACCGTGACGGGAATGGACCCGTCCAATGTGCCCGTTCCCTCGAGCCCCTTCTGCTGTTCGAGACTTAAGATCTTGTGAAGATCCAATGCGCGCACCAGCACGGTGAGTCCGTAGGGCGGGTAAGCCAAGTCCGCGCGAACGCCTTGGCTCGTCGCTGTTCCTCCCAACAACCCGCAGCGAATATTCCGCACCTCGACGAGGGGAAGCTTTTCGTGCAAATCCCACTCTCCCTCTACGGTCAGAGTGAGATCGGTCACGTCGACACCAGTCTGAATGGAGGCAATGGCGACCTCGGCCGGTCGTGACACGGCGATCCGTTGGAGCCCTTCGATCGCCACATTGAGCTTGGTACTGATGCCTGTCAGCTCAACGTCTCGATATTGACCGCCCAACCTTTCGACGAGAATGTCAGCCGATCCCCCTTGCATATGCAATTGCTGCTGCGCATTGGTCGCCCACCGCCAGTTGAAGGTGGCGGCCACGCTGCCGGCAGTGACATCAATCGGAAACGACCAAGGAGACCACAGGTTTCCGAGACGGAACGTCGCGCGGTCAAAGACAACTGGATCCAGCATGCCATGCGCGGTGCCGCGCCCCGTCGACCATTCATGTTCAAGTTGTGCGACTGCCTTGATGGGGTGCCCCTTGCTTCGGGTCTGAAATTCAGCTTTGATCAAGCGGGAATCCGCCATCACCCGCATCGACAGATCAAGTGGCGCGCTTCGCGCAGCCGCATGCTCCAACGCGACGCCCTCAAGAGCGACACTCAGCTCAGCGTGATAGTCCCTGGCAGAGCCTTCCGTGCGTTCTATTTTGAACGAGGCCCGTTGCATGGCGACGCGAGCGTCCCCCGCCTGAACTCGAGGTGACCGCCATACCCAATTGGCTGGACCCGACGACCACAGTGCGGTCAAGAGATCAACGTCGAGAGGTAGCGGTTCTTCGAGCTGAAACACGCCGCCGCTGATTCGAAACGGCCCCTGATTGAAATCTGAAAAGGCGACTGTCGATGATGGACTCACGGTTCCTCGAAGCGTGGTCCCCGTCCACGAAACCTCACCTTGAAGCTCCCCCGTGACCTGCTTGACGTTGAATCGTTGATGCCAGGCAGAAGGCAAACTTCCTTTGACGAGCACATGGCCGTCGGCGCGATCGAGACCAATGCCACGGCCGACGATTTGGGCGACGGTGCATTCGGCGTAGATTGGTCCACCCTGGACTCCGTAGGAAATCCGCACGGGTCCCGAGGCGGTGAAACGAGGCGGAGACTCGGTCCAAAACAATTCGCCCGTGCTATCTTGCGGATTGTCGAGACGCACCGGCTGTGGTCCATATTGTGAAACCGCAGTGAGCAGTCCAATATCTTTCATCGCTTTCCCGGTTACAGTCGCCGTCGCCGAGGCGCCTGCCGGCAGCGTCCAATGGATCAGCCCGGCATTCCCTGAGAGCGTTCCGGTTGTCTTGATCGCTAGATCTTTTCCATAGCCTTTGAGCTCCGGAAGCACGGCCGTGATCTGTACGGTCGCATGCACTTCCGTCGCAGGATCGTTCATGAGGGACGCCACCGGCACACCGGAAGCCGCAGTGCCCGTCCAATGAACCGTCACATTGCCGTCAACCCGTTGCCATTCCGGACCGATCGGAACCAGCAGAGCCAGGAATGGCGCAAGTTCCCGCACATTGATTTCCAGGACGCCCTCGATATGCACCTGAGCGTCTTTGGGAACCGCCTGCGACCGCCAGAGTACGAATGGCGACGCATTCGGCTGGGCTGCGCGCAGTTGCAGTGCCATATCGGCTGGTGATTGACCCTTGATGCGGAGTTCATAGGGAATGGTCTCCACGCCTTGTAGCAACATCTCAACGACCAACGCTTCCCGATCATGTTTGATCGTCCCGGTCATGACGACGGTGCGAAGAGGCCCCGTGGCCTGCTCTCGAAACAGTTTGAAATCTTCAAGCCGAACTTCATCCCAGGGGAAAAACGGCAACCGTTGAACGACGTCACTAGCGGTCAACGCATTCAGCAATGAATCCGGAGCATCCTGAATAGACGGCGTGTGCTGCTCACCTTGATCGGAAGCAGCCGGTAAGGTCAGGGTCAGGATCTCAACCGAGACCTGCCTCAGTGTCAGACGATCGACACGACCTGACAATAAGCCGATCAATGTGTACTCAGCCTGAGCGTTAGTCAGGGACGCGGTGACCATTTCACCCGCCAATCGTCTCGTCAGCGTGATCCGTGGTACGGTCAATGACCGCAAACCCGGCCGACCGAGACTGATTTCCACCTGCTCATATCCCTCATGCTCAAGCCACCGTTCGAGAAGCGTCGACGCGATGGAAGGAAGTGCGATCCATGCCGTCACGAGGGCCAACAACAATACCACCATGATTTGCATGGAACGGAACGCCTGGTTCATGACGTAGAGTCAGACTTCCTGAAGATTGCATCGTGCTGTTGGGCCAGCATTCGTCGCATTGGCTTCATGATCATTTCTCGTTAAGATGCCCCAGCGATGAGCGGACAGACACAGGTCATTGAGCGGATCGATTGTTGGCCGGTCGACATTGCCCTGACGGATCCGTTTGTCGTCGCGACCGGATCACGTACCGTTGCAGAAAACCTGTTCATACGGATCACGTTGTCCGATGGCTCGCGAGGGTACGGTGAAGCGGCGCCATTTCCCGAAGTTGGCGGAGAGACACGTGCCGCAAGTCTCGCTGCTGTAAGCCAGCTGGGCCGCACCATGCTGGGCTATTCTGCCGGTCAATTCAAGAACCTTGCAAAGCGACTGCGAGACCAGGCGCCCGACCAGCCAGCCGCTCGATGTGCGTTGGAAACTGCGCTGCTTGATGCCCATTGCCGAGCACATCAGCTGCCCCTGTGGGCGCTGTGGGGTGAATCCGACCTGCATGAGCATGAAACGGATATTACGATTCCCATTGAAACCCCACAGAAAACCCTCGCGCTAGCACGAGGCTGGCACGCCAAGGGGTTTCGTCTCTTCAAAATGAAGGTCGGCAACGATGTAGACGGTGACGTGCGCCGTCTTGAAGCCGTCCATCGTGAGCTGTCCGGCGTAGCCTTCATCGGCGACGGCAATCAAGGATTTTCCCGTCAGGAATGCCTGGCATTCGTCCGAGGAGTGGCTCGCTTCGGCGGCAGACTTGTCTTACTCGAACAACCGCTCGTGCGGGAAGACCTGGAAGGGCTGGCCGCCATCCGGCGTGACACCGGCGTCCCTGTCGCCGCGGATGAATCGGTTCGTTCACTTGCAGACGCGCGGCAGGTCGTCGCACAAGCGGCCGCCGACTATATCAACATTAAAATCATGAAAACTGGGGTGATCGAGGCGTACGAGATCGCTCTCTTCACTCTTGCTTCGGGTCTCAAACTGATGATCGGCGGGATGGTCGAAACGAGAATTGCGATGGGTTGTTCCTTCAGCCTGGTCCTCGGGCTCAAAGGATTTGAGGTGCTCGATCTGGATACGCCGCTGCTTCTCAACAGCGATCCCGTCATTGGCGGCTACACCTATAGCGGACCTCGCCTACTCCCTTGGCGTGAACCGGGTTTGGGCATGACCGTTGGCCCACCCAACGTAATGACAACGTTGAGTCGGTGAATATCAGTTACTCTCCTTCACATTTCTTACAGTTCAGCACCTCTCCCAAATGCTGGTCTCGACCCGCTTCGGTCAACACCCATGGTCTGTTGGTCATCGGCGGCTGATGGCGGACATGCTGCCCATGGCCGCAGGCCAAATCGGCCACCCAGTCGCCATGCTCGTCCTGATGATATCCGATGATCGGCTGGTTCATGAACAGCGGTCCGTGGGACAGGCACTGCCTGCCCATTACAGTGCTTGAAATGGCCGTTCGGGCCGCACGTCGGCCGGAAGAAAGATCCAACGACCTGAGACGTCGACATCGAACGATCCAACAAACAGGAGTCCCGCCTCGACTGATCGAAACTCCACAAGCTCGATGCGACAGCTCTGCAGGTCGAAGCGACGCACATCGAACTGCCCGATGACATAGAACCGGTCCATGGTCCCTCGGTACAGATTGCGCCGGCTGACGCCCCCTGTATCCGGAAAAAGTTCGCTAGTGGCCGAACAGCCAGATGGAGTGGTGACAGTTAGCTTGAGATTGAACCGGGCCAGAAAGGGATGTGTAGCCACCCGTGTGACGGTCACCCGCAGACCTGGAGGCGTAATCTCTGCCACAGCAGACACCGGCACGTCACTGTTACAGCCGAGGAGCAGCAACAGGGCCACGACCACTGCACCGGCTCGCCCTTGGGCAATCACTTCGCCGAGGGAATTTTCGGAGCGGCTCCAATCGTATCAAGACCGGCCTGCGCACAGGCGTCGTCAAGGTGCGCACCGGGAGCGCCGCCCACTCCGATGCCCCCCACCACTTCGCCACTGATTTCGATCGGCAGCCCGCCACCAAGGATCAAGATGTCGGGATTCATTTCTCTCAGTGCCTGCAGTGTGGGCACCTTTGCGATCAATTCTGCCAGTTCGGTCGTCGGTCGACGTGAGCTTGCGGCGGTATAGGCCTTCTTTCTACTGCTGTCGACCGTGTGAGACCCTGCACCATCGGCCCGACCCATGGCACGAAGCACACCGGCCCGGTCCACGACGGACACACTGACTCGATACCCGTCCTTCTTACAGGCCTCCATTGCGCCCTGTACCGCTTTGGTGGCCAGGGACAGGGGTAACACAGATTCCTTGGGTAACTCATCCGCCCAGGTGCCAGCCGCGAACAAAATCGTCGCAGCTAAGCAGAATGCAGTGATGCTTGCGTGAGCGCCTCCAGACGACTTCCGACGAATCATGCGTGTGTCTCCTCTGGTAACGGGTGGTGAAAACTGCCAGCGAGACTACGAAGCGGGGGGAGAACTGTCAAGTGGAGGAAAAGAATCTACCTTGGAAAGGGAAAAGGAAGAGGAGGGAGGTTTAACTCCAGACGACACGTTCCTGATTGAGGAGATAGTCGATCACTTCGATACTATCGCGCATTTGAGTCTGGGCCCGCTCCGACATCGGAATCACCGCTCCACAGATTTTGCCCGGCTCGATATCATCAAGAGAGGGGATGCCTTCGGGCCCGCGTTTTTCCAGCTCCTGTTTGTAGCTTGCCACGCTTGATCCTCCTTAATGATGAACCCAGCAATTCTTGCGCCAACGAGTTCAGCCTGGATGAAGTACTTGCGTACTGATAGCTTAGCACATGGCTGGACGGTGGCTAGTCCATACATGGAAGACGTTGAATCTTAATGACTTTTACTGGAAATTGAGCGGAGGAAGCGCCCCAAGGAACGGAAACGAACCGACCTTGATGAGCGGAGTGTCTGGGCGCAGCCGGAAGTCATCTTTGGCCGGATCGACAAAAAATGGATCTCCAGTGATATCCGACTGGGCTTTGAGCTCAGGGGCAGGCTGATTGGGATTTCCCACCCGGAGGTAATCTCCCTCGGTGTTATAGAAGGCGTTATATGAAGTGGCTGCGCGGCTCGAAGATGCGACGAGAAACCCCACCCGGTTGAGACCGACGACGTTGCCACTGACATCGCTTTGAGACTGGCCAAGGAAGGCGGCGCCGCCCCCATTTTTCACGAGCGTATTGCTGACGAGCACGGCTTTCGCCCGGTCGTTCACCACGACGGCCTCAAAGAGGCTTCTGGTAATGACGTTTCGCTCCACCCGAACGTTCGATTTCCCGGCCACGTTCACCCCGTGGTCGTTGTCGTGGATAAAATTACCGATCAGAATGGCCTGGGAATCGGCAAACTGCACGCCCGTCGTTTCGCTGCCCCCGATGGTGCAGTCTTCGATGCGGGCGTCCTCGACTTGTTGACTGAACAACATTCCGTTGACTGTCAATCGCTTGAGAACCACGCTCCGACCGTTGAACAACCCGACCGCATGCCCGCCATGCTCATTGATCGTCATATCGCTGATTTCGATGTTGGTTGCGCCGTACGGCCATTTTCCGACGTGGAGGACTCCGACCAAATCTTCGCGGCCAACCAAGGTGACCTTGTCCTGGCCCGCACCGATGAGCTTGAGCTGATCCTTGCTGTGAATCGTGATGTCCTGTTCGTAACGTCCCGGCTTGAGGAACACTGTGTCCCCCTTGCCCGCCGCATCGACGGCCTCTTGAATGGACTTAAAATCACCGCTTCCGTCCAAAGCTACCACGAGGATCCGTGGATTCGGCGCTGAACCGCCATCTGCGCGGCCACCCATGCCCGCCAGCAGAAATGCCAAAGCCACGCAAATGATCATTCTCGCCGGCATAATGTCGACGTTCTTACAGGCGCATCCGGCCGGAAGTCAATCCATCACGGCCATCGCTCAACGACATTCTCCAACTCTCGTGCTATTCTCTCCCGCATGATTGTGGTGGGCTTGACCGGAGGAATCGCGACGGGGAAAAGCACCGTTGCACAGATGTTCAAGCGATGCGGCGCAGTCATCATCGATGCTGATCAACTCGCCCGTGATGTTGTACGACCAGGGAAACCGGCTTGGCGCGATATTGTGCAGGTGTTCGGCAATGGTGTGTTGAACCCGAACCGGTCGATCAATCGCCATGTACTCGGGTCAATTGTCTTCCACAACCAACGAAAACTCCGGAGACTTGAACGCATCATCCATCCGCGTGTGGCCCGTGAACAGCGACGGCTTTGCCGCCGGATTGTCAAACGCTCGCCTCGTGCCGTCATCGTGTACGAAGTGCCGCTGCTGTTCGAATCCGGTGCCGACAAGCGCGTGGACAAGATCATCGTTGTCACGACAGATCGGGAAACGCAAATCGCGAGATTGAAGAAACGGAACGGTCTCACTCGTGCGGAAGCGCTCCGCCGCATCACAAGCCAGATGCCCTTGAGACAAAAAACCCGTCGAGCAGATATCGTGCTCAACGGATCCAAGCCCAAATCTGTTCTCAAGCGTGAAATTCGTCGACTGACACGGAGGTGGGTCCACTCGTCTGGACGCCCCATGTAATCCCCTCATTTCCTGTGCTAGATTGACACCATGCGCAACGTCCTCATCATCGGATCGGGACCGGCAGGTCTCACCGCAGCGGTCTACGCGGCACGCGCCAACTTGTCTCCCCTCCTCATTGAAGGCTGGCAATCGGGCGGACAGCTGACAACCACGACCGAGGTGGAAAACTTCCCCGGATTCGCGAAGGGCATCATGGGCCCGGAGCTCATGAAAGAAATGCGGGCACAAGCCGAGCGGTTCGGAACGACGTTCCTTACGGGCGACGTCACCTCGGTCGAATTCCGCAAACACCCCTTCACAGTCACCGTCGATCAAGAACAGACCATCGACACCCGGACCGTCATCATCGCGACCGGCGCCTCGGCGATCCAAATCGGGCTCAAGAACGAGGCACGATTGACTGGGCACGGGGTCTCGACATGCGCCACCTGCGACGGATTCTTCTTTCGCGGGAAGGAATTGGTTGTCGTCGGGGGAGGCGACAGCGCCATGGAGGAAGCGAATTTTCTCACCAAATTCGCCACAAGGGTGTTCGTTGTCCACCGCCGCGATAAGTTGCGCGCTTCGAAAATCATGCAGGAGCGCGCGCTCAAGAATGAACGTATCTCGTTCATTTGGAATTCCGTCGTGGAAGACATCCTCGGGGACAACGTGGTTACTGGCGTCCGGCTCAGGAATCTCGTCATGGACACCACCTCGACGCTCCCTGTTTCCGGCGTCTTCGTCGCGATCGGTCATCGACCGAACACGGCGTTATTTGCCGGACAACTGGACATGGATGCCAAAGGATATATCGTGACCAAACAGGGGACAGCCACCAGCGTGCCGGGGGTGTTCGCCTCGGGAGATGTGCAGGACTCGACGTATCGCCAAGCGGTTACGGCCGCGGGTACGGGATGCATGGCCGCGATCGATGCCGAGCGGTACTTGGAGCTCACAGGGCACAGCTGAGGAAGGCGCTGGGCTGCTGAAGAGATGCGCTGCGCGATCGTTCACTATCATGAACTGGCTTTGAAAGGCCGGAACCGCGACTTTTTTGAGCGGCAGCTCATCGGCAACATTCGCACGGTCCTGAAAGATCTCGGTGCGACACGCATCGAAAGTCTCCGCGGCCGGCTTCGCATCATCCTTCCCGAGCATCTCAATGATCACAGCGCCAAAGAACGTCTAGCTTCTGTGTTCGGTATCGCCAATTTTTCCCTGGCTCATGCGGTGCCGCTGAACCTGCTCAAACCGGACCTAGAAGAATTGATGCGCGGCATCGGCGCCGCAACCACTCGACGGACGTTCGACACCTTTCGTGTAACCGCGAAACGGGCCGACAAACGCCTTACGCTCACCTCGATGGATGTCGAGAAGGCGGTGGGCAAGTACCTCTGTGACTTGACGGGCAAGACCGTGAATCTCACGACGCCCGACCTGACAGTCTACATCGAGCTGCTGACGAAAGATGCTTACTACTCTCTGGACAAAATCCAGGGGCCCGGCGGGATGCCGGTCGGTGTCAGCGGAACGGTGACCTGTTTGATTTCAGGAGGCATCGACTCACCGGTCGCTGCTTACCGCATGATGAAACGGGGCTGTAACGCGCTCTTCGTCCATTTTTCCGGCCGTCCGCTGGTCAGTCGAGCGTCGGAGGACAAGGTCCGGGAATTGGTGCAAATCCTGACTACGCACCAATACCGCTCGAAGCTGTTCATCGTCCCCTTCGGCGAAATCCAACGTGAGATCGTGGCGGAAGCGCCTGCACCCTACCGGGTCGTGTTGTATCGCAGGCTGATGGTCCGTATCGCCGGCGAGATTGCGCTGGTCAATCGCTGCTGGGGGCTCGTGACCGGAGACAGCTTGGGGCAGGTGGCATCACAGACGCCAGAAAATCTGTCAGTCGTCGAAGAGGCGGCTGAGCTGCCGATTCTCCGTCCGCTCATCGGCATGGACAAGCTCGAAATCACGGATCAGGCGCAGCGCATCGGCACATTCACGACGTCGATCGAACCGGATCAGGACTGTTGTTCGCTTTTCGTTCCGCCGCACCCAAGCACCAAAACCCGTCTCGACGACATCCGCAGAATCGAGCGAAGCCTTGATGTCGGAACGCTCGTCAAACAGGGTTTGGACAAGGCCGAGGCATCGGAATTCACTTTTCCGTCTTAGCCGCCCGTGCGCGTGCCTTTTCCTTCACAATGCGAAAATGCGCTTCGAGTTCTCGCCTGGTCGCCAGGGCCACCAGCCAATCCGGCACAATGGAATCGATGGCAACCCTGAGTTCAAAGTTCGCGTAGGTCTCCCTACCTTCGTTTGCCGGCCAAAGTTTCCACACCCGGTGATAGCGCGTGAAGTCTCCTCCCACGAGCTCGGTGACGATCTCCTGGATGCCTGTCGCCCGAGATTCGGTCACCAGCCGCCGCTCACCGGGCAGTAGTGCGTGCTCAATGCGCAGATCGGTTGTCACCACGTCCTGTCGGATTTGCAGATCAACGAGGCGCATCCGCACTTCAAAGAGCTCAGGCCAGTGCGGAAAATCCGTTAAAATTGTGTGGATGATCTCAGGGCTGGCCGGAAACAGAACGCGGGCCGTGGCGATGACTCCACCGGCGGGATCTGTCTTGACGTCAAGAAATTCCTGCGGAGCGTCAGCGGCGGAAACGGGTGTCCAACAGAGAAGAGGCAGGAGACAGAGGAGGAACAGTCGGACACGCGATCCGTTCTTATCCGACGATCGCATCGAGCAGCCGCTGGTGGATCTTCCGCACCCGTTCCAGCTGTCCTTTCGCGGCGAACCGCTCGTAGAATCCTTCGGCGCGGAATTCTTTTGCCAGTGCCGCCCACGGCCTGACGATTTCGGCAAACGGCTTGTGGGACCGCTGTGCATCCCAGTCGGCAATCAACTTCCTGTCCACGATGAGGTCGTCCAGCACACGAATGAGAGCCTTGAGCGTCACATCCCGCGTGAACATATAGCGTTCGTTGTTACCCCACACTTCTTCCATCACCTCTTTCACACCTTTCAAATAGTCCCTCACCAGCGCATAACAACGGTCAGCCTTCATCCCAAGATGCGATTCCACCCAGCGCTTATGGGCGGTCACCACCTTGAGCAACTCGTTGAAGACCTCGGATTGGAGAATCCACTTCTCCTGTTTGCTCCGTCCACCCAGTCGGTTGATCTTGTACTGGAGCGGCGAATCGTCTTCAGCATAGAGCAGATTGACGACCTTCGCGGAAAACTTCTTTTCGGGCGTCTCCCAGGACACTTTCTCGTAAAGGTCAACCAAGTGCGACCGGTTGATACGGGTATGCGTGCTGTTGATGATGACGAACATTTCCGTGGCGAAATCGCCGCTGCGGCCATCGAATAACACGCAAGGGACCTCGACATTGGCAATCTGGTCCGGGTGTTTGGCGCGGAAAAAGTGGAGTCCTGCCAGCCGGTGCTGGCCGTCGATCACGAGGTATTTGCCTTTGGGCTCGCTTAAATGGCCCACGGATTCGGAGTCGCCCGAGCGCTGGAAGCGGAGCGTCTCGTCCGTAAAAATCAAGATCGTTCCGGGAATCATCGGTTGTGCGACCACGGTCTCATAAAAGTTGACGATCTGTTTGACTTTTTGCCGATTCAGTTGACGCTGAAAGCCCTTTTCGCTTCGTTCAATCCCCGCGATGAATTGCGCGACGTCGTCATGCTCGGAGATCTTCGCCTGGGCGATTTCTTCGCCTTCAAAAAAGTACCGACTCGTAAACCGCACTTTGTCCAGGAGGTCGACCGCATTGTAGGCGATGAAGTAAAACGTGCCTTCCTTTTGACGGATGCGCGTCGCGAGCATGGGTGTCCTCCCCTAGATATTGCCCCTCAATATGAGCATTCTGTCCAATCAGATTCTACGCAGTCGTGTCGGTGGCCGCAAGCGAAGAGACTGTGCTACCATCCCACATGCACAGGGGACATCTCCGGTTGCTCATTGGTGGAGTATTCGTCTACTGCGTCTTAGGGTTGCCGCTACCGGATAGTGATGCCCAGATGCCTTCGGAATTTCCCGCGACGACTGAACAGGCCTGCAGTTTTGGCATGGCGAAGGGCGAACCCTCTCACGCATGCCAGGTACCCATCCCTGCCGGCTGTCTTGTCGCCAATGCGCCCGGCACGAACAAGCCTTGGACGACAATCTCTAAAGGAGGCAAAACCCTTTGCCGCTTCGACGAGAAGAAGACCGATTGGAAAACTAAGATCACCGGGACCTGCGGCCGCTGCAGCACTGCTCAGTGCTCCGTTCAATTCATCGTCCGATTCGACTGTAATCCCCACTAATTCGTTTCGACCATGTCTCGGTCGTAGTCCCGACGTGCGATCCGTTAACATCTATTGATCATGTCGCTTGCAGAGACCATCAAACGGGAAGCTCGGTCGCTGGGCTTTGCCGCCGTCGGGATTGCGGCAGTTGGCCCGGAGGCGTCAGCCGATCATCTGTTCGATCGGCTACAAGAATGGTTGCGTCGGGGATTTCACGGCACCATGTCCTGGATGGCTCGTGACCCGTCACGGCGTGCGGACCCGCGCGTCGTCCTGCCCGGTTGCCGCTCGATCATCGCCGTCGGAATGAACTACGACACTGGCCATCGCGCGACGGAAGCAAGGGGGTATGGCCGCATCGCCCGCTATGCCTGGGGCAAGGACTACCACCGGATTCTTGGGGACCGACTGACGCTCCTTGAAGCCAGATTGCGTGAATTGGTGCCAGGTGTCGCAACACGGTCATATGTCGACACCGGCCCGATCATGGAAAAGGCCTGGGCGCAACAGGCTGGCATTGGCTGGATCGGGAAACACTCGAATCTCGTGTCGACTGAGCATGGGAGCTGGCTGGTGCTGGGTGAGATTCTCACGACGCTCGAACTGTCTCCGGACGCGCCGGCGACGGATCTCTGTGGAAGTTGCTCAGCGTGCATTCAGGCCTGCCCGACTCATGCCATCGCTGAGCCTTACGTCGTCGATGCGACCCGGTGCATCTCCTATCTCACGATCGAATTCCGGGGCGCTCGGGAAGACATTGCCAGCGACCTCGCCTCAGGCATGGGAAACCGTATCTTCGGATGCGACGATTGCTTGGACGTCTGTCCATTCAATCTTCGGGCGGAACCCACTACCGACCCGGCATTTCATCCTTCGGCGACGACGCTCGCTCCGCGGCTGGAGGAACTGGCCGGGTTGGATGAAGGCGCCTTTGCCGATCGATTTCGCCAGAGCCCGATTCGAAGGGCTTCGCTACCAGGCTTGCGACGCAACGTTATGATCGCCCAGGAGAATGAGTAGATGGATTTACCTAATGTTACTACCTTGCTCTAATCAACCACTCCGACCCCTTCCATCGGCCCTAAAATAGGAGTAGGCTACGTTTGACTCTTCGACGGTTCGCGGTGGAGCCTGACAAAGGAGCGCTCCTATGCACGCCCCGATCGTCGCACTGATATCGGCTGACACCTCCTCGAGAACAGCTCTCGAGCGCGCACTCTCCGATCAAGCCTTGACCCTTCTTGTGGCAGCTACGACAGAAGCCGGTCTCCGCCTGCTGGCCGAGCGACATGACCTAGACTTGGTCATCTGCGATGACAGCGGCGGCCGGATTGCACGAAAATCCGTGCTCGCGCGGGCCGCAGAGTCTGACAAACAGATCCCTGTCGTCGTTCTTGGCGAATCCGATACCGCCAGCGCCGCACTCAACGCCGTCCGAGAGGGTGCGGTCGATTATCTGCCCAAGCCCGTTACCACCGATGCAATCAAGGCCTCTGTCCGGGGCCCGTACATGATTCGCCCGACGGCCGACCTTCCCCAAGAAGGCCTACCCGCCTTCGACCATATCATCAGCGTCTCTCCCCAAATGCAATTGGTGAAGCGGCTCGCCGGAGAAGTTGCGGTTACCGATGCAACTGTGCTCATCACCGGTGAAAGCGGCACTGGCAAGGAACTGTTTGCGCGCGCCATCCACGCCGCCAGCCCGCGATCGAAAGGGCCCTTCCTCGCGTTGAATTGTGCCGGCATTCCCGAGCCGCTGCTCGAGTCAGAACTCTTCGGCTATCAACGCGGCGCCTTTACGGATGCCAAGCATGCGAAACCGGGCAAGTTTCAGCTGGCTGCCGGCGGAACGCTGTTTCTGGACGAAATCGGCGAGATGAGCCTTCAGGCACAGGCCAAACTACTCCGCGTGCTGGAAGATCACGTCGTCGATCCCCTTGGTGATACGCACAGCGTCAAAGTGAACATCCGCGTCATTGCTGCCACCAATGAAGACCTGCCGGCTCAGATCAAAGCCGGACGCTTTCGGCTAGACCTGTTCTATCGATTGAATGTGTATCAACTCCGACTTCCACCCCTTCGTGAACGGCCGGATGACATCGAACCCATTCTGCGAGAGTTCCTGAAGCACGCGCGCGAACATCGCGGCTGCCGCATTCAAGGCATTGCTCCAGAAGCGCTGGCACTCCTCGAGCGACACGATTGGCCTGGCAATGTGCGTGAGCTTCATAATGTGGTGGAGGGACTGACGATCACCTGCAAGAGCGGAACGATCCAACCAGAACATTTACCGCCAACATTCCGCGCGGCGAAGGCCTCCGTATCGAGCGTCCCGTCGGAAAAGACGTCTCTGCTCGCGTTCGGACTCTCGTTTCAGGACATGGAGAAGAAAATACTGGAAGAAGCGCTTCGGAAGGCGGCCGGCAACGTTTCCGAAGCAAGCCGCCTGCTCAAGATTACGCGCAATACGCTTCGCTATCGGATGGCCAAATATCACATTTCGTAGGCGGACCAGGAACGGTCCGCCTACCAGCCACCTATCGTATCGTCACAATTGTGACGCCATCACCACCTTCGCCTCTGTCGCCCGGGCGGGCATGCGCGACGTAGGGCGAATCTTTCAGATAAATCCGCAGCGTCGCCTTGAGCTTTCCCGTTCCATGGCCATGAATGATACGGAGAGCGGGGGTGCCTTCAAGCGTCGCCCGATCCAACGCGGCGGTCACATGCTCCAGCGCCTCATCGGCTGCATAGCCTCGCACATCCACGACCGTATGTTCTTCGGCATGGTAAGACCGACCTGCCACCGACCGATTGACTATCGAGGCGGGGGCAACCGGGTGCGCCGGTACCGAACTTTGCCCTACTCCCACCAGATTGGCCACGGTGGCGAGCAATTCGCCTTCCCCGACCTTCACGCGAACGCGCTTCTTGCCTTGAGGCGACTCCAGCAAGGTGCCGGTCATACCCAGACCCCCGATCTCGACCTGATCACCAGCCTCTAGCTGCTCGAGGGAGATTGGTACAGCCGCAGGCTCGAGGTCCGCATGTGCTTGAGCCTGAAGATCCATCAGACGCTGTTTGGCTTCCTTCGCCTTGATCAATTTCTGTTCACGCTTCACTTCGTCGACGGTCGCTTGGACTTCCGCTCTGGCACGGCTGAACTGTTCCTGCAAACGCTTTTTGATGCCTTTGCGCTCTTCACGCTCGGTGGCCTCCAGCTGTGCGAGCTTCGCTTTTGCTTGTGCAGCCGCATGTTCGGCCTCGACCTTTGCCTCCTCGGCTCGTGCAAGATCGATGGATAACTGGTGTTGTTTGGCCTGCAGATCACTGAGCATCCGCTCGAAGCTCCGATCCTCCGATTTCAACGCGTGCCTCGCCTTGTCGAGGAGTGTCTGTTCCATGCCCAGACGTCCGGCGATCTCCATGGCCGACGACCCGCCTGGCACTCCCATGAACAATCGATAGGTCGGAGCAAGCGCCGCGAGATCGAACTCCACGCTGGCATTCGCGAAGCCCGGTGCCATTTGCGCGAGGATCTTCAGCGAGCGGTAATGCGTGGTGACGATCACCTTCATGCCGAGTTCGGCGAGACGGCACAGCAAGGCCTCGGCCAGCGCCGCGCCTTCGATAGGATCGGTCGAGGTGACCGGCTCGTCGAGCAAGACAAGCGCCTGCCGCCCCGTCTGGGCTCTTTTCAGCAACTGAACCATCTGTGTCATATGGGCGGAGAAGCTCGACAAGTCACGAGCGAGGTCCTGAGCATCGCCGATATCTGCGAAGAGCTCTGGAAACATCGCCATTTCCGACTCTGGCTCACAGGGCAAGTGCAGGCCCGACCTGACCATCAGGGCAAAGAGTCCCACAATTTTCAATGTCACGGTCTTCCCGCCGGTGTTCGGCCCAGAAATGACCAGAACCTGGATCCGCTCGTCGAGCACAAGGTCGTTGGCCACGACCTGCGGTTTGGAGAGAACCAAGAGCGGATGCCTCGCCTGCTTCAGGCGTATCCGGCCCTGGTCATTCAACGACACGGGATTCGCTCTGAGCTGCCGTCCAAAGGCGGCGCGTGCTGCGACGACATCCAACTCCGCGAGCGCGTCAAGTCCGGCAAGAATGATTCCGGATTTTTCTGCGAGCCTCCCCGAGAGCTCGCGAAGAATTCGCATCACTTCGCGATCGATCTCACGATCGGCGACCTTGATGGCATTATTCAGATCGACCAGCTCACGAGGCTCCAGAAAGACCGTGGCGCCGCTTGAGGATACGTCGTGCACAATGCCGGGAACACGTCGCTGCATGTCGATCTTGATGGGGATGACATACCGACCTTCACGCTCGGCAAAATAGCGTTCCTGGAGCACCTCCGCATAGCGCTGCGAATGCAGGATGCCCTCGAGGCGATGGCGAATCTCTTGCTTGAGGTCGTTGGCGTGGTGCGTAAGGCGGCGCAGCTCGGGACTGGCCGAATCACGAATCGATCCATCAGGCTGAAGTGACGCGTCCAGCGCTGCCCTGATACCACGCAACTCATGTCCGGTTGCCAGCGCCGACGTCATGGCGGCCAGAGCAGGCGCGTCCTGCGCATGCCTGGTCAAATAGCGCTGGACGTCCTCCCACAGCGCGAGTACGACGGCATGGTCACGCAGCTCGTGAGATTCGAGCACCGCTCCCTTACCGGCCCGTCCGAGGGTTTCTTGCACGTCCGGAAATGCGATTGCCGGCATGGGATCGGGGCCGTCCTGGAGCTTGGTCATTTCCGTCGTCATTTGCTGGAGCCGGCGCGCTTCAGAAAGATCGGACGAAAGTAGGCCGGACCGTACCACCGCCGCGCTTCGCGTGGAACGGGTGTGAGCCGCGAGCAGCTCGAGCAACTTCCCCCATTCCAATGCTTCGGTCGTCTGATGCAACACCATGTCAGCCTCAGGTCGTGACTCTGCGTACCGGCAGGAGAACAAAAACTCTAGCGAACCGTTCGTCCGACACGCAAGCCGATACATACAGAGGAGGTGCCCTCTACTCGAGATGTGGAAAAATGCTCTGACAACGCGGGGTTACCACTTTTGTATCGCTTGACTCAGAGGGGCGCTCGCCGATACTATCGCCCTCGCCGCAACGCCAATACCTGCGTTTTTTGGAGGGACGGTTTCACCATGGCTATTAAAGTGGGCATCAATGGATTTGGCCGGATTGGCCGCAACGTCTTACGTGCCTCTCTCGGCGATCCGGACTTGCATTTCGTTGCTATCAATGATCTCACCGACGCCAAGACTCTGGCCTATCTGTTGAAGTACGACTCCGTTCACGGCACGCTGAAGGGAAGCGTTGAAGCCAAGGACGATCAGATCCTGGTCGATGGCAAACCAATCAAAGTGCTGGCCGTCAAGGATCCGAAGGAACTGCCCTGGAAGGACCTGAATGTCGAAGTCGTCCTCGAATCGACCGGACGTTTTACCGATCGGGAAGGCGCGGGTAAGCACCTCTCGGCGGGCGCCAAGCAAGTTATCATTTCAGCTCCGGCGAAAGACCCCGATGTCACCATTGTACTGGGCGTCAACGAAGACAAGTTTGATCCGAAGACCCATCACATCGTCTCCAACGCCTCCTGCACTACCAATTGCCTGGCCCCCGTCGCCAAAGTGCTCCTGGAGACGTTCGGTATCAAGCACGGCGTGATGACCACCATTCATTCGTACACCAACGATCAACAGCTGCTGGATCTTCCGCACAAGGATCTGCGACGCGCGCGAGCCGCCGGCATGTCGATGATCCCGACGAGTACCGGTGCCGCGAAGGCCTTGCACCTCGTGCTCCCGCAGTTGAAGGGCAAAATGGACGGGCTCGCGATTCGAGTGCCCACCCCCAACGTCTCTCTCGTGGACCTGACAGTGGAAACCGAAAAGGACTGCGATGTGGCCGCGGTCAACGACGCGTTCCGAAAAGCCGCGAACGGGGCGTTAAAGGGCATTCTCCATTACTCGGAGGATCCGATCGTCTCTATCGATCAGAAAGGCGACGATCATTCCGCCACGGTCGACGCTCCGTTGACGACGGTCATCGACAAACGACTCGTCAAAGTCACAGCCTGGTACGACAACGAGTGGGGGTATTCCTGCCGCGTGCGCGACCTGATCAAGGTCCTCGCGGCCAAATCCAAAGGCCGGTAAACCGCCACCTTCCCGCATGATTCGTCAGCCCGCTTCACGCTGACCCATAGGACCGTCATGAATTTGCATAAGCAGACGATCGACGACATCTCGCTGTCCGGCAAGCGGGTCATCATCCGGGCTGATTTCAACGTCCCACTCGACGATTCGCTGCAGATCACCGACGATACGCGCATTCGTTCAACGCTTCCGACCATTAACCGTGTGGTCGACGACGGCGGCAAAGCCATCCTCTGTTCGCACCTGGGCCGTCCGAAGGGCAAGTTCGATCCCCACTTCAGTTTGGCCCCGGTGGCCAAACGTCTCGGACGCCTGCTCGGCAAAGACGTGATCTTTGCGCCGGACTGCATCGGCCCCAACATCGAAAGCCTCGTCGCCAAAATGAAGCCTGGCGACGTCATGTTGCTCGAGAATCTTCGCTTTCACTCCGGCGAAGAAAAAAATGACGAGCTCTTTTCCAAATCGCTGGCTGCCCTGGGCGACATCTATATCAACGATGCCTTCGGCGCCGCGCACAGGGCCCATGCGTCGACGGTCGGCATCACAAAGTACGTGCCGGTCGCCGCCGCCGGATTTCTGCTCAAGAAGGAAATTGAGTATCTCGAGGGAGCGGTCGAAAATCCGGTCCGGCCGTTCGTAGCCATCCTCGGCGGAGCTAAAGTGTCGGGGAAAATCGGCGTCATCGAAAATTTGGGCAAGCGTGTGGACAAGGTCATCATCGGCGGCGGTATGGCCTTTACATTTTTAAAAGCGAAAGGGCTTGAGATCGGCAATTCGTTGGTGGAAAACGATATGCTGGATTTCGCCAAAGGCATCGAAGATCATGCCTTCTCTCGAGGCGTCAAATTCTATCTGCCGGTCGATTGTGTTGTGGCAGCCAGCCGTGAACCGGGTGCCGAAACCAAGATTGTCCCGGTCCAGGAAATTCCCAAAGGCTGGTACGCCCTCGACATCGGCCCCGCCTCCGTCAAGCTGTTTACGGAAGCCGTGCAAAATGCCAAAACCATTCTCTGGAACGGCCCGATGGGCGTGTTCGAAGTCGATGCCTTTGCGCGCGGCACCCTGTCGGTCGCACATGCGATCGCCGACGCCTATGCGCTCACGATCGTCGGTGGAGGCGAGACGGCGATGGCGATCCATCGAGCCGGAGAATCGGAAAACATTTCGTTCATCTCCACCGGCGGCGGCGCGGCGCTCGAATTATTGGAAGGTAAGCCGCTGCCAGGCCTGGTGGCTCTTCCTGAGCGCAACGACTAGCGAATTATCCAACCCGTGCGCACCACTCTCATCGTCGGCAACTGGAAGATGAACAAGACGGCTTCGGAGGCCGTCCGCTTCGTTCGAGAGTTGGTGACAACACTAGCCAAGGATCCCGCCGTGGAGACCGTAGTTGCTCCGCCTTTTACGGCATTGGAATCGGTCCGCAGCGTTCTAGGCTCTGCTTCTCATATTGCCCTCGGCGGCCAGAACCTGCACTGGGAGCAACAGGGCGCCTTTACCGGAGAAATCTCCGGTCCAATGCTGCGTGACCTCGGATGCACCTACGTCATCCTCGGTCATTCGGAGCGGCGGGCCTTGTTCGGCGAAAGGGATGGGGACATTCACAAGAAAGTCCGCTCGGCCTTGGCGAACGGACTTCGCCCAATCCTTTGCGTCGGCGAATCTCTCGACCAGCGTCAATCCGGACGCACGGAACCCGTGGTGACTGGTCAAGTCGCCGCAGGGCTGGCAGAGCTGAGTGCCCAAGAGTTGGACGCCGTCATCATCGCCTATGAACCAGTGTGGGCTATTGGCACCGGGCATGCCGCCACGACGGAACAAGCCGTTGCCGTGCATCGCGCCATCCGTGCCTGTATCGCTGACGCCTGGAACACAGAAGCGGCTGAGCACATGAGAATTCTGTATGGAGGGAGCGTCACGCCGCAAAATGCCGAATCCCTGCTGAGTGAATCGGACATCGATGGCGCGCTCGTTGGCGGGGCTTGTCTGAAGACAGAGTCCTTTGCTACAATCGTTCTCGCCGCAAAAAACAGACCGGTACATTAACTGAACCTATGCACACACTCGTGATCATCATTCACATCATCGCTTGCTTTTTGATGATTGGGGCCATTCTCCTGCAATCGGGGAAAGGTGCCGAAATCGGGGCGGCGTTCGGCGGCTCCAGTCAGACGGTGTTCGGCAGCCGCGGTCCGGCGAATTTTCTCAGCAAATTCACTGTCGTGGTGGCCGTCGTCTTCATGATGACTTCTCTGAGCCTCGCCATCCTCGCGAAAGAACGGACCTTCTCCTCCACCGTCATCGACCTCAAGAAAAAAGAAACCTCTCAACCGGCTCCGGCAGCTCCCGCCGCTCCGGCAGACAAGCCGGCCTCCGATTCGCATTCCTCCAGCGATCCCGCCGCCCACTAAGGACGCTCAATAAAGGCCGTCAGCGGCGTTCTCGCTCGCTCAAACCCTCAACGTACATCAAACCGTACGCTTCGGGCTTTCGCTCGCTGCGGCCTTGCCGACAACCTTTCTTGAGCATCCTGATGTCTTGAATCCAGCGTCGTCTCTGCGTTCGCTGCCGATAAGGCAGCTAGAGGCCATGTCTTGGCGCAGCAAGGGTCGGCGGGTGAGATAGAAGCGTTTGTTGAGCGTCCTCAGACGCGGGTGAGCCAGGAATCGTGAGAGTGATCTTCTCCGCGGACGATTGAAAAGAAGCGCTTCTGCAAAGCCACCGTGACAGGCCCCGGCTTGCCGGTGCCGATGCGGCGCTTGTCGATTTCTCTGACGGGCGTCAATTCGGCAGCCGTTCCGGTCACGAACACTTCGTCAGCGATATACATTTCGTCGCGCGTGAACCGCTCTTCAAGGACGACAACGCCCTGTTCGCGCGCAAGCTCGATCACGGCATTGCGCGTAATGCCTTCGAGAATGGATGTCAGCGGAGTTGTTTTCAATCGGCCCTTCCGTACGATGAAAATGTTCTCTCCGGTCCCTTCCGACACGTATCCCTCGGGATCCAGTAGAATGGCTTCGTCGTAGCCGTTCGCCTTGGCTTCGCGTTTGGCTAAAATTGAATTGACGTAGTACCCCGAGATTTTTCCTCTCGTCATCGACACGTTGACATGGTGGCGTGTAAACGACGAGACGCAGGCGCGCATGCCGTTGGCTAGAGCATCATCCCCCAAATATGAACCCCACTTCCAAGCGGCAATGGCCAACTTGATCGGATTGTCGCCGGGATAGACTCCCATGGCTCCATAGCCGATATACAGGAGCGGACGGATGTAACAGGCCTCGAGCTTGTTGGTCCGCACTGTCTCCACAATCGCTTCTGCGACCTGCTTCTTTTCGTAGGGAATCGTCATCATGCCAATATGAGCCGATTCGAACAATCGATCGACGTGCTCCGTCAGCTTAAAAATGGCCGATCCCGACTTTCCCTTGTAGCAGCGGAGTCCTTCGAAGGCGGCAAGTCCATAATGCAAGGAATGCGTCAAGACATGCACATTTGCGTCCGCCCAATTAACGAACGTGCCGTCCATCCAGATTTTTCCTTGCGGGTCCATCCTGAAGCGGACTATAGCAGCGGTTTTGAAGAAGCGTCAAGCAAACGAACCGGAGATGCGGCGCCGTAAAAGTGGCGAGTTATTGTGCAGTGTGCGGATGGACATCGAGATCAGCCTTGATGAGACCGGCGAGACGATGGGCCGCATGAGATGTCAGGTGTTCGATCCTCAATCCGAACTCATAGTGATTGGTCCACCGCACCGACGCGCGGGAGATTTCCAAAGGAGGATCCGCATCGCCGAGACTCAAGCGAATAGACACCTCGGTGCCCGGCGCGAGAGAATGATCACCCAGCACCCGTAAGCCGGTGCAGCTCAGGTTTTTCACCACGCCTTTTCCGATCGCGGTTCCACTCATGTAATAGGAGCTATACCACGTGGGAATGCGGCGATAAGGTCTGAGCACGAATCTGATTTTCGGGGTGTTACGCGATGTCTTCATAGGCTCACCTTACGCTGGTTATTGGTTGCAAAAATAGCCTACCAACAGGGGGTGGGAGGATCCTGCCTCAGACTTTCTTGACACCTTTTAAATCACTGTGATACATAACGACGTTCTGTTACGGAGGTCCTATCCCATGTACGCAATAGTGGAAACAGGTGGCAAGCAGTATCGGGTCGAAAGTGGGTCCCTAGTCCAGGTCGAACGGCTTCCAGGCGATGTCGGCGGCAGGGTGGAACTCGGTCATGTACGACTCATTCACGGGGACAAGGGTGTCCTCGTCGGGCAGCCGTTGGTCAAGGGTGCCAAGGTCATGGCGGAGATCATCGACCAAGGCCGGACTCGATCGATCATGGTCTTCAAGAAACAACGGCGGAAGAATTACCGACGCACGAAGGGCCATCGTCAGGAATTCACGAAATTACGGATCACTGGTATCGAAACAGCCTAAGCAAGGACAGTTATGGCAACAAATAAAGGCGGCGGTTCATCAAGAAACGGGCGGGACAGCAATCCGCAATACCTCGGTGTGAAAGCGTACGGCGGTGAAACCGTGAAGGCAGGCGCCATCATCGTGCGCCAGCGGGGGACCAAGTTCTTCCCCGGTTTCAATGTCGGCCTCGGCAAAGACCATACTCTCTTCGCCCGCGTGACGGGAATCGTCAAATTCGAGGGCGGACGCGCGCGACAGAAGGTCAGCGTCTATCCCGCACCCGCGGCCTCGTAACCACCGCGTTTCTCTTTCTTCTGAGTCACCACGCAGCCGTCGATAGATATGTACACACCATGGCGTGCATCTTCACGCCATGGCTATTGTTGTCTTCTTTGACGCGTTCTGGTCGGCTCCGCGAGGGGTAGGGGTTCGATGTTCGTTGATGAAGTTTCCATTACAGTGAAGGCCGGTCGTGGTGGCGACGGGAGCTGTAGCTTCCGTCGAGAGATGTTCGTGCCACGAGGGGGCCCGGACGGCGGCGACGGAGGCGATGGAGGCGATGTCGTGTTCACTGCATCGCAGCGGCTCACGACGCTTCTCGACCTTCGCTACCAGCGACATTATGAGGCGGAAGATGGGAAACCAGGCTCCGGATCGAATTGTACCGGACGAAGAGGAAAATCGGTCCAGGTCCTGCTCCCCGTCGGAACCGTCATTTACGACCTCAACACCGGCCACGTCCTTGCCGATCTGGTCGCAGAGGGCGACACGGCTACGGTCGCCCACGGCGGCAAAGGGGGGCGAGGCAACAGCCATTTTGCGACGTCCACCAATCGCGTGCCGACCCAGTTCGAACGGGGCACGGAAGGCGAGGAGTACGAGCTTCGGCTCGAACTGAAGCTGCTGGCTGATGTCGGCCTGATCGGATTTCCCAATGCCGGCAAATCGACGCTCATCGCTGCGATTTCCGCGGCACGGCCGAAGATTGCGGACTATCCCTTTACGACGCTCGTCCCGAATCTTGGCGTCGTACGGTATGCGGAAGATCGTAGTTTCGTGGTCGCCGACATTCCCGGACTGATTGAAGGGGCGCATGAGGGCAAGGGCCTCGGCATTCAGTTTCTACGCCACATCGAACGTACCTCACTCCTGCTCCATTTGATCGACGTCTCTGAATGGGCGGCAGAGGACCCGGTGACAAGCTTTGAGATCATGCGCCAAGAACTGGCGGCTTATGATCCGGAAGTGGCCAAGCGTCCATTTGCCGTCGTTCCCACGAAAATCGACGCGGCCGGGGACGGCAGCCGCCTGTCATCTCTTCACACCTTTTGCCAGCGTCGGAGCTTTCCTTGTCTGCCTGTGTCCTCAGCGACGAGAGCCGGCCTGACTGAACTGATCACATTCGTCGGTCAACGCATTGAGCAACTTCGGGTGACGGCATGCGAAACGAAGTCTTAAGGCAAGCGAAGCGGATCGTCGTCAAAATCGGGAGCAGTCTCGTCTCCTCCCGAGAGGCTGGTCTCGAACCCGAACGCATTGACCGTCTGGCAGAGGATCTGGCGGCGCTACGAGCGGCCGGCCGTGAAGTTCTGGTCGTGTCCTCCGGTGCGATCTTGTCAGGCATCAAAAAGCTGTCCCTCAAGGAGTACCCCAAGAGTCTACCGGTGAAGCAGGCGGCTGCCGCGGTCGGACAAAGCCGGCTGATGTGGGCCTATGAAAAATCCTTCGAGCGCCTCGGGATCAAGGTCGCTCAGATTCTCCTCACCCATCAGGACTTGGCCGACCGGCGTCGATTCCTAAACGCGAGACATACGCTGGCCGCGCTTCTCGAGTTCGAGGTCCTTCCGATCATCAACGAAAACGATACAGTGGCCGTGGATGAGATCCGGGTCGGCGACAACGATACCCTGGCTGCCGAGGTGGCCCATCTGGTCGACGCCGACCTGCTCGTGATCTTGTCTGATATCGACGGCTTGTTCACGGAAGATCCGCGGAAAAATCCTTCGGCTGAGCTCATTCCCTTGATTTCAGAGATCACAGACGACATCGAACGACGGGCCGGCGTCGCGACCGCGTTCGGGAGCACAGGTGGCATGGCCACGAAGGTTCGGGCCGCGAAAAAGGTCGGCGAATACGGAGTGGCGACGCTGATCGTGAACGGCCAGACGGGAGGCCTGTTGCCGCAGATCCTTTCCGGCAACAATCCAGGCGGGAGCCTTTTTCTCGCCAAAGCCCGTCGGATGAACAGCCGCAAGCATTGGATCGGGTATACCTTGCGGGCGCGTGGCGCGATCTCCCTGGATCAGGGAGCCGTCGAAGCATTGACCAAGCGCGGCAAGAGTCTGCTCGCGTCCGGTATTGTCACAGTGAGCGGCTCGTTCGAGGCCGGTGATCCGATCAGCTGCCTTGACCCCGATGGGAAGGAGTTCGCGAAGGGACTGGTGAATTGTTCCTCGGACACCTTGATGAAAATCAAAGGCCTGAAGACGTCAGAGATCCAACAGCGCCTTGGCCTGCAGGAGTATGAGGAAGTCATTCATCGGGACAATCTTGTCATCCTTTGAGCCGCCCGTGAGGTGTGAGTGTCGTCGCGCGTAGGTTTGTTGGGCGGTACATTCAATCCCATTCATAACGGCCATTTGGCGATTGCGCGCCAGGCTCGCGAGGCGCTCGCCATCGATCGTGTAGTCTTGATCCCGACGGGCGATCCGCCGCACAAGCCACATGAGAACCTTGCTCCCGCCAAGGACCGTTACGAAATGGTGCGGCTCGCCATCGCGGCCGATCCTTCATTGTCGATCTCCGACATCGACGTGCGGCGATCAGGAAAGTCGTACTCCATTGATACAGTCCGGCTTCTCCAGCAGGAATGCGGCACAGGAACCCAGCTCTATTTCCTGATCGGATTGGACGCCTTCCTCGAATTTCCGACGTGGCGAGATCCGGAAACTCTCCTCACACTCTGCTCGTTTGTGGTTCTTTCACGACCAGGTTTCTTGTTCCAAACGCTTTCCACAATGCCGATGATCCCACGGCTTCCCCAAGCATCGCTGATGGACCTTGATACCGGACGCAGTCAGCGTCTTGACGTCGCCATCGGCTCCCAATCGCTGATCTGCCTTCACTTGCCGCCCAGCAATGTGTCGGCGTCCGACATCCGCGAAAGAATTGCGAAGGGGACTCCCACGGCAAATCTGTTGCCGCCTGTGGTGGAATCCTATATACTTCAACATCATATCTACTAATAAGAGGACGCCGATCGCACGAACATCGAAGGCCACAGCCCTAGCCGTTGCGAGGGCCATGCTCGACAAGAAGGCCACGGACGTCCTCATCCTCCACGTTGCGAAACTGACCTCCGTCGCTGACTATCTGGTCTTGGCGTCTGCTGATTCGGATCGGCAAACCAGAGCGGTCGCCGACCATGTCGACGGCGTGCTCTCCCAATCGGGTGCCGGTGCCTTGAGCATCGAAGGGAAGGCGTCATCACAGTGGGTACTGATGGATTTCGGCGACGTGGTCGTCCACATTTTCCGACAGGACGCCCGTCACCACTACGGACTCGAGCGGTTGTGGGCCGACGCCAAACGTGTTTCAATTCCGGGGTATGCGTCGCCGCCGATGACGGGAGCGAAACCGGTTCCACGAACGAGAGCACACACCGCCAAACGAGCGTAGCGCCATGCTCAGGCTGCTCACGACGATTTTCCTGATCAGTGCCGGGATTTTCCTCTACAGCTATTTCCGTGAGCTCAATCCGGGCACCATCACGGTCCACACCGGCCCCTCAACGCAATTTCAACTGAGCGCCGTCACGCTGGTGGTGTTTTCGATGGCGGTCGGTGCCGTGCTCGTGGCCCTCGCCGTCGGCATGCGGCAAACGGTCCACGTGATCGGCAACTGGCGGAGCACCCGGCTCCAGCGGCGTAAAGAGAAGGTCGATGCCTTGCATCGTGAAGGCACCCATGCGTTCATGTCCAAACGGACGAGCGACGCCGTTGGGCTGTTTGAAAAGGCACTTTCGATCGATCCCAACAGGGTCGACTCACTCCTCTGGCTGGGAAATATCTATCGGTCGGAAAGCAATTATGCGGAAGCCATACGGCTGCACCAGAATGCTCAGCGCATTGACGACCGCAACATTGAAATTCTCCTCGAGCTGTCGAAAGACCTCGAGGGAGCCAAACGTTACGAGGACGCGCTGCAGACACTGCAAAAAATCCTGAGAATCGAACCGGACAACCTGACTGGTCTCACCCGCAAGCGCGATTTGTTGATCCGTCTGGAAAAATGGAGCGACGCGCTTGAGATCCAGCACCGCATGGCAAAGGCCAATCTGCCCGACGCGGAACGGCGGGCGGAAGCCCAGCTGCTCACCGGCTGCATGTACGAGGTGGGGCGCCAGTTGCTGGAGCGGGGCCATGCAGATAAGGCGAGACGCTATTTTCGCGGTGCCATCAAAAAAGACCGCACGTTTCTCCCCGCGTATATCGGATTAGGCGAGGTGTTGATCCGGGAAGGCAAGACCAAAGATGCGGTCGAGATTCTGAAGAAAGTGTATGCCAAAACCCGCAATGTGATCATCCTTCACCGGCTCGAAGAGCTGTTTCTCGAGCAAGGCGAGCCGAGCGAAATCATCCGCATTTATCAGGAGGCACTCCAACAGGATCCGCACAATGCCGTGCTCCAGTTCTATCTCGGCAAACTCTACTACCGGCTGGAAATGGCCGACGAAGCATTTGATATCCTCTCGACCGTCGAAGGGCCACAGGATCAACTCGTCGACTATCATAAGATCATGGCCAATCTCTTTCTGCGGAAGCAACACATGGAACAGGCGGTCGTTGAACTCAAGAAAGCACTTCAGTTCAAAAAGCGCGTCGTCGTCCCTTACGTGTGCACCGCTTGCCAACAAGACACCACGGAATGGTCCGGCCGGTGCCGTCGGTGCGGGAACTGGAATACCTTCGTCGCACTTCCCCGCTTGGAAGGCGGTCCCGCCACCGCAAGGGACAACGCCTCGACAGCCGGACGCAGTATTCCCTACCAAGGCATTGCTTCTCCGTTCGAAACCGTGTAGCTTTCGCTCGACCTGGACAGGTATGGGAGCGGCGGTCACGCGTTTTTGCAGGTGATCGGACCCGGAAACGCCTGTTCCGACAGGCAGTGGGTAAGCGGTGAGAACAGATGAGAGTTGGATGAGGAGTTGAGATGACGGATTACTCGCTGTTCGCTCGAAGAGCGCTGAACGACGAAGTCCTGACCCGTACGGAATGTCGTGAAGTCTTAGATGCACCTGACGAGGATCTGCTCGCCCTGCTGCACGCCGCCTTTCGGGTACGCTCGCAATACTTCGGCAAGACCGTGCGTCTCCAGATGCTGCAAAACGCAAAGAGCGGCGCTTGCCAAGAAGATTGTCATTACTGTTCGCAGTCCAGGGTCTCGACGGCAACGATCGAGAGATACAACCTCTTGCCGCAGCGTCAGATGCTCGAAGGCGCGCGCCAGGCCGCCTCATCCAAAGCGCAACGATACTGCATCGTCATCAGCGGACGCAGTCCCCTGGACCGCGAAATCGATGAAATTGCCGGAGCCGTCCGCGCGATCAAGCAGGAGCTGCCGATTCAGATCTGCTGTTCACTCGGCCTCATGAACGAGGCGCAGGCGAAACGGCTCAAGGCCGCGGGCGTCGACCGAGTCAACCACAACTTGAATACGAGCGAGGCTTTCCACGGTTCGATCTGCACGACCCACACCTTTCAGGATCGTCTCGCCACCATCCGGAACGCCCGTGCGGCGGGTTTGGAAATCTGTTCAGGAGGCATCGTTGGCATGGGCGAAGCCGACGAGGACCTCATCGACCTCGCAATGGCGTTGCGCGACATTCAACCCGACTCCATTCCGGTGAATACGCTGCATCCTGTGGCGGGCACTCCCCTGGAAGATTGCGATCACCTTACACCTCAGCGTTGTCTAAAAGTCTTGTGTCTCTTCCGCTTTCTTCATCCCCGCACCGAAATTCGCATCGCCGGTGGACGTGAACATAATTTACGCAGCTTACAGCCGTTGGCGCTATATCCGGCGGATTCCGTGTTTGTGAATGGATATCTCACCACACCGGGCGCTCCGGCCCCAGAAGTGTGGGGCATGATCCGTGATCTCGGCTTTACCATCGAAGTTGACTACCAGGGTGCGCAGCCAACAGTGTCCCAAGCTACCCGTTCCTAAAGCCATTTCAATCCCTTCGCTCGACACACGCTTCCCGCCTTTGCCCCTGAGTCACTGACCCGTTGCGATCGTCCGACCAACAAGGACTTCTCCTAGTGGGGGGTCCCCAGGGGCTGTGTTGTCATGGATGAATACGCTGCGTTGATCCGTCCGGATACGCCCTGCATGTTGACCAAGGAACGCACAACCTCCTCTTCAACGCTTATCTTGTCGGAAACCCCGACGGCCAATCTCCCCTCTGATGCTCGAGTGACGGAAATCATTCTGGCAACGGTCGCGATCGTCTTTGCCTTGTATTCCGCTCAAAAGTTTTTTATTCCGCTGGTTCTTGGCCTTATCATGGCTTGTACCTTGAACCCCCTCGTCAGGCTACTGGAACGCCTCAGGATTCCCCGTGTCGTCGGCACCTCACTGGTAATGGTGGCGCTGCTCTGTGGAATAGTGGCAGCCACGTCATCGCTGCGGACGCAAGTCGAGAAAATTCTCGATCAGGTCCCCGACGCGGCAGCAAAATTGTCTGTCACGCTTCGGGATATGGCCAGCCAACCCCATCCGCTCTTACAAGTCCAGGAGGCGGCGCGCAAACTCGAGCAAGCCACCAATCAGGCGGCCAACGGTTCGACTCCTGGACAGAAGCCGCCCACCCGCGTCGTGGTCGAAGAGCCGAAAATCAAGCTCGTCGACTGGCTCTGGAACGGTTCATTGGGCGTGTTCGGCTTCCTCGGCGACACGGTCATGCTGCTCCTGCTCGTGGTATTCCTCCTGCTCTCCGGCGATACCTTCAAGCGAAAGCTCATGCGCATTAGCGGACCCTCGTTATCCAAGCGCAAGATCACAGCCGCCATTCTTGACGACATCGACAGGGCAATTCAGAACTATATGCTGACCCTCTTGGTGGCCAACATCCTCCTGGGACTGCTCACGTGGATCGCCTTCCGATGGATCGGCCTGGACAATGCAGGGGCCTGGGCCGTTGCAGCCGGTATATTGCATTTTATCCCGTATCTGGGGCCAGCGCTGACAGCGCTCGCAACGGGAATGGCAGCGTTCATGCAATTCGAATCGTTGTCGATGGCGGTCTTGGTCTCTTTCAGTTCTCTCGCGATCGCCACACTGGTCGGCGTGGTCCTCCTCACCTGGATGAGCGGCAAGATGGCCAGGATGAATACCACGGCCGTATTTGTGGCGCTGTTATTCTGGGGATGGCTCTGGGGCGTATGGGGACTCTTGTTCGCTATTCCGATCATGGGCATGCTGAAGGTTTTTGCCGACCGCATCGAAGATCTGCAGCCTTTGGCGGAGTTGCTGAGTGAATGACCGTCCTCATAGCTGGCGGGCATCGCTGCGTGGCCGGAGACGGGGTCTATCTCATTTCCGAGTACTCCTTGCTCTTCTCCTTTCGACCATGGCGCTCGTACCGGACACCGCCGAGTCCGCGCCTGTGGCCGTTCGCTTTCCTGAAGGGTTGACCCACGGGTTTCTCCTCGTGCGATCGGCGGCTGGAGATGTCATCGGACATGGCGAACTCACGCAGATCGTGAAAGAAGGAGGCGTCGCGGAAAGCCGTTTGGTGTTTCGTTTCAAAGACGGCTCGCTCCACGATGAGAAGGTCGCGTTTTCACAACAGCGGGTGTTTACGCTGATCAGATACCAGCTCACGCAGCGCGGCCCATCGTTTCCCGAGCAGATGGATGTTGTGATCGACCGTGGCACTTCAACCTATGAGGTCAGAGCCAAAGCGGGAGACCATGGGACAGAAAAAGTGCTCACAGGAGACATTGAGGTGCCGAAAGACGCCTATAACGGCATGATCGTCATGACGCTGTTAAACCTGCCGAAAGGCGCCACCGAAACGGTGAACTTCCTGGCGTTCGTTCCTGAACCGACCGCGATTTCGCTGGAATTGGCATTCGTAGACGAACAGATCGTTCGCGTCGGGGACCAGTCCCGCAAAGCCTGGCACTATGCCTTCAAACCAGACATCGGTCCCGTTAAGAAGTTGTTGGGAACCATACTGGGCAAGTTGCCGGCCGACTTCCACTACGACTGCTACATCCTAGCTGATGAAGTGCCGAGCTTTGTGCGATTTGAGGGGCCGTTGCAGCTGATGGGGCCGATTCTCAGCATCGAGCTGATGAGTCCTCAACTGACCCTGAAGGCCGAGGACCGGAACCATGGACCCAGATAGCGAGAGACCTCTTGACGATGAATCCGTTCTTCACCCTCTTGATCAAGCAGCTCCCGAGATTGTTGCCTGTAGTCAAGGTACTGCTGGAGAAACCTGCCAAGGGCAAGACGGAGGATGGACGGTTGGCGGTCGTCGAGCAATCGGTCGAATGGCTCGCCGAGCGTTCAGACGCCGTCGAGAAAAAGCTCCGACGGCTGACATTGCTCGTCGCCGCTGGCCTGATCCTGTCGATCGTGACGTTCGTGATCGCCCTGTCCCGCTAGACGACTGGCGAACCCTCGCTCACAGGGCCAGACATCGGTTCTGCTCCATCCAGGAGTCCTTCGGACTCGCTTGCGCAGGAAGGTTCCTCTTCCTGAAGTATGCGTCTCCAGGCCAGATATCCGATGTACAGGAGCGAACCGTAGAGCGCCGACGCCATGTCGCGTTGGGGGTCCCAGACGTCTCCCTGGTGTCCAACCATCGCCTTCTCGATATCCGGATGCGCGATTTGACCGATCCACGCCTCGACGATTTCCCAGAAGGCGCTGAATCCCAGGACGGTCATGACGACCAAATACGGCAACAACCATCCTTTGACGTTGCACCGTCGTCGAAACACTTCGACCAGCGGCAACGTCATGAAGAAGCCGAAGCTGAAGTGCACAATTCGATCAAAATGATTCCGATGAAAATCAAACCAGGCATCGAGCCAGAAGCCCACAGGAACCTTGGGGTACGTATAGTAAACGGCGAACGTATGGAGGGTCAGCCAGGCCGTAATGAGGATGTAGGAGGTATTCGACAAAGGGTGCGCTCGATGTGTGAACACCAGTACCGCGACAAAGGCCAGTGGCAGAATGTTCGAACCCCACCAGATTCTTAGATCCAAGGGAGCAATCGCCAATACCCCAAACAACGTCGCATACCATGCCAACATCATTTGAGGAATCAACAACTTAGGACTTACAGCCTTCATGGTACTCGATACAGTCATCGTCTCTGCTGTCTCACTTTCTTGGGGTAGGTGTGATGAATGAGAGTGAGTCACCTTACCACAGGGAAGATCGGACCGGTAGGGACCTGCCTTTCCCCTAGGGGCTCGCCCCTGTGGCTTCAACGCATGCTCATTGCAGTTTGGCTTGCCGGCTGTGCATCGACCCCGACTCCGCTGACGCTTCCCTCCGTGAGCATCCAGGATCCCGCTTTTCGGACATCGTTGGAGGCGTTCGCAGGAGCGCCGATCGTCGGCGACAACCGCGTGGACATTCTCTTGAACGGCGAGCAAACGTTTCCCGCGTTGCTCAAAACCCTCCGATCGGCTCGAGTCACCATCACGTTTGAGGCCTACATTTTTCATGAGGGTAAAGTGGCCGATGAGATCGTCAAAGCTCTCGTCGACCGGTGCCGTGCGAAAGTGCGTGTCACCATGCTACTCGATGCCCATGGGTCTGACGGGTTGCCTGAACGTTATATCGAGGCGCTCAAAACGGCAGGATGTACGATCGTAGCCGACTTCCGCCCGTTGCGGTTCTGGAGTCTCGAACGCACGAACAAACGCAACCATCGGCGGATCGTCGTGGTCGACGGGCGAGTAGGATTCACCGGCGGCTTTGGCGTGGACGACACCTGGAACGGGGATGGGCGAACTGACGGACACTGGCGCGAAACGAACGTCCGTCTGGAGGGACCGATCGTGCAAAGCCTTCAAGAAGCATTCGTCGAGCACTGGAGCGAGGCCACGGGAACGCTGCTAGGAGGCAAGGACTACTTTCCATACCCAGCGGTGGAGGTCAAAGATGTGCCCGTACAGGCGCAAGTCGTGCGCAGCTCACCGCTCGTGGGCAATGAGGCCATGTATCGAGTCTTCTTACAGGCCATCTCGTCAGCGCGGAAATCGATTTTGATCTCGACGCCTTATCTGTTGCCCGGGGAGCAGCTCACCCGTGCATTGCTCGAAGCCAGCCAAGGAGGTGTTCGCGTCCGTGTGCTCATCCCAAGCGTAGAGAAGGGCTCCGGAGTCGAATTTGTGACCCAAGCGTCCCAGCGAGACGTGTTCGGCCCGTTATTGAGCGGCGGCATCCAGCTGCATGAATATGCTCCCGCGCTTCTCCATACGAAAATGATGATCGTCGACGGCGCGTGGGCGACTGTCGGAAGCGCCAACTTCGACAACCGCTCCATGGCAATGAATGACGAGCTGAATGTGATGTTTTACGATCGGACGATTGCCAAGCGACTGGAAGAGATTTTTGTCGAAGACATCGCCAATTCCAACAAGCTCACGCGCGAACAGCTGGAAAACCGGCAATGGCTGCATCGGGCACTGAGCGTGCTGCTGAGTCCGTTCCACGCGTGGTTTTGAAGCGGGTCTATTCTTCTCGTAGGCCTTCTCCGATAGGCTGACGCGCGGCCCAGCGTGCAGGCAAGTAGCCGGCTATCCATGCGACGCCGATGGCCAAGACCATGGCCTGAATGAGCACGTCCACGGGAACCGTCATGCGAATCGTCCACCCGAACGATTGTTTATTGATGACGGTGATGAGAACCCAGGCCAAGGCAATGCCTGCCAAGACGCCCAACAAGGCTCCAATGATTCCCAGATAGATGGCCTCCCATTGAACCAACCGCTCAACTTGCCTCCGGCTGGCCCCGATCGCCCTGAGCGTTGCGAGTTCGCGCCGTCGTTCTAAGACGGCCGTGACCAGAGTGTTGACGATTCCCAGCACGGCGACGAAGACCGCGATCGCCTCCAGCACATACGTCAAGACAAATGTGCGGTCAAAAATGTCTAGAATCTCTGCACGAAGCTCTGCATTGCTGATGACGAGCGGCGGTGCCATGGAACTCTCCTGGTTGCCGATCACTTGGCCGATGAGACGCTTGACGCGCGCTTTGTCCGCACCGGGATTGAGATAGACCGCAAACACCGTGATGCGATCGTCGTTCCAGAAGCGACGGTAGAGCGATCGCTCCATGACCATCTTCCCACCATCGGTCGCATAATCATAAAAAATGCCCTCGACGGGGACGGTATGAGGTCCCACCGGGGTGGTGATGGTCACCCGTGCACCTCGTTGCAGACCCAGCCGGTTTGCGAGCACTTCAGAAACGACGACGCCGCCCGTCTCAGCCGCTCGTGTCAGAACGCTGGCCCAATCGCCCTCAACCATCAGATAGCGGCCTCGCTCGGCATGAAGCCGTAAGTCACGTGACACCAATGCCGCCGGCTTTCCCTCCACTTCGACCTGCACGTCCCGGTAAGTATCGACCGCTGCCACCCCCTCGATGCCGGCAAGCGCAGGCAGCCATGAGCCCGGTAACGTCCGTGACGCGTGTCCCACCTGCTTGCCATGCAACCACGCCGGCGGCGCAACGATGAGATCGGCCATCACTGTTTGGTTGACCCAGGCCTCGACCGTGTTCCGAAAGCTTCTGACCATGACGACCACCCCAATCATGATGGCAAGTCCGACAAGTAACGCCGACACGGTCACGGCATTCCGGCCGGGATGACGCGCTGCATGGTCTGCCGCCATCCGCCTGAGATTTCCCGAAAGACCGGGAGTGGTTTCGACGTTTCGTTGCATCGACCATCGCCATGCGGCGATGCACACGGGAGAAAGACTTGCAAACGCGGCCAACAGACACAATGTTGCGGCATATCCAAGGATCGGGAGCCCTCTGATCGGGGGACCAAACGCACAGAGCACTCCAGCCGATGCCAACATCAAGCTTGCACGTACATAGCGGCCGCTTCGTAGCGTTTCAGATTGTTCATAGTCTCCGGGTGCAAGCGCCTTCGTCGCAACGGTACGGCTGGCATCCATACTGGGTCCAATGGCTCCCGCCATGGACACGACGGTGCCGACCAGGATGCCTTGGCCTAGAAATGCCAGGCTCTGCACGTCGAAGGCGACAAGAGTTCCATCGGAGGTCAAGGGCACGTAAAGGTCACTGATCGTACGACTGACAAGCATCACGAGGCTGCGTGCCAACCAGAGACCGGCCGATGCACCCAATGCGCCACCGATCAAACCAAAAACGCCGGCTTCCAGAAGAAAAAGAGCCGCCACCCGTCGCTCCGTCATTCCGAGCGCGCGGTAGATGCCGATCTCGCGCCGTCGCTGAGCCACCGAAAAACTCATCGTGTTGTACACCAGGAACATCCCGACCAATAAGCCGACCCAGCTTAGGACGGCCAAGTTCAGCTGAAATGCCCCGACCATTTTTTCGACCTGCGCGCTACGTTGAGCTGGCCGCTGCACGACAACGGAGGGAGGAAGCACGGCCCGCAGCGCAACGGCAACTTCGTCGACCGTTCGGTCACGTGCCGTCACGATTTCGATACGGTCCAGTCGGCCAATCATGTCGAAGGCCACCTGTGCCGCAGCCACATCCATGGTCACCACCCGGTTCCAATAGGAGCTGGGCCGATCGATCCCTTCTACGACACCCGCCACGCGCAAACGCATCACTCGGGATCCTGCTCGTGTCTCGACGGTACTTCCCCGGTTCAGGTTCCAATCGGCGCTCAACTGCCGTCCGACGTACACGCTGTCGCGCTTCAATAGATCGTTCAGGGCGTCTTCGTCCGCGCCTCTTTCGAGCCGGAAACCAAGTTGATCGGCTTCGGCGAGAAGATCCACGCCGTAGACCTGGACGCTTTCCGGACCATGCGGTCCTTCACGGAAGATGAACGCTTCTTCAATCAGCGGCGACGCCTTCGTCACACCAGGCGTTCTTCGGATCGTCTCCAGTAGCGTTTCGTCCAATCCGAGATCGTGGGCCGAAACTTCCAGCGTGGCAGATCCGGCAACCGTCACCACGGCCTGCTCGAATCCACGAAGCACCTCGACATTTGCCGCGGTAATGGCCACCGAGGCCAGTACCCCGAGCGCAACCCCCGTGACGGTCAGGATGGTCCGGAACGGCTGCTGAAACACATGGGCGAGGATCAAGGTTCTCGCGAGGACCAGAGAAGCCGTCATTCTGGATTACACTCCAGTACAACTACGTAGCCAATGTACCTAGTCACCCAGGCGGCGCGGCCAAATTTTATGCGGCTGCGAAAGAGGTTTGCACAAATCGGCAGTTTCGTTTACAGACTTCCATTCCTTTGTTAGACTCGCTTCAAGTTATCGCTGGCTATCGAAGGTGAGAAAAAAAATGAAGACTGCCTTACGACGAAAACCCGATGCGCTGATCGAGGAGCCCATCGACCTTGATTTGCTGACCCCCAGACAACGAGACATTCTGCGGCTGGTCTCCGTGGGCCATACAAATCGCGAGATTGCCAACATGTTGCAGATTAGCGTGCGCACCGTGGAAGTACATCGCTTTAATCTCATGCGAAGGTTGAACGTGCGGAACGTGGCGCAACTGCTCAGGCGAGCGCTTCAGCTCGGGCTGCTGTCCAAATCCTTCGGCAAATAATCTCATAACTCTTTCAACTTGCCTCTGCACTCATCCACTGACCGGTAGCCTTTCTGTTCAAGACAGGCGGCTAGCTCCTTCTCCAGCCGTTCAAAGACTTGGACTCCTTCCTCCACTAAGGCTGTCCCCACCTGCACGGCCGACGCACCGCACAAAAAGTGTTCGAAGGCGTCGATACCGCTCACGACACCACCCGTCCCGACAATCGGCATCCGGCCATTGAAGTGCTTATAGAACGCACGGACGTTGGCCAGCGCGACCGGCTTGATGATGGCGCCCCCCAGCCCCCCGAATCCCCCTTTCGGCTTGATCACGACCGTTTCATTATCCGGATTCACCACCAGGCCGTTTCCGACAGAGTTGATCAGATTCAAAAAATCCACCCCACATCGGCCAATGACGTCACCCATGAGCTGATGATGCGCCGGATCAAAGTACGGCGGTAGCTTCACCCCCATCGGGACCGTGATCAGAGGGCGCACGCGCTTCATGAGACGTTCAGAAGCATCCGCATCGTACCCGATCTGTGGTTTGCCGGGGATGTTGGGACAGGACAGGTTCACCTCGATGAGGTCGGGGCCGGCTTCGTTGATGACTCGAGCGATAGCTGGAAAATCGTCTTCGCAAAGACCGGCTACGCTGGCAATCACGGGCTTGCCGAACTGCTTGAGTTCAGGAATCAGGTCGGCGTATGCACGGTAACCGAGGTTCGGCAGACCCATGGAGTTGATCGAGCCGCCGGAAAATCCGTAGTACCTCGGCAGAGGATTACCCTGCCGGGCTTCGACGGTCATGGACTTCGTGACAATCGCTCCTGACCGAGAACGGCCCAATGTGGTCAGTTCCTCGCGTGTCACGCACAGCGCACCGGAAGCGTTCATAAAACACGCAGGAAATTTCACTCCGGCAATGGTAACGGTCAAATCCATCAAACTCCTTGAACGGCTGTTTGCATCGTTCGTGTTGTAAGCCGTCCGTCCTTCATCGCCCACACATAATCTGCGGCTTCCGCGGCCGCCGCGCTATGGGTCACGAGCAAAACCGTGTGATGAAACTGTTCGACCAACTGGCGCAACAGTCCGATAATTTCCGCACCGTGCTGTGAGTCGAGATTTCCTGTCGGCTCGTCGGCCAGCACGATCCTGGGCCGATGGACGATCGCCCGCGCCACCGCAACCCGCTGTTGCTCTCCTCCCGAGAGTTCGCTCGGCCGATGTAAGGCCCGATGCGTCATCCGCACGAGCATCAAGACATCGGCGACACGTTCCCGGACTTTGCGACCCTGTTCTCCTCTCAACAGGAGCGGAAAGGCCACGTTCTCTTCGACGGTCAGGCCGGGGATCAGATGAAAGGCTTGAAAGATGATGCCGATAGATTCCCGACGAACCCTGGTCCAATCCTCAGAGTTGAACGCCGCGGTCGATTGTCCGTCGAGGTGGATGGTTCCGGATGTCGGAAGATCAAGGCCGGCAATAAGATTGAGCAAGGTGCTTTTGCCGCATCCGCTTGGACCGACAAACGCACAAAACGTACTGGCCGAGATATCGAGACTGACTCTGTCCAAACCACAGATCCGGTCTTCTCCCCTGATATAGATTTTCGACACGTCTGTGAGTGTGACCATCGGCGAGAGGGGCGCCTAGCGCCTAGTTTCCTATATCACACCATTTCATGATGCGACAACCTTGACAGTCAGCGGCGGTTCACCTAACGTTCCCCTGATGCCACCTCGCATGTTGGGTGTGCTGGGACTGTGTCGGCTAGCGCTCCGCGCAGTGCTTCCCGTCGATTGCATCAGTTGTGCGCGGCCACTGCGCCGGGATCCCACACCGTATTTCTGTGACGCTTGTTGGCACCTGATTACGCCGATTTCCGGACCGCGCTGCGTGTCCTGCGACCAGCCGTTCGCCTCGAAAGTCGTAGATCCTTGGACACCGGCCCACCGTTGCCAACGGTGTCTTGAGCGGCCTCCGTCCTATGATCGCGCATGGACGCTCTACCCGTACATTTCACCGCTCAAGGATGCGATTTGTGCGCTCAAATATCGGCAGGTGTATAGTCTGGCAAACCCTCTGGGGACGTTAATGATCCGTGCCTTACCGGAGCACCTGGATGCCGATCTGATTGTTCCTGTTCCATTGCATCCATCCAGGCTACGAGACCGCGAGTTTAACCAGTCCCTCCTCCTCGCCGACCGCTTGGCACGGCACCTCGGGCGTCCGATCTCGACAACAAACCTCGTCCGCATTGTCGCGACAGAACCGCAAACGTCACTGTCGAGAACGGAGCGTCTCCGGAATCTCCGCCGCGTCTTCATGGTCAACAACGTCGAGTTGTTCGAGGGCCGGCGCGTCCTGCTCATCGACGATGTGTTCACGACCGGAACGACGCTCAACGAGTGCGCGAAAGCGTTGTGTTCAGTCGGCACGGCGTCGGTCTTGGCGCTTACCCTCGCCCGGACCATGGACTCCAACCTCGTGCCAGATCGCTATCTGGCGGAGCACAGCATGCAGTTATTTGCCGGCCCAAGGAGTTGACGGTGCCGATCTACGAATACCTGTGTCTGGATTGTCGGAAGCGAAGCAGCATTCTCTTGCTGAGCCGCTCCACTCTTTCTTCCCTTGCCTGTACTCATTGCCAAAGCGCCCGACTGGAGCGATTATTGTCTCGCTTTGCCTCGCCGAAATCAGACGAAGCCAGAATGGAATCTATGGCTGACGGTGATACCTTAGCCGGCCTCGATGAACAGGATCCGGCCAGTATGGAGCGCCTGATGAAGCACATGGGCAATGAAATGGGCGAAGACTTCGGCGATGATATGGCGCAAGCCATTGACTCTCCGGATGAAAATGACGCCAACATGGACGGTTCTGACAGTCTATGACAGGTATTGTCATATAAATTCACTTGACAGATCTCCTTGATTTTATTACGCTCACGGCAACCTGGAGCCGTCAGTCCTATGGCGATCTTCCGATGGTTGTTCAATGGCACAAGATCCGAAGAGCGAATTGATGACGGCCGAGGAGACGTGCCGATACCTGAAGATTACCCCACGGACACTTTACCGCTATCTTCAGAATCACCAGATACCCGCCTTCAAGCTTGGGAAAGAATGGCGATTCGTACGTTCGGATCTGGAGCAATGGATCCGGGAGCGGACCAGACGCCCGCTAGTATCGTGAAGGAGACCTGGCACTGATGTTTGCCGGCGAATATCTCTGCAAGGTGGATGAAAAAGGTCGTTTCATCGTGCCATCGCCCATTCGGGAACAGATCGAATCGCAAGGCCAATCCGTGGTCTTCTTGAAAGGTCCGGAAGAATCCATCCTGATCTACTCAATGAAAGAATGGGAAAAAGTGCTCGAACGGACCAAGAGCACTCTCGACGAAGAACAGAGCCGGCTCTTCATGCATTTCGTCGTCTCGGAGGCCGGGACTTCGGAGATCGACAAGGCAGGCCGGATTTTGATTCCGGGAAAGCTGCGGAAGCTCGTGCCGCTCGACGACGATCAGGAAATCATCCTCGTGGGCCTTTACCATCGCATGGAGATCTGGAACCCCAGCGAATGGCGACGCTACATTGCACGCTCCGAAGACCGCTACGAGCAGAACATGGCGAAGATCCTCAATCTCCTCTAGGTCGGCGTTGAATCATCCTTCACAATTGGCTTCCAACATGCGTCTCGATCGGTGCGGTTGAACGTTCCCCGAACGCTATGCCAATCTACCGGCGTCCGATCCAGATCTCGGCTTCCAAAATTCCCGCTCATCTGATCAGCTCTGATCGCCTCAGTCTGCCCCGCGGAGGCCGCGCGCCAGGCAGGCGCCCGCTCGAGTCAACCAAACCATCCGCTGCACCGGTGGCGCTCGATCGGGACCAACAATCAATTACGTTGACCTTGCCCATCCCTCCCAGTATCAATCACCAGTATGCTACTGTGAATGGGCGCCGACTGCTCTCCTCGACTGGCCGTTCCTACAAGGCACAGGTCGGTCAACTCGTCTGGATGAGACTGACGGCCTTCCCCCATCGAAATGCTCTCCTGACTCACCTGCAATCGAGTGCTCTTGCCCTCTCGATCCGCTTCTATTTCACTTCGGCACTCCGGCGGGATGTGGATGGGGGCCTCAAGATTGCGCAGGATGCGCTTTGCGAAGGTCTCGGATTGAACGATAACCGCATCATCGAAACGCACTTGTACAAACACGTCGACCGAGCAAACCCTCGCATCGAGGTCCTCCTCGCGCCAGCGATACCTTCCTAGACGCACGCCAGAACGGTGCCACGGTCATTCGTATCGCAACGCTTCGATGGGGTTGAGCCGCGAGGCTTTATTGGCAGGATACAGGCCGAAGAACAATCCTACTGCGAGCGAAAACACGAACGCCACAACGATGACGTCCATCGAGATAATGGTGGGCCATCCCGCCACCACCGTGGTCAGTTTGGCGCCAATCACGCCCAGCAGAATTCCCAATATTCCGCCCAACAGGCTCAAGGTCATGGCCTCGATCAGGAACTGCATCAGGACATGACCGCGCTTGGCTCCAACGGCCATGCGGACACCGATTTCCCTCGTCCGCTCCGTGACGGACACGAGCAGGATATTCATAATGCCGATTCCTCCGACCAGCAGCGAGACGGACGCGATGGAAAACAGCATCATGGTCAGCGTTTGGCTCGTACCCTCTTGAACTTTTCCGATGTCCACTTGCGTCTTGACGGTAAAGTCGTCGTTCTGTTCGCTTTGCAGCCGGTGGCGTGCGCGAAGCACCTCGCGAATGTGATCGACGGCTTCCGGCAAATCCTCGACCCGATCGGTCGATGCAAACATTGCTCCGATAGAACCGAGAAACGCCGTGCCGAACACTTTGCGCTCCGCCGTTGTAAAGGGAATGAAAATCACGTCGTCCTGGTCGGAGCCCTGAGCCGATTGGCCCTTGGCAGACAGGACGCCCACCACGCGGAATGGTACATTCTTGATGCGGATCACGGCGCCGACCGGTTCTTCTCCTTCATCGAACAAGTTGTCCACGATGGTTTGCCCGATGAGCGCAACGCGAGCGGCACTGTCGA